>ERZ1026850.1077-NODE-1077-length-15253-cov-9.398605_pt1 | contig 15253 bp, 16 predicted proteins | sample MGYA00380155_ERZ1026850 | MGnify/ENA primary metagenome ERZ1026850 (study PRJEB33269, sample SAMEA4719791) | human gut metagenome | biome: human-associated habitat; feature: organic feature; material: feces | place: Cameroon | collected 2013-10 ... | reverse complement strand
GTTTATTGCTATAATGATGATAATTATGTCAATTATCATTATTAAAATTTACGAAGGTCTGGGTGAGAAGGCTGAACTGGAGACACGTAATATGGTTTACCAGACGCAGGTGGAAGCTTATCGCGTTCAGATTTCTGAAAGAGAAGAGGCTGTGAAGGAATTTCGTCTTTTGAAACATGACATGAAAAATCATTTGATTTATATGGAAGAGCTGATCCGTCAGAAGAAGGATGAGGAAGTCTGTAAATACATAGATGAATTGCTGAACTCCAGAGGATTGTCCCATCAGGGAATTGTAAATAGTGGAAACATATTGGTCGACGGACTGATCAATTATAAAATTCCCTACATGAAATCACTTAATATTGATTTTCAGGCTGAAATAGCGATTCCTTTTGATCTGAAATGGCCGGAAGATAATTTGTGTATTATTATTGGGAATTTATTGGACAATGCTATTGAAGGGACACAAAAATTAAAGGAAGAGGAAAGACAGATTTATTTGGAAATGATGCTGAAAGTAGATAATCTTTTCATCTTGATCAAGAATCCATGTATGGAACAAAGCTTAATGAAAAAGGGAGGCCATTTTCTTACTACTAAAAACGAAGAGGGTCATGGAATGGGATTATTATCAGTAAAACGTGCGGTAGAGGAATGTCAGGGAAGTATTTACACAAATGTGGAAAATGGGATTTTTCAGGCGTCTGTGATGCTTCCCAGGGTAGAAAATAAAACTGATCAGGAGGAAAACTGATGGAAAAAGAATATGCGGTATTAATAGGTTATCGTATACGTCAGGAACGGGTGCAGCGTAATATATCTCAGCCTGAAATGGCCGATATACTTGGGATTTCTTATTCTTATTACAATAATATAGAAAAGGGAAACAGGAGTTGTCCCATAGAAGTGCTGATTGAAATATGCAGGGAATTTGGCATCTCATCAGACAGGATATTAAGGGATTTTGTTCCTGTCGATACTGGAGGATTTTGCTTGAAATAATGCATGAAATTGTCTTATAAAAAACAAATAATTCTTATAGAAACTTAAGTTTGCAGACTATACTCCGTACAATGATGTAAAAAGGAGACATCGTATGGAGCATAACAAAACAGAACTAAAAAAATATAATTATCTTATCGGACAGAAAATAAAAGCGATCAGAGATCTGAAAGGTTTTAAACAGGATTATGTTGCAGAAAAATTAGGAATATCCAGTGGTCATTACAGTAATCTTGAAAATGGGCATAAAACCTGTACTCTTTATATTCTGATCAGACTGTGTCAGATTTTGGATACTACACCAAATGAATTGCTGGAAGGCTGTCTTTCATCAATACATGAGGGAAAAGAACCTTTAACTATTGAAATACAACGTCCTTTAAACAAAGAGGAGAGAGAATTTCTTCTGTCATTTCGGGTAATGCTGAATAAATATCTGGAGGATAAGAAATGATAAGGGTTGCTATTTGTGATGATGACATTGTATTTACAACGCGGGTAGAAGAACTGATTTTGGATTTTGGCAGGGCATATTCTTTTGAGATTTGTATTTATTTTGATGGATATACTTTGTTGGAATCCATGCGGCAGGGAAACTGTTTTGATATTATTTTTATGGATATAGAGATGAAACAAATAGATGGTATCCGTGCAGCGAAAACAATCAGAGAAATTGATGAAGATGTACAGCTGATTTATATTTCCGGTTATGAAGAATATGCTCTCCAATTGTTTGAGATGAGGCCAATTGGATTTTTGAAGAAACCGCTGTATCCGGATCAGTTTCGGCAATGCCTGAAGAAAGCATTGGATATTCTGGAGACAAGGATTCTTTATTTTTCTTATAGGAATCATTACCGGGAAAACAAAATACGGTTAAAAGATATCTTTTATTTTGAAAGTATATATCGTAAAATTTATATTCATACAAAGCAAGGTACAGATTATTTCTATGGGAAACTGTCAGACACTGAAGAGGAGTTGGAGAATTCCGTTATTCCTTTTATCAGGATTCATCAGTCATATCTAGTAAACTATCATCATATATCCCAATACCAATCTTCAAAAATCATTATGGAAAGTGGAGCAGAATTAACGGTTAGTACTGCACACAGAGCTTATGTAAAAGAAAAGATACATGAACTGCTGAGACTGGATTAAAAGAGACAGCACTTCATTATGGAAGGCTGTCTTTATCATTAATTTCTTTTTTTAGAATGGAAATGTATGTCTTAAGTTTCTGAGGAATGGGAACTCCCATTCTGCCGGCATTTTCAATAATCGATAATACTTCATTAAGAGAGTACCATACGGTGACAAAAACTCCAAGATAGAGGTTTCCGGGATACGTGATTCCAAGACTCTTTGCGGAATGAAGCAGCAGTTCATCTACGGAAAAAGCACTGGCAATAACCATCCAGCATCCGGTTTTTTTGATAATTCCCCAAAATCCTTTTTGAGAACGCCATCCATAAGAAACATCGTCAGGGTGGTCAATCCCTTCTTTACGGCTGGCAAGCATTCCTGTGATATAATCAATGAACATAAGGAATAAAAGGCACAGGAGCAACATCCCAAGTGCCTGAAATTTGGCGCTGATCCAGGTGATCATCCAGGATAACAGTAGCTGTATTGTGTGCCCGGATTTCATGTAAATTTCCTCCTTTCTGCCAGAAATTCCTTTTTTATACGGTTTACATATTGAACGGAGAGTTGCATTTTAGCTGCAATTTCAGAACTGGAGTATTCATCGATAAGTGCGTACTGCAAAATACGCTGTCTGGTCGGTGAAAGGGATTTCATATACTGGGCAAGAGAGAGGCTTAAATCTATAAGGCTGAAATCGCTATAAGATGGAAGCATAGTAAAGTTATCATTTGCTGATATCTGTTCATATTCCTTGTGGCGTATAGAAGTACGACAAAGATATTTGAAATAGTTTAATATTCCTTTCTGAAGATAACGGATACATTCTCCTTCGTTCTGAATGTATGTTATGGAGTGTACAGCTGCTAAAAGGGCAAAAATAAGTTCCTGCTGTGCATCTTCAAATTCCATTGCATGACATTTATACGCATATTTACGTATCAAAGGCAGAAATTTGTGAATCAGCAGTTCCTGAGCCTGTGTGTTGCCTTGTTTTGCTTGGGTGAGGGTGGAAATAAAGCTAGTCGTATCCATGATTTTTCTCCTTTTGTTAGAAAGAAGAAAAAACAGTCGGAATTAGAAACTAAAAATCAGAGAAATGTAATCATATGAGAAAAAAATAAAGTGGATAAAAAACAGATAGAAATAAAAATGTTTCAGTAAGAAACATAATCCAATGAAAGGGGAGAGACGTATTATGATAAATATTGCGGTATGTGATGATGATGTGCAGTTTGCAGCAGCATTGGAAGAAAAAATTCTGGATTATGGAAAGCGGAAAGGTGTCCGGCTGGATACAGAAGTATTTTCAGATGGGGAAAGTTTTCGGCAGGCTGTTTTCAATGATAATTTTTATGACCTTGTATACATGGATGTTGAAATGGGAAAAAGCGATGGGATATATACAGTTTGGGAGGTAAAGAAGAAGCTTTCGGAAGTACTTGTAATTTACGTAACCTCTCATGAGACATATTTTACGGAAATGTTTGAAACAGAGCCTTTTCGATACCTTAAAAAGCCGTTGGACGAAGAAAAGTTCGAAGAATATTTTACCCGGGCATTGGAGCGTATACAGAGACATTTACACTATTTTACTTATTCAAGCAGACATGTGACATTTCGTATTCCTTTCAGGGATGTTCTGTACCTTGAAAGCTACAGAAGGCAGATCATCCTTCATGGAAAGGAGGGAAGCGATACTTTCTATGGAAGGCTTGGTACAATAGAAAAGGATTTGGAACAGGGCAGTTGTCCTTTTATCCGGATCCATCAGTCATATCTGGTAAATCCTTACGGAATATGCAGATATCATCCGGACAGAGTTGAGATGGAAAACAATGCAGTTCTTCCTATAAGCGAGGCCAGACAAAGAGAAGTAAAGCAAAAGTATCACGAGTTTTTAAGAAGACTTTAATTTATGCCAATGTAACAAAATTGTAATAAAATTTGACAAAACAGGTAAATTCATGGTAACATACGCAATTGACTGTGGCCGTGAGTTATCTGTTTTATTTTTTTCAGGGAACAGAGCAGCAATCAACGGCGGAATCTAATGTGAACAGGAATGAAAAAGGAGAGTTCAATGTTAAAAAAAATTACAGTAGTATTGTTAGGTGTGTGTGTAACTTCTATGACTTTAACTGGTGTTTCCGCAGCGGATTTCAGTGACGGGATGACAGAGGCAGCAGTGGAAGAGGATACATTTACAGATGGCAGCGAAGGAATAAAGACAGAAAGTATCACCGCTATGGTAAACGATATGGCGGCTCATGCCCAGGAAAAGGGACAGGAGTATCAGAAACTGAAGGTACAGAAAAATATTGCGGCAGAAAGAAGAGCTTCCGCGGAGCGTGCAAAAAAGATTGCAGCTATGGTGGAAGAATCCAATCGTAAAGTGGAGCAGAAGCGCGTGGCAGAAAGAAAAGCCCTTGTAAACTTTGCCCTTCAGTTTGTGGGAAATCCTTATGTGTACGGCGGTACAAGTCTGACAAATGGTGCAGACTGTTCAGGATTTGTGATGTCTGTCTTTAAGGAATTTGGTTATGATCTTCCGAGAGTAGCAGCAGCACAGTATCAGGCTTCCCAGCAAAAGGAGATAAGCCAGATGGAAGTAGGAGACCTCGTCTTTTATGGCGCGGGAATCTATCATGTGGCATTGTATATCGGCAATGGTAAAGTCGTGCATGCACTGAACGCTAACAAGGGAATTGTGATCACGGATTATGATTATGAGACACCGACAGGTGTTGGAACTTATATGGAATAAAAGCAAAGAGTTACAGCTTCTGTGAAGACAGAACGGTAACTCTTTTTTCTAAAATAAAAAAAATTTTCGCGGAAATAAAAACAATCTGCGTGGAAAAAAGTCGAAAAAAAGGGGGATTTAGCAAATTGCACAAACCTTGTCGAATAATGGGGGAAAATGTGGATAACGCGAAAAATGGTGCAAAAGTTATCCACACATGAAAAACGTGAAAAATTCGATATTTTTGAGTTATGCACAAAGTTATCCACATTATCCACAAAATATTTATGTGGAATAAGAGATTTACATAAATAAATAAAAAACAAATGTTTTGGTTAATAATGATGAAATTAAGAAATTCGATAAAAAAATAGAAAAATCTATTGACTTTTTCATAGTGAAAATATTATAGAATTTTGCCTTCAAAAGAAAAATTTTAAACTTTGAAAGATTAATTTTCAGACAATATAAAGAAATGAAGCAGAGGGGAATCATCCCTTCTGCTTCATTCGTTTAATGACCTTCAGACGTGTAAATTCTTCACGTTCTTTCTCTTCCAGAGCATTCTGGATATCTTTGGTAAGTGCTTCATAACGTGGAATTGTGATATTCTTGAGGGCATTTGCTCTTTTCTGTGTCTTTTTGATGTTGGCAGCCAGACGAATCGCGGCGTTTTCAATTCCGGCGAGTTCGATTGAAAGCTCTTTAACTTTTTCAAAAGCTGCTTTTGCCTGATCCAGAGACATCTTAGTACTGTAATAAGCATAAGTTGGTGTGTTGGTCAGCTGTTTGTCATATTCAACCAGAGGAATCTCAGTTCCCATGACACTGCGGGTTTTGATCCGTATGGAATCTTCAACAGGAACGGTATAGGAGACCTGCTGTACAAATGCGATTCCAAGCTCCATATTGGCCTTCTGAAGAGCTGCATAGGCAGTTCGGAAGGTCTCATCGATCTGAGACTGAATATCCTTTGCCTGATCGATCAGCTCCATCATTTCGCGGATCAGGATATTTCGTTTTTTATCCATCAGCTCAAATCCCTGTCGGGAGAGAGCCAGAGAGTTCTTGGCAAGTATCAGATTACCCTTGGTGGGGAAGGTATTCGGATCCATAAACAGTCACCTCCCCTTAACGAACAGTTTCTCTGTAATACTTGTTGAGGATCTTTGTATCAATTCGGTCAAGTTCTTCTTTTGGAAGAAGTCCCAGAAGTTCCCAGCCTTTGTCAAGGGTTTCGATGATGCTTCTGTTTTCTGTTTCGCCCTGTCCGACAAATTCTGCTTCAAAGGCCTTACCAAAGACAAGGTAACGCTTGTCAATCGGAGAAAGTTCATCTTCACCGATAACGGAAGCAAGAGCTCTTGCATCACCTACTTTGGCGTAGCAGGAGAAGAGCTGGTTGGCAATATCCTGATGATCTTCTCTTGTGAAGCCTTCTCCGATGCCATCCTTCATCAGACGGGACAAGGACGGAAGTACATTGATCGGTGGATAAATTGCCTGGCCATGAAGCTGACGATCCAGAACGATCTGACCTTCGGTGATATATCCGGTAAGGTCAGGAATCGGATGCGTGATGTCATCATTTGGCATGGTCAGGATCGGAATCTGTGTTACAGAACCTGTACCGCCCTGGACGATACCGGCACGTTCATAGAGAGTAGCCAGCTCACTGTACAGATATCCCGGGTAACCTTTACGGGAAGGGATTTCTCCTTTGGAGGAAGAAACCTCTCGCATGGCCTCGCAGAAGGAGGTGATGTCTGTCAGGATTACCAGGATATGCATACCTTTTTCAAAGGCAAGATATTCAGCGGCAGTCAGTGCGATCTTTGGTGTCAGCAGACGTTCTACGACAGGATCATTTGCCAGGTTCAGGAACATGACAACATGGTCAGAGGCACCGCTTTCTTCAAATGTACGGCGGAAAAACTCAGCGACATCATATTTGACACCCATTGCAGCAAAAACGATAGCGAAGTTTTCATCGGAATCGCTGCCCAGAGAAGCCTGCTGTACAATCTGTGCAGCCAGCTTGTCGTGTGGAAGACCGTTTCCGGAAAAGATTGGAAGTTTCTGTCCACGGATCAGGGTGGTCAGTCCGTCGATTGCGGAAATACCGGTATTGATATAGTTTCGTGGATATTCACGTTTGACCGGATTCAGTGGAAGTCCGTTGATATTCAGACTTACTTCCGGAGTAATCTCACCCAGTCCGTCGATTGGCTGACCGATACCATTAAAGGTACGACCGAGAATCTCAGGAGAAAGTCCGATCTCCATCGGGTGCCCGGTCAGACGTGTGTGCGTGTTGCCAAGAGACATGTTGTCAGTTCCTTCAAATACCTGAATGACAGCTTTGTCTTCATAAATTTCAATGATACGACCGATCTTCTGTGTCCCATCGTCCATGTGGAATTCTACAATTTCCTCAAAGGAAGCGTTTTTGACACCTTCCAGGACTACCAGAGGGCCGTTTATTTCACTTAAACCTAAATATTCGATAGCCATAAATACGTTCCTCCTGTCAGCCGTTTTTCTCTAATACTTTGTCATAAAACTCATCGATGTCTTTTTTGTACTGGTCAAATTTATCCAGCTGATTGTTCGGAACATCATATTTAATAGAAATAATGCGTTCAAAGATGTTGTCTTCTTTGAGAACGGAAACAGGCATGCCACGGTTGATCAGGGACTTGGATTTCTCGTACAGATAAAGAATGATCTCCATCATTTTGAACTGTTTTTCCATTGGAACGCAGGTATCTTCTTGATGGAAGGCATTCTGCTGAAGAAAACCAAGGCGGATGACTCTTGCGATTTCAAGAGTCAGTTTCTGGTCATCTGGTAATACGTCGCTTCCGATCAGCTTGACAATTTCCATGAGAGAGCTTTCCTGATTCAGGATTGCCATCAGCTGATTTCGGTCAGCTACAAATTTCGGGGATACATGATCACGATACCATGGGGTCAGATCTTCCAGGTATTCACTGTAACTGGTCAGCCAGTGAATCGCAGGGAAGTGTCTTGCATATGCCAGTGATTTATCAAGTCCCCAGAAGCAGCGAACAAATCGTTTGGTATTCTGTGTGACCGGTTCGGAGAAGTCACCACCCTGAGGGGAAACTGCACCGATGATGGATACAGAACCTTCTGTACCGTTCAGATTCTGCATCATGCCGGCACGTTCATAGAATGCGGAAAGCTTGGAAGCCAGGTAAGCCGGGAAGCCTTCCTCGGCCGGCATTTCTTCAAGTCGTCCGGACAGCTCACGAAGAGCTTCAGCCCAACGGGAGGTGGAATCTGCCATGATCGCTACATCGTAACCCATGTCACGGTAATATTCAGCCAGAGTAACACCTGTATAAATGGAAGCTTCACGGGCTGCAACCGGCATGTTTGAAGTATTGGCGATCAGTGTGGTACGATCCATCATCAGGTTGCCGGATTTCGGGTCAATCAGTTTACTGAAATCTTCCAGTACCTGAGTCATTTCGTTTCCACGCTCACCGCAGCCGATGTAGATGATGATATCTGCATCGGACCATTTGGCAATCTGATGCTGTGTCATGGTTTTTCCCGTTCCGAAACCACCTGGAACGGCAGCAGTACCGCCTTTGGCAATTGGAAACAGCGTATCAAGGATACGTTGTCCTGTGACAAGCGGAACGCTTGCAGGATAGCGCAGATGTGTCGGACGTGGGATTCGGATCGGCCATTTCTGAGCAAGTGCAAGCTCTCTGGTGCTTCCGTTACTCAGCTGAATGGTTACAATTGGTTCGAGGATAGTGTAATCACCATCCGGAGCTGCTTTGATAACGGTTCCTTCTGTGATATCCGGAGGAACCATAGATTTATGGAGTATGGAAGAGGTCTCCTGTGTTTCTGCGATGATCGTGCCAGGACCTATAACGTCTCCTTCTTTTACAGTAATATGTGAGTGCCATTTTTTCTGAGTGTCAAGAGAATCTACACTGACACCACGGGAAATATATTTTCCGGAAGACTTTGCAATTTCCTCCAGCGGTCGCTGAATACCGTCGAAGATGTTGTGGATGATACCAGGTCCGAGAAGGACAGAGATAGCATCACCTGTACCGGTAACAGTTTCGCCCGGACGAAGACCGGTAGTCTCTTCGAATACCTGAACGGTTGTCATGCCTTTTTTCAGACCGATGACCTCACCTACCAGATTATCTTTACCTACATAGACCATTTCGGAGATCTTGAATCCGGAATCGCCCTTCAGATAAACGACAGGGCCGTTGATTCCATAAATGATACCTGTTTTATTCATGATTCAGCCCTCCGTCAAATTTGAATGTTTTACACATGGAAGCAAGGTTTGCAGAAAAAGAATTATCTATCAGAATGTTTTTCTGTGGAATCTCAGCACGGATGCCGCCAAGAAAATCTTCATCTGAAACCTGAAGAGGAATGCCTGTTTTTCGGGCAAGATCATTTGCTTTGGCCTTATCAGAAGAAGAGAGGAAAATTCGAATCTCATCCTTTTCTGCAAAGGATACGGCCTCTGTAATTCGATTGCAGAGATATTCATCATATTCTGCTGTTGTTACAAAATGCTGTATTTTATCTTTTACTTCGGCAAAAAGAGCTTCTTTTAATTCTTCCTGTTTGCGGGACCAGTCTCTCTTGAGTGTAATCTGTTCAGCAGAAAGTGCTTTGTTGACTTCACGATGGACATGTCCGGTCTCTGCCTTGATCTCTGCCTCGGCATTCTGGCGTCCTGCCTGTCTGTGCTCTTCCAGCTTCTGTGCAAGATGCTGTTTATGTTCCTGAATAGCCTGGGCGGCATCTTCTTTGGCTTCTTCGATAGAAACCTCATAAAAATGCTGAAGCTTTTCGTCTATTGTCATGATATTGTTACCTCCTGCCTACAATTTCAGTCCGATCGCTTCATTGACATATGAAGTGATGAAATCCGGTTTACGGCCGGTGCCGTGTCTGTCAGGAATCTCAATGATCAGAGGTGTTTTGTGATGCAGACGGACGTCGTCGATAATTTTCGGAAATTCCCGGCCGAATTTTTCGGTCAGAAGGATAATTCCAATCTCCTTGTCTGCAATCGTACGCTCCAGAGCTTCTTTGAGTTCTGCGCGTTCGTGAACAACAACACCTTCCACACCTGCCAGACGCATGCCTGTGTAGGTATCAATGTTATCACTGATCAAATACATTTTCATAGAGAACGCTCCTTAAAGCTTACCAAGGATCATAAAGGAAATGATCAGTCCGTAAAGTGCGATACCTTCTGCCATAGCTACGAAGATAATGGATTTACCAAACAGAGATCCGTCTTCGCTCAGTGCACCGAGAGCTGCACTTGCAGAGCTTGCAACGGCAATACCGGAACCAAGACCGGAAATACCTGTAACAAGAGCTGCACCAAGATAGCCAAGACCTGTAGCAAGACCATCAGCAGTAGTGCTGGCAGCCTGTACGCTTGCAGTTCCTGCAAATCCGACTACAGTTGCAACAAGAAGTACGCCAAAGAACATAAAGCAGTTGGCCATGAGAGATTTTTTATAACGTTTTTTATTTTTTTCTCCCAGGAAAAAGCAGCCAAAAGGTACGATAATGCTGAGAATCAGTGCAATAGCGGTTGTAATCTGAATGATAATGTTCATGATGATATCCTCCTGATATATGTGTTTTTATTGTGTGGGATCATAATCCCGGTTACTGCTGTGAAGTTTTCTTTATTGCTTTCATAAAGGGCTGGAACTCACGTCCGTTTCCGGAATAGAAGCGGCTGAAGATTTCGTAGTATTCCAGACGAAGTACCTGAATACCTACGATCAGACCCTCCATGGCACATACAAAAATGTTTCCAAGAACAACTACGACCCAGTTCGGACTGCCGCCGTTGGTAGCACCTGCCAGCATCAGTACGACTTCCATCATAGCTGCATGGCTGACGGCAAATGCACCGATACGCAGGAAAGAGAGCGTATTGGAAAGGTAACTGAGCAGAACCTCGAATAATTCAAAGAAGCTCTGAACAAAGAACATACCTTTCTGTTCCGGAAAAATCTCCGATTTTTTCTCGACCAGATTCGTAAGAGGCTCTTTAAGGAACATCAGAATCAGCGGTACGCCGAACATGATGACCAGAACAGCCGTAGCCGGAAGTTTTTTGCCGGAAATGAACAGGCCGATAGTAAGGACAATAGATCCGTAGAAGACAAGTCCTGCGACAGCATTGCTGTCGAACCATGTCTTTTCGGCATCTTTACGTCGAACAGAGTTAATGATGTTGAATATCATACAGATCAGGATGATAAACATACCAAATCCGATGGCGATCACAAACACTGCATTCAGTTTTCCAACCAGCGGAACATCCATCATCTTGCTCATTGGCTTCAGCCATATGGCTTCCAATATATCCTCAAAACCGAAGAAACTGCCGTACATAAAGCCGAAGAATACAGAGAAAACACCTGCACAACTGATGATTCCCGCAAGATCCATATGTTTCGTGCGGTACAGGATCAGTCCGCCGAGGAAAAGTACCAGTCCCTGTCCGACATCACCGAACATAGCTCCAAAAATAAAGGAGTATGTGATAGCTACAAACCAGGTTGGATCGATTTCATTGTAGGCCGGCAGGCCATACATTTTGATATACATTTCAAACGGTTTGAAAAGCTTTGGATTTTTCAGCTTGGTAGGCGGCTTTTTATTAGCGGGTGCCTTCTGGTCTTCCATAAGACAGAAGATTTTTTCATCATTCTGAATATCCTTCTGGAAGGCAAGGGCATCCTTTTCTGTCATCCAGCCGCACAGAATGTAAAAGGTGTTGTTGTCACCTGGGGTGCAGGCAGCAAGTCTGCGGATATCAAAGCTGCTGGAGCATGCATCCAGAGCTGCCTTGGCTGAGACGATCCGTACGCTGTTATCCACAAGAAACTTACGGGATGCTTCTTTGTTGGCATCCAGTGCCCGGTGTATCTCACGATGACGTGCGTCAAGCTTTGCAAAAGCCTCGGATGCGGTTCCCTGATATTCATCAGGGATGAAAATGCGCTCAAAATGCATGGAAGAGTAAACCGCATGAACTTTGTGCGCCTGATGTTCCGGTACAAAATAAATACCGTATACATACAGATCATCCTCACCGCATTTGATAAATAAAGTGTCCAGATTATCATAGATGTATTTTTCGAACTTCTGAAGATATTGTTTCTCAATGCGTCCAAAACGATAGTGGATGTATTTGAACTTCAGAATCGATGAAACATCAAAATTCAGATCCTTGAACGGACGAATGATCTTAAGCGGATCAAGTACTTCAGCGTGTTCGGACTGAAGTCGGGCTTTTTCCTCTTCGAGACGTCTGGAGCCCTCCTGAATTTTCCGGACTGTCTGGATGGCATTTTCAATATCCATCGGTTCCGGGGTTATCTGGGACGGATCTTCCAGTTGATCGTAGAAGCTGTCAATAGTTGACAGGGCTTCCTTGTAAGGGTTGATTTCCAAAAACGGTGACAGACTGGCTACTTCAGTAAGCTCAGAGAGCGCGTTTTCCAGATGAATTTCATACTTGGAAAGATATGTTTCGGTCATTCTGTCAATATCCGCTTTGGGCCCGGTGATGCTCAAAAATTTCATTTTTTCAATCATTACCATACCTCCCGGGATGTTAATTGTTACGAATATACTGCATTGCCTCGTCTGGTGATATGCCATAACGGATACATTCGATGGCGATAGTCAGACGATTTACCTCATGCTCCTTGTGATACATATAGGAATAAAGCATGGCTACGGAATAAGAATCCTTGCGAGATTCTTTTTCCAGGGTGCTCCGGAGCATATAATTATAAAATTCTTCGAGATTGTGGACAGAAAGATGATCGTATTTTCTGCCATAATATGTTTTGCGGAAGATACGCTGAGCATCCTCATAAGTAGAGGATTCTACGAGTGCAGAAATTTCTTCTTTTTTCAGCTTGTAATTCACAGGAATCAGCAGAGCATAGATATCTGCCGGTGTCATGTGAAAATACCGCTTCGAACGAGAGATAAACTGCAGATTCAACATATCAAATTTTTCACCGTAAGCCATGGTGATCTGTTCCAGATCTTTGCCGGAGAAAAGTTTTTTACGTACATTCCAGATCATGGAAAAATAATAAAGATCCAAAGCCATTCCATAGTCAAAAAGAAGGGCGGTATCATGATTCTGGATTCTGGATAAAGGTACATAAAATTCATTTCCCTTCAGGGAGTTTATAAATTCATCCATGGTTGTGCATGCAGTCAGTCTGTCCAGATCGAGCTTGGAATGTCTGCGGAAAAATTCACGGTAAGGAGAAACATCCACAGGATCTGTATCACGATGGTCAAACAGATTGGTCATAAGCTCTTTCAGTACACGAATCTCGTAACGCCTGGAATATAAATCCAGAAATTTGCGCTGTTCTGGATTTGCAAACTGGTAGATCTTTGAAAAATCCGCAAAAATAGAAATTTTGAGCAGTTTTTCTATCTGACCACGGTGAATGGAAGTCTCATCAAGATCAGCCCAGGCTTTTGCATATTCCGGTGTTCGCTTCAGCCACGCAACAGCATGTGAAACACTGGTAAACTGAAGCAGCTCCTGAATTTCTGCTTCAGAGATCAGTTTACTCTGCATGGCGCGGATTTTTGTTGATATTCCGCTGTAGGAAAGGAGTCTTCCCATGTCGGATCACCCCTTTCAGTATTTGAGAAGCTGCTGGAATAAATCTTCAGCCAGCTGCTGGTGATTCTGCCTGTAATAGGAATCCAGATCCTTCAAGTGCTGTTCTGTTCTGTGACGGAGAGCCGTCAGTTCCTGATCTTTCTGTTTTTCCAGGCTGTTGCGGAGCTCCTGTATTTTATGATTGGTCTCCTGTTCCAGTTCTGCGTCAAAGTTCCTGCATTCTTGTTCCATTTCTGCCGAAAGGGCTGCCTTGGTTTTATCTGCATCTTCCATAATGCGTTGTGCTGTGATTTCAATTTCAGATAACTTGTCAAGTATCTGTTCCATATACACCCTCCTTTTCTGTAATTTTTTTGGAACTTTATCCTATAATACACCTTTCGTTAAAAAAATACCATATGAAATTGCACAAGGAAGGGTTAAAATAATGCGAAATGAATATGCAATTTATGAAAAAATGAATATTGCTTGCCCGGAAGATTAGAAACGTGTATGATAGATGAAGGATTTTAATGAAATTTTTTGAATAAAATGCCAGATGAGGCAAAAAATAAAAACGGAGAATGAATTTTATGAGATTAAGGAATATACCAGGTGCGAAAGATGCTATCACGGAAAGCAGCTATGTTGTACAGATGCCGGCAGAGTGGAAGGGAAAATGGAACGAGAGATTCTCGAAGGAGCAGCCGCTGCATATTGAGGTTGGAATGGGAAAAGGTCGTTTCCTGATGGACATGGCAAAACTTCACCCGGAGATCAACTATGTTGGGATTGAGATGTATGACAGTGTTCTGCTTCGTGCTCTGCAGAAAAGAGAAAGACTTGAAGCAGATGGAGTGAAACTGGATAATCTTATGTTCATGTGTATTGATGCAAGACTCCTTCCGGAGATTTTCGAAAAGGGAGAAGTGAGCAGGATATACCTGAATTTTTCAGATCCGTGGCCGAAGGCGCGCCATGCCAAGAGAAGACTGACGTCCAGAGAATTTCTGGCTCGTTACAGTCAGATTCTGAAGACCGGGGAAACGGTAGAATTTAAAACCGATAACAAAGATCTGTTTGAATTCTCACTGGAAGAGGCAAAAGAAGCAGAGGGCTGGACTCTTCTGGCGCATACCTTTGATCTGCATCATCAGGAAGATATGATGACAGGAAATGTCATGACAGAGTATGAAGAGAAATTTTCTTCTATGGGAAATCCGATCTGCAAGCTGATCGCACGGTGCGAGAATTAAATTTCAGACAGACATCATCCCGGCAGAAACGCATATTATATAGAAAGAAATCTGCCGGGGTGACTGAATGAGCTGCAGAAAGGGAGTCTGCCGGATGCAGGCATGCATGATACAGTTCTGTTATGAGCATCAGAGGTTTGGGCGATGCATGAGAAAAATTCACAGAAATGCCGAAGAACTGTGTAAAATTCTGGATTCTATACCACCTGAAAAGGAGAAGAAGAGGGAAAAATAAATAATAAAAGAAAAACTTTAAAAAAATATAAATTTTTTCTTGACTTTTTGCTCATGGTTTCATATAATAATTCTTGCGTTGAGGAAACAGACGTACAATTTAATAAAATATGCGCTTTTAGCTCAGTTGGTAGAGCACCTGACTCTTAATCAGGGTGTCCAGGGTTCGAGCCC
>ERZ1026850.1073-NODE-1073-length-15292-cov-9.198858_pt1 | contig 15292 bp, 10 predicted proteins | sample MGYA00380155_ERZ1026850 | MGnify/ENA primary metagenome ERZ1026850 (study PRJEB33269, sample SAMEA4719791) | human gut metagenome | biome: human-associated habitat; feature: organic feature; material: feces | place: Cameroon | collected 2013-10 ... | reverse complement strand
ATCCGATATCGTAAGCCCATCCGTCACCACCGAAGATCCACTGGGATTTCTTGGACAGATAGTTCTTCTGAGCAAGGATTTCTTTAGCTGCATCACATCCGCAAGCTTCAAGAGCTGCGATCAGTTTGTCTGTTGCTGCACCGTTAGTTGCTCCAACAGAGAATGTATCCAGCCATTCCTGGCCAGCTTCTTTAACTGCTTCGTCTTTGCCTTCTGCTACGACAGCTTCAACTTTTGCTTTGAGGCCATCACGGATAGCTCTCTGAGCAAGAAGCATACCATAACCAAACTCAGCGTTGTCTTCGAACAGTGAGTTAGCCCATGCCGGTCCCTGTCCTTTAGCGTTTGTTGTATATGGTGTGGACGGTGAAGAGTTACCCCAGATAGAGGAGCATCCTGTAGCATTTGCAATGTACATTCTGTCACCGAACAGCTGTGTGATCAGTTTAGCGTAAGGTGTTTCACCACAACCTGCACATGCTCCGGAGAACTCAAGCAGAGGCTGTTTGAACTGGCTTCCCTTAACAGTTGTTTCTTTGAATTTAGCAACAACTTCTTCTTTGATCGGAAGTTCTCTTCCATAATCGAAGAATTTCTGAAGTCCTGCATTTGCTTCCATATTTTCCATAGCAAGGGCTTTTGCACCTTTCTTGCCAGGACATACGTTAGCACATGATCCACATCCTGTACAGTCATAAGCGGATACAGTCATAGAGAACTTGTATTCTTTCATTCCTGTCATTGGAAGAGTGATCATTCCTTCTGGAGCGTTTGCTGCTTCTTCTTCTGTCAGTGCTACCGGACGGATTGCTGCGTGTGGGCAGACATATGCACAACGGTTACACTGGATACAGTTATCTGGCTGCCATACCGGTACGTTTACAGCGATACCACGTTTTTCGTATGCTGCTGTTCCGGACGGTGTTGTACCATCAACATATTCTGTGAATGCAGATACAGGGAGTGTATTACCTTCCTGCGCATTGATCTTGCACTGAATGTTGTTTACGAAGTCCTGAGCGTCCTGAGCACCGTGAGTTGCATGAGCCATGAAGAGACCTTCATCTTCTGCATCTTTCCAGCTTTCCGGAACCTGGATCTCTACAACCTGTTTTGCACCAGCGTCGATAGCTGCCCAGTTCTTCTGAACAATATCATCACCCTTACGTCCGTAAGTAGCTTTAGCTGCTGCTTTCATCAGTTCGATTGCCTGCTCTTCCGGAATGATTCCTGTAAGTTTGAAGAATGCAGACTGAAGGATTGTGTTGATACGTGTTGGTCCCATACCAGTTTCGATACCAATCTTAACACCGTCGATGGTGTAGAATTTGATATTGTGGTTAGCGATGAATGCTTTTACCTGTCCCGGGAGATGTTTTTCAAGACCTTCCATATCCCATGCACAGTTAAGAAGGAATGTACCACCGTCAACAAGTTCCTGAACCATGTTGTATTTGTTTACATAGGACGGATTGTGACATGCAACAAAGTTTGCTTTGTGGATCAGGTATGTGGATTTGATCGGTTTCTTACCGAAACGAAGGTGAGACATTGTAACACCGCCGGACTTCTTGGAGTCATAGTCAAAGTAAGCCTGAGCGTACATGTCTGTGTTATCACCAATGATCTTGATGGAGTTCTTGTTAGCACCTACAGTACCATCAGCTCCAAGACCCCAGAACTTACAGTTTGTAGTTCCTTCTGGTGTTGTAACAATCGGTGCACCTGTTTCAAGAGAAAGGTTTGTAACGTCATCAACGATACCGATTGTGAATTTTTCTTTAGTTGTGTTCTCATATACTGCAACGATCTGAGCCGGTGTAGTATCTTTGGAACCAAGACCATAACGTCCTGTAAAGATCTTAACATCTTTGAATTTGCTGTCCTTTAATGCTGCAACAACATCAAGGTACAGTGGCTCGCCAAGTGCACCTGGCTCTTTTGTTCTGTCAAGAACGCTGATCTGTTTAACGGAATCCGGAATAGCATCGATGAGTGCCTGAGCGCAGAATGGTCTGTAAAGACGAACTTTAACAACACCGACTTTTTTGCCTGCTGCTGCAAGGTAATCGATTGTTTCTTCGATTGTATCGTTTACGGAACCCATAGCGATGATGATATGCTCAGCATCTTCTGCTCCGTAGTAGTTGAACAGTTTGTAATCTGTTCCGAGTTTTTCGTTAACTTTGTCCATGTATTCCTGAACTACTGCCGGAAGAGCATCGTAGAACGGGTTACATGCTTCTCTTGCCTGGAAGAAGATATCCGGGTTCTGAGCAGAACCTCTCTGGCATGGATGATTCGGATTCAGTGCATGATCACGGAATGCCTGAATAGCGTCCATATCTGCCATATCTTTCAGATCTTCGTAATCCCATGTTTCAATCTTCTGGATTTCGTGAGATGTACGGAAACCATCAAAGAAGTTGATAAACGGAACTTTTCCTTTGATTGCTGCAAGATGAGCAACCGGTGTCAGGTCCATAACCTCCTGTACGGATGATTCGCAGAGCATTGCGCATCCGGTCTGACGACAGGCCATAACGTCGGAATGATCTCCAAAAATAGAAAGTGCGTGAGAAGCAAGTGCACGAGCGGATACGTTGATAACGCCCGGAAGCTGCTCACCAGCGATTTTGTAAAGGTTCGGGATCATCAGAAGAAGACCCTGGGATGCAGTATAAGTAGTTGTCAGAGCACCTGCTGCCAGAGAACCGTGAACTGCACCTGCAGCACCTGCCTCAGACTGCATCTCTGTAACCTGTACTTCCTGTCCAAAGATGTTCTTTCTTCCCTGAGTCGCCCACTCATCTGTTGCTTCCGCCATAACAGATGAAGGAGTGATAGGATAAATAGCAGCTACATCTGAGTATGCATAAGAAGCATGAGCGGCTGCATGGTTACCATCCATGGTTTTCATCTTTCTTGCCATAGTTTGTTTCCTCCTTAAAGGTATGATGAAAAATTTAAATTTATTTCAGACCACTGAAACGGTCTAAAAGTCCATTGATTATTATAGCATAGACCTCCCCGAATGTCCAATTGGGATTATGCATTTTATGTATATATTTTTATACAAAAAGTTAGCCGTTGATAAGTTTTTTGAGAGATTTTCGCTGCAGCATCCTGCAAAGTTCCTGCTGTATCTCACAGAGTTCAGAATGCACGGTGCATATTTCTCCATCCGCGCCATTTCTGGCACAGTCATACCCCGGCTGCAGACAGTCAATAATAAACAGATCCGGATCTATCGTCGTATAAATATCATACAGTGTTACCTGATCCAGATCACAGTTCAGAACGTATCCTCCATGAACACCTCTGTATCCTCTGACCAGTCCCGATTTCTGTAATTTTTTCAGAATCTTGTAGGCAAACGGTGCTGTGATCAGTTCCCGCTCACAAATCTCATTCACACTTACTCTTCTGTTTTCTGCCATTGCACGGAGCACCCGCACAGCATAATCACATTCTCTGGTTATCAACATAGACTTATTCCTCTCCCGGTTGCCCTCAGATACTGAGAGACAACTGTTTCACTTGAATTATAGCAATTCCTCTGTTTAAATTCAATGTTTTTGTGATTTAAGGCTTGCAAAATCTCTACTTTACTGTAGAATAGGAATGAATGGCCAAAAACAGGCCTGCCACTGTTCACTGATCGAAAATAATTCGAAACCATAATGAAGAAAAGAGGTACCTTATGATTTCAGCAAATAATATTACTTTACGTGTTGGCAAAAAAGCCCTCTTCGAGGATGTCAACATCAAATTTACCGAAGGCAACTGTTACGGTCTGATCGGAGCAAACGGTGCCGGTAAATCTACTTTCCTTAAAATCCTTTCCGGACAGCTTGAGCCAACAAATGGCGATATTGTGATCACTCCCGGACAGCGTCTTTCTTTCCTGCAGCAGGATCATTTCAAATATGATTCCTTCAACGTTCTGGACACCGTTATCATGGGAAATGCCAGACTGTATGAGATCATGAAAGAAAAAGAAGCCATCTATGCCAAAGAGGATTTCACTGACGAAGACGGTATCCGTGCCAGCGAGCTCGAAGGTGAATTCGCAGAAATGAACGGATGGGAAGCAGAATCCGATGCAGCTACTCTTCTGAACGGACTTGGAATCGAAACCGAACTCCACTATACACAGATGGCTGACCTTACCGGAAGCCAGAAAGTCAAAGTTCTTCTTGCCCAGGCACTGTTCGGAAACCCGGATATTCTTCTTCTCGACGAGCCTACCAACCACCTGGATCTCCCGGCGATCGAATGGCTGGAAGAATTCCTGATCAACTTTGACAATACTGTCATCGTTGTATCCCATGACCGTTACTTCCTTAACAAAGTCTGCACACATACTGCTGACATTGACTATGGCAAGATTCAGCTGTACGCCGGAAACTATGACTTCTGGTTTGAATCCAGCCAGCTTCTTATCAAACAGATGAAAGAAGCCAACAAAAAGAAAGAAGAAAAGATCAAAGAGCTGCAGGAATTTATTTCCCGATTCAGTGCGAACGCATCCAAATCCAAACAGGCTACTTCCCGTAAACGTGCCCTGGAAAAAATCCAGCTGGATGACATGCGTCCTTCCAGCCGTAAATATCCATACATTGACTTCCGTCCAAACCGCGAGATCGGAAACGAAGTCCTTATGGTTGAAAATCTTTCCAAGACAATCGACGGAGTAAAAGTTCTGGACAACATCAGCTTTACACTTGGACATGACGATAAAGTTGCTTTCGTAGGAGCAAACGAACAGGCGATCACCACTTTCTTCCGAATTCTTGTCGGAGAACTGGAACCTGATGAAGGAAGCTACAAATGGGGTGTTACCACTTCCCAGGCATATTTCCCGAAAGACAACACACAGGAATTTGATAACGATCTGACCATCACCGACTGGCTGACCCAGTATTCCGAGATCAAAGACGCAACTTACGTACGTGGTTTCCTTGGCAGAATGCTCTTCCCTGGCGAAGACGGTGTCAAAAAAGTCCGCGTTCTCTCCGGTGGAGAAAAAGTTCGCTGTCTGTTATCCAAAATGATGATCTCCGGTGCAAACATTCTGCTTCTGGATGAGCCTACCAACCATCTGGATATGGAATCTATCACAGCACTTAACAATGGTCTGATCAAATTCCCGGGAGTTATCCTTTTCACCTCCCATGACCATCAGTTCGTTCAGACAACCGCCAACCGTATTATGGAAATTCTTCCGGACGGCAAGCTGATCGATAAGATCACTACTTACGACGAATATCTGGCAAGTGATGAAATGGCTAAAAAACGCCACGTATTCCAGGTTAACGAAGAAGACGCAGCTGATAACTAAAACTGAAAATATATGTCATACAGCACATGACAAAAAAAAGACTCTGAGGTTTCAAACACCCCGGAGTCTTTTTGATTACATTATTTCTTATTCAATTTCAATTCAATCTTTCATCGTGATCTCAGCCAGTTTGCCATTTGTCACCTTGAGCAGTGCTTCAAGCGGAACTTTAAGTGTCAGACCGATCCGTCCTCCACTCACGTAAATCTCCTCAAAGTCACCGGCAGATGCATCAAATACAACCGGATAAGGTTTTTTCATTCCCAGCGGACTGCAGCCGCCTCTCACATATCCTGTGATCTTCAGGATATCTTTGACATGAATCATATCAACCGTTTTTTCGCCGACTGCTCTGGCTGCCGCCTTGCGGTCAACCTCTTTCTCGATCGGCACCACAAAAACATAATAGCCACCGCTTTTGCCCTCCATAACGAGTGTCTTAAAAGACTGCTCATACGGTGCTCCGATCAGATCTGCACTGTGAAGTCCGTCAATAAATTCATCACATTCATACGGAAATGCTTCATATTTTACTTTCTGACGATCCAGCATTCTCATTGCATTTGTCTTTGCTTCTTTTGCCATGTTGTTCCTCTTTTCCGTCTTCTGTCAGACTGTTTTATTTACGCCTGTTTTTCTTTTTCCTGGAATCTTCTCTTCTGGATATTTTTTTCCATAATTCTTCACCTTCGCGGTCATCTTCATCCATCATTTCTCTCAGAACCTCCTCATCCAGTTCATCCTCATCGATCATGACCGGTTCATCATAATCATCATAATCATCATTCATTGGATGGTAAGAATCTTCTGCATCAAAGGAACCCAGCGGAAGATCCAGTTCTTTCGCTCTGCTCTTTCTTGGACGATATGGAATTGTTTTTTCCGTTTCAGGCGCCACATCATCTTTTCTGGATTTTCTGCTTTTGCTCTTTTCAAGTTTAAAATCCACCGGCTGCTGTCTTCCTGATTTTTTCCTTGCCGCACTCTGGCGCGTTTCCTGCTCACGGGCAGTTCTCTGTGGTCTCTCTGCCTGTTTCTGTTTTTTCTTATTTTCCTTCTGAGGCATATAATCTCTGAAATCTATATAATCTGAGCTTTCTGCAGAAACATCCGGGTCTTCCTCATCATACTCATCCTCATCCGTTTCTCTGCGCCTGTTTGTTGCAAACTGAATCAGCATTCCCAGAAGCGCAAACCCAAGACTCAGACCGGCTCCATACGGAATATCTGAAAGGCCGCCAAGTTTGGCCGCTGAAAATCCGGCCATCACACCTCCAATCAGGCTTGTTCCGATTATCAGTACCTCTCTTACCCATTTCATTGCAAGTACTCCAAGTCCAACGCCGAGAAGAAGGCAGAAGAAAAACACCAGTGATGTCGTCGGATGAAAAACATAAATTCCTAATCCAATTCCGATTCCGGCACCCAAAATAAAAATACCGATCTTATAACTCATAAATACGATCACAGCAAGCAGCACTCCGGCACCTACCATAAACGCAGCATACATATACTTCTCCGTCACACCGGTTGAAAACGCAGCTCCAAACCCGATTCCGGCACCAATTATAAATCCGCAGAGCATCATCCAGAAACGCAGAAGCCGATACCCGAGAATACAGTTGATCGCTCCAAAAACAAGCAGTACTGCAAAACCGATCATTGAAATACTGGAAAAAGACGGAACTGTCCGCGTAGTTTCTATCATATTCATAAGCTGCTGTAAAACATCATTCATAAAAATATCTCCCCTAAAACATAAAATACATTGTCTTCAGATTATCCAGAATACCGTAATGATATTCCACGGTCTCCAGCCCGTAGAGCTGCAGATAATATCTTGCCACATTCTGGATATATCCATCCTGGATCCACTGACGGTATGCACTGTCAAAGGCATCCTGTGAAGTAAATTTAAAACGTACCACTGCCGCACCATTATCAAGACGCATACGGCAAAAATCATAAATCTGCTGCTCATCATAAGTATCAAAGCATGCCTGATTCAACACATAAAAATTAAGATCTGCTGCCGTACATTCCGGTACCGAGAACTCATCTGAAGCCGTATACACCTGTTCATATTCCTGCGGAAAAGGACACAGATAATCATAAATCACTGTTTTATGCTCTTCAAGCTGCACTGCACCGCCTTCCAGGAAGCTCGGCTGATCTCCGTTCGTTGCATCCACATAATAATACTGCCCATTGATTTTCACAATGTTCCATGCATGTCCTTCATCACTGTCTCTGGCGCTTCCTTCTACATATATGCACGGAATCCCCAGCTGTTCCAGCAGATATTGTACCGCCCTGGCATAGCCGGCACAGACTGCTTTCTTTTTCCAGAAGACTCCTGCAATATTCTGGTCATCGTCAGACGCTTCATATTCCGTATGATCGATCAGATACGTATAAATCATTTTGACTTTATCATAATCCGATGCATTCTGTGTAATCTCAGCATTCACTTCATTTACCGCATTCTGCATTTCTGTCAGGATCTCGCTGATTTCCTGCTCTGTATATGTATAGCCCGGTGAAAACCTGCAATAATCTGTCCCTTTGTAAGAAGTCGTATATACCTCTTCCCGGTTATGGACCCAAAACAGTTCCGGATGATCTTTCAAAAGTGCATGATAAACTTTACTGATCACATCTTCATCCGCCGATGTCAGATAAAATTCATTCTGCCTCTCACGGATGCCGTTCAGCATTTGCCTGTATATTCTCTGCTCATCTTCTGACAGCAGTTTAAAGTAATATTCCTGATATTGGTCTTCATCCGTCTGCTGTACTTTTTGTTCGCGCAGCTTCCGTATCTCACCAGGCTCCTTTGAAAAAAAATTATTTGAACAGATCACAAATAATATCAGAACAGGCAAAAGCCAGAAAAATCTACGCCAAAACCTTTTCTTCTTCATCGGGTTCTCCTTTTTTTATCATAAAAACCGAACGACTCACCTGAATCGTCCGGTTCTGTTACGCTGCTCTGTCTGTTAATCCTCAAAGATAACAACCATATCACTCTCATCCGGTTTCTGCGGAAGTATTGCCGCAGAATTCTCCTGGACAGAAACATTGTTATTCAAAATGTTCTGCAACGTATCTGTCACTTCAACTGTACCAGTCACAGAAGCAGAAGAATCTGTGAAATCGTCCGCATCCTCAAATTCTACGATCAGATCATCGTCTTCTGTTGCATCTGAAGAAAGCGAAGCCGAAATACTGTCTGTACTCTCCTGCGTATCTGATGCAGTCTCTAAAGTCAATCCATCTGATACGTCACTGTCCGTTGCTGTTGTATTGCTTGCATTTGCTCCCTGTTTTTCCATTTCCGCCACTTCGGCCTGTGTCGGGTAGAAAGATGGCTGTCTGATATAACGGAAGCTTGCTCCATACGCCTCGCCTACTGTTACACCGTTTTTACTGGAAGAACAGTGTACTGCGATCCAGTCACCTGCATCAGTCTTTCCGCAGATGATACCGACATGATTGTCGCTTCCGGCCTCCGGTCCCTTCTGAAAAACAAGATCACCCGGCTGTGCATCCTGCTCACTGACTACATTTGCATTTTCCCACTGCTCGGAGGTACCATCTCCGACACTGCTCTGCATTCCCTGATTCAGATATCCGTTGATCACAGACCATGTAACAAATCCACTGCAGTCAAGTCCATATGCACGAACAGTTCCGGTGCTTGCACTGCCTTCTGCGGATACTTTTTCAGCCGTTCCCCAACTGGAGTCTTTGCCGATCTGGTTTGATTTACCGCCCCAGAAATATCCGACCTCACCAACCAGTGAGTATGCTGCTGCGATAACATTTACACGTTCCTCAGAAACATCATCTCCAACGCTCTGACGCACAAATCCTTTGGCGTCTGTAACAATTGCACAAAGCAGCTTGCAGTCTGTCTCTACATATTTCTTCAAAACGGTTCTGTTTTCCTGAGAAATATCGTTCTGCTTGATATAATGATTGATATGATAATTTCCATAGGAAACATGTGTAATATTATTTTCATCACGAACCACCGGATTCATCTCCGCAAAGATCTCTGCCAGTGCTTCTTTTGAAGAAGAATCAAGTGTAAATTCTTTTACGCCTTTCTGGCTCTGCTCATACACGTATATTGCAAGAATATCCTGCCAGTTACGTACAAGCAGTGAATCTGCCGAAGTGGTCAGTCCGTCACTTCTGCTGTCACTTACATCTGTAAGCTTGTTTTTTTCTTTGTATTCTTTTTCGATTTCGTCCATTACTGCAGAAAAATCATCAGAAAATGAAAGCTGATAATTATTCTTCAGACTGTCAAGATAAAATTCTTTTCCCGCATGAAGATTTGAAACATAATAGACCGGTGTACCGGTTTTTCCAGTTTCACTTCCATCGGTCAGCCCGCTGTTCTTTCCGTCTTCCTCTTTCTTCTGAAGTTCAGCAATGCGCTTTTCAAAGCCGACAAGCAGATCATAATTTGTAACAAATGTCTTCTGTTCATCAGCAAGGCTGTCATATTCTTTTCGAAGCTCTTTCACTTCCGCAGCATGCTTTAATGTAAGAGTTTCTTTTGCAAGTTTATCAATCTTCTCAACCAGCTTCTTCGTTGCCTCTGTTTCCGTCACATCCGTCGGAGCCGGTGTCGGTGTCGCTGTTGGGTCTGCTGGTGTAACTGTCGGTGTTTCCGGTGTCGGTGTTGGTGTCTCCGGTGCCGGCGTCGGTGTCTCCGGCTCTGGTGTTGGTGTCTCTGGTGCCGGCGTCGGTGTCTCTGGTTCCGGTGCTGGTGTTTCCGGTGCCGGCGTCGGTGTCTCCGGTTCCGGTGCTGGTGTCTCTGGTGTTGGTGTTTCCGTCACATCACTTCCATCAGAAAAATCCGTATCTTCCTGCTCACTGACTGTCTCTATATTCTCATCCGCTGCCATTACAGACATCGGGCTCGACAAAACCATAGCCGCTAATATTGTAATACATAAAATTCTGGTCAGATATTTGTTCTTCATTCTGGTAAAATTGCTCCCTTCTGTCAAGAACATATCTTTATTCCCCTTATAAAGGTATGTTTCTTAGTCACTGTTCACTCCATTCACAGCGGAACCTTACCGGTAAACAGTTATGCCACTTACCTTGCCGCAAACAGTTGTCTACTGTTAACTCACTTACACAATACTGTGGTCAGTTTAGCATAATGTACAAAAAAAATCAACCGCCGAGAGAAAACCCCGGCGGTTTTTGGATAAAATTCACATTTTTTTCATATTTTATAAGGCTACTGAAACATATGAAGGCTCTTCTGATTTTCCGCATAAATGGAAAATTCCCTGAAATACCTGATAGCATACTCTGAGAATATAATGTATGTCATCTTCAATATTTCTTTTACAATTCAGATATCTTCTGTGATGTTCCCTGATATACTGCAGCAGCTGATTCAGTGTTTCAAAACGAATACTGTTCTCCGCATATACATCTGCTTTTCCATCCAGAACAAACATCTTTAATTCATTCTTCAAATGTTTCTCATATGTATTATGCTGACGAAGAGTTCCTTCAAATGTCTTATTATGCGGGAAAGTAAAATAATCTGCTATATAATGCATCACTTCACCGGCTCTTCTCCAGAAAACCCGGTCATTACACTCTGCCCCTGCCTGAACCAGACGACGGATCTTACCCTGTACCTCATCAAAGGTACCGAAATATTCATGACGCTTGGTTATAAATGAAGGCTGAATGTCCGGAAGTATATTTCCCAGACAGAATGCTTTTCTATGTAACTGTAAACTCTCATTGGCCGGCATCTGGTCTGCCAGATATCTTGCCAGCAGTATGTGTGATTTTTTTCGCAAAATAAACACTTCTTTCTTTAACAAAAAACAGTTTACCGTAAACACATATACTATAGCAGATTTATTTCTTTAATTCAAATAAAATTTTTGTAAACTCCTAACACTTTTTATGGATTCCCAGTGCCATGCTGTGCTGTGCAGAATGACGTTTTTCCACAAGCTGCTTTGAATATCCGATCACACCATTGTTGTCATATGGATCATTAAAATAATAATTTTCCTCATCATATCCAATAAGCAGCATACAGTGTTCGTTCGATGTCCACAGGAATCGCTCCCCTGTATCCAGAAGTTTCCACTCCGGTCCCGGAATTTCTTTTCGCATATTGATGCATGCCCAGAAAATCACCGGCATATCCTGATCGATATATTTCCTGATGAGTTCCTGCATCGATGTTCCCGATTCATCTTCAAAGCAGTATCTGTCTCCTGCTGCTTTATCCAGTGCCTTTTTAAGACCTCCGGCATAAATCCCATAGGAATCCTCATCATACGGGCTTCCACAGAAACATTCATTTGGATCCGGTCCATACAAAACGCCTTCCCGCATCTCCATATCACGACATTCCAGATACTTACTGATAAATTCATCCACAGAAATTTCGTATCCCAGATACTGAAGAAGCATAACAGCCGACACACTTTCACAACCCGTCGGATATTTCACACTCTGGTCAATGTACGGTACCTGTATTTTATACATGTGCACCTGTCTCCTTATCTCTTCCAGCACTGATCTTCTTTATCACAGTAAGTGTCACAAGAAGCAGTACCAGACTGATTCCGAGAACCACCCACCAGATATGTATGAAACCGGCAATGATATAACCAATAAAGGAAATCACCGCAACGACTGCTGCATACTGCATCTGCGTTGTTACGTGATTGATATGATTGGACTGTGCTCCTGCTGAAGACATAACAGTTGTATCAGAAATCGGCGAGATATGGTCTCCGCATACTGCACCTGCCAGAACTGCCGATACCGAAATGATCATCATCTGAAGATCTTCGCTTCCCGGGAACATCGCAATTGCGATCGGAACCAGGATTGCAAAGGTTCCCCAGCTTGTTCCTGTCGAAAAAGAAAGAAAAACTGCGATCACAAACAGAATTGCCGGAAGGATCACACTTGCAGAAGCATTGCTTCCTACCACATTTCTTACAAATGTACTGATTTCCAGTGCATCGCCCATTCCCTTCAGAGACCACGCAAAAATCAGGATGGCAATTGCCGGGATCATCATCTTAAAGCCTTCAACAAAACTGTCCATAAAGCCTTTAAATGTGACAACTTTTCTCGGAAGATACAGAAGCATCATAAAGAATACGGTTACCATTGTGGCAAAGATCAGACTCGTTTCTGCATCACAGCCAGAAAAGGCAGTTACGATATCCGTTGCTCCGCCAAGAAATCCTGTATAGATCATTGCTCCAATTGCAGATACAATAAGTACAAGAACAGGCAGTACCAGATCCATTACCTTTCCGCCGGAAGAAATCTCTTCTTCTTTTACCTGTTCAAACTCTTCTCTTCCCGAAGTAAAAAGATCACCTTTTTCCGCATTTTTTTCATGCACCTTCATTAAACCAAAATCAAAATTCGCAAAGATAAGGAACAGTACCATTACCAGCGTCAGGATTGCATAAAGGTTATATGGGATTGTTGAAAGAAATAACTGAAATCCTGTGATTCCCGCATCATCCGGCACATAAGAGTTAACCGCTGCCGCCCAGCTGGAGATCGGCGCGATAATACAGATCGGTGCTGCTGTTGCATCAATGATATAGGCAAGTTTTGCTCTTGATACCTTGTAACGGTCTGTGACCGGTCTCATAACAGATCCTACTGTCAGGCAGTTAAAATAATCATCTACAAAGATCAGCACGCCAAGTCCGGTCGTCGCCAGCATGGCACTCTTTTTACTCTTGATCTTACTGCCTGCCCATTTGCCATAAGCAGCAGATCCACCCGATTTTGACATCAGAACAATGATCATTCCGAGCAGTACATCAAAAATCAGAATATTCAGATTCATACTGTTTTTCATGATCTCAAAAAACGACACAAATGCATTCCACGGATGAAACCCGGAATACAGCAGTGCTCCTGCTGCAACTCCGATAAACAGTGAACTGTAAACCTCTTTCGTTGCCAGTGCCAGCACGATTGCCAGCAGTGGCGGAACAAGTGACCACCATGTTCCGATAAACATTGATCCTTCCATTCTTATTCTCCCCTCTTTACTGTTCAGTTAAATGTGATACTGCTGAAATCCGGTGTTCCCATCAGATCAAACGGAGTACTCTGATATACGTAATAAGTATAACAAAGTTGTCCTGCACCGAATGCGGAAAGCCTTGATTTTACTGTATTTTCGAAATATTACCACCCCATAATAACATACATACCACCCCATTTCTACCCCATTGCGTGTTTTTTAGTGCTATTTTTTGAGAAAAAAAGACCTCTGGATGAATGCTCCAAAGGTCTTAAAAATTATGCCAATTTTATAATCTTGCTGCTCTTGTTCTCCTCATCAATCTCATCAAATCCGATTGTCTCCTCCAGGAGTTTCATATCATCGACTTTCTTCCGCTCCATAACCGACGTGTATAAATCCATCGTCATATTAAGGCTTGCATGACCGAGGTACGCCTGAACTGTTTTCGGTGCAACGCCAGCTTCAAAACACCTCGTTGCGAACGTATGCCGGAAGCAGTGCCCGGAAAACACCTCCATAGCATCCAGCGGATCTCTGGTGCAATTAATTTCCGTGACGATCCTTTTAATAGCATCGCTGTAAATCTGAGCGCACATAGGAGTTCCGTACCTGGTGCAAAAAATGTAGTCTGTAAGCGTCTCCTTGGGCTTCGGGGAATTGTTAATGGCTATATTATGTAATATTAACTGCTGCCGTAATGCATCCTCACAATATTTGTTCATCGGAATTGTTCGCCGGCTGGTTTTCGTTTTAGGGTCGCCCTCGTGGAATGTTTTCCCGGTGTCGCCCTCCAGCTTCTGATATAAAAGAGTCTTCTCTACATGAATTACTTTATTATCCCAGTCTATATTTTCCTCTTTCAGCGCAAACAGCTCGCCCGGTCTCAGGCCGGTACTGACAGCTACGCGGAACAGGTTATCATAGAATGTTCCTGCACTGCAGCGGAAGAATGCCTGCTGGTCCTCCTGGGAAAGTGCCTTGACTTCCTTCTCCGGATGCGGGACAGGAACTTTAACACCTTTTGCCGGATTTTTAATCATAAGATCATCCTCAATGGCTCTGTCAAACATATCCGTCAACAACAATTTTACCTTGTTGATAGATTCCCATTGATAGCCATTGTCCTTTAATTTATTCAAAACATCCTGGATACCTAGCTTTGTTATTTCAGTTATCTTAGGGTTTCCTATGTACGGCACTATATTATGTTCGTATACATATTGATAATGCCGGATCGTATTGGCACGGACTACCGGGCGCTTGTATACCTCCATCCACTTTTTGTACCACTCATCCAGCCGGACATTTGGATTAGCAACGTTCCGGCGGTCAATGTCTGCTGTCTTTGCTTGCGCCAGCCGGCTCTTAACCTCTCGGAGACTCATGGCGTAAACACTCTGGCGGTCTCCAAATCTGTTTGTGAACCTGGCCTCGTAGGATCTATCAGCCCTCTGTTTGATCCCCTTACCGAGTTCCTTTCCTTTTAGATCTTTTCCCATGATATTCACCTCTGGAGGGCTGGTGACGCCCTCCATTACTTCCTATTACAATATTACAGATATATAGCAGTCTCTAAATATCTTTCAAAAGCCTCTCTCTTTATGAGAGCCTTCCGTCCAATGTACATAACATAGTTACAGTCAGGCCTCTTGATCATATCCAGAAGCTGGTTCCTTCCAATACCAAATACCTGCGCCGTCTCACTGATAGTCAGTGCGTACCGATGCCAGAGAGGGACTGTATTACTATCTCTCCTGCGAATGCCGTCACTCATATCAATACCTCCATTCTTCTCAAAATCTTTTATCGGTATTAATATGTTATTTTTTCCGTAAAACAGCAAAAATTCCTGTATCTGTTTACATTTTCTCGTATTT
>ERZ1026850.1070-NODE-1070-length-15320-cov-29.029807_pt1 | contig 15320 bp, 20 predicted proteins | sample MGYA00380155_ERZ1026850 | MGnify/ENA primary metagenome ERZ1026850 (study PRJEB33269, sample SAMEA4719791) | human gut metagenome | biome: human-associated habitat; feature: organic feature; material: feces | place: Cameroon | collected 2013-10 ... | reverse complement strand
GGGGAATTTAGGGGGGGGGGGGCACTGCTGGGGCCTGCTAGTGTGCACCAGTGGGCCTCAGCGGCTCCCTGTGCTGCGCTGGGGCTATCGCTAGTGCTACCCTATGGCTATCCCTGTGCGTCCACTAGGGCGCTTCCTGTGCGCTCTATGGGGCGCTAGGGGGTGCGCTGCGTCTTACCTATTTTGCGCGTACAGTGGGGGCCACCTAGTGGGCCAGTAGTGGGGCCATAGTGTGGGCCTAGTGGGCCACCTAGTGCGCTGGCAGTGCGTGCCTGTGCTATCACTAGTGCGTACTAGGCTATCCACTGGCTATCCTTAGTGCTTTACATTGTGCCGATTCTATGCTACGCTGCGCGCTACCCACTAGGGCGCACATCCACTATCCAGCGCTATCCAGTTGCTATCCCTTCTCTCTTACTTTCATTCGAAAGCTAATACGAAATGATGTTACAGGAGTAGGAGGGTTTTAGGGCACTACATACACTAATACTTACTACTACTCACTAGTGTCCCCTAGTATGTCCCTATTGCTTACGCAGTAAGCAGACATACCTACATAGTCTCCGGTTCACTGCGTGCCCTTAACTGCGTACGGGCACTATGTTCACCTCTATGTAGTACTAGATAGTGTGGCTAGTACTGGCTAGTACTGGCTAGAGCTACCACCGGCTATCCCTAGTGCAGTTCTATGTTGGCTCTAAGCATTGGCTAAGTATTTGCCCTGCTTACCCCTTTTGCTCCTAGTGATAAAAAGTTTAAAAAAGTACTTGCTTCTTTTGGTTCATTGGGGCTATAGTTCAATCACCGGGAGGCACTGAGGTGCTAACCGGGGCAGAGTCGGGAGATTCAGCCGGATTAAAGCTAGATGGTGTGAAGGGTTAGATACTCGATAAAAAGAGTTGACACCGCGAAGGACATAAGCTAGATTGAATCCCGAAGTAAGCAGTACGGGTCGGCACCGAGACAGTTCAAGCCGGGTACTAGCCAGGACCAGAATCTGGTGAGTGTGGCGCAGCACTATAACGTGAGAGATGCGTAAACGGTTGACCACCGAGGACAGAGCGGGAGAATCAGAAAGGCCCGGCTGCGAAAGCTAAATCAGGTTAGGTACAACGCCGTAATGTTGGGCTAGTGAGATTCTAGCAAGTAGTAAGAAATAGCGCTTGACAAGTTCGGATTCACCTAGTAACTTAGATAGCATGCACTGAGAAGTGCGAGTAGTAAGCCGATTTGCGGGGAGGCCCAGCACCTTGACTGGTGCAATGACGACCGAGCCTATACAGTCAGTCATATAGAGTAAACGTGCCGGACGTTATCACCGGGGTTCTGAGACAAACCATACTGTCGAGGCGTGAGCAGCACGCTCCTCTGAATCGAGGGAACAAGGCGCGGAGTGTATCCCGCAAAGAGCATATAACATAGCGTAGCAGTAACAAGGCTGCGCTAGATTATGTTCTCTGAGAGGTAAGATTATGCGTAAAGCAAAACGCCTAGCATTGCGGCGGAATATGCAATTATCACTGAACCCTACCGACGACGTGCCGCTTACTGTGAAGCCCAGCAAACAAGGGCTGTGCAGTGAGCACAGGGTAAGGGGAAAGCAAAAGCAAAAGGGCAGTAGCAGGCAACCTAATGGGTGGCCTACTGTTAACTCCCAATTTGGGCACTAATTACAGCCTATAGCATCCTATGGGGTGCTGTGTGAAGTAATTCGATAAGTAAACAACCAACAATTAAAGAGGTGCATCATGACTAACTACACCAATTCAACTGGTAAAGTATTCAAATTAACTGCCGCTGGCAGCATTCGTAAAGCGCTGGGCGACGTAGTGGAAGCAAAACGCAACATCACTATCAGCGCGCTGTTTCATGGTCTGGTAAGCAGCAACGTTTCCTGGGCTACGGATATGCAGCGCAGCGATGCCGCAGACTTTGATATGGTGCTGCGTACGCTGCTGCCTATCAAGTTCAACAAGGATTCCGGCAAGTACGAATTCAGCGCTAAAAAGTGCTATGCGTCGGCTGAGAAGCTGGGCATTGAGCTGGACACAATGCGTCTGGACTATAAACAAGCCGATAAGCAGGGGCGCGAGGTTATCGTAGCCAGCTTCTATAGCTCCTGTATGGCCCTGTACGCCGCCGAAGCAGAGCAGGTGAAGAATGACGCACTGGATGCCGACGCAGTGCGCCTGCAAGCTCTGGGGCGCGTTAAAAACGCCATCAAGAAGGCCAAAGAAACTGGCGTAAGCGACTCTGATTTGGTGAGCATGCTCATTAGTCAGGGCGTGGATGTACGTGCTGTGCTGGATTCAACTCTGAAAGCTGCCGCCTAACAGTAAGCCTATAGCGTCCTGCGGGGCGCTATGTGAATGCTGTTAATAACAGAGGGCAAACTATGACGTCAAACAATATGACTCAAGTTATTGAGTTAAGTCACTTTATTTGGTCAGAATTGGAGTTACAGGAACTCAAGTGGCCGGTGTATAATTCGTGTAACATTGGTGCCTACGAGGTTATGTATGCATGCTACGAGATTGCGACACAACTTCGTCCGGTAGTGGTAAACAACGACAAGCCGTGGCTGGATACGCTCTATATCACTTGCTCAAATATTGCGTGCTCTATGCATGCATTTATGCGCAGAGAGGGTCGCCTCCCAAATTGGTCTGAATTAGGGGAATATTAATGATTCAAGTAATTAACATCATCGTTACCAGCGCTATGCTGGTGCTGGGTAACGACGTAAACAACCCGGTGCCGTACTGCACTGTGCAGATTCATCAGCAGGAGCAGGGGCAGACAATTCAGCAGCCGCGCCCTGAGTATGACCTCTTTGAGAATCCCGAGGGTGGTTGCAAAGAGCTGGGCGCGCGCGTGCTTCAAGCAGTGCAAGAGCAAGAACCTAACGCCGCGGTAACTCTGACCGTGGACGGCGTAAGCAACAACGATATCTGAGGTAATGATGTACGGAAAGAGTCCTGAGCAACTGCTTATGCGTAAGCAGCAACAAACTATTGACGGGCTGGCGCGAGAGTACAGCGCAAAGGCAGCACTGCGCCAGCACTATGAGCGGCAAGCGCAGCGCCTGGGTATGACCCTGCGCGGTTATTGCCACCGGTTCAACGTGAGGGGTGTAGTATGATTAAATATGATGTGTTTCGCTTGTTTGGTACGTACAGAAGAGTCCGTGCGAACTCCAGCATTTATCGGCGCGCTGAGTACTACGACAATTACAGTAAACAGTGGAAACAATCACACGTTAGAGCTGTTGAGTTAATCTTGGGAGCTCAACACGTACTGGTTGCTCGTAACGTGGTGTTCAAGGATGAAGTATGCTCACAGTAGACGAAACTGCGCTGCTGTGCTTGGTACAGGAGTATCTCTATGTCGATGCGACCTCTACCACAGGTTTGCGCTGGAAGAAATCACCCAGGGCGCGTACTTTGGTGGGGTCGGAGGCGTTCACCAGCAAATGCAACGGAGGCTACTACCACGGGGTGCTTCGCGGGCATAACTTAAAGGCTCATAGGGTGGTTTTTGCACTTACAAATGGCTGCTTTCCGCCCGTAGTCGACCACATCAACGGGAAGCGGGATGATAACCGCCCGGAAAACCTTCGCGCAGCCACTTCACTAATAAACAATCACAACCGAGAGGTGAAGGGGTACTACCCATTTCGAGGCGGGTACATGGCGCGTATAGCTGCAAATGGAAAGCAAATTTATCTCGGTGTGTACCCAACAGAAGCCGAGGCCCACGAAGCTTATCTAGAGGCGAAGGCTAGGCTGCACCCAACTACCCCTAACGGGAGGCTCATATGATGTCGGTCAATGAGGCGGCAGCTTTCATGTGGAGACTGCTGGAAACGCAGGGCAAGTGCGGGTGCCCGTGGGAAACATTCAAAGAGGTTCCAGATGAACTCAAGCAAATTGTCCCAGTCGAGCGTAGACTCCTCCGAGTTCGTAAGCAGGACCATGCGGTGGTGCTCACAACATACCGGGAGTATACAGAATCTGCCGCGCAGAAACTGCAAGAGCACATTAAATTCGATGTGGTATCAGCACTTCATGCAAAAGGCTACCGAGGAGCTTTCGAAGCGTTCCGTAGAGCCGTCCGGTCGTACTATATGGGGCGAAGACTTGCTGAGTGGTATGCGCGCTGATGCTATAACCTGTCACAAATTATACAAAGAACTGGAGACCGAGAAAATGCAAGAGACTAACAAAGTAATCGAGGCTGTAAAGGTACCGGATTATGAGGGCTGGACCATTAAATTCCCAGAGGGGGACAGCGCTCTTCCAATGAAAGAGAACATGTTCTCTTCCGGGGATTACTGGTGCCAGATTCAAGACCTGGTAACTCACGGACGTGAGCGCGTACAGAGCAACAAAACCCGCGCGCTTTTGCGCGGCTTCTACAAGCTGTCAATGGTGCTGCCGGGTTATTCTGTAGCCCTTGGCAATTTCACAGTTGAGGGCACAGAGCTGTCCGGAAGCGCTGGGCCGCTGGGCGTCGTTGATACCTGCAGCGGACCGCTGTATGGAGTAGTTTGCGCGGCTAATAGTCCCTTGCAAGGAGCGTTCAGCATCCACGGCAGAACCTTCTGCGACGGTCACGATGTAGTCACTGAGCGAGTAGTGGAAGCAGTGCAAAACTTTACCGGATACAAGGTGCACAAGCAGGCCGTGGAGTTGTTCGAAGAGATTATGCTGGCGCCTACGCACTCCCTCCGTGTCAAGTATTCTTGCTATGGGTACAGTGAGTATGACGGTGACTATCAGGCGGCGGCCTTGCTTATGAAGTTGCACGGGTTTGTTGTGTCTCGCTTTGCAATCCCGCTGGGCTTCGGCTTCCGCAACGGTGAGCCTGTAGTAATGCTGGGGCAGCCGCGGCTGCACAAAGACTATGCCGCAATTACCGAGTACCGCTGCGTGGAGATGCGCGTAGGCAAATGGCTTGCTAACTATTACGGCAGCGGCGTAGACTTCCGGGAAAGTATTGAAGACCTCAAGGCTATGAACGTGGACCCGACCACGTATCTGTGCAAGACCGAGCGGGAGTGGTACGACGCATACGAGAGCGGCCCTAGCAGCTGCATGACCGGGTTCAGCTTCGACTACAGCCCGGTGCGTGTGTACGCCACGACCAGCTACGGCCTGCCCGATAATGGTCTGCGCCTGTTCATCCAGTACACTGGGGAACTTTTTGGGGATGACTTCAAAGTGCTCGCCCGGGCTATCGTTAACATCGAAACCAACGAATACGTGCGTGCATATGGGGATGCTGCGGATGCCATCCTGCGTGCTAATGGGTACGAGCGCAACAGGGACTGCTTAGATGGTGAAATGCTGGCACGTATCCCACACCCAGAGTATGATGGCGCGGTGCTTATGCCGTACCTGGACGGAAACCAAGAGGGGGTGGATGAAGAGGGGGAGGATGCGTTCATCATCTGCGGTTGTTATGACCATGAAGCGCAAGATGCTGACGGGTATATTTATGTTGACGGTGGGCGCTGCTCTTGCGTAGATTGCGGCGCGCGCCACGATGAGGAGGACATGGTGGGGGCCTCTGATGGGGGCTATGTGTGTGAGGAGTGTATTGGTGATACTCACGTACGAGTAGTGGGGCGCGACCGGGTTTACCCGTCATGGGATTGCTCATGGTCCGACTATCACGACGCTTGGGTGTACGACGGCGACGTAGCAGATTGCGCCATAGCGGGTACAGTGCACGACGAAGAGCCGATGGTGTGCGCCCAGGGATATGATGTTCTGAGTATACACGCAGAGGAGCACCCGGTGCACGGTCTGATTCTGACAGAGCATGCTGCGTCTGTATTAGGCGAATCTTACCTCGGCAACGATGAAGACGAAGAAGAACAGGAGGCAGCTTAATGTACGGTGTCGACCTTAAACTACTGACAAAGATTCTCACGACGCACCGACCAAGCTGGGGCAGCACCAAGTGGTTCGAGCCACTACTCAGCAGCGCCCTTGCTAGCGGTGAGCGGTACGTGCGAGATGCACATGGTAACTACTTCGTGCTCATCGGCGACTCTGAGCAAAGCGACGTAGCGTTTACATCGCACCTCGACACAGTGGCCCGACCTGGCAGTGCAGCGCCGGACATTGCAATCACTAACAAGGGTGTAGTGTTCCTACGGAATCCGCAGGTTGCAGACTGTCTCGGGGCAGACTGCGGTGCCGGTATCTACCTGATGCTGGAGATGATCAAGCGTGGGGTGCACGGACGCTACTGCTTCTTCGTGGATGAAGAGGTAGGTTGTGAGGGCAGCGGCGCATCCGCCAAGGACGACACGGGCTTCTGGACTGGGGTCAAGGCGATGATTAGCTTTGACCGCCGAGGCGACGGCATCATTACGCACCAGCGTTACATGCGCTGCTGCTCTGATACGTTTGCCAAGGAGCTAGCGGCTCGACTGGGGCGGACGGACGCGCACTTACAGAAAGGGATATACACTGACTCTGCTGAGTTCGTACAGATTATCCCCGAATGCACCAACGTCGGCGTAGGGTACATGCACGAACACACACCGGATGAGGTGCTGGACCTTAGCATTCTTGGCAGCGTGTTGGAGCACGTGCTCAAGCCAGAGACATTCAAGAACCTGCCGATTGAGCGCGACCCGAAAGTAGTTGAGCCGGATACGTGGCTCTCTGCATCTGCACATCCTTTCACGATTCCACTGGACGTGCCCCCTGCGGAGGACCCGCAGTTACTGGCGGCGTTCCGGGAGGTGTCACAACTTTCCAAGCAGCAACTGATTAGCTGGGTGCTGGAGAATCCTGCTAAGGCGGCGGAGTATATCATGGTGTACTCTGACTACGGTTTCAAGGAAGAGTTAATAGAGCTGGGCACCAAGGTAGTAGACGATTGGGGCGGTTTCGATAACATTGTGGAGGGTTGATTATGCCTAAACTTTTTAAAGTTGGTGATAAGGTTCAGCGCCGTGAACCTATTGACGGTAAGATTATGCGTGGTAAGGTGGTCGAAGTAGTTGAAAAAGTTAACGGCATAGATATTGATATTGAGCTAACCGAGGGCGTCGGACACTACGTTGCGGGTAATATCTATAGAGGAAGCGGCAGATTCTGGGACGTGGTTGAACAACCGGACGACGAGCTGCCCCCGGTTCCGGATAGCGTTATGTATTTCAACTCTGTCCGAGACGAAGACAACGACCAGCGCCTGGTGGTGGAGATGACCTCCGAGTCTGATATGTGGAACGACAATGCTAATGCACATATCGGGTTAGCGATTATTCCTAAAACGGGCAGCACACGAGCAAGTAAGGCGATAGGTATCAACTTATCGCCCGACGCAGCCCTGCAACTGGCGCACGACCTGCGCCGCATGGCTATGGATATCAAACGTAAGGAGAAAGCACAGTGAGCATTATCCAATACCTAAAGCAGCATGAGATACTAGTAGGAATTCCATTCACGTGGGGGTGCGGACGGGTTTGGGCAATCAAGGTAGATGGTGGGGATATCTACTTCCTAGAAAACGGAAGGCCGGTGAATGCGTCGGAGAAGGATATTATCGAGAGCGGAATTGTGTACGCCAATAGCATCGAGATTAAGTAATGGACCAGCCCTGGCTTAGAGCGTGCAAGCGCCTGGCCGTGGGGCAGAGGGCACGCTTTCGGTGCTGTGGCAGGGACGCCGCCGGGGTGCTCTACAATAACCCGGATGCCTGGGAATACTATTGCCACCGCTGCAAGCAGGTGGGCAAGGAGCACAAGCAGTACCAGCGCATACAGTTACAGGAAGAGCCGAGGGTGCAGCCCTCTGCACCTGCAGATGCAATTCGCATTAGCCAAGCGCCTGCGGAAACGCAGAACTTTCTTTATGGATTCCTTGCTTCAAAAGGAATCATGCCTGAAATGGTGGAGGATGCAGAATGGAGCAAAGAGAAACAGCGGATACTATTCCGTGTCGGGAGTGCTGGCTTGGGCAGGGCCGTTCATGCCCGGCAGCAACCGAAGTGGGTAATGTACGGGCAGCCAATACCCTTCGCTGCCGTGGGACCTGCCGTAGCACCGGCTGTAGCTGCGGGCGCACCTCTAAAGGTCGTGCTCACCGAGGACTTACTGTCAGCGTTGAAGATACAGCACGCAGTTACGAGCTACAGTGCGTTGAACGTGCAGGCTATAGCTATGCTGGGTACACGCTTGCCCACGCAGCTGCGGGCCTGGCTGATTCAGAATCGCCCGGAAGTGATTCTGATTCTGGACAATGACCCAGCAGGGCACGCTGGGGTAGCAGCAGCACGCCGGGCGTTGCGCCCGTTCATGCAGTGCCGAGAACATTACTTTGCTGCGGACCCGAAGGACGCAGAAATCAAAGAGATACTGGAGGCATTAACTTGGACCTAATAGTAGTCAAGGCAATGTGTACGCAGAAGGTCTGGAACCGGCTGCGAGAGCAGATACCCAAGAGCATGCTAGCTCCGGACACTTCGAACCTGTTGGACTGGGTAGGGTTGTACTGGAACACGTACCCGGAGCACCAGGAGGTGCAGTGGGACGCAATGCAGAGCATGCTAAACCTCCGGGCCGGACACCTATCCCGAGAAGAGCGGGTGATTATGGACGAGCTTATGCGGGGAGTACAAGCTGTGCCGCAGGATTCTGTGGTGGGGATTGTGCAGACCCTGAACGAGCTGGCGTACAGCGGGGAGGTCGCGGCTCTCACCCAGCGCTACCAGGGTGGGGAGGAAGTTGATTACCTGCTGGAGATGAAACACCTCCAGCGCAAGTACGGGGACGGCGCTGCTGTTCATGATTCGCTGCTGGAATGGGAGAGCGGAAGTGTTGACGAGATACTTGCCGCGACTGATGAGAGCGGCGGTCTTAAACTGGGCGTGTTCGAGCAACTCGCTAGCAGCATCCGTGGACTCCGCGGTGGTGACTGCATCGCCGTGGCTGCTCCTGTTGACTCTGGTAAAACTAGCCTGCTTGCTGCTATTGCTGTGGACCTTGCACGGCAGATGCAAGAGCAGCAGGATGTCTACGGGGACCGCCCGATTCTGTGGCTGGTTAACGAAGGCCCGGCGACGCGCACTGTGCCGAGGGTATATCAAGCGGCGCTGCATTGGACACTGGCGGAGATTAAGGACCGGCACAGTAAGCAAGAGTTTGTGCCAGCCTATCTGGAGAAAGTAGGCAGGGCCGACCGTATTCGTATCAAGGCGGCGCACTCTCTTACTATGGCCCAAATCTCTACGCTCATGGAGGAGATGCGCCCGGCTGTAATCATCATCGACATGGTGGCGAACATCCGTGGTGGCACGATGGAGTCCGAGCACCAGAACCTTGAGGCCAAGTGGCAGGAACTGCGAATCCTGGGGTGCGAGAACGACTGCGCAGTTATCGGTACTATGCAGCTTTCACTCGAAGGTTACAACCTGCTGTTCCCGCCGCTCACAGCGATGAAGCAGAGTAAGATTGGTGTACAAGGTGCCTTGGATTTGGCGATCATGATGGGGTGCTTGGACAGGAACGAGCAGCCGCACATGCAAAACATCCGGGGCATCAGTACGCCGAAGAACAAGATGGCGCTGTCTGGTAAAGAGTCGCTCCTGCAGTTTGAGGTGGCATTCGAGCCTGGCCGATGCCGCTTTAACGAAGGCCAGATTAACTCGTGACTTCCCTAGCGCCTTCCTAGAGGGCGCTATGTAGGTACACAGGAGGAGATTATGCTCAAACCATCCGACATTAACTATCTCGATGACGAGGTAATCAAGGCGTACGCTGCATCTGCAGGTACTTTCCGTAAACGATTCGCGCTGGACAGCAGTCAGCTGATTGTGCACTTGGCGATTAATAAGGCTCGGAGGGCTAAATGGAAATGAAAGTGTGGGTATGTGAGACTTGGGAAACCGATGGCTATGATACGTTTGGCAAATGGATAACTCTTTGGCACAATAAGGAAGATGCTATGAAGCACGGGCAGGAAGTGGCGGATTCGTGTACCCTACAATATGTCGAGGGTAGGTTCCAAGTTTGGGAGGCGGTGGTACAATGACAACCAGCATAATGCACATTGACCTGGAGACGCAGAACAATGAATATTACGGCTCTAAAGCAAGCCCATACTGCCCTGACAACTATGTTGTTGAGTCCGCATGGCGTATCGACACGACACAGGCTGACGGTACGACCACTGTTGGTCAGACTCAATCGGTGCGGTTCGATTCAAGAGCTGATTTCCTGGCGGGAAACAGTGCAGCAGAAGGCTGCCGGTGGCTTCATATCCCAGAAGACTGCTGGCTTATTGTTGCGCACAACGCAGCCTATGAGATTTCTTGGTTTCTCACGTACCAGCGGCAGCAGTTCGAAACCTTCCTCAAGCGCGGCGGGCGCGTGTTCTGTACGATGCACGGGGAATACATCGCCTCGGACTTCCAGAGCATGTACCCGTCTCTGGACGAGACTGCTCCAAAGTATGGGGGTACGCACAAAGTAGACGGCGTCAAGATTCTGTGGGAGCAGGGCGTTCTCACCTCTGATATTGACACGGTGCTGCTGCACGACTATCTGGTGAACGGGGATATTCCTAACACGGCCCTTTGCTTCTACGGCCAGTGCAGTATCTTCGCAGAGCGTGGGCAGATGCAGTATGTGTGGGAGCGCATGGACGCCCTGCTAGCGTGGGCCTACTGCGAATGGTTCGGACTGTTCGTGAACATGCCGGTGGCCCGGCAGAACCAGGCGGAGCAGGAGCAGCGTATTCTGGAGATTAAGAGGGAGCTGCAGCAGTACATCCCCAAGGACCTGCCGGACACGCTAGAGTTCAACTTCGGTTCAGACTTCCATATGTCTGCGCTGGTGTACGGCGGGCCTATCAAGTACCGCAAGAAGGTGCCATACGACCCGCCGCAGTACGTCAAGTACGACGCCTACTTAGCCGACGTCAACGGAACGTTGCAGTACATAGACGTGTCCGACTGGCAACCGGAATGGACATATCCAAGAACGCTGTACAAGTCCGGCAAGAACCGGGGGCTGCCAAAAGTATTCCGCCTTGATACTGAGGAAGAGAAACTCAAGTGGGAAGAGGACCTTTACTTCTGCCCGGGGCTGGTTAACATCCAGGAACTACCTGAGGTAATCCGAGAGAAGTACGCTGAGCGTGGAGAGTTCCGGCAAGCCCGGACCCTGCAGGATGGGACGCCAGTCTACAGCACCAGCACTGACGCTATGGAAGCGCTGGCCCGTCACGGGTTCGAGTTCTGCCGATTGGTGAACGAGCTGGGCGCTCAGGAGAAGGATACGGGAACCTACTACCTGCGAACGGAGTACAACGAAGATGGGTCAGTTAAGAAGCTGTCCGGGATGCTGCAATACGTTATACCCCAATCCCCTGATGGAAGTGGTATTATCCACCACCGGCTCAATACGTGCAGTACAGTCACTGGTAGACTCTCTGGCTCTAACCCCAACCTCCAGAATCTTCCTAGAGACGGAACTAGCCGAGTTAAACAAATGTTTACGAGCCGGTATGGAGCAGAGGGTCGTATCACAGAGGTTGACTACTCTGCTCTTGAAGTGGTTATGTCCTGCGTGCACACCGGAGACTTAAAGCTCCTTGGGCTACTGCAGAACCGAGTGGATATGCACTGCTACCGCCTAGCGTTCAAGGAGAACAAAACCTACGAAGAGATGTATGACCTGTGCCACAACGCCGACGGGCCGGACTACAAGTACTGGAAGCAGCAGCGTACGGACATTAAAACCCCTAGCTTCGCTGCGCAGTACGGCGCTACGGCCAAGGGTATCGCCTTTGCTACTGGGTGTACCGTAGAGTACGCACAGGCGTTCCTGGATAACGAGGCTAAGTTGTTCCCAACAACCATCGGGTTCCGCGCCGTTATCAAGGAAGAAGTAGAGCGTACCGGGGCAGCTGGCCGTATATACCGGGAGCAGGCAGATGATGGCAGCTACCGCATCTACCGCATTGGCACCTGGACTAGCCCGGCGGGGGCGCGCTACAGCTTCCGTCAGAAGGAGCAGTGGAAGGAAGTAGTGCCCGGGCAGCGCAAGCAGAAGGTGATGGACTACAAAGAAACCGAGATGGCGAACTACTGGTGCCAGGGGGAGGCATTCTTCCTGATGGCGGTAGCAGCTGGTATGGTTCTGCGTGCAATGCTGGCGCGTGATTGGTTCGACAATCAGGTGTGCTTGATTACGAACGTACACGATGCACTGTATCTGGATAGTGCAAACCCGGAAGTAGGTAGAGAGGCGAGCCTGTTGGTAAAACAGTGCATGGAGGACGCACCTAAGCGTATCCACCAGCTGTGGCCTAACTACGGTATCATTGGGCAAGTACCGTTCCCGGCGGAAGCTGAGATGGGTACAAGCATGTACAGTAAGGGGAAGATAGAATGATTAGTTTAGAGGACATCCTCAGACAGCTCCGCAAAGTCCAACTCATCATCGCGGCGGAAACAGAACTGCAAGCTTACGCCGCCGGTGGGTGCATACGGGACACGCACTTCGGACTCCCAGTTAAGGATATAGATGTAATTGTCCCCGTTGGATGTACCGACGAGAAGTGGGCCTTCTCTGTAATGGAGAGATTCGCAAAGTGTTATCGGGCACTTTACGATGAGCCGGTCGCTATCACTATGGCATACTGCCAGTCTGCTTCCTGCCGGGATACATTGGGAGATTTTGATGAGCGTCTGTACGGGGTGGTTAAACTGCAAACCCCCTTTGGGGACGTGGATGTATTGCTCTCCCGGTACCCCAGCATAGGGGAGGTGCTCAACTACTTCGACTGCAACCTAAACACTGGGTACATGGACACTTCGGGCTCTGTCTATTATGAAGAGCCGCAGGATTTGGTGTGGCTAAAGCCCGTTCTACCGAGCAGGGAACAGCGCATGCTCAACAAATGGGAGCAAATTCAGGAGGTGCGCCATGCAAATTAAGCCGGGCAGTATTGTAGAGCTACTGGAACTTGGGCCGGAGCCCATCGACCCTAAGCTGGCATTGTACTACGCTCCTGGGACGCAGCATCGGGTTATAGGTTACGACCCTATAACCTGGGAGGTAGAGCTTCTTCATCCGGATAACGGCTCAGAAGAACCTGGGGACGGTGTTACCTTCTTCCAGGGGGAGTACAAACTTATCGTGGAGTGATGATAGGTGGACCCTTGGGTGGTGTAGGGGGTTAGGGTACCAGATTATAAGCCAAAAGTAAAGCAAATAATTAAATAAAATTATTTGTTGACTTGGGCTTGATTCTGTGATTTACCGAGAATTAATGTGATACGAGTAGGAACAACATAAGAGAGGCAACCCTTGGCAAAAGTAAGTCTAATCAAACTCTGGACCAAAGAGCAGCACCAAGAGATACTTGGTCGATGGCATAACAATGAACGGGCAGCTGCGGAGTATAACAAGACCTACGTAGTGCACGGCTGTGGTAATCCCGTATCCCGTCAGCTTGTTCGGTACTGGCGAAGCATCTTCATGGACAACAAGGGCAGCAAGTCAAAGGCTAACAATGCCCTGATGCAAGCCCGAAAACTAATTCAACCTTCCCCAACGGACGATATTGGGGATACCTTTGTACCGGAAACATGTCGGCGTGTGCTTGTTATTGGGGACTTGCACGAGCCGTACACACATCCGGACGCGTATGACTTTTTACGCACTGTGCGGGATGAGTACTGCCCAGACATTGTGGTGCAGATAGGCGACGAGACGGATGGGCACGCTATTAGCTTTCACGATAGCAGTCCGGAGTTGGACAGCGCTGGGGTGGAATTAGAGAAGGCCAAGCTCGGCCTGGAGAAACTGCACGACCTGTTTCCTAACATGCTCCTGTGTGATTCTAATCACGGCTCCCTTGTCTACCGCCGGGCCAAGGCTCACGGACTCCCTGTACAGTTCATTAAGAAGTACCGGGACATCCTGTTCCCGGAGCACGGGGCACCGGGGTGGAGTTGGGGTGATGCTTGGGATTTGAATACTCCGCTGGGTACTGTGCGATTCCAACATCAAGTATCTGGGGACCTTCTGCTCAACGCAGCCCATGAACGTAAGTCCATGGTGATTGGACACTTCCATGGGAAGTTAGATATACAGTATGCCGCTAGCAGCACTGCCCTGTACTTTGGTGCGCACTGCGGTTGTTTAATCGACAACAAGAGTCTGGCATTTGCTTACGGCAAGTTGTCAAGAAGCAAGCCGATTCTAGGGTGTATGGTGATTACAGATGGATGCCCGCAAATCATCCCCATGCTATTGGACGACACCGGCCGGTGGTGTTCTAGAGTACAACCCTGATACCGGAGAGTTTATATGGGTTAAAGTAGTTAGTAACCGTGCCAAGTTGGGAAGCACTGCTGGGCACGTAAGACCTGATGGGTACTTGGTCTTGCCGTGTGGGGCCCGTGCTAATGTTGCGGCATGTAAGTTGTTGGGCCTGGATGTCCCTGATGGATATGTGGTGGACCACATTAACAGGGACACCCTGGACAACCGCGCCTGCAATCTTAGGGTTGTATCAAAGAAGGTTAACGCACACAACACAGGGCTCCGGGCCACCAACAAAATAGGCGCGCGCGGGGTTTCTTGGGACTCTAGCAGGGGCAAGTACAGGACTGCTCTTATGGTGGACGGGAGGCAGTATAGTAGGCGCTTCGACAGCTTAGAGGCTGCCTCGGAGTGGTACCACAGTGTGGCCGAGAGACACGGGGTTAGGCAGTACCAGCAACCCGCGTAGGCACGCTTAAACATTGTGTAGCAAATAGACTTGGAGATTATATGAAAATGGGAATCTGTTCTGTACTGGGCCTTATCTTCGTAACCCTGAAACTTACCGGCGTTATCGCCTGGTCCTGGCTGTGGGTGCTGCTCCCGTTCTGGGGACCTATGGCACTTGCTGTAATCTTGGTGTTTGTTGCCGCTGTCGTCGCTTCAAAACGCTAAGTCCTGCATCTGCACGTAAATATTATTTAAACTAAACGAGGACGTAATTATATGACTACGAATGTACTGGCTTCCCTGAACGCTCTGGTAGACGCAGCAATCGAAACCCAAGATGTAGATATGCGGGAGACCGCCCAGGGTGGTGCGTACGAGGACGTACTGCTGCCGAAGGGTGAGTACTACGGCTACTTCACCGAGTACGTGGAAATTGGTAAGCGCCTCCCGACTAAGGGCGGTAAGCCTACCGGTAAGCCCGCCGCGGCGAATGTGCGTATCGGGATTGTGGTGTACGGCCCGAACGGCGAGGTGAAGCGTATCCGTCCGTACCCGATGACTATCAGCAACTTTG
>ERZ1026850.1065-NODE-1065-length-15348-cov-3.833388_pt1 | contig 15348 bp, 13 predicted proteins | sample MGYA00380155_ERZ1026850 | MGnify/ENA primary metagenome ERZ1026850 (study PRJEB33269, sample SAMEA4719791) | human gut metagenome | biome: human-associated habitat; feature: organic feature; material: feces | place: Cameroon | collected 2013-10 ... | reverse complement strand
GCTATATTCTGGAAACGGGTTTTTCCGCAATCGGCAATCTTGCCCAGAACTTCATCGGGCTGGCAACATGGATGGATCCGCTGCGGGAAACGAGTTTCCCGCAGAACTGGACGATTTATTACTGGGCCTATTGGATGGTCTGGTGTGTTGCAACACCGTTTTTTATCGGCGTGATCAGCAAGGGTCGTACTATTCGCAATACGATCCTCGGCGGTTACGGCTGGGGCCTTGCGGGCACCTTTACCTCGTTTATCATCCTTGGAAATTATGGCCTTGCACAGCAGCTCAAGCACGGCCTTGACGTTACCGGTTTTATTGCGGCAGGCGGCGATTACTCCGAGGCAATCATGAAAATATTCGATACGCTCCCGCTGACGGAGTTCGGCCTGATTCTGCTGGCGGTCACAATGGTTGCATTCTATTCCACCACATTTGATGCGCTGACAATGGTCGTTTCGAGCTACTCGTATAAGAGATTGAAGCCGGAGCAGGAGCCAGATAAACGTATCCGTACCTTCTGGGCAGTGGTGTTCATCCTGCTGCCCATCGCGCTGATATTCTCGGAGAATTCCATGAACAGCCTGCAATCCGTATCAATCATTGCGGCCTTTCCCATTGGAATTATCATTCTCATTATTGTAGCGAGCTTCTTCAAGGATGCGTCCAGCTATCTGCGGGAGAGAAAGGACATATGAGCATGACACAAACATCAGATCAACTCCAGCAGCAGATCTGGGCAACAGAGCAAGAAATACTGGATGTGATCCACCAAGTCTGCACGGAGCACGGCCTGCGGTATTCTCTGGCCTACGGCACCTTGATCGGTGCTGTGAGGCATAAGGGATTTATCCCGTGGGACGATGATATCGACCTGATGATGCCCAGAGAAGACTATGAAAAGCTTCTTGTCATCTGGAACCAATCCGCGCCAAAAGGTTATATCCTGCAAAACACAAGGACTGACTCGGATTTTACGCAGAACTTCACGAAAATCAGGAAGGATCATACGACCTTCCTGCAGGACGAGGCGGAACGGACGAAGCATTACCACAAAGGCATATTCGTTGATATTTTTCCCGGTGATCGGGTTCCGTCCGGCAAGGTAGGGCGGAATATCCAGTACATTGCCTGCGCCGTGAACCTGTTATACAGCCGCGGACATACCAGTGGCTCGGGCGGAATGATCGGCAAAGCTGAGAGGGTCTTGCTCAAAGTGCCGAAAGAGAAATATCCCGTGCGGCGCGAGCGTGCAGAGAAGAAAATTCGCAGTTGGAACGGGGATGAATCCCTGCAATATGTGTTTCCGAGTACCATCGAGTGCAGCCGCAAACTTTATCCTGCAAATTTGTTTGAAAACCTGAAAGCGATAGAGTTTAACGGAAAACAATATATGTGTGCTGCGGATCCAGATACGATGCTGCGTATAGAGTATGGCGATTATATGCAGCTTCCGCCGGAGGAAGAGCGGGTATGGAAGCATCATCCGATCTTGATTGATTTCGAACACAATTATGAGGAGCTTATGCAAGGATAAGAGGCAAAAGTATGGATAAACCGATCCGAGTGCTGCATGTTATCGGTATTATGAATCGCGGTGGAGCGGAGACAATGATTATGAATCTCTACCGTCACATTGACCGCAGTAAGGTGCAGTTTGACTTTGTGGAAAACAGCAGCGAACCAGCTATATTCGATGAGGAAATTATCAGCCTTGGCGGAAGAATTTATCGGTGCCCGCATTACAATGGGAAAAATCACTTTACCTATGTCAAGTGGTGGAATGAGTTTTTCCAAGCACATTCAAAAGAGTATCCTATTGTGCATGGGCATTTAGGGAGTACGGCAGCGATTTATCTGGCGATTGCGAAGAAATATGGGGTATATACCATCGCGCATAGCCACAGCGCGGGAACCGACCACAGCATGAAATCGTATCTGTATCGAATCATGTCACACAACACCCGGAATGTGGCAGATTATTTCTTTGCTTGTTCAGAAGCAGCTGGTTTGGATCGCTTTGGAAGGAAAGTGACTTCCGGCACACATTATGCCGTTCTGAATAATGCCATCGAAGTTGACAGGTTTTCGTATGATCCGGATGTCCGGCAGTCTGTCCGCAGGGAGCTTGGGTATGAGCCAAATCAGATCGTAGTTGGACATATCGGACGCTACACAAAGGAAAAAAACCATGCGTTCGTTCTGAAAATTTTCTCTGAGCTTAAAAAGCTCAACGATGATGCAAGATTGCTTATGATTGGCGGCGGACCGTTACATACGCAGATTACACAAGCATCTGAAAGAATGGGGATATTTTCAGATACAGTATTTACTGGAGTGCGGTCAGATGTCGATCAATTGGTACAGGCGATGGATATATTTGTGCTGCCATCACTTTATGAGGGACTTCCCGTTACAATGGTGGAAGCACAAGCCGCAGGGCTTCCGTGCCTGATTTCTGATAAAGTTCCGCCAGAGTGTATTCTAACAGAGGGACTTGTGGACGTTATGCCGCTATCGGCTGGGGCGGAGGCGTGGGCTGACGCGATCCTCGAAAAGCGTAATACACCTCGCACTGACCGCAGCGCCGAAATTGCCGCCCACGGCTTCGATATCACCACAGAGGCTGTCAAACTACAGGAGTTCTATTTGGAGGCAGCCAGAAAGGGGTAGTATGGCTATCGATTTAATTCGGATAAGCGGTGCTCTGCTCATTTTTCTTTGCTATGCATGTAGCGAGTCTGACAATTTGATCGGCGGTATGCTGGGACAGCTTTTCAACGTTGGTGTACCGATTTTCTTTATCTTATCTGGCTATTTGCACAGTCTAAAGAATGCACCGGTACATATAGTGCGATGGTACGCTAAAAAGCTCCAAAGGCTAATCGTGCCGCTGTATATATTCCTTGCATTTTTGGCTATCGTATACTGCATTAATGGACATCCGATTGATAAAACCGTTTGGTTGCAGACTGCAATCCCGATTTGTGGGCTAACGCAAAACTATATCTCCGGTTGTGGACAGCTGTGGTTTTTGACCCACCTCTTGATATGCTATCTTATTACGCCGCTGCTGCAAAGAACCAGCCGGATCGAAATAAGGCCATGGCTTCTCCTTGTGGTATGGAGTATTGTTGCCGTTTTACTCGCATATTCGGTACCGCAGATATGGTGTACCCTGTGGAACTCTCTTTTTAACTACTGTGTAGGCTTCTATGCTATGCCGAAGCTTTTAGAGAAACGGTGTCCTTATGCACTCCTTGTGTTCGGTGCAGCTGTTGCTTGCGTCCTTCGATTGGTATTTCGGGCAGCATTAGATGAAACGCCGTTTTATAATACGGTTGCCACAGAAATTTGTTCTATAGTTCTTGCGGGATCTATTTTTATTTTTCTCTATCAAATGGGATTGAATTTTGAGAAAAGCACAAGCGTGTTGGTCCGTAAGGCTACATCAGAAGTGAGTAAACGAACCTATGAGTTCTACCTGTCGCATTATATTTTCTTGAGCGGATATTTGAGAATACGCGTATCTGGAAATGTCTGGATAGATGCTGCTGTTTCATTCGTCCTCGCAGTAATACTTGCTGAAATGGTATTCGTTGGCAAACGCGCGATTGAAAAGTGTATGCGAAAATTTGCTTAGGCCGGCAATAACTTGCGGGCGATGATGTAAAAATCACAGGGGGTCATCTAAATGTCCAAATATACTATGAATAACGTTATTCTCACCATTTTCACCCCCGCCAACAATCGCGCGCACACCCTGCCGCGCACCTATGAGAGCCTTTGCCGCCAAAGCTGCAAGGACTTCATCTGGCTCGTTGTGGACGATGGTTCCACGGATAACACAGCCGCGTTGGTGCAGCAGTGGCAGAGCCGCGATAACGGGTTTGAGATTCAGTACATCTACAAGGAAAATGGCGGCATGCATACGGCCCACAATGTTGCCTACGCCAATATTCACACCGAACTGAACACCTGCATTGACTCGGACGATATGCTGGCGGACGGCGCGGTGGAGAAGATCCTGAACAAGTGGGCTGAGGTCAGGGATAAAGGCTATGCCGGTCTTGTCGGGCTTGACGCTGATTTCTCCGGGAATGTAATCGGAAAAGGCTTTCCGGTCAATATGACGGAGACGACCATTTCCGGTTACTACGCTGCCGGGGGGGCGGGCGACAAAAAGCTGGTCTACCGCACGGATGTGATCAACGCTTACCCGGAGTACCCTGTGTTCGAGGGTGAGAAGTATGTCAGCTTGTCTTACAAATATCTCCTGATCGATCAGGATTATAAGCTGGCTGTGCTGGACGATATCCTGTGCAACGTGGAGTATCAGCCGGACGGCTCCAGCAACAACATGCTCCGGCAGTATCTGCGAAACCCAAAGGGCTTCGCCTTCTGGCGGACGGTCAAGATGCAGTACCCGGAGTCTTTCAAGCGGCTGGTTATGGACTGCATCCACTACTGCTCCAGCAGTCAGATTGCCGGAAACCGGCGCTACATCAAGGAATCCCCCCGCAAGCTGCTGACGGTGCTGTGTACACCGGCCGGGTGGGTGCTGACGGGGTATATCAGGAGAAAGGCGGGATGAAACACACCATTCTCATCTTCTCCCAAGCCATGGAGCTTGGCGGGGTGGAGCGCAGTTTGCTGGGACTGCTGGACTCCATCGACTATGACCGCTATGACGTTGACCTTTTTCTGATGCGGCACAGCGGCGAATTGATGCCCTACCTGAATCCGAAGGCAAGGCTTCTGCCGGAAATTCCGCAGTACGCATCGCTGGCGGTTCCCATGGGATCGCTGCTCAAAAGCGGCCAGATGGGTGTTCTTTGCGGGCGACTGAAAGGGAAGCTTGCGGCCAAGCGCTTCGACAAGCAGCATCCCGGCAGCAAGCCCTCTGTTACCGCGCTGACCTACAGCCACAAGTATACTTTATCTGCCATGCCGCAGATTTCCGATAAGACCTATGACCTTGCTATCGGCTTTCTGACGCCGCATTATTTCGCGCGGGAGCGGGTCAAGGCAAAAAAATATGCGGCGTGGATTCATACGGATTATACCGCCCTGTCGTTTGACCGGTCGGCGGAGCTTGCCATGTGGAGAGAATATGACGCGATTTGCGGCGTGTCGGAGCAGGTGTCCCGGAGCTTTCAGACGGCCTTTCCGGAGCTTTCAGACAAGATTCAGACCGTCGAAAATATCCTGCCAAAGGAATTGATTATCAGCCAAGCGGAAATACCGCAGATCGATATGCCCATTGACGGCGCGATCAAACTGCTTTCCGTTGGTCGCTTCTGCAACGCGAAGAACTTTGACACCGTGCCGGATATCTGCCGCCGTCTGGTAGAGGACGGGCTGAACGTCAAATGGTACCTTATCGGCTACGGCGGAGATGAGGCGCTGATCCGGCAGAAGATCACCGAAGCCGGGATGCAGGAGCACGTGATTATTCTCGGCAAGAAGGACAATCCTTATCCCTATATGCGGGCCTGCGACCTTTATGTGCAGCCCTCCCGCTACGAGGGCAAGGCCGTCACGGTGCGGGAAGCGCAGCTTCTCGGCAAGCCTGTGGTCATCACAAACTATGCCACCTCCGCCAGCCAGCTGGAGGACGACGTGGACGGTGTGATCGTCCCGATGGACAACGCAGGCTGCGCGGTCGGCATTGCGGCTCTGCTGCGGGACCCGGCGCGGATGCAGCAGCTTTCAGAAAACTGCGCCAAGAGAGACTATACGAACAGTGCGGAGGTTGAAAAAATCTACGCGCTGATGGAGGACTGACCCATGATCCCGAAGATCATCCACTACTGCTGGTTCGGCCGGGGCGAAAAGCCGGAGCTGGCAAAAAAGTGCATTGCCAGCTGGCGCAAATTCTGCCCGGACTTTGAGATCCGCGAGTGGAATGAGGACAACTGCGATTATCTTGCTATGCCCTTCATGGCTGAGGCGTATGCGGCCAAGAAGTATGCGTTTGTGTCGGACGTCATGCGGCTTCTGGTGCTGGAGCAGTACGGCGGCGTGTACTTCGATACCGATGTGGAGGTCGTGCGGGATATCTCGCCGCTGATGGATGACGAGGGCTTTATCGGATTTGAAAATGACCAATATGTCGCATCGGGACTGACCATTGCATCCGTGCCGCATCACCCGGTCGTGCAGGCGATGATCGAGGAGTATCAGAATCTGCATTTCGTTAATGCAGACGGCATAACGAATGCGGTGGGCTGCCCGCATTTGAACACAGATGTTATGGAACGTTTCGGCCTTGTCCGAAATGGGCAGGAACAAACTGTGGCAGGCATCCATGTCTACCCGGCGGACTTTTTCAACCCGCTGGACAGCGTGACCGGGAAGCTGACCAAAACGGAGAATACATACTCCATTCACTGGTACTCTATGAGCTGGCTGCCGAAATGGGTGCAGGTAAAGAGTAAGATTGGACGTCTGGTAAGGCGATTTATGAGAGAGATCAAACGATGAAAATATGCACGATCACCTGTCACGATGTGTATAACGTCGGGGCATCCTTGCAGGCATATGCGCTGCAAACTTACTTAAAATCGCTGGGGCATAACGTCAGAATCATTGACTACAAGCCGGATTATCTGTCGCAGCATTATCGGCTGGATATTGTCAGTAACCCGAAATATGATAAGCCGTTTCTTCGGCAGGCATATCTTCTGGCGAAGCTGCCGGGCAGACTGCGTATTCTGCCGAGAAAAAAGGTGTTTGATGAGTTTACCGCAAAATATCTCACGCTGACGAAGCGGTATGCATCCAATGAGGATTTAACAGTCAATCCCCCGGAGGCGGATGTTTACTTCGCGGGAAGCGACCAAATCTGGAATCCGCTATTCAGGAACGGGAAGGATCCTGCGTTCTATCTGGATTTTGTGCAGCATGGCCTTCGGGCTTCCTATGCAGCCAGCTTTGCTGTGGACATATTTCCGCAGGAGCTGCGTGATGTTACAGTGCGGTATCTGCGCCGATTTGATCATATTTCTGTGAGGGAAACTTCCGGTCTTGCCATATTGCAATCGTTAGGCATTCGGAACGCAGAAACCGTCCTCGATCCAGTGTTTCTCTTGGATAAAGCGCATTGGGAATCCATGGCGCGACTTCCGGCAGAAGCGGAAAAGCCGTATCTGTTGGTATATGATTTTGATAACAGCCCTGCTGTTCGAGCGTTGGCAGAAAAGATTGCGCGGGAACGAGGATTGAAAATCTACTCAGTCTTCGACCTTCCGTATGCCCAGCGCTGCTTTACGCTCAGCAGCCCGCAGGAGTTTTTGGGACTGGTGCGGCAGGCGTCTTTTGTGCTGTCAAATTCATTTCATGCAACGGCATTTTCCGCAATTTTTGAGCGGGAGTTTGCAGTGGTGGAGCGCACAGAAAAGATCAACACGCGGATGCGGGACTTCACCGCCTTGCTGGGGATTCCGGAGCGTATCCTCTCTGCGGATAGCCCAGTACCGTCTGGCATTGACTGGAACAGCGTGCATCGCCGTCTGGATGCAGAGATTGCCGGTTCCAAGGCGTATATTGACCGGGTGTTGGGGAGTGTGAAAGAGTGAAGAAAACGATCCTGTTTGTGATCAACTCCATGGGATGCGGCGGAGCAGAGAAGAGCCTGCTTTCATTGCTCTCATTGATAGATTATCAAAAATATGACATCACTCTTCTTATGTTTCAGCGCGGAGGGATGTTTGAGCCGCTGCTGCCGTCAGCCGTCCGCATCCATGATGCGCTGGACTACATGTCTTTCTGTGCGCAGCCAGCCGGAAAGCAACTGCTGTCTTTTGATCTCCGCAGGCTGACAGCCAGACTTCGGACAAGCTTATTTCTGCGTCAGAATGCCCGAAAAGGGTGTCCGCTGCACGATGCGCAAGCATACTGGAAGCATGCTTCAACGGCGTTTGATCCTTTGCCAGAATGCTATGATATAGCAATTGCATGGGGACAGGGAACACCAACGCATTTTGTGGCCGAGAAAGTAACGGCGCAGAGAAAGTTTGCGTGGGTCAACGCAGATTATTCAAATGTGGGGCATAATAAAGAGTTTGATCGCCCTTTTTACGCAGCCTATGGGCAAATCGTCTGTGTCTCTGACCAACTGTGCTTGATGCTGAAGAAGGTGTTTCCTGAATTTGCGGGGAAAATGATGACCATTTTAGATATCAACAACCCGGAGATGATCATGGATATGTCACACCAGCCGTGTACGTTGCCGGATCGAAATGGACTGACTCTGGTGACCGTGGGACGTCTTGTGCCGCAAAAGGGCTATGATATTGCCACGAAGGCTGCGAGCCTGTTAAAAAGCCGAGGGATGCAGTTCCGCTGGTATGTTGTGGGCGACGGAAATAGGCAGCCCATCGAGGAGGATATCGAACGTTATGGTATTTTAGATTGCTTTACACTGCTGGGGGCGAAGGAAAACCCCTATCCATACATGAAAGCAGCCGACATCTATGTACAGACGTCGAAATATGAGGGATACTGCCTGACCCTTGCGGAAGCCCGTATGCTGAATATTCCCTGTGTGACTACAAATTTCGATGTGGTGTATGCGCAGATGATCGACGGCGAAAACGGCCTTGTGGTTGACATGACTCCTGAGGCCATAGCTGATGGGATCGCCCGCCTGGCATCAGATGCAGAGCTGTATCAACACATCAAGCATTATCAGGAACATGAGAAAAAGGGAAACGTGGAAGAAATCGAAAAGTTCTATGAATTGGTGGGGTAAAGGCATGGATAAACAAAGAGTGTGCGGATTCGATTTCCTACGCGTCGTATCATTTTTCTTTGTAGTAGTTATTCATATTACGAGTGTCGGCCTTCGCCTATGTGATTCCATGACAGGCACGTGGATAGTGAATGCACTGATCAACAGTATTTCACGTTGGGCTGTACCGGTATTCTTTATGGTCAGCGGCGCATTGTTCCTTGACCCGCGCAGAGAGCTGTCGATCAAAAAGCTATATACAAAGAACATTTCGCGGATCGCTATTTGCATCATTGCGTGGGGCTTCGTCTATTCCCTATTGGATCAGTATCTCTATGGGATACTATCTGCAAAGAGTATTTTGATCGCTGTTTACGGAATCATCACCGGCAATACAGGGTATCATCTGTGGTTCCTTTATACGCTTATCATGCTCTATATTGCAACGCCTCTTTTCCGCCTGATTACTTGCCATGCATCAAAGCGACAGTTGGAGTATGCATTGGTTGTCTGGATCATCTTTTCACTGACTGCTGGGCAGATCAACAGTTTTGCGGCGGAATTTGGATTTGACGAAGTGCTTTCACTGTACGTGCCATTCGTGATAACTGGCTACGGCGGTTATTTCCTGCTGGGACACTACTTGACAACGTATCCGCTCAAAGGAGCTGCAAAGCGCAGGTGTTACATCCTTGCGATTTTGTCCGCATGCGTGATCTGCGGCGGGAAATGGATTCTTCTGATGACTTTCAAAATAGAGACTGCGGCTGTAGAAGCACCGCTTGGCCTGTTCTCATGCTTGGTCGCTGGGGCAGTATTTACGGTGTCCCAGAATATTTTCATTTCAGATACCGGCACAAGAGTATTGTCCTTCTTGGGGCAACGCACATTTGGTATCTACCTGACACATGTTTTTTTTATATCTTTGCTGTATCATATCTGGCATGTGAAACCGGATTATTGTCAGCCGGTTCTGGCTATTTTCGTGTCATCTGTCGGCGTTTTTGCGGCATGTCAAAAATCCCGCTGCTGAGGAAGTTGGTATAGATAATGAGCACGTCAAAAGCAAAAAAAAGCATATACAATATCCTGACAAGCGTTATGGGCCAGGTGATTACAATTGCGATGGGGATTGTAATACCGCGTCTTGTCCTGGTTAATTTAGGCTCTGAAAATAATGGATTATTAAGTTCGATAACGCAGGCTTTAGGTTATGCAAGCCTTTTGGAAGCGGGGGTTGGCTTAGCTTCACTTCAAGCGCTATATAAGCCGGTTGCAGAGAAAGATCGCACATCAGTTAATGCGATTTTGTCCGCAACAAATTTGTACTACAAGCGTACAGGACTTGTGTATCTCTTGCTTGTTATTTTGCTCGCCATAATCTATCCGCTTATTATTAAGACTACGATTTCTTATAAGATTGTCTCACTTGTAGTCCTTATAAGCGGACTCCCGGGTGTCGTAAACTACTATTTTCAGGGAAAGTATAAAATATTATTGCAGGCAGAAGGCAAAACATATATTATCACAAATCTAACAACCATCATTAGTATTCTTACAAGCGCAGGAAAAATTATCCTTCTGTTGCTTGGATTTGGGGTTATTGCAGTTCAGTCACTGTACTTAGTGCTTAGCTTACTTCAAATGACTTATATTGCCTGTTACATAAGGGAAAATTATAAATGGATAGATTTGTCAGCCAAGCCTGCTTACAATAAGCTCTCTCAGAGAAATTCAGTATTAGCGCATCAGCTTTCCGGCACAATTTTTAGTAACACCGATACGGTGATACTTTCCATTTTTTGCGGACTAAGCGTAGTAAGCGTATATTCTATGTATACGATGCTATTTGGCATGGTTGGAACGCTCCTTTCCAATCTCGCTGGCAGCATAACATTTGCCCTAGGACAGGAATTGGGAGTTGATCAGAAAAGATACCAGAAGTTGCAAGACAGCTTTGAACTGGTGTATATTTCATTGTCATTTTCGCTGATACTTGTAGCCTACATATATATCCTCCCTTTTTTGCAGATCTATACAGAAGGGATAAGTGATATCGACTATATTGATCGGATTTTGCCTGCCCTTTTTGTAGTGATTGCGCTCTTGGAAAATAGTAGGCTATCTTCTGCGAAAGCAATTCACGTCGCAGGTCACTTCAAACAAACGCAGTGGCATGCTTGGACCGAAATGATAATTAATGTTGGAGTTTCCGTACTGGGTGTGATTGCATGGGGAATTTACGGCACGTTGATTGGTACGATTGCCGCTCTGCTTTTTAGAGCGAATGCAATGATCATCTACGCCAACAAGAAAATACTCAACCGCAGCCCGTGGAAAACCTATCGGCGGTGGCTGGTCAATCTTGCGCTGTTTGTCGCGGTTACGCTGCTCTCAAAACCAATTTTTGCGCACATCTCCCTGGATACATACCCGAAAATCATCCTGTGGGCTGCGATCACCTGCGTGGTTGTGATCCCGTTGTTCTTCACAGTTTCATCGATGTTTGACCGAGAAAGCTACCACTATGCAAAGTCTATCATTGCCCCATATATACAGCGAATCTTCCGCCGCTCTAACCAGCAGTCCGCAGACTAAACCCGCCTATGCTTCACTTCATTTACGCGCAGCCCCCGTTACTGATCATTTTCCTGATGGCCGCAGCGCTCGCGCTGTGGGGCTACCTCGCTACAAAAATCCATATGACGCTCCATTGGCGACGGGGGAACCTCATTCTGAGTATCCTGATGGCGATAGCCATACTCTATACGACCATACTCAGCCGTTCGGAGGGGAACACAGGACTTGTCCTCACCCCCTTCGCCGCTCTCGCGGCTGCGCGGCAGCAGCCGGAGCTTTACCGGGAGATGCTGATGAACGTCTTTCTCTTCTTCCCGCTGGGGCTGACGCTGTCCAACGCCCTGCCGCGCATATGGCATCGCTGGCTTCGCATCGCCCTCACGACGCTGACCGGCTGCGCCCTCAGCGCGGGGATCGAGTACGCGCAGTACCGTTTCGCCCTGGGCATGGCGGAGACGGACGACGTGATCTGCAACACGCTGGGGGCGTTCGTCGGCGCAACCTCGCTGCTGCTGGCCCACGCCATGGAAAAACACAAGGAAAGGCCCACGACCATGACCCTGACTGCCACCGAAACACAATTTCTGCATATCGCTAAGACTGCCGTCTCCGGCGGGGAACTGCCCACGGAGGCTGTGGACTGGCCTGCCATGTTTACGCTGGCAAACCAGCAGAAGCTGCTGCCCATCCTCTTCGAGGCCGTCCGCAAGACGCCTGCCGCCGGGGAGAACGCCCCGCTGTTCGCGGCCATCAAGCAGCAGGTCATCGGGCAGGTGCTGAACCAGACCGTGCGCTCGGCGGAGTTCACCGACCTCTACCGCAGGCTCCGGGCCGCCGGACTGCACCCCATTGTGGTCAAGGGGCAGCTTTGCAGCAGGCTCTACCCCCTGCGGGACCACCGCATCAGCGCGGACGACGACCTGTTCATCCCGGAGGGCGAGTTTTTCGCCTGCCACCAGGCGCTTCTTGCAAACGGCCTGACCACCGACACGCCTGCGGACGACTTGCCCACGGCAGACGAGGTGTCCTACACAAAAAAAGACAGCCCGCTTTACATCGAGCTGCACCGCCATCTGTTCGATTCCGCTGAGGATGCCCACGACGAGCTGAATCACTTCTTCGTGGACATCGCCCCCGTGGAGGTGGACGGCTTCCTGACCATGCCGCCCCATGAGCACCTGCTGTATCTGATCCTGCACGCCTACAAGCACTTTGTGCGCAGCGGCATCGGCCTGCGGCAGTTCTGCGACATCGGCCTCTGGGCGCGGGCGTACCACGATCAAATCGACTGGCAGCGCCTGCATGACCAGTGCGCCAGCGTCCACGCGGCGACCTTCGCCGCCGCGGCCTTCCGGATCGCTCGGACGTATCTGGGCATCGACTTTGACCTGCCCGGGCTGTGGGACGGCGATGTAGACGTGGAGCTGCTGCTGCACGACACCCTTTGCGGCGGCGTGTACGGCTCCAACGACTACACCCGTCTGCACTCGTCCACCGTGACGCTGAACGCCGTCAAGGCCAGCCGCACCGGCGAGAAAAGCAGCGTCCTGCGCACGGTGTTCCCCAAGCGGGAGTATCTGGAGCGGCGCTATCCGTACCTCAAAAAGCGCCCGTACCTGCTGCCCGTGGCGTGGGTGCAGCGCATCGCCCACTACGCCGGAGAGCAGTCCGGCGCGGACAATAGCGCGTCCGGTTCCATCAAGCTGGCAAAAGAGCGCATCGAGCTGATGAAGCGGTATGGAATCATCGATGAGAAGAAATAAGCAGAAGGGCTGTCCGTTTCGGAAAGCCCTTTTGTTGGAATATGGGCTGCTTGGTAGGGAAGAAAAGCCCTGAAAATCTCAGGCAGATTCAATCCCTTCCCAAACCGCAAATTTATTTCCTCCCGCGCGAAATAATTACACCCTTCCGCGCTTCTGCAAAACGTGCATGGTGTGCGCGGTTCCATGTGACTTTGTACGGTTCGGTTTGGTTGTTCTCGTTTCCGTAAAGCGCAAAGGGCGCTCCTGTGAGCAGTGCATCGGATGGGAGATTTCAAATCGCTGGAAACGGGAGTCTGAACTTAGTTATAGCCAATCAGCTAATACACAAACTCATTTTCTTCAACAATATCAATAAATTTCTTGAAAAGAGCGTCCTTTTCTGATGTATGCATTGCTTGAGCGTCGGAGCCTGATTGTGATGACAACTCAGAGATAAGATTCTTTAGCTTGTTAAAACACTCGTGAAGCTCTGTACGGGTTGCATACTCGTAATTCTTTGTGCGCGGAGAAGGCTCGTCATAAACAAACTGATGGTCATAAAATTCCACCTTGTTTGCAAGAAGGTCCTTAAAGAACGATGCTTTTTTAGCAGCCTCAAACGGTTCTTCATTTGGAAGATTAAACCATTTCATTCGAGTCGCTTCATATGCCAACAACCAGTGCGATGTCCACATCACAATGGAATGCCCGTCATCGTCAACATTTTCTGCGATCAATTTATCTCGAAGATTTCTGCGGCATGCCAAGATTCTTGGCGTATCTTGGCAGTCAGACAAAAAAATAATGTCGAGCATGATAATTATCGCCAAGTCATTTGAAGATTGCAAAATCTTGACCATATATTCCTGAGATATTGTAAGGTCAAATACTTTGGCAAACCATACGGCCCAAATTAACTCTTGATCTCGGCTTAGAAGCAGTGCTTCATCAATTATACTATAGACCGCTGATTTGAGCTTCTGCTTTTTTACTAACTCTTTGTTTTTCCACATAATCGCTATAATGCGATCTGAAAGAACGGGAAATCGGACCCACAGATTGAGCAATCGTGACTGCATTGCAGCCCAGTTTGTCTCGTCATAACGGTATTGCGTGACAATTGTAAGGCCGTACTTGATAATGGCAATGTCTCGATAGTTATTGTATTCCATTATCAGCTTTGAAAGGAAAATATCGGGTTGAAGGTGGATGTATTGTTTTATTTTCTCTACCCACGGTTTCCCATACAAAAATGGACTCTCATTAATTTGCAACTTGTTTTCGTTGAAATGTAATTGGTATTTGGATAAACTTGTTCGAATAAATGAAATAATTTCCTGAATTTGCGTACTTTGCGTTGTATATATGTAATAATCATCTACAAATCGGCAACAAGATACATGCGGAAATTGCTTATGTATTTGTCCATCAATAGTGCAGAGAAGAATTTCTGATACAATTCGTGACAATGCATTTCCAACTAAAATACCATTAGTCTGATTATAGTTTAGCGATTGCATACATTTGTCCAATTGATTTCCTAACAAGCTTTGATCATTTTTGCTTTTCTTTGCAACAGAAATCCCGTGAATTGCCCATGGAATAGAATGAGTGTATATGTTGTCAAAAAAAGAATTTATATCTAGACGGATTTCATAGCGGTTGTTCTGATAAAGCAATTCTATTTCGCGTTTGGTGTCTGATATTTTTGAGGACCGTTTTGCATATGGCGGTGCGCCTATGGGGGGATGTTCTATCGGGGCGGTTAGCGCATATTTACTCTGAGCAAATATGCGAGCAAGCGTAGCCTCATGCTGAACGATCAAATCTATTGCTTTACAGTAGTGATACGGATTAGCGACTGCGAAGTTTCTGCGCGCAGTTTCAGATTTGTAACCACTATAGGTTAGTGGAATTGAATAGCGCACAGTTTCTTTTTTAACCGATTGGACAGCTAATTCTGCTTGAGTAGCTAAGGTTGTGGAGCTAAAACACGGCGGTAGCTCAGCAGGGAAAAATTCATACTCCAGTAGTCTTTGTAGGTCAAACATAGTTATTCCCTCCTTCCAAATCTTGCTTCTTAAATTCTATCACAAGATATTTTGATTGTGAAGGAAATTAAATATATGAAATAAAGACAAAGCGTTTTCCTAATTGCGGAAGGTAGCCGATTTCTGTTTGGGCATTTAATATGAGTGAGGCCGGAGGATGCACGTCCTCCAGCCTTCTTCACCCCGTTGCAGCGGGCTCATTTTCCCTCAAAAACCACGCAAATTTACTGTACCATTTCTGTAC
>ERZ1026850.1062-NODE-1062-length-15351-cov-4.466396_pt1 | contig 15351 bp, 14 predicted proteins | sample MGYA00380155_ERZ1026850 | MGnify/ENA primary metagenome ERZ1026850 (study PRJEB33269, sample SAMEA4719791) | human gut metagenome | biome: human-associated habitat; feature: organic feature; material: feces | place: Cameroon | collected 2013-10 ... | reverse complement strand
GCCGTTGCAAAGAACGGGCCTGTCTATTTTACTGCCGTCGTCGTTGCCACCATCGCCTGCTATTTTGTCAATGTTGGGATAAGCTACACCTACATGTATCTCAGAATGAAGTATGCAGCCTATCTTGCGGGTGAATATCCCATGGAGTTTGAACGCTGCTGCGCAGTTATGCGTGAGTGCGACACCAAGCAGCGCCGGTTTCTGTTCCCGGAAGAACGGTATGCAGAAGGCTCTGAACGGCTGAAAAAGGCACAAAAAAGACTCCGCAATAGAAGCGACATCGTGTGCGCCCTGGAGATGAAGGAGAAATATGGGAGCGGCTATGTCGTGACCGAAGCGGATAAGAAACAGTATTTCGCCAACTTCATGGAGCAAAAACAAAATCTCCTCGACTCCAATTCCACCACTCTGACTCTGTATGAGCAGCTGCTTATCGCACCCGATATCAGCCTCAGTAAGAAAGTCAAGTACGGCATCCCCCTGACTGAGGACGAGGCCCGGCTTATGGCGGAGTGGAAGCAAGAGGAAGAAGCAAGAGCAAAGATCAGGGTGGAGGAAGAAAGAGCAAAAGCCAGGGAGGAAGAAGCAAACGCAAAGATCAGGGCGGAAGAAGCACAGCGGGAACGTGAGCGGCGGGAAAAAGACCGCATCCGGCGCACAGATTCCTATGGCTATGTTGTCAAGGACCCGGAGGATATTGTCGTCCGAACTGATAAAGATGGGAATGAAATCCGTGTGGCATTCACGAATCTGTTCCTGTTCTACTTCCAGGACGTTGAAGGCTTCGACCTGAGCAGCTCCATTTGGAATGATTTCGGATACGAAAGCTGTGACAGCACCCTGATCTCTCGCTACGAGGCGTTCTGCAAGGCTCTGAAGGTGCGGGCGATGAAGCAGCCCGTCCGTGACCGCTTCCTGGCAAAGCTGACTGCAAAGGATGCTTTCTATCTTTTCCAGTACGCAGAAAAATCCGTCATTGCTCCTCTGGACAAAGAAGCCGTTCTGACCAGAAAGCAGTTCAGCGACCTGTGCTACTACGCAAAAAGCTATGACTACCCTGATATCTCCCGCTTGGAGAAGGCAGCTGCGTACCTGTCTAATCTGGCTCAGGGAATGCAGGGAGAGCAGAAGGTGGCGGAGCAGATCCGTCTGTCTCTGCAAAGCCGTGGAGGGCAGCCCATCTTCATAAACGAGAATGACGCACCCGACGCTCATTGCTACATCAATGCCCCTGTGAACGGCTACGGTAAACCTCTCCGGGCAGAAATCGACCACCTGATCGTCGCTCCCTGCGGCATCATTCACATCGAAACCAAGACACGGGCAGGGGAGCCTCACGTCCACGGCAATGGCAGCTACTACTTCTTGACCGGCAACGGCACGGAAAAGGCCACGGATGCCATGCAAGTCACCCGCCACGATAATGTGATCCGCATGGTCGTGGGTGATATTCCTCGGTACTCCATCATTTGCTTTGCGAGCGACAGCAATCAAAACATCATCTACGATGACGGTGTGAAGCCTGAATATGTCCAATTCACGACCCTACCGGAGCTGTCCTCTGTCCTGGATCGCCTTTTGACGGACAAGACCAAGGATTGCCTGACCGCAGAAGATGTTAAGGCCGTCGCCCAGAAGCTCCGCAGCGCAAGAAAGTACCATTAAGCGATGCAATCGCACGGTAGGCGCAATACCAAGCTCGATTGAATGATGCAAGTATCCATTTGCAGCCAAGGTGGACAAGATGCCGCATCTTGTCCACCTGCTTTCGTTCAGCAGACCCGCATGTAGAGTCGAATCGGTCTCACTTCGGGTCATATGACCCAAAGTTGCATCAGCTCCCTTCCGCTTGTACGATTGTGCTTGCTAGCACATGAATAATCACGAAATGATATTGACAAACTATCGTTACAACGATATAATTAAAGTAGGAGCAATGAAATGCCTCGATTAACAAATACAAGTGGAGGGAGCTTTATGGAGAATTGCTTGACCATCTATCATGGTTCACCCAAAATCATTCAAAAGCCAGTATTTGGATACGGAAATAAATACAATGACTATGGAATGGGATTTTACTGCACTGAAAGCATGGAGCTTGCAAAGGAATGGGCCTGCTCTTTAGAATTGGACGGCTATGCCAATAGTTATTCGCTCAATATGTCTGGCCTTTCAGTGCTGCAATTAACAGCCGGGGAATATAACATTCTGAACTGGCTTTATGTACTGCTGCAAAATCGTCGCTTCCGCATTGATGGGGAGATTGCAGTCCAGGCAAAACAGTATATCGACACAAACTTTGCTATCGACTACAGAAATTATGATATTATCCGGGGATACCGGGCAGATGACTCCTATTTCGCTTTTGCAAACGCCTTTTTGAATAATGCGATTTCGCTTTCTCAGCTTAATAAAGCAATGACCCTTGGGAAGCTGGGAGAACAAGTGGTAATGATCTCTGAAAAAGCGTTTGAGGCGCTTACGTTCCATGAAGCTATTCTGGCACAGAAGGATCTCTACTTTCCGCAGAAACAGGCCAGAGATACCGCAGCACGGGCAGAATTCCGAGCAGAGAAGAGTCGGGGCAATATAATGTCAGAAAAGTATATCCTGGATTTGATGAGAGAGGGGTGGATGAACGATGATGAAAGGTTACAACGAGTCTTACTTAAATGATGCGATGAGAAACCTTGGCGATGCTGTAGAATATGCGCTGTGTGACCTGAAATTGGAGCCAGACACGTTCTTTGGATATTTCATCACATCTGGGATTGCCGACCAGTTCGGTGCTGGAAACCCGAAGTATGTTGCTGGTATGTCTGGTGTGGAATTAGTAGAAAGCGTTCTGCGAGCGGTAAACGTCTCGTTTGAAAGCCAGCCTGCATACCATACGGAATTCAAAGGACGTGAATACTGGAGCGGGTGGATCTTTGCATACTACCAATGGGAAACCGGCAGGCGGTTCCGAGATATTGTGAGCGATGGCCTAACGCTATCGGTCGTGATGTCTATGTATGTCCTACATGAGGCGGATGAACGAAAGTTTGTTGAAGAAGCCAATACGTTCATCTCTCGCAACCAGAAAAACAGCAAAGCAAAACTGGCGAAGATCCGAAAAGCAAGAGGCTTTACCCAGGCAGAACTGGCAGAGACAGCAGGGATCACGCTGAGAATGGTTCAGTTGTACGAACAACGGCGAAATGACATCAACAAAGCACAAGTAGACACGGTATTGGCACTTTCCAAAGCACTTGGATGTGGGATTGAAGATATCCTGGAGTAAATAGGAAGAACCGCTACGACGGGCCGAAGCGCAGCCGGATATTAGGAGGAGAAATATGCAGTATGTGAAAGGGAAAGCACTTATCCGTGCAAAGCGAGTTTCCTTGCTTTTGGGAGGCCAGCCCATCCAGGAGCTAGAACGATATGCTGAGCTTGTCAAGTGGATCACGCTCACGAGGATACCGCAACCATCTGCGGTCGCAAAAAAAGGGTATGAGTACAAGCTGGCCTTCGACTATAAGACACCCACCCAGGCGAGAGCCAGGGTGAATACGATTTTCCAGCGAATCCTGTTTGCAGGATATGCAGTAGATTTCACAATCCTGCAATGCCTGACGGAAACTCCACGGGCCAGCCATTTCCCTGGAGAGAAGCAGAAATACATGGATGAAGCGGATCTACGGAGAGTCGAATGGGACGGCGGAGACAAGAAGGACGAGTCCATCCAGAAGGATCTGTTCACCTTGATGCAGTTCATAGAGATTTACAATACGGTCAGAAGCACAGAATCCTATGATGCAGCAACTGCACAGAGGGATTTTCTTATTGCAACAGCACCTGTTATCCTGGATATGGCAAACAGAAAGTTCGAAGATGACAACCGCCGCAAAGAACTGAAGACCTTATGGCCCAAGAAGCCATACGAGGGAATTCTGACCATCGGCAGCGTCGCCACGCTCTATTAGCCAAAATGCACAGCACAGTGCTTGGAGAAAGACATTATGCCTACAAAATACTTCATCATCGCAGAGAAGCCGGAGCTTAGGAAGGCCGTCCAGGCGGCAATCCGGCAGGGCTATAACCGCATTCCTCCTGGAGAATATTCCGTCGCAAACTCCTTTGGACACCTTATGAAGCTGAAGGAGCCGTCTGACTATGACCCCAAGTACGCTTCCTGGAGCCTGGAGGACTTGCCTATCGGCTTTAATCCCTGGGAGGAGGTTCCTATCCTTACAAGACCCGGCGGTGCAATGGGAAGCAACGCTGACGCTCTGAGAGCAATCGACGAAGGTATTCAGAAAGCCGACATCATCGTAAACTGCGGAGACGTTGATGATGAGGGTCAGTATCTCGTCGATCAGCTCATCAACTACTACATGAAGATTCCTAAGCCGGTGAAACGGCTGCTGGTCAATGATAACTCCCCGGAGTACATCATCAATCAGCTGTGCCACATGGAGGACAACAGCAAATATGTCCGTCTGGGCTATGCTGCGCAGGCAAGAACGGTGGCGGATGCTCTGTTTGGCTTCAATTACACCCGCTGGTACACCTTGAGCTACAATGCCCCTCTCCGGATCGGCAGGGTCAAGACTCCGACTCTGGGGCTGGTTGTGAACCGAGACCGAGAGATCGAAGGCCACACAGTCAAAAAGTATTATGAGTTGACCTTTACGGCAACAGACACCAGGACCGGGAAGGCGTTCACGGTCATCTATACCCCAGCAAAGGACGACCCGGACTTGATCGACGGGAAACTCCTAAACCCGATGCACCTGGATGAGCTGGTGAAAAAGCTCCAAAATGCAACGCTCCAGGGGATGGTATCCAAGAAACCAAAAACCATTGCGCCGCCGCTGCCATTTAACTTGGCAGAGCTGCAAAGCTATTGCAGCGTCCACTACAAGCTCGACCCGCTGGCTGTCCAGGATAACTATACCCAAAGCCTGCGTGAAAAGGCACTCATCACCTATAACCGCTCCACGAGTCGGTATCTTCACGAGGAGATGCACGCAGATGCGCCACGGGTAATGGATGCAATCATGTCCAATATGGGAAAAAACTATCCTGTCGATACATCCATCAAGTCGAAATGCTTCAATGACAAGGCAGCCAATGGGGAAGCGCACCATGCCATCATTCCCACCGCCACCAAATACGACTTAAATTCCCTGAGCAAAGAAGAAAGAATTGTCTATAACTCCATCGTGCTGTATTATCTCATACAGTTTATGTCTCCCTGCACCAAGGAAGTCACCAGCTGCACGATCCCTCTTGAAAATGGTGGAACGCTCACCGCTGTGTCCACCATCACCACAGATCCTGGCTTTTTGACAGTCTATCCCTTCAAAAAGCCAGACGACATCACCCCACTGGGAGACCTTCCGGGTGGCGGGTATAGTTTCACCCTGTCAGATCCAGAAATCTCTGACCATGAGACAAAGCCTCCCAAGCGATACACAAAGGCAAGTCTCATCAAGGAGATGACTTCTGTTGCTAAATACTGTACGGATCCCCAGGTCAAAAAGCTGTTCCTGGAGAAAGACGATGGCCTCCAATCTGAAAACGGAAGCATTGGAACGCCTGCAACAAGAGCTGCGATCATCAATACCCTGATCGACAAGGACAAATACATCGAAGAAGTCGGAGGAGTGCTGCGCTCGACCCAGGCTGGACGTGCCTTCTATGACATTCTCCCGCCCGACCTGAAGGCTCTGGATACCACCGTGAAGTGGTGGCTCATAACCAGGGAAATCAAGGCCGGAACCGCAGAAAAGGACGCTCTGTATCAGTCCGTCATGCAGGAAATTGAAGAATTTCTCGCATCGCCACCTCCTATATCTCAAAACACAATTCTACGGCAAGAACTGTCCGGGAAGCGGATGCTTATCCCCCTGGGCAAGTGTCCCCGCTGCGGGAAAGACGTGGTGGAAGGGAAGAAGGGGTACGGGTGCGTTGGATACAAGGACCAGGAAAATCCGTGCCGATTTGTAATCTGGAAGTCCAGCCCTTTCTTGGAAAAGAGCAAAAAGTGTGTCACAAAGACTATGGCAAAGCAGCTGCTATCCAAAGGAGTGTGTAATGTTTCAGGACTTGTTGGAAAAAACGGGAATAAATATGACGGGAAACTCGTTCTGAATGATACGGGAGAGTATGTGAACCTCAACTTTGAGTTCAAGTCAGAAGATGAAAGGGCTGTGGGTAAGTGTCCTCGCTGCGGGCGCAATGTCGTCGAGAATTCCAAGGGCTATGGCTGCGTAGGGTACGCAGAGGATGATAGATGCGGCTTTTTTCTGAGCAAGACAAACCCGATCATGGAGAAGGCAAAAAAGACCGTCACCAGAAAAATGGCGGAAAAGCTCTTGACAGAAGGCAAGGTTCATGTGAGCGGCCTCATCTCACAGACCGGGAATGTCTACAACGCAGACCTGAGACTGAATGACAATGGACAGTTTGTTCGCTTAGATCTGGAATTTGAGGAACGATCCCGTTCTCAAAGAAGTTGACTAAACACAGAAAACATGATACTATATCGGCGCATTTGAAGCTCTGTATCATCACGAACTCTTGGCTGCTGAGATTGAAGGGGTTTCCTGGAAACAGGATGGAGAGAAACCCTTCAAGGCGGAATCGACTCTCCACGGTGAAGCCGCTCCCAGCGTATGGCTGAGAAATGATGTTACAGAACTTCTGGTTGAAGTCTTTTTCTCTCATGTTCTCAACAAAAATTCTGTTTCTGATATCTAAATCCGTGGATACCGGCGTATGATAGAAGCGGAAACGAGATGGAAGAAACGGGACAAATGGAGAGAGTATGAGCGTCACGGCTGCAACTATAATGCAATACCGCACATGATCTGGGTCGTAGCCCGTCATGTGCGGTATTTTTTTTGACCATCCCTATGCCTAAAGGCAGGGGTGTCAATCATTCTTTCAACACCCTCAATGCTTCTTCTACATCAGTATAGCGTTTTACGGATGGATCACGGGCAATGCGTTCTGCTTCCAGCATTGCTGCCATCGTCTCCTTGTTCGGCTGTTCCATACGAACATCAAAAGGAAGACCGCCGACACGGAGCGACTGGCGAAGAAGCGCACCCCCTACAGGAACGCTATCAATATAGCAACCGTCCGGGCAAAGGTCAACTTTATTGCTCCATACCTTGTTACTATCAATGTTCGGGTCAATGTCCCACGCTATGCAATGGGTATCATCCACATAGACCCGGCGGAAATTCTCCAGCTTGATAAACGGTTCAAATACCGTGCCTTTCTTCAGGAGCGGGCGCATATCGTAAAGCCGCTTTTCACCGTTGTCAAAGCTGATCGTCAATGTGAAGTCGTTGTTTGGCACGACCCCGGTAATTCTCTTCTTACCATTGGCGAAGTATTCTGCCGTTTTGAGGTCAAATCCTTTAGAGAGATAATATTTTACTGTGTTCGCCATGTTCTCACCTCCGGGATGATCCGCTTATGCCTTTAGGCATGGGGAGTGTCAATTGTTTGCTTCCTCCTTGTGCCACCTCTCTATGACTTTCTCAACCTGAGAAATCAGCTGTTCCTTGTTCGGCATATACAGCACATAGCGAGATGCAAAGATGTTGTTTGACAGCCCACCCAAAGCGTACTCTGCGGTAATGCTGTCCTTTTCTGTACAGAGGATAATGCCAATAGGCGGGTTGTCGTCTGGATCGTTGACCTCGCTGGCGTAGTAGTTCAGGTACATATTGATCTGCCCTGCCGCCTCCGGGGTCAGCTTCGTGGTTTTTAGCTCGATCAGCACATAGGCCCGGAGAATTTTGTTGTAGAACACCATATCCACATAGTAGTGGGTATTGTTCAGCGTCACACGCTGCTGGGTTCCCACAAACATAAAGCCACGCCCCAGTTCCAGCAAGAATTTCTCAATCTGCTGTACCAAGGCTCTCTCCAGGTCACTTTCCAGAAACGGCTTATCCTCCGGCAATCCCAGGAATTCAAAAACATAAGGGTCACGAATCACATCTGCCGGTTTGGAAAGTTCGTTTCCATGCAATGCCAGCGCAAGGACCTGTTCTTTATTTGTGTCCCCTCTGGACAGCAGCAGCCGTTCAAACAAGGAACTATCCACCTGACGTTTCAGTTCCCGTACAGACCAGTTGGCATTGATTGCTTCCTTCTCGTAGAAGCTACGCTTGTCCGGGTCTGAAATGGAAAGCAGCTCGCAGTAATGAGACCAGCTTAATTTAACAGACACCGTCTGTTGAATTTGATAGGTCTGGTAAAATCGCCGCATGAATTGAATGTTGGATACGGAAAAGCCCTTTCCAAATGTATTTGTCAATTCTTTCGCCAGCACCTTCAAGGTCTGCTTTCCATAGTCCGCCCGTTCCGGGGCTGACTGCTCATATTCACAAACAATCCGACCGATATTCCAATAGCTGTTCAAAAGCTCAGAATTGACCTCCCTGGCAACATTCTCCCTAGCGGAATCAAGGACGGTTTTGATTTCCTGAATGACTGCCGAAATCTCCCTGCCTGGCCTTAACTCGTTTTTGTCCATAGTAAAACCGCCTTTCAAGCTGCTATTTTTCTTCCGACTGATGTTTTTATTATATACTGCATTGAGGAGACTGTCAAATATTCTAGTAAGGACACTCGGCAGATAAACCCAAAAAATAGGCGGCAAAAAACAAAAGGAAACGGCTGCTGAATAGGTTGACAAAAGACGAATAAAAAGCTAAAATATGAGCATCCGACTATAATTGAGGAAAGGAGAACCAGCGCTGTTCGGATTATAAAGCGTTGGATACCGAACGCAATGAAAAAGAAAATTTTCAGTCTGATCCTTGCTTTGGTCATGGTATTCTCTCTGGCACTTTCTGTATCTGCTACTGAAAGTTCCGAGACTACTGAAGCTACAGAAGTGGTGGAGGAAGTTGAGGAGGTCCAGGAGGTCGCAGATACCGTCGCTCCCTCTCAGGAGGCTGCTGAGGCTGCGGATCCTTCCGAAGCCGCCACGGAGGCTGCATCTGAGGAGGCTACCGCTCCCGCAGAAGTAGAGACAGCCACCAAGAGTGGGATGTCTCCTACTGTGATCTTCTGTCTTGTGCTGATCGTATTCGGTCTGCTCATCGTAACTCAGAGCAAGAACCTGAATAAAATTGGCAAGAAGATGAAGAAAAACAAAAAGAAGAAGTAAGCACCCGCAATTAAGCAGCCGTCCTCATGCGGGGCGGTTGCTTTTTTCGTGAAGAAAAGGAAAGGAATGCAGGATATGGGAAAGCCGGTAAGTGCTAAAACAGCAGCATCCAGAATGATGAAAGCATACGGAAAGAGCTACCGCTATACATGCAACGGCTGCTGCAACTGTCAAAAGACGAGCTATACCGAATGTGCCTGCATTGCGTATAGCGACCATCTGACATGGAACAGATATGAGAAAGCCTGCGGATTGTACAATAGACCGTTTTATGGAATGAAACCGCAGCTAAAGCAGCTGGAGCGAGTCTACGGGGAAGATAGAGAACAGCCCCAGGATAATGGCGAACAATTCGGCTTTTTCTGAACCCAAGAGGGAGCAATGTTATGAAATACAAGATAGACGAAACACTCTCACCAGAAGAACGGGATAGGATCAGGAAGCAGCGTGTCATGGAATCGCAAATGCGGTCTCATGCGTCCAGAAAAGCCAGACATGCGAAGCTACTAGAGGAACAGCCCGCAAAAAACTTTGAAAATAACCCGGATTTCCGGAAAATCATAAGTGCGATCAAGGAGGAGAGAAAATGAGTACGCAGCGGTTAAGCCTAGCCGACGCTTGTACCGAGAAAAATCTTCGGCACGAGCTGTATTACGGAGATGTATACCGCATCAAAACCACGGTAGATGCACAAAAAGAGGGGTGGCGGGATGTTCTTCGAATCAGCATTCCGTTTTCTCCGAAAAAAGAAGTCGAATTCATGCGCCGGTTCCATGTGGATCGGAGCGAGCTGGATGATTTCTACAAGAATCTGATCCAGGCGGTATCCAGGCATGAGGCTATTTCAAAAGCCCTGCTGGAGTCGGATGCTGAATCTCTGAAAAAGAGTGCCATTGATTACACAACAGCAGAAGTGATCGTGAAGGATGAACAGGACCCGAAAAAAGGCGTGGACATCTTCCTGGTTCAGAACATGGCAGATCCCTTCACCAAGACCGCCGAGTTCAACAGTAGTGGCACGAATCTGAATACCGTCCTGAATCTGGGCATCCGTATGCTGGCAATCATCAAGCAGATGGCCGAGCATAACATGACCATGGGTGTTATCGATATTGACTCCCTGTTCTTGGAAAGCAATACGGAAGGGGAGAAGCCCAGCTTCACTCTGAAAAATGGATTCTTCTTCTACAGCACGATGCCCGGAAAGAAGCCGCCCGTTCTGACAAAGGATACGGAGCCGTATGTGCTGCCTTACCTCTATAGCGGAGACATGGAACAGGATGCCAATACTGACGTATATATGCTCTGTAAGCTCCTCTGGGTCATACTGGACGGCAAGCACTATGCCGATGACTGTTCTGTGGACATCAATACAGACCCGCAGCCAAAATATGCGCCCGACGACCTCTATGCCGCTCTGAAAGCCGGTATGGATACCGGCTACGCTGCCTATAAGCAGCTCAATACCGTTCTGCGCAGCATCTCCAAGCAAATCAAGACAGGCGTAAGAGAGAATGTTCGCATAAACTTTGCAGCCCCCTCTTATTTGGCCTTCCCACTTCCTGAAATGAGACCCGAAGAAAAGAAAGAAGAAGAACCCCAGGAAGAAAAAGTTGATACCGCAGCACTTGAAGCAGAGAAGCTGGCGAAGGAACAGGAAGAAAAAAGAAAAAAGAAGAAAAAAATCCTGATTGCGATACCGATTTTCCTGATAACGCTTCTGGCTGTTGCATTCGCTCTGTTCGGGCCAAGCGGGCCGCTGAACTATCTGGTAGCTGCTCCTGTAGAAACAGAACCTACAGAAGCCACAGAGACCGTGATAAAGCCCCGAAGCAGCGAAAAAGACCTGTATGCCGGTAAGAAGACCGTTTTGCATAAGGACGGGTCTAAGGCTGAAGGATATGGGCTGGACCGCAAGGGCAATCTCATCGACTCGAAAACAAAAGAGATCATCTACGAGGCATCCGAGGTCGATCCTTACCTCTACATCGAGAATGTGTCTATTGGCATCAAGGACAAGACCTACGAGGCAAATATCGACGATACCGAGCCTTTGCTAAAGGAACGGGTGATCGACGCACGGGAAACCGAGGTTATTTACAAGAACCATGGCGACAACGGCGATCTGATCCGTGACCTGATTAAAAAGCACAGCCTAAAGCAAGGTGACATTCTGCTCCTCTTTGTAGAAGATGCGGACACCAGCTATCGAGCTATCCGCTCCGGCGTGTTCTATGTCGAAAACATTGCTACCCTGGAAGATGAAGAAGAAACCACGCCCGCAGAGGAGCCGGAGTATCCCACTGGCACGGTCAACGGCCCCGGCAGCTACGCTGTGTATGCCGACGCAAGTTGGGGGCATAAAACGGATGAGTCCATCAAAGGCGGCGAAACCGTTACGGTATATGAAAAGAAGAACAATTCCGGGTCAGATTGGGTCCGTATTGGCGATGACCGCTGGATGCACGCAAGCAACGTCACCGTGGACGGAGAAATTCCTGAAGCAGAAGTAGAGGACACCGAAGAGGATGAAAATGGTGAACTGAACATCACCTTGCGCTATGACTCCAGTAAGGATGTTAAGGATGTATTCAAGGCCCAGGGCTTGTGGCGTTATACGCTGCAAGTATCCATGACTCCCGATGCTTTCGATAAAAAGCTGACGATCACCACCGAGGACCCGGACGGAATGCTGTTTTATGTCGCAACCGAGAATGGACCCAAGCTGGCAAAGTCTGTGAAAGTCACCGGCAATGCAGATGGCATTGCAGAAGTGACCGTCCAAACAAAGGTCGAAGGCAAGTACATCCTCAAAGCGGAATCCCAGGACGGGAACCTGAACAAGCGTCTTGCCGTTAATTTCGAGCGCACCAATAGTTCCCTTGTCCCAACGGAAGAGCCGCCTGATGCGACCACAGCGCCCACAGAAGCACCTACAACGCCAACTGCCCCACCCCGGAACACTTGGGCAAGTGGCGGCGGTGGCGGTGGCGGCAGCTACAGCCCTCCTGTCAGCACGCCGCAGACAGAGCCTTCGCCTTCGGATGCCTATGTTGAGGAGACCTGGACATGCGACATCTACTTGATCCAGGACGGTGGGCAGTCGCAGATCGGCTCTGGCATGGAGGATAGCGGTACAGTCTACATCTCCTGCAATGTGGGCGATACCTTGGCATTTGCTTCCGGCAACCCCATGGCGCAGCTGTCACAGGCAAACGTCAATACACCAATCCAGTCCTACCTGGACGGCCCCAACTATGCCGGTGCTGGCGTAGTGACAAGTGCAGAAAACTTCAGAACATATACGGCAATCGCCCCCGGCGAATGTGAGATCTGGGTGTCCAAGGGAGCAACCGGCTCTGGATTTACTGTTGTTCTGACGATTTACTAAATTCTCCTACTACCGGGTTGCTGCCAGTAGCAGCTGGACGGTGCTTTACCTACTACCGCCAAAAAGGGTGCGTACCACTCTGCCCGGAATTTATTTGAACCAATCTTCAGTCCGAAACTGTCTGCCATGTACCGTCACCTCCTTGCGGATGGCATGAAAAAGGAGCGACCCCGAAAGGTCACTCCTTAAAACTGATTTACTTATTCCGTTTCCAGCATCTCAAGCTGCCTGTCAATATCTCTGCCGCCATACATGATGCGCATGACTGTAACCGTGGTGTCGTCGTGCGTGGGGACATAGAAAACGAGGTAATTGTCCACAGGCATGATACGCAGATTGCGCTCACGCCAGTTCTTCCTGCCATACACACGATAACGCTCCGGCATTTGGTCGAGAGAGGCGATTGCCTTTTCAATACGGGAAAGTTGAGCATTTGCATTCTGCACAGATTGTAGATCCACCGCAATGTATCTGAAAATCGCAGAGAGGTCAGCCTGGGCAGTTTCGGTCAGAACAATGGAGTATTTCATGCACCGAATTCCTTACGGACATTCGCAAACGCCTGCTCCATAGGAATCGTGCGTCCGGCTTTTGCATCCGCATAGCCTTTCTCCAGTTCTGCATCCAACTGCGTCGCCGTCATGCGGCTGACATCCAAAGGATGCTCCGGCAATTTCACTTCAAACGGCAATCCGTTCTGAAGAATGATCTGCTTATAGAACATAGTAATGGCATTGGAAGCAGGAATGCCGAGCGCAGTCAGAATGTTTTCAGCCTGCTCCTTGAGATCCGGCTCGATTCGTGCATACAGGTTTGCTGATTTCGCCATATTAAAAACTCCTTTCGGTTTTATGGTATTCATCTACGCCTCTATTATACACGAATGTGCGGACGATAGCAATACAATTTGTGATTGTTTTTGTAAATTCTCTTTGAACCCAGATCCCGTCCGGGATAATATCGTCGATGTGGTGTTCTCGTGCCGGGGCGGCCTACCCGTTATACTGCTTGTGACACGCCCACAGATCCAGCAGCAGGTCAAACGGCATCAGCCACACCTCATCCTGCGACAGATGAAGGTGGGCAAGGCATTGACACTCCCCATGCGTTTAGACATGGGGAGTGTCAAGAATGTGTACCATACCGGGTTTGACAAAACACTCATAATCTGCTATGATAATGGAACATTGAGGAGCCACCCTCGTATTACAGTTTTTTCTTTTTTTGCCACTTATGTTCATACCTCACCACTTTTATTGCTGTAATAAGAGCAGAGTACACTTACTCATATTCCTTGATGAGCTATTTTTTCCTTTCTTTTAATTTAGCTGGGATGGCGGGATCTTGAAAAAGATCCCGTTTTTCCTGTCTTTGGGCATGGGGAACGTCAAGATATGAGGGGGCTGACCAATAGAGTGAACGCAGCCGACAGCAGTCCGCCAGCTGGGCTTGAATCAATTCTTTCCGCCCAACGTGAAATGAGAGTTGACATATCTCAAATAATCCGCTATAATATCGGCATATTGTAGAAGAAGTTAAATGAAGCAGAACAATGCGTCTGAGTCATTATTGGGCCTCGTTAGAGGTTAAGTGTTAGAGAGTCACCAGCGTACTCCGATGGACCGTTTGAGGCACAGTTTCTCATTTGGAGGATGCCATTTTCGTATGCACGACTCTTTCATCAGAGCGATGAACTTGCGTACTGCGGTTCCTTGTTAAAATGATGAAGCCCTTGACTACCCGGCAAGCAAAAGCGAGCCATATTCAAGATCCGCTTCCCATCTCTGTAAATCCAAACCTATAAACTATAACTGTTCATAAGGAACCCTTGGATGGATTTCGAGACTTGAGACGATACGCCCGTCTTAAATTTCTCAAACCGATCCGAGGGCTTCTTTTTTTGCCTGAATGTATCTCAGGTGGCGTTGACTAATAGCAGAATAAAATATATAATGGACGTGCAAATCAAAACACAGAAGGAGATAGCGTTATGCCTGAAGTCAATGAAGCTTCCCAGACGGCTGTACAGTCCGTAGAACAGAAGAAAATTCCGCTGTATAAGAAGTGGTGGTGCTGGCTGATTCTCGTCGCTGTGGCGGCCTGTATCGCCGTGGCGGTAATCGCTGGCAGCAGCGGGAGACACAAAAACAACACCGGCGTGGCTGACCCTGCATCTGTAATCATTGTGACGACAGAAGCAGCAGCCAACTGATTCAGTTCCCAAAAGGAAAAGCTCTGGCTTGCACAATGCAAGTCAGAGCTTTTTTATAGGCCAAGGTCCGCTGCCAGCTGCTCAACTGTATCCAGGACATCAGAAAAGGGAACTGTGCCTGCATAGCCATTTTCGGCTGCGAAACTTTTCCATAGATGGTACAGGGGAGGTTCTTCACGCATTTCTATCAAGCGGGGTTTCCAACTGCGGATATTGGCAAGAGAATTGTGATGTTCCGCAGTATGTAGGACAGCTGTGCGAAGATACTCCAGATCGACTCTTGCGTTGTGAAGGTGGTAGAGCGTGTGAAGGACATAGAAATCGGTTGCCTCAGATGCACGAATACCATGCCTGAAAATGCTTTCGTACTTTTCTGCCAGGATGTCCTCCGTTGCATGGGCCGAGATCGGAGAGGACTGCTCTTTCGTGGGGGAGGGGAGATCTGTCAGATCCGTTCCCTGTACAGTATCCATGCTGCCGCCTCCTTGATACCAATTTCTAACTGTGATTATAGCACAGGCCCGCTGCGATGTAAAGTCGAAGGGATTCCATGTAGGCAATGAC
>ERZ1026850.1061-NODE-1061-length-15354-cov-6.636970_pt1 | contig 15354 bp, 10 predicted proteins | sample MGYA00380155_ERZ1026850 | MGnify/ENA primary metagenome ERZ1026850 (study PRJEB33269, sample SAMEA4719791) | human gut metagenome | biome: human-associated habitat; feature: organic feature; material: feces | place: Cameroon | collected 2013-10 ... | reverse complement strand
GGCGGGGGCGGGATTGAGGGCGCGGGTGCGGGCTGTTGCGGAGTTTGGAAGAGGCTCGGAAGACTGCGGGAGCGCTGCGCCGGCCTTTTCTGGTGAAAGGAGATGCTCTTCGGACATGACGTGGACCAGCTGACGGGCTACGGCGGGAGCGGGGTCGATGAAACGGATGTCCGGCCCTGCAACTTGCTGAAGGACAGGGAGGAGGAACGGGTAATGGGTACAGCCTAGGACAATGATGTCGGCACCTGCCTGGAGCAATGGACTCAGACTGGCCCGGACGGTGGATTCGGCTTGTTTTCCGGAAAGGCATCCGGACTCTACCAGTTCGACAAAGCCTCGGCCTACATGCTCCACCACACGGACATTGTCATCTACACTGCCCTTGGTATTCAGATATTTGGAGCCTTTCAGAGTGCCGGCTGTGGCAAGGACGCCGATGGTGCCGGATTTCGTTCCTAGGGCTGCAGGCTTCACGGCCGGCTCCATGCCGATGAACCGGATATGGTCATGACGGCCTCCGGTCAAAGCCAGCACACGTTCACGAACCGCATCGGAAGCCGCATCAGAGTAATCCGAACGGAGTTTGGAAATAGCGGCCGCTGTAGCGGTATTGCACGCAACCACGATGATGTCGGCACCGCGACGGAGCAATTCTTCAGTTATTGCACACGCCCTGACCTGGATGAACTCCGGAGACTTCTCGCCGTAGGGACAATACGCATTGTCCGAATAATAAATATACTTTTCATCAGGAAGAAGACGGGTTATCTCCTTCAGGACTGACAACCCGCCTTCTCCAGAATCAAAAATTCCGATACAAGCCATTGATTAATAGCCGTTATAGTCGCGTGCCAACTGGCCGTACATCTGGCCGAGCACCTCAAGATAAGGAGAACCGCTTACAAGCGTGAGACGATATACGGTATCATCCACCCTGTAGTACTGGACGCCGCCGAGAGTGATTATGTCATAATCCTCAGGAAGGTTCTGTACCAATGCTCCTGCAGGAGGAACGATAACCTGGTATTGTCCACCGGCATTGACAATATAGAAAACGCCGTCCTGATAGAAATAGTTCCTGTCAGCGTATGCGTAGCTCTGCACCAGGCCCAGGCGGTTGGCAATCTCGTATGAAGAAAGCGCCGAGTTCGGATTCATTGCGATAGCGCGGTTCTGCGCCATGATGGTCGCATTGTTCTGGGCGATGATCCTGTTCTGCTGGTCGATGTAGCGGTTGTTCGCGTCGATCGCGCCGAACGTGCGGTAGACATTGGAATAATAAGCGAAGTTCACGGTCGCGAACGAGATGTCCACCACTGAACGGGCGATGGTCACTCCGAACGGAGGACGGCAAACGATATAGTGGTCTCTGTAAGGTCTGTAATATACGTCATTGTAAATGTAATAGTCAATGCCGAAGTATCTTACGACCTTGTATCTAGGAGGCAGGACCTCAACCCTGAAGCCGAAGCAGTGAGGGTGATGGTGATCGTAGAAATGGCCCGGACGGTCATAGTGCATGAAATCACGGTCACGCGGCGGGATTCTGTGGACATTATGGTCTTCAATCCTGAAATCCATGGAGTTGTCCATCCTGGAACCGCCCCTGTTGTTGTCAGGCTGGCGCATGTTTCCGGAAACGGAGCTGAGTCCGGTCCTGGTCACGTTCGAATTTCTCCTGACCACGCTGCTGCCCTGTGAAGAAGGATTGTTGCGGACACTGTTGTCCACTCCGTCTACACGCGCAGTAAAGGTTTCCCTGTTGGAAGAAGAAGAATTGTTCTGGCGCACTGCTCCGCCGTTGCTGTTCTGACGGACAGAAGAGCTGCTGCCGGATGTGGCGGTGCTGCCGGAAGATCTGCGTACGGAAGACGATGAGCCGCTCTGGCGATTCTGGGTAGAAGTGCCGTTCTGACGCACCTGGGAGCTGGTTCCGCTCTGACGGACCTGAGAAGATGAACCATTCTGACGGACCTGAGAAGATGAACCGCTCTGGCGGACCTGACCGCTGGAAGATCTCGTGCCGGACTGTGTAGAAGACGAGGTTCCGGAAGATCTGCGGACTGTCGAGCCCGATGTATTCTGACGGGTCTGAGAGGTACTGCCGCTCTGACGTGTCTGCGACGAAGTACTGCGCGACTGCGTAGATGAACTGCGTGTCTGGGCTGTACTCCTGCTCTGTGAAGAAGTACTGCGGGACTGGGTGGACGTGCTGCGGTTCTGCGTAGACGTGCTTCGTGACTGTGTAGACGAGCCGCCTGAAGTAGTGCGGTTCTGCGTCGTAGTGGTAGTCCTGCGCACCTGTGCATCCGCATTGTCATAAGGAATAGTCAGCATCGAAAACGCTGCCAGCGAAGCCAATGCAAGATTTAGAATCTCTTTCATAACAGTGTCATTTATAAAGGTGATATTTGCTGGAAAGCGTCCGGAAATCCTCCATATCTTTAGTCCAATAATCCACTATATCCGAAACCTCCAACCTCTTCGAAAACGTTTTTCTTACATAATCCGTACCACAGACCTTATCGAACATCGCTGTACGCCCCGCTGCCATCTTGAACGGATCCCTGCCAGGATAAAGCCGATGCAATGCCTGCATGACATAAAACTGTGTCAGCGATATGCATGCGGCGGAATAATCCGTAAAGAAATACTGCACGCCATGTATCAGTTTCCCCTGGCTGCTCCCCGCAATCGGCTTGTAATGGATGGTCCTGAACGCCGTCCCCGGAAGGCGATAGCTGTCCAGTTCATCTTTAAGTGCATCAGCATCAATCCATTCCGCTGCAAAAGTCTCGAACGGCAATGTATATCCGATACCGATGTTCAGATACCCGTACAATTCCCCGGCAATACCGGCCGAAGGATAATTGACAGCAGACTGCGGATAAGGGATGTTCGGCGACGGCAGCACCCACGGCAGCCCCGTATCGACATATAGCATATCCCTGCTCCACCCCTCCATAGGCACGACAGTCAATTTACATTTCAGCGGCTCCTCGTTTCCACGCTGCCCGCAATTCAGCCCCTCCTCATTTATAAGAAGTGCCAGTTCGCCCACCGTCAATCCGTAAATATACGGAATCTTGAATTCACTGACAAACGAGAAGAACCCGGGTTCCACGTTACAGCCTTCGATTTTCTCGCCGCCGAGAGGATTCGGCCTGTCCAATACGACTACTTCGATGCCTTTCTTCGCGCAGGCGCGCATCACCAGTCCCAATGTGCTGATGAATGTATATGAACGTGTCCCGACATCCTGGATATCATAAACCATGACATCGATTCCATCCAGCATCTCCTGTGACGGCTCCCTGAATTGACCGTAAATGGAATGGACCTTCAGGCCGGTCCTGGTGTCTCTGGTATCCGACACCTTATCTCCCGCATAAGCGTCTCCCCTCACCCCATGTTCCGGACCGAACAATGCCACAAGTTCCACATTATCAGCATTGTAGAGAATATCTATCGTGGAGCGGAGCTTGCTGTCCACGCCGCTCGGATTGGTCACAAGACCGACCCTGCGCCCCTCGATTTCCCAGAAATCATGCTTTTCCAGCACCTCGATTCCGGTCATGACCTTTGGATTGCCCGCCATGGCAGAAACTCCAGCAAAAGCAGCAACTGCCGCCACTAATAACTTATGTTTCAAGACATTAAGCATATCATCTAGTTTTCAATGGTCGCAATTTTTCCGGCAAACAGGATATCATTGTTCTCCGCATTGAAGATAGCGAAAACGAACGGCCTGTCCACATTCATAATGAACGGCCTCGGCTCAGGTCTGACGGAAGTGAGTCTCACGCCTACGGATGTAACTGCCGCAGCTTCGGAACCCTCTTCGTTGACCTCGATGAAACATTTCTGGCGGACTTCATCCACAGCTACGCCCGCCTGCGTCATCGCACTGAAGTCAGCAGCTCCCGAAAATGCCTTGTGCACGCCCATCGACTGGAGCAAGCTGTTCATTATCAATGTTGTATTGACCTTGAACTTAGGCATTGACAATGCGACGGTCTGCATAGTCGCGGCTTCCATGAAACTCTTGAACCTGTCAGCATTCACGTATGAAAGGAAATCCTTCATGTCCATGCCTTCCGCCGGCAAGCAGACAACCATATTCCAATTCCCTGATTTATAAGGAAGTACCACGAATTTGCAGCCACTGATTTCGCCGCAGAGGAACGACTTCTTCATGTGCATGAAGTCGGTATTCTGCACTGCTGAGGGGCTGTGGAACACCGCCTTGAATGTGGAATTCTTGTCGAACTTATATTGCCACGGAGCCTTGAAATACAGGGCATTGAGAAGAAACATCATCATATCGGAGCCGATGTTGTCGATGATTTCAGGAATCTTTCCGGAGGTCTTGTCAGAGCACCATTTGTTGATTTCCTTGACGGTAGCCGGCACGGAAAAGTCCCTTTCAGCAATTTCAGCGGAGTATGCGTTCTTCAAAAGGCTTGCATATCCCGGCAGGACCGGAAACCCGCTTCTGATCCACACCGAATTGGCGCTGGAGATGATGCATCCGTCACCGCTTTCAAGGATATCGCCTGAGTATGAAGCATTTTTCAATGCGGAAACGAGCTCCGCCTTGGTATCGCCTGCTGCACCTTCGGCAAGCATTGACAATGCCATTCCTGCGCTGTAAGGTGACACGACAATGTTTTCAGCAGCATTGCCGCTTGCGGAAACGGCTTCATTGAACAGAGACAGGCCGAAGGCGAGACGTCCGTCAGCATTGCCCCCGATGGTGGAGACGGCTTCCGGCGCGGTCGTGTTTTCGGCGACAGTATTGTCGGCTGCAGTTTTCCTCTGGGTTCCGCAGGAAACCACGGCAAGAGCCGCAAGGGCAAAGATCAATTTCTTCATAACTTATTGTCTTTTAACAATTTTACCATATTCAGGATCTACTTTCACCAGCGATGTCACGGCTACCGTAGCGAGGCAGCAGATTATCACCATCCAGAAGAACATCGTATAGCCGAGCCATTCCTGAATATAGCCGGCCACAGCCCCCGGAATCATCATGTTGAGCGCCATGAAGGCAGTGCAGATGGCATAATGCGAGGTCTTGAATTCTCCTTCGGCAAAGTACATCATAAACAACATATATGCCGTAAAACCGAAGCCGTACCCAAATTGCTCCACAGCAATGCACGTGCTGATAATCACCAGGTTATGAGGCATTGCCATACTCAGATATACGAAAGTGAAACAAGGGAGGGTCATGCAGGCAGCCATCGGCCAGAGGGATTTCTTGAGGCCCCAACGTGATGCCGCCATGCCGCCGATGATGCCTCCGATGGTCAGCGCAAGGACGCCGATGGTTCCGTAGACAATGCCGACCAGGGAGGTGTGCAGTCCAAGTCCGCCTTCGCTGGCCGGGGAAAGCAGGAACGGATTTACCATCTTGAGCAGGAATGCTTCCGGCAACCTATAAAGCAGCATGAAGATTATCGCTATCCACACGCCGGGTTTACGGAAGAATGAGACAAATGCCTTGGTGAATTCGCCGGCGGAACCGGAACCGTCCGTGCTCACGGCAGAATCCCCGGCAGGCCTCGGAAGGGCAAAGGTGTGATATACCGTCAATATGGTGAAAATGACCGCAGTAAGTCCTATCGTCAATGACCATGCAAGCGGGATGTTCCCTGTCTTTTCTTCCATGACTCCGGCCACGACGACCAGAACTCCCTGTCCGAAAATCGAGGACAGACGGTAGAATGTGCTTCTTATGCCGACAAAGAACGATTGCTGGCCGCTATCAAGGGCGATCATGTAGAAGCCGTCGGCGGCGATGTCGTGGGTAGCGGAGGCGAATGCCGCGAACACGAAAAGGAGCAACGTGAAGGTAAACAGCGACATAGGGACCTGCGTGGAGGTCTCCGGAGAAGGCAATGTCAGGGCGAGCAGCACGAAGGCAGCCGACACCAATGCCTGCATCATGACAATCCACCAGCGCTTTGTCCGGAATATGTCCACAAGCGGGCTCCAGAGCGGCTTGAGTGTCCATGGCAGATACAACAGGCTGGTAAACAGCGCCATTTCGCCATTCGGCACGCCCATTTTCGTAAACATTGTCACGGAAATGTTGTTAACTATGAAATACGGAATACCTTCCGCGAAATACAATGTCGGAATCCACCACCAGGGCGATCTTCCTGTAACTTTGCCGGTCATGGAAATTATGGGTTATTGGTTCTTCTGACAGAGCAGATGCTTCCCGGATAATAATGGGAAAGGATATCCCTGTACCTGTATCCTCTGGAAGACATTACCGCCGCGCCGATCTGACAAAGACCTACGCCATGCCCCCAACCGGCGCCATGCAGTACGACAATGTCTTCTTCAAATGACGTTCCGGACGGCTGAATATCCACCACGAAGGCGGAGCTCTTCAGATGTGATGCAGACAGGAACTTTCTGATGACCAGTTCCTTACCGACAGTCATCGAAGATTTGGTCCCGCGTATTTCCAGAAGCGTGATCCTGCCGGAAGGTCCGCGTTTAAGAGGCTCAATGCTTTCCAGCATACCTATGTCATGTCCCGAGCGGGAGGCAATCAATTCCGAAAGTTCTTTACGTGTGTACCTTACTTCCCAGCGGAAAAAGTCCTTGGTCTCCAGGTCATAGTCATTGAGCACCTGTGCGAGAATCTTGCCGTCTTCGGTATTGCAGAAAGCATCCGACGACTCTTCCATCTCGCCCATTATCCATTTGCGGGCATTGTCCTCCCGCGTCAAATCCGGAATCTTTTCCTCGGACGGCGTATCGGAAACGGCTGCAAGATACGGATAATCAATGTCTTCCCAGCATGAGCCGAATCTTTCCATCATGCCGCCGCAGCACTTGGAGAAACGGGCATCGCAGATTTCCCCATCATAGGTCAGGACTTCTCCCCATGTCTGGTCGACAGCCTTGCGGACATTGTCCCCTACTGCCACCGTAAGTCCCTGATATCTCTGGCAATGGTCATCGGCGCAGACATCGAAAGCCTTGTGGTCATCCCTGCCGAACCATTTGACGAGATGATAATCGCCGTCCACGATGCGGTCTTCCTTGACGGATGACCCGGATGAACGGACATTGTCCCGTCTTTCCTGGATTCTGGCCATGAGCCATGAACGGGAAATCACGGCATGGGCTTTCAGAAATTCGAGCGAGGCCGTGGCCTTCATCTCGGAAGATATGACGCTGAGCAGATAGTCCTCAACACCTACCACATTGACAGCCACCACCTTACCGTTATCTACAATAAATTTCAATGACCCTGCGAATTTCTGGACCTGACTTCTTTCCCAATGGAAACCGATGCCGATGGTCACGCCGTACAATATGAATGTAGGCTCGGCGAACATCGTGGACATGGTCTGCGCATCGAAAAACAGCTCATCGTACAATGTCCCGTTATAGGAAATCCTGCCGTTTTCATACACGACTTTCTGCCTGCCTGCGCCATCGGAAATTATCTCGAATTCAATTTCATTGCCGGACATTATGCCGACCTGGACCGTCTGCTGGCTGCGTGTCAGCTTCCAGATAATATTGCGTTCAACTTCTTCACTTACAGATACTTCTGAGAGCATTTCCTCCAGAAGTCCGGTATTCAGTTTCTCATAATCGTCCTGATGCGGAGCCACGAACAGTCCCGCCATGTCGGCACATCCGGGGCTCATCGTCAAATGGTCCGGACCATCGGAGAAATAGTGATGCGAACGATGCTTGTCACGCGCCATGAGGACTGCCCTGTATTCGCCGAAACGCCCATGAGATATGCCTGACACTTTCTGGGAAGGCCGCACCTTGTACCATGTCAGGAGATTGAACATCGGCTCGGTCTCGTCTTCCCGCTGCGGAAGGCAGTCCAGCAACCTGTAGAACAGTTTAGCCATGGACTTGGACGTGCGTGCAGTAAGCACGAATACCCCTCTCGTAAATTTATGATAATGAAATAGTTCCGCATCCTGAACAGAGGTCAGCCAAGTAAGGTCTTCCCTACCGCCGTCCAGGTTCAGGTCAATGTCTCTTTCCAATGGCATGAGTCCGCGCGGACAGGCCTGAAAATGAAAATGGTCAGGGGCGGATGCACCGCATTTAGGCCCGTTGTAGAATATCGTGAAGTCCGGAAAATGTCTTGCCAGGTCGGTCATGTCAGGCATACGATGCCATATCGACTGTGGCACATGGACATCCCTGGCTATCACCAGATGCTTCGGGAAAATCGGATAGGGATTCACCAGCATTTCATAGCGGCGCCCCTTTCGTCCTTCGAATGCCATAAAATGCTGCTCTTCAGGCCTGTTGGCGCTGCAAAGAAAACATTTTCTGCTCTGTATGGAAGCCTTGTCCACCTTCGCTGCGGACGAACGTATGCGCTCCGGGTTATGCTGGACCGTGACTTCCAGACCGCCCACCATGAGTTTACGCGTCAATGCTTTTTTCATTGACCTGAAATTGGCGGCAGCCGCAGGCCAGACGGACAGCTGGTCGCGGACGAACTTGGAAATATCGTTATCCATTGGCAGACAGGTTTTTATGATTCAGCGCAATCCTGGCTTCAAATTCCCAGGTGCGGATGCTGTCCTTGTAAAGATTATTGGCATTGACCTTGGCGATGTCGAGCGCGGCGTCGGAATTTCCTTCCCAGCGGCGACAGCAATACAGCGGTTCATAAATGCGGCCTATATGGTATTCCCGGCTGATCCTCAACCCCACGGCATAGTCCTCACCATAGCTGACATTCGGGAAATTGATTTCGCGGAGCAACGGCACATAGAATGCGCGCGGCGCACCCAACCCATTGATTCTCAAGGCATTGTTCTTACCGTTATCTTCGGTCCATTCTTTATGGTCAATGATTCCCGGAGGGAGCGGTTTCATGTCGAAGTCGGTCATTTCATAGGACCCGATGACCATCGCGCAGCCTTCCTTTTCGAAAACATCCACGATTTTCTGAAGCGTCGTGGAGTCCTTGTAGACGTCGTCACTGTCGAGCTGGACCGCATAAAGCCCGCACCTGCTGTCGTGTACCGCCAAGTTCCAGCAGCCGCCGATGCCAAGGTCCCCACGTTCCGGCGTCACGACAACGAGCCTGCTGTCGTCAATGCCCGCGAGAATTTCGGCCGTCCCGTCCGTAGAATGATTGTCTACGACAATGACATTGTAACCGAAGCTGCATTTCTGGGACAATGCACTTTTCACGGCGTCTGCAATGGTCCTTACCCTGTTGAAAACCGGGATGATGACTGATACGGACGGCATTTCATGCTGATGGTCAATATGTTTCGTTCCAGGTGCCAGATATGCTCCCGCACGTTTGAGGTAAGCGGTGCAGATTTTTTCCATCTCCACCTGCACTTCCCTGTTACGCGGGTTCACATAGTCGAACTGCTTCTCGCCGGACTTGCGAAGGTCGGTCTCCACCTCGGTATAGAGGTATTCACCGATATGGACTTTCTTGGCCATGCGGAGACGCAGGTCATACATTGCCCCGAAGCTGTAGTCCACATCCATTTCCGCCACGGCTTTCCTGAATGAGTCGGCACGATATACCTGCACCGGTCCGAAATCGAAGTCGTCTCTCAATGCACCCTTCTGACATTCGATTACAGGGTGACGGCGGCGTTCCCCGTTTCCGTCCGGCGTCGTAACCAGCTCATAGTAATCAGAATACAGCATGTCAGCCATCGTATATTCCGCCACTTCCGCGAAGCGTTCAAGGGCGAGATAGCCCAAATCGCAAGGATATGGCTTGGTATTGATGACAATGTAATCGTCGGCAAGGTCTGCAGCGGCCTTGCGCAAATCTGATGTCCTGAGTACAGGGCCGTCAGACAGGATTTTGAAAGTGGCCATCAGGTTATGTGTTTTACAGCAGGGCCTCCAGGGATTTTCTGATTTTCCTGAATTCGCCCTCGAAATTAGGCGTGAATATGGACTTGCCGAGGTTCTCCTCGATCTCGTCCATTGACCAGTAGCGGCCTTCAGCCACCTCATCCAGGTCAGGATGAGGCGTGAAGTTTCCTACTGCCGCGAATATGTTTATGAGTTCCCTTTCCACATCGCTCTGGAAAATGTAGTTTCCGAGCCAGATAGGATTGTACTCAGTGAATTTCAGTTCTTCTCCGGATTCCCTGAACAATGCCTCGCTGACATATTCCCCATAGTCGATATGTCCGCCGACCGCCGTGTCCCATCTGCCCGGAAGCAGGTCTTTTTTCATGGAGCGCTTCTGGAGATAGAGTTGGTCGTAGCGGTTGAGTATATGGAGGTGTACTACCGGGTGCAGAAGCATTGACCCGCCATGGCACCATGCGCGCGAAGCTTGCGCGTACACGATACCGTTTTCGTCTATCACGGGGAGCATTTCCGTTCCCGGAGCGGGCCTGTCGGCTGGCTTGTCGGCTGTAGGTTTGGGCAGCACGACCGCCGGAGAGGCCGGATAAACCAGATCGAACATGGTGCTACAGAGTAAACAGGATCATGAGCTGCGCCACCAGGACTCGCATGAACATTGTCAATGGATATACGGTAGCGTAACTGATTGACGGATAGTTGGTACCATATACTTCCTGAGAGAATGCGAGCACAGGAGGGTTCGTGGTTCCACCTGAGACGAGACCGCAGATCTGATAGAAGTTGAGCTTGAATACCAGTCTGGCGAGCAGAATCACGCAGGTGACAGGCACCAATGTAATCAGGGCACCGTAGAGAATCCACCAATAACCGCCGTTCATGATGGAGCTGATGAAGTTTTCGCCTGCTCCAAGTCCCACTGCCGCAAGGAAGAATGATATACCGATTTCACGGATCATCATATTGGCACTCAATGTGGTATACGTGGTGATTTTCAGCTTGGGACCGAAATATCCGAGGAGAATCGCGATGATGAGCGGACCGCCGGCAAGACCGAGCTTGATAGGCTGAGGAATGCCAGGGAACTTGATAGGAAGGCTGCCGAAGATGACACCGACCACGATACCGAAGAAGATAGGAATCAGGTTCGGATGGCTGAGGCTGGCCGCCTTGTTTCCGAAGAGTCCGGCTACCTTGTCCATCGCCTCTTCAGGTCCCACGACCAGGAGGCTGTCTCCCACGTGGAGATAGAGGTTAGGGCTGGCTACGAGTTCCACGCCCGACCTGAACACACGGGTCACTGATACGCCATATATGGATCTGACATTCAAATCTTTAAGGCTACGTCCTGTAATGGACGGCTTGGTAACGGTAATCTTCTTCGCAACGAGTTTGCTGTCCGGTTTGTCCCATTCCTTGAACGGCATGTCGATCTCGTCTCCGAAGAGTATCTTCACGAGGTCTTCCGCATCAGGAGAGGTGACAATCAGGAGTTTGTCGCCTTCTTTCAGGAGCATATCGGATGAAGGGACACATAGTTCGTCTTTACGCAGCACACGGGAAATGACGAAGCGGTCGCCGTTGTCTTTCGTCACATCGCCGATCGTCCTGCCGAAAATGGCCGGATTCTTCACCTCGTAAGTCGCACGGATTGCGCCTGTTCCGAGTTTGCCTTCATTGTCAAGATCTTCTTTTTCCTTGTTCAGGTCGACATTGAAAATGGCCTTGAAGACCATCAGGAGGATGATTACGCCGAGCACACCGATAGGATAGGAAACCGCATAGGCCGATGCTATGGATGAAGAAGCTTCAGCGGCCGCGTACGAAGACGATCCTTCCGCAATCATTGCATCCGAAAGTGTCTGCTGGGCAGCACCGAGACCCGGGGTGTTGGTAACCGCACCGGACATGACGCCGGTCATGGTCTGCAGGTCCTCGCCCGTAACCAGGTGTATGATGCAGGTAACGAGCACCGCAAGCAGCACGAGCGTGACTGCAAGCATATTCATGGTCAATCCGCCTTTACGGAATGAATGGAAGAATCCCGGACCGACCTGGAGTCCGATGCTGAATACGAACAGGATAAGGCCGAAGTCCTTCATGAATGCCAGGATATGCGGGTCGCCCCTGAGGCCGAAGTGGCTGAGGAGAATGCCGATAAAGAGGATCCATGTGGAGCCGATGGAAATTCCCTTGAACTTGAATTTGCCCAGATAAAGGCCGAGGGCGATTACCACAGCAAAGAGAAGGATGGTATGCGCGATACCGGTTCCCAAGAATAAGTCTCTCATTTTCTATATTATTTTACATATTGATCTTAACGCAGAACGCGGATTTTCCGTCAGTCTTTCCGTCAATGTACCAGGTTATCGTACCGTCTTCATTTTCAGTACGTACCTTTTCGAGGGTTATGACCTCGCCGGCGCGTGTCTCATGGATGAATGTCACCGTGACATCTTTCACCGGCCTTGTTTTAAGTTCGTCAAAATCAATGCAATCCATCGCCCAAACCACGTATCTGGCATTGTTCGTATGCCCGAGAAGGTCAATGTCGGAGAACTCCACCTTGTGTTCGCCGGCGATTTCCGGGGTCACGCCACGCGGCATCATCACCTTGTCAGCAGGCCTTTCGATGGCATTGTCCTTACAGACGGTTTCCTCGGGGATCATTTCCATCACGTCGGCCGTGCGGCACATGGTCCTGTTGGCGACGTCGAGTATCACCCAGGAGCTGGTGGCCCGCACAAGGAGGTCGCCGCCGGCATTCTTCAGTTCGAAGTCCCTGAGGTAGAAAGGCCCGTAAGGTCCTTTGTGCCAGGTATATAGTTCAATGTTTTCGCGCCATTTGGGATGACGGATGAATTCGTAGTGCATTCTCGACAGCACCCAAGCCTTGCCCTCCGTCTGGAGTGCGTCATAACCGAACCCGAGCGCCGTAGCTGCCTGATAGGCAATTTCCTGTGCCAAGTCCATAAATGCTGCCGGTTTCATGTCCATATTCGAGTCCACGTCATAGCACGGGACCTCGCTGGCCATGACATATTTCTTGTCTTTTGTATACTGTCCGCTCATATTTTCTCATTTTTCCCACAAAATTACAAATCTTGCCGGACTTTATCAAAAATCGCGTGGACTGCGCAAGCATTTCCAGAGTTATCACAAGACTGCCAGGCGCGGCGGGACGCGGACACGCCCAGTTTTTGAGCGCATTGATTTTCAATGAGTTATAAAACACAGCGTGGAAACACAGCCAAAAAAAGCCTGCATTTCCACGCTGTTGTTTAAATAGTATCTGATTATCAATTAGTTACAAAAACACCCGTGGCCGCGTCCCGACAGGCAGGAAGAGTATAGAAATTCATTTTTGAAAAAACGAATTTAGTGTAAATAATCATTTTTGGAAAAATGAAAGACGGACAGAATCACTTCTGACCGCCTTTTCGGAAATAGTGTATTATATTGATATAAAAAATTGCTGTTTTAAGTAACGTGAGAAAATAACCTGCTTCAGATTAGGAGAAGATTTTCGAGGATAGATTTCTTTTCGAAGAAGGAGTGTACTGGACGTACACGACTGATGAGAAAAGAGATATAGACCGAAAAGATTCCCTTAGATGATGCAGGATATTTTTTGAATGTTACTAAATATACAGGAAGCGCTTGATGCTGCCCTTCGGGGTCTTCGCAAACGGCTCGTAGTGAATCTCGTAGGAAGATACTGCCGAATATGCCGGGACTATCTTGTTGAGCGCGGCTATGTTGGCATCCATGATCTGCGTCAGGCTGGCGGCATCGGTGCCGGCTTCTCCGAGTTCATTCTGATCAGGCACTACAAGCGCGACCAGTTTCTCGTTTCGGCTGACTATCAATGACTCTGCCACGAAAGGCATGTTGTTCAGAACCACCTCGATTTCCTCAGGATAAATATTCTGGCCATTAGACGAGAGAAGCATGCTCTTGCATCTGCCGACGAGGAAAATGGTACCGTCCTTGTCAATGGTGCCGAGGTCTCCGGTGTGGAACCAGCCATCCTCCGTGAATGCTGCCTTGGTCGCCTCATCATTCTTGTAATATCCGGTGAAAACCACATCGCCCTTCACGAGAAGTTCACCAGCAACATTCTGGGAATCAACGGAATCAATGCGGACTTCAATATGCTCGCGCATGTATTCCCCCACAGACTTCAATTTATAAGTATCAGGTTTTCCGACACTTATGAGCGGGGCGCATTCAGTCATGCCATATCCGGTAGCGAAAGGAGTTTTCAGTTTCACTGCCAGAAGCTGTTCTATCTTGTCAGGAATCGCGGCACCGCCGGTTACGAATTCCTCGATTCCACCGCCCATTCCTTCCATGAAAATGGTCCGGAGCGCAGCGCAGAAATCAGGATTCTGCTCATAGTTCTCAAGTTTCGCCTTTCCAGACTTGGTGTTCATGAACTCGCCTATCGTCTCATCGATCATCTTGCGGAGAATCAGCGGCACGGCGAAGAATACCTTAGGACGGAATTCCCTCAATGCGGGTCTCAAATTGGATGGTACCGGAGGCACAAAGAGCACTACCAGATGCATTCCCAGGCACAACGGCGCTATGGCATCGAAAGTAAGTCCGAAAATATGCGCATAAGGGAGGACGCTGACATAATTGTCGCCTTCATGATAAGGGCAATGCGTCGGTATCATATCCACATTTGCGCTGAAGTTGCGCACGGTGAGCATGACGCCCTTCGGGAATCCCGTAGAACCTGACGTATACATGATTGCGCAGAGATCATCCATCGGGCGGTCCATATAATGCACATCTGCCGGCACCATGCCCATCGGATGTTTCTGGACGAACAGCTGGTCGCGCTGCGCATAAATCGTCGCGAAATTTCCGCGCGATTCCAGCAGTTCCCCAGACTTGAGGTCAATGACTCCGAGGAGTTTCGGCATGGCCGCAAAGTCCATGTCCTTGTACATTGACTTCTCCGTAAAAAGCAGACGGCTGTCGGAATGGTCCACGAGCGCCTGAGCGTCCCTTGCCGTGTAACCGTTGAAAAGTTCCACTGCGACATATCCCCCGGACACTGCCGCCATGAATGTCTTGATCCAGTTCGCGCTGCTTCTGGCATTGATGGCAATCTTGTCTCCCGGCTTCAGTCCGGCTGCTTCGAAATAAATATGAATGGCTTCTATGTCCGCTGCTACTTGTCCGTACGTTTCGCTTGATGTACGATATTCGTCCAATGCCGGTTTGTCCCAGCATCTGCGTACCGTATTTTCAAATGTCTTGATAAAATATTCCATGTCTATTTGTCAAATTCTGAATTTCCAACCGATGCAAATATAGACAGGCGAAACGAAAAATGTACGTTTTCATACATTGCGTAGCCCAACAAAGCGAACAACAGACAATGCAATGTCACTTCTGTGACACTTTCCAGCGGAAAACGCACCTTTCCTGACTTTGACAGTTAAAAATTCTCTATCTTCTTAACACTTGATTATCAGC
>ERZ1026850.1060-NODE-1060-length-15363-cov-5.071139_pt1 | contig 15363 bp, 6 predicted proteins | sample MGYA00380155_ERZ1026850 | MGnify/ENA primary metagenome ERZ1026850 (study PRJEB33269, sample SAMEA4719791) | human gut metagenome | biome: human-associated habitat; feature: organic feature; material: feces | place: Cameroon | collected 2013-10 ... | reverse complement strand
ACACATACTTATTAAATTAAATACGCTAAAGGAGATTACATTATGAAATTTGGTTATTTTGATGATGCCAACCGCGAATACGTCATCACAACACCTAAGACACCTTTACCATGGATTAACTATCTCGGCACAGATGGATTCTTCTCTCTGATTTCCAATACCTGTGGTGGTTATACTTTCTATAAAGATGCCAAGCTGCTGCGTATGACCCGTTATCGTTACAATGATGTGCCTAACGACATCAATGGTAAATATTTCTACATTAAAGATGGTAATACAGTATGGAATCCAGGCTGGAAACCAACCCAGACAGACTTAGACAGCTATGAATGCCGCCATGGTATCGGTTACAGCCGTTTTACCGGAGCCAAGAACGATGTGGAAGCATCTGTTTTAACTTTTGTCCCTGTTGATGACAACTGTGAAATCAGCCAGGTAAAACTGACAAATAACAGCAATGCTGTTAAGAATATATCTCTTTTCTCTTATGTAGAGTGGTGCCTCTGGAATGCAGATGATGACTCCAGAAACTTCCAGCGTAACTTAAGTACCGGTGAAGTAGAAGTGGTAGGTTCTACCATTTACCATAAGACCGAGTACAGAGAGCGTCGTAACCATTACGCTGTCTACTCTGTGAATACAAAGATAGACGGTTTCGATACAAGCCGTGATGCTTTCTTAGGGGCTTACCGTGGTGCCAACAATCCGGAAGTCGTTGCGAATGGCAAGGCAACCAACTCTATGGCAAGTGGCTGGTATCCAATCGCTTCCCACCAGATTAATGTATCCCTGGCTCCAGGCGAAACCAAATCCTTCGTCTTCGTATTAGGATACATCGAGAATCCGGAAGACCAGAAATGGGAGGCTCCAGGCATCATCAACAAAAAGCCTGCAGATGCCATGCTTGCAAAATACCAGACCGATGCCGATGTAGAGAAAGCTTTTGATGCTTTAAATGCATACTGGAATGACTTATTATCCAAATATAGCGTAAAATCCTCTAACGATAAGGTAGACCGTATGGTTAATATCTGGAACCAGTATCAGTGTATGGTAACCTTCAACATGTCCCGTTCCGCATCCTATTACGAATCCGGTATCGGACGAGGTATGGGCTTCCGTGATTCCTGTCAGGATTTACTTGGTTTCGTACATCTGATTCCAGACCGTGCAAGACAGAGAATTATTGATATTGCTTCCACACAGTTCCAGGATGGCAGCGCATATCATCAGTATCAGCCTCTTACCAAGAAAGGTAACTCCGATATCGGCAGCGGCTTCAACGATGACCCGTTATGGCTCATTGCAGGTACTTCCGCTTATGTCCGTGAAAGCGGCGATACTTCCATCCTGAAGGAGATGGTTCCTTACGACAATGACATGTCCGTAGCTACTCCTCTGATGGGACACTTAAAACGCTCCTTTGATTATATTGTAAACCATAAAGGTCCTCACAACCTTCCACTGATTGGACGTGCTGACTGGAATGACTGTCTGAACTTAAACTGCTTCTCCGAGCATCCAGGGGAATCCTTCCAGACATTCGGACCTTCCGAAGGACCTGTTGCAGAATCCGTATTCATCGCAGGTATGTTCGTAAAATACGGCGAAGAATATGCGCAGTTATGTGAGTTGATGGGTGACCAGGCAGAAGCTGATTATGCCCGTGCCGAAGTACAGAAGATGTACGATGCGGTCTTAAAAGATGGCTGGGATGGCGATTGGTTCGTGCGTGCCTACGATGCTTATGGTCACAAGATTGGTTCCAAGGAATGTGAAGAAGGTCAGATTTATATTGAATCCAATGGTTTCTGTCCTCTGGCAGGTATCGGTGTAAAAGAAGGTCTTGCCGAGAAAGCACTGGATTCCGTCAAAGAGAAACTGGATACCAAGTATGGTGTTATGATTTTACAGCCTGCTTACACCAAATATCACTTAGAGCTTGGCGAAATCTCCTCCTATCCACCGGGATACAAAGAGAACGCAGGTATCTTCTGCCACAACAATCCCTGGGTTTCCATCGCAGAAACCGTTATCGGACGTGGTGACAGAGCCTTTGAAATCTATCAGAAGACCTGCCCTGCTTATGTAGAAGAATTCAGTGAGATTCACAGAACAGAGCCTTATGTATACTCCCAGATGGTTGCCGGTGCCGATGCGAAATTCCACGGCGAAGCTAAGAACAGCTGGCTGACCGGTACTGCTGCATGGACTTTCGTAAACGTATCCCAGCATATCTTAGGTGTATATCCTACTCATAAGGGCTTAAGCATTGACCCTTGTGTTCCTAAGGGATTTGGTGATTTTGAATTAACCAGAAAGTTCCGTGAAGGTACTTACAACATCAAGGTTGTAAATCCTGATAACGTAGAAAAGGGTGTAAAATCCATTACCGTTGACGGCAAAGCCGTAGATGGCTGTGTTGTTCCTTACGAAAAAGGCAAGACGCAGTATGACGTTGTTGTAACAATGGGTTAATAACCAGCACAAAACCCCGCAGATGCATGAAATGCACTTGCGGGGTTCTTTTTGTTATGGCAACGAGGATAATGCACGCACCTGTACAGGTGCCCTCTTCCTGCTTTTTAGTCTTCAAATGGGCGAATCCGGTAAGCAACGCCAAGCTTCTCACAGATTGCCCGACACTGCTCCTCCTCTTCCTTCGTCAGTGTGGTTTCCACCGTAGACAATACTACGTGTGGCACATATTTACTGACATTTCCGGCAAAACGAAGCATGGCATCAAAGGACTCGATTCCAAATTTGCTCCTGGTCAGTTCATAATACCGTTCTCTGTTCGGTGTATTCAGACTGATAGAGATGGTATCCACCAAGCCGGCAAACATCGGTGCCGTATCCTTCTTCCATATCAGGTCTGCCAGGCCATTGGTGTTTACCCGGACAGGAATGGCAAACTGCTCTTTGGCATATGCTGCTACCTCCAACATATCCTCCAGCCGCTCGGTAGGCTCTCCGAAACCGCAGAATACCAGTTCCTTATATTTCTTCCTATCAAACCTGGCAAATTCTGCCTTCACTTCCTCCACGCTCGGCTCCCGTTCCAGCCATAAGCTTCCCGAATGATTCATCTCATCCCTGGTCTGCCGCAAACAGAACGTACAGGCACAGGGGCACTTGTTCGTCATGTTTACATACAGATTTTCATAGACCTCATACAAAATAACCATAACACTGCCTCTTTTCTTCTGCTTTATCTTCTCTTCTATTATTAACAGCCCATTACCGCTGCTTTATCTTCTCTTTAACTGATACAGGATTTCCTCAAAGCACACACCATCTGTCTTAGGAATCTCCATCTCAATAGACTTTAAAATACACTTCTTTACGAAACCGGAAGCCCGCCGCACCGACTTGTCAAAGGGTACCCCATTTACCCCGTCTGCCGCAATGACGGAAGCAAATACATCCCCCGTCCCGGAACGTTCCGTTCCCACCTTATGGGTCCGGATAATCTGTGCATTTCCATCCGCTTCGTAAATATAATTGGCAATAAACTCCCCCTGGGGAATCCCTGTAATAACCACCTTACCAGGTCCAAGTTCTGCAATTTTACCAGCCATCTCATGAAGCTCTTTCCGGCTCCAGCCATCTTCCTTATAAGGTGCTCCCACCAGACTGCAGGCTTCCGTCAGATTCGGCGTAGTAATGTGCGCCATCTGCACCAGTTCCTTCATCTCCGTGCGCATCTGCTCCGTATAAGTGGCATATAATTTACCATGGTCACCCATTACCGGATCCACAATTACCTGGGTTTCCTCCTTAGAAAACTCCCGGATAAATTTCTTTACAATAGCAATCTGTCTGGCGGAACCCAGAAAGCCTGTGGCAATCCCATCAAAGCTAAGACCCAGCTTCTTCCACATTTCCAGATATGGCTCCAGCCGATCCGTATAATCATCAAAAAAATACTGCGGATAGCCGGAATGGTTAGAAAAAATAGAGGTCGGCACCGGGCAGCACTGTACCCCCAGATAGGAAATAATGGGAAGAGACACAGTTATGGAACATCTGCCAAATCCCGATATGTCATTGATGACTGCTATTTTCTTCTGTGTCTGTGCCATATGTCCGTTACTCCTGCTCTTTCTTTTTGCTGTCCCACGCTTTTCTGCTAACACGCTTTCTTCCCGTCCCTCTTGACACTCAACATAACCAGCATGGCAAATACACAGACGAATCCGGCAAAATCCCAGCCGGTAAAAGGTGCTCCAAGCCACAGGGAAGATAATACCGCTGCCGCAATTGGTTCCGCAAAGCCGTACAGAATCGCCTTCTCCGGTCCTATCAGCCTTACCCCGGTCATATACAGATTAAATGCCAGCAGATTTCCCAGCACTACTACGGCAATAATTCCCCCAATAATCTGTCCGTCTATCTCGACACCATACGTCCATGGGTGGAAAATCAGCAAGGAAATGCTGCCCCCTAACAGAAAGCTCCAGCCCTGCAGCATATACACCGGATACCGGGATAACAGCCGCTTCGGATAAACATTGTAAAGCGTAACCGTTCCTGCACAGGCAACACCGGTCAACAATGCCGCCGGCGATACCGCAAAGTCCGTCAGGCTTCCGTGGGTCACTAACAGAAAGACACCAAATAAGGCAAGCAAAATGCTGACAATCTCATTGCATTTCGGGGAACGCTTCGCTGCCACACAACCGCAAATGAGAATGGGTATCGGGCTTAAATCCTGTAAAATCGTGGCAACCCCAGCCGTAGAAAGCTGTATTGTCCCAAAATATAAAAACTGGCATAAAGTGATACCTGCCAAGCCATAAACCAATAAATCAACCCTGTCCTGTTTTTCCTTCCAGGGTTTCAGAGTTCCCTTTGCGTCCCGTATAAAGCACCAGATAAGGAGAATCACCCCTGCGATGAAAAGCCGTATCGGTGTAAGCCACAGACTGGAAAGTCCTTTTCTGGTAAACAGAAACTGTCCGCATGTACCGGATATTCCCCACATGGTTCCTCCCAGCACCGATAAAATGGCTCCACAGGCATATTTGTGCTTGCTGGCAAAAGAATTTTCGCTCATATCACTCTTATTCCCTTCTTATCTTCTCTTTCGTACCCCGGCACACAAGTATACACATTTCTCATATTATAGCACAATTCCTCTGCGATTCAACTCCACCGTCAAAAAGAATGTGCCTAGGTCACATTCCCGCACTGGAATTTCCTACAAAAAAAAAAGCCGAAACCACTGATTTCTCAATGATTCGGCTCTTTCCTTCCCTTTTCTTTTAAATCCTCTCCAAATCCGCATACTGCTTTGCGGCTTCGCTCTTATCCCCGACATACCAGTAATCGCAGCAGTCACCGCCCAGAATCTCCGTTTTGGGGCGGATGAGTCTGGCATGTAAAACCTCTGCCATCACATGGTCCGTCTTACACAGGTAAGGAAGTAACTCCTCATAACCATGTTCTTTGGCGTGTTTTGCAATAGGACAGCCTATCAGATGGAAGCTGTACCCTTCGGTATGGTGTTCCGGATTCACGGCTATCTGCCAGGAATCCATCCATTCGCCCTTCGCCTGATGTTCTTTCAGTTGGCGTTCATATTTATCATACACTTTTGCAAACAGCTTATAGGGGAGTTTGTGCCTGTTCCCATCAATTATTTTACCAAGAAACCGCAGTCCGTCTATGTGCCAGCCGTAGATTATCTGAAAGGCATTGCCATCAATGGCATGGTCACTTGCTTCATAGAACGCTACGATAGAAAACCAGGTATCCATGTTCATAGCCATACCGTTCTCTTTGCCGCCCAAATCCGGCATCTGTGTCAGGAGCTTTCGATATTCCACATCTGCCCGGTCACAGATTTCCTGCTTCCGCTCCGGCATATATGTATCTATATATCTTTCAAACAATTTTCCCCAGGACTTTGGATAACTTCTTTTCATGTGTTTTCCTCTCTGTATGCTTTCTTTTTCTGCCTTGTGCACTTGAAAATACACTTATAGGATAGCATACAGGAGGTTTCTTTAGGGAAAAATTTATTCTTTTTCCTGCTGTTTCTTACGCCTTTGCAGGGTAACTGCCCCTACGCCTGCTGCCGCTGCCAGAATGACAACGATTAGCATTATCCAGCCGGTAACTCCATCTGCATCGTCCTTTTCCAGTTCTGTCATTCCTGCTTCGTCTGCTTCCCTAGCCGGTTTTGCAGCCGTTTCTGTCTTTCCCGTATCCTCTATGGTATCTTGGGCACCTGTTCCGTCCATAGGCTTGGTATCAATGACAATGGTATAGTCTGATGCATGGGTAAAGGTCAGTTCTGCATTGCCGTCTTCTCCAATCTGTCCGGCGCAGATAAACTCCAGTTCCCCGTTTTCCGGATTATAATAGAACAAGTTTGCGTACAGTCCTTCATTCTTACTATCCATGTTGATGGACAGTACCGCACCGAAGCCAAACTCTCCATCGTATGCAAGGGTCAGGTTCATGGAATAGCGTTCCCCGGTCACATTATTGATGACATCCATCGGGATATTCTTTCCTGCCCTTTCACCGTAGGTCACACCGAAGTTAATATCGCCGATAGCTTCCCTGGTAAAACTCTTTCCGTTGATGCTCCAGGTAATGCCATTGCCCATATCCAGTACCAGTGTGATGTCTTTGCCACTTATCTGACTTAAGACATCTCCCGGTACGGTAGTAGCACCGTTCATGTGTATGCTTACTGTTTCACCTTCTTTTGCCTCTGTTACTTCATCCTGAATGGCACTCCAGCCTTCTTTGCCGTTCTCGCCCTTGACATAAGGCTCTTTGGTGTCACGGTTCTGGTCACCCTGCCCGGTACGGTCTGTTTGGTTCTGCTCCGTACTGCCTGGCTTTGTATTATCCTTACCCGTTGCAGGCTGCTGTGTGGTGGTCTGCGGTTTAGCATTTTCCGGTGTATTAGCTGTACTCTGTCCACCATTGTTGCTGCCACCACCATTTCCACCGGATGGGTTCTGATTGTCATTTCCGGTATTGCTTCCAGTTATTTCCGGCTGCTGTCCTGGGTCGCTGTTGCCGCCTCCGGTATTACCGCCGGAAAGTTTTGGTATGGTTACTTCTGCATAATAGCCACAGTCCTTACACTCGCGCGCTTTCAGCCCCGTCTGGGCAGTTGTTGCCTGCCTTATGACCGTTTCTGTCAGGGCAGTGTGGTTTGCCGCATCCTTTTCTGTCAGATACCCTGGATTTATATACTGCTTACAATCCAGGCAATAGATTTTCCCGCTGTTTCCTTTCCTGCTACAGGTTGCCTTGACTACATTCTGTACTTCCGTTCTGGCATGCTCACAGCTGGAACGTACAATACTGATAGAAATACGGGTCGTTTTATAATTGTCCTTATCTGCCCCAGTATACTCCGCATGTACATCCGCTGTCGTCTGTCCTTCTACCAATGGTTTCTCTGCATCTGTCTCATCCCATACCCAGTCATGCGGCAGCTCCACGTTGCCAACCTTTTCACAGGAATGGGCTGCATAAATAACTCCATTAATTCCAGCCGGGTTCCGTGGTGGATATTCTGCCTTATTTACCGTTACCGTCACACTGCCTGTCACGATTTCGAAGGACGTGGTATCATCCGGGGTAAAGACATATTCATAGGTTTTCCCATTGCTCTCCCTATAGGAAAGCTTTGTAGAAGGGCTCTTCCAGGTAAAAGTACCGGATACCGGTTGCTCGGTTTCCGTTCCACCTGCTCCTGGACCGCCCATGCCATTTCCACAAATTGCTGTACCGTTCAGTTGTTGGTTATACAGGTAGTCTCCGTGGGTATACGCACCTGCTGCCGTTGGCTGCACACTGATATACGGGATTGCCTTCTTTACTGTGATGGTAACGTTTGCCTTTACCCCTGTGAAGTCATAGTTCTTCTCATCCTCCGGATTTGGCTTAAAGTAGATGGCATAGTTCTTGCTTCCTACCTTCATGTTCGTTCTTATCACAGTCTCATCTGCAAACTTCCATTCTCCATATATAAAATTCCCATCAACTCCTGTTACCGCACCATATTCCCTTGCCCTCTCATTTAAAAGGAGCTCATAGAGTGCCAGACATGGATTGTAAACGCATTCTCCCGGTACCGGTGTGTTTGCAAGTTTCGGCTTTGCCCTATTTACCGTAACCGTTACCTTATCGCTGTAGGATGCATACTCGTCATCCGCCGGGGTAAAAATCCACGCTGCCCGATACGTTCCGGCATCCGGCTTTGTATCCGGTGCCTGAAAAGCGATTGTGCCGTCTACTTTCTCATTATCTGGTCCTACAAACGTCACGTTATTAAACGCCAGCCCTGAAAGTGCCTCACCGTAAGGCAGGGTATCTTTTTTCAGGGTTACCTTTCCCTGTAATACGACGGGTTTTTGTTCTATCAGATTTAAGGATACCTTGATGACACCATCGGCATAGTTATCTGTCGTTACCGGAATCCTAATCTCTGCCATATCACCTGCCTTGCCAGGTTTTACCTGATAGGAAAGCACACCACCTATCACAGAAGGTTCCTTTTCAAAGATGGTGTCTGCCGCCCCTCCGGTCACGCTCACCGTTCCATAGCTTACCGCGCCACAATCTGCCGGTAAAAACGCAGTAAGGTCTATCCGGTCTGCACCGCCTTTAATCGCCAGATAACTTCTGCTCGTAAGTATCCAGCCTGTTATCTTCTTTTTAATATTGACTGTTACAGTCAAGTCATTGGCTGCCGCTGTATAATTGAATCCCTCGGGAAGGGAAATCACAATCTTCGCACTTCCTGCCCCTTTGATTGTCACTTCGCCGTCCCTTGAAATCGCAAGGAGCTTTGCCGCAATATCCGCCTCGGCTATCTCCGTCCCATTTGCATCCTTTGGCTCTGTCACCGTATAGTTTGGAATTTCGTAGACATTGTTTGACTTTACCGCCAGGGAGAACGGTGTATCCCCATAGGTAACACTCCATTCATCCTGATAGCCATCCTCTTTCACAAGTTCGCCCTGCGCCCGTTGAATGATAAGCAAACCATCCATATCTTTCCCATTTCCCGTTGTCAAATCCTGGAGATTATCATAATATTCTTCCACGGTCACCTTGTATTTTCCACTGACAGACTCCTCCTCAATCCAAAACAGCCATTTACCAGCAGGCGTATCCGTAGCGATTGCTCCATGGTCTATGCTAAGATTTAACTCCTTCCGAAGTGTCTCTTTCGTATCACCATCAGCCAATGCCGTTTCTCCACCTATGATTTCAAAGTTAAGGTTTTCTATTCCCGGATAAGGCTCCCCATAAATCTTATGCATATTCTCAACCCGAATCGTAACCTTGCGCGCTTCAATGGTCGGTGTAACCTCCACCACTGCCGCCTCATAGGTATCGCCATAGATTTCCGCATCCGGTGTAAAGGTTACCAGACATTTCTCGGTATCCTTTATCTGCCATATATGGGTATCGCCTGTCTTCCCGCTTACAGACCAGGTACCGGTAATTGTATTTCCCTCGTATTCTGCAACACCTTCCTGTGTTACTTTTAAGTCCGCTGTCTTATCGCCATACGTGCCACTTACTTGCGGAAGCGTGGTAATCCTGGGCATTGCCTTCGTCATCGTAAATTCAAAAGGCTGTATCGGTGCGGTTATATTCCCCGCCTTATCAATAGCTGCTATCCAGACCATACACTTTTTGCTCGGATACACCGGATAATAAGCAACACTTCCGAAATCACTTATTTCAAGGATATTATCGCCCTTCGTTCCTTCTATTTTGAAGATTGCAGTAAAGGTATCCGGTCCTTGCTGAAGCGCGTTATTCTTATTCTCGCGAACCCATCTTGTGGTATTGTAAAACCCATTGGACTCATCCAAATACCAATCCGTGCCTGCATCCCATTTCCCATCCTTCTGTACCGCGAATGGCTGGTATTTCGGGTCACTGTCCATATATTTTTTGATATCTTTTTTGCAGTCCTCGTAAGTGTAGTTAGCTTCCTCTTTAAACTCCCCTTCCGATACGAAGAACCACATCAGGGTTGCATCCTCATCTAAATGAACCTTGAGCATCGCCTGGGTATCCTTCAGGGTACCGTCTTCTTTCTTCGGCTCCGTTACTGTCACGACAGGAGCCTGCGCATCCTTCACCAGTCCGTTGGTGCAGATATAGTCACTCTGATTTCCTGCGTTATCCACTGCATAAGCATAGACCACATAGTTGCCATCCTTACTTAATGCATCATGAATGGTTGCACTGTCTGACAGCCAGTTTCCTGCATCTGCCTGCATAAATTTACCCTGCTCTGCCAGAGTATCCAACTCCGCTTTGGTCTTTCCTGTTGCGGAAGTAGTATCTGTAACCTGGTCAATATAATAGTAATACCCGGACACACCACTGACCTTATCCACGCCCTCTTTTGCATCACTTGCATGAATCTTAATATCCAGTGTTGTATCATTATAGAGATGTCCGAAACTGATTGTATTTAAAAATGTTCTCCACCAGTTATTCTTAATCTGGATGCCATAGCCATCTTCCCCGCCATCCTTATCTGCCCAGGTCGGTGCCGTGGTATCAATGTTAAGTGTTACCTCTATCGGTGCAGAAATGTAACCGCTTGCCAGGTCTTTGCCCCAGAGTGTTACGGTATGCCTGCCTTCCTCCTGAAAGGTATATCCCGGATTCGTGCCTGCGATGGCATCCTCCAGACTGGTGTAAAATTCCACCTTGCTGTTTAAGTCGGCATCTGCCTCCTTGCTGTCATAACATACAATATAGGAACTCTCAACGCCATCTGCTTCCACATCATCTGCCCTGAAGATTACCGGAACACCATTTTGCCAGGAAGCATCATATGTATTCCTGCTATACCACATATTGGCAGCTTTCGATTTGGTTGTCTGTTTCAGCGTAAACGCATACTGAATCGCAAAGGAACTGCTTAGTTCGCCGGTATAATTCCCGATACCGGTAAAAATAACCTTTGCCTTTCCTCCCTTGGTTACGTCTGTATGATTGGTGCAGGATACCGTGAAGTCTTTGTCCCTGTTCAAAACATAACCATTGGTGCCAGGTTCTGACTCCCGTTCCGTATCAACAATCGCCCTGTCCCAATTTCCAGGAATCATTTCCTTTCCTGTATAATACAGAACAATGGAATCGGAATCACTAAACGAAATAGCATTATCCGTTAAATCCCTGGGTGTAATCTTTGCCGTTAACTTATCAGAAACCAGTTCACCGCAGCTCTTATTGGTTACCCTGATATAGAAAGGATACTCTCCTGCATCGGTAATCATATACATCTTTTCTTTGTCGCCTGCCACACCAAATTCTTTTTCAACCATCCAGGTCTTCTTGTCATCCGTGCTGTACTCAACCTTATTCGGGTCAGACCAGCTCTGTCCAAACCAATTCATCGCCTCTGTCGTGTTACAGGTCTGAATATACTGTGCATCCCCTAACTGCGAAAACTGTCCTTTGTCACCTTCATCCACTTTAAACTCGACTGCATACGCATTCCATGCTTTATGTTCCCTTCCGTCAAAGATAATCACAGCATTTTTCGCACCACATACATCAAAATCGCCAAGGCGCATTTCGCCTGCACCAATGGTAAAGTAAATGGTAAGGGAACCGACATAATTTCCTTTACCGGTAATCGTTACCTGCGGTGCCTTTGTGGCATCAAAACCGGCATCCCCAGGTTTCAGGGAATATGACTCCACATTATTTTTATAGACTACTGTATAATCTGCATTATCATACCTGGGTGTATCACCACCGAAGCCCAACGTGCCATGACCGGTGCTGGCATCATAGGTCGGTGCTGTAAGCTCTTTTGTCTCTCCCTTTCTGGATGTCCATGTAATTCTTGACAATATCTGCGGGTAGCTGTCGTAGGTACGTCCTTCCAACCCTTCGATGGTGAGTGCTTTATTGGTGTATGCTTTCTCGATATCGATTCTATTGCACGACGAATTCTTACAACTGCCATCCTCCTGCCAGTTATGCACTGCAATTTCTACCGAGGATTCCGGCATTAAAAACCAGTTGCTATTATAAAAACCATAAGTACCACCAATACTACTAATATTCTGGTACGGATGGGTTGTATACTGGCAGGCATTGTCTCCTACATAGATTACATGCTTCCCCGGTTTCTCATCCCCGTCCTTCCAGTAAAGTCCATAAGCATTATTTTCAAAGGATGTGACAACACCGTCATTTTCGTTGCCCTCCACCAGGGTAACACCATCCTCAAGCTTTATCCGATACCATACCTCAAACTTTCCGGTATAGCTATCCAGGGCATTTCCAAACCTTGCAAATATTCCGGTGTAGATAATTTTCAGTTTACTCTTATCGCTTTGCGCCGTAAAAGAGGGAAGCTTCGTTCCATCTTCTGCAGCGAATGCATCAATTACAGCAGTAACCTCACGATTACCCTCAGCAATATAGACGGATGTCAGCCTGGTATCCATTCCATTCATACGCAGTGTACTCTCATATAAATCCACTGCATAAGAGCCTTCCGTGGTAGAACTTACCTGTGCATTATTCAGTACAAGTTCGCCGCCGTCCATCCGAATGGTACTTCGGATATGCCCGTTAGCTTCACTGCTTACCGCTACACCTTTCTCCAGCGTAAGATTCGTCTCTCTTGCCAGGATACACCCACCATCTATCCTGATATTCTCCAGGGTAAGGTTTACCATTGAGTTACCCCAACCATTGACATCCAACAGTACATTATTACCGGATGCCCCTGTCAGGGTATAATGATTTCCTTCCTCCGAACATACCGTGATGTTACGGGGTACATTACTGTCAACAGACCACTCGGCTGCCTCTCCTCTTGCTTTTACATTTTTTAACAGCACAACCTTCACAGAATCCCAGTTTCCAAACTGGTCTTTCTTATTGCCGTCACCACTCAATGCCTTGGTTACCTGTGCCCATGTAGCATAGTAAAAAGATTCCTGTCCGCCGCTTTTCTTTACCACGTCAATCCTGACCGCCGCGTTCTCACTATCAACGGTAGCCTGAAGCACGGATACGTCTGTGACGGTTGTTGTTGTTCTTTCTATCTCCTGCAGTTCCCCTTTTCCATTATAAAAAGCAAAACCATCCTCTAACATATCTTCGATGGCAAATCCCTTATCGGAATCCTCTAAAGAGTCCTCCATGCCATCTGGAATTATCGTCTCAATCTCCCCATAGTAACCACCAAAAAGTATTACCTCAGCCTTCTCCTCTGCCGTATGATGTGCCCGCAGTACTGCAATCTCTACATCCTCCCGCACCTTGAGTTGTGCATCCTGGTAAACATCTACCCTGTTATAGCTGCCCTGTGTCATCTCACAGAAAACAGACCGAGAGTTACTCTCCGTATCAGAAGCACCTACCGAGATGCTTCCCTTACAGGCACCGCCGTCTAAGTGTGCCCTAACAGTACCATAAAGTTCGATGTCTTCATAGGTTCCGGCATTTATGGTAAATACCCCTCCTCCCACCTGGAGGACACCATGGAAATATCCGTTTTGTCCTGCACTGGAGTCTATTAACTGGATTCTTCCGTCTCCTGTAAATTTAATGCCAAAATCCTTAACATCCGTTTGCCAGATGTCTCCCTCTTTATAACCAATCTCACAGCCATTTAAGTCAATCGTAAGCAGGTCGGCACTATCCCTCAAATATAACTCCTGTTGATTAACCTGTTCCTCCGTGATATCTTTCAGAAATTTCAGGGTGTAATTGGGTCCCTTGCCATTTATCACATACTCCTGGATTTCCTCCAGTGCCTCTTTCAACGTGGCATAGCACACCCCATCACCGTTATTTATCGTAACCTCGACAACTCCCTCGTCTTCCAGTGTGGCAATTCCATACTCACCTACCAGCACATAAATGGCTGGAAGTTCCACACCATCCGCCAGGGTAAGTGAATTACCATTGCCATCGGTATACGGCAGTACCGGTTGATAGACATAACAGAAACCATCCTTACTTCCGTCAAATTCCGGTGCATCACTCTCCTGTGCATCAATTTCCCAGGTAATACCTGTAAGGCGCACCTGTTCTGTCATTTCTCCGCTCTCTGTCTCAGCGTTTTGGTTGCTTCCACTGTTATCTTCTGCCGCATGGACTGTCATCGGCGCAAAAAACCAGTCTGCCAGTCTTCCAACTATCCCCGCTGCGCTCTCTGTATCCTCTGCCGTGCTCTGTGGTTTGCCGTTCTCTGTGTCAGCTCCACTTTCTGACTGAACTGCGTTTCCATTGTCCGCTCCGGCGTCTGGCTGACCTGCATTTCCGTTGTCCGCTCCGGTTTCTGACTGTCCTGCATTTCCGTTGCCTGCTCCGGTTTCCGGCTGACCTGCGTTTCCGTTGTCCGCTCCATCTTCTGACTGTCCTGCATTTCCGTTGCCCGCTCCGGATTCTGGCTGGTCTGCATTTCCATCGTCCGTTCCGGATTCTGGCTGGTCTTCTTTTCCGTTGCCTGTTCCAGCTTCCGGCTTCTTTCCGTCCCCGGTTCCAGTTCCCGGCTCCTGCTTCTTTCCATCCTCTGCGGCATCACCCGAATCCTGGTCGTCCTGTTTTTCTCCGTCCGTTTCTTCTGTCACGGTCTTTTCCACCGTCACAGTCAGTGTCTCTGGCAGATGGATATCACTTTCTTCTGCCCCAACTGGAAGCTTCTGCTCCGCAATGTTATCCGAAAGCGCAGCAAAGCTCGTGACCGTTACCATTGTTTTCTGTGCCTTCTGTCCCTGCTGTGCTTCTTCCTGTTCTGTCGATGTAACTTCTGTCTGTGCAGTTTTCTCCTGCCCTGTCTGCACCATTGTTTCCTGTGTTCCTCGCATGGCTTCGCCCTGCATGGTCTGCACGTTTTCGTCCTGCACAGTCTGTCCCTTTTCTTCCTGTTCTGCCTGCACAGCTTCCCCCTGTGTTGTCTGTGCAGATACCGTCAGTGCCGACACATCTATCGTGCCTCCAACGAGAGAAACTGTAAGTCCTACTACCAGTATCCGTTTTGCAAGAATTCCCCAACCCTTTTTCATTTCTGACTCTCCTTGTAAGCTACTCCCTATAACGAATAATTATATTCATTTGTATACTTCAAAAGGCTTTATAATTACCGATATAGTTGATAATCACGCAATTTTTTAAAGTTTATCAAAAATAAAAGGATTTACAATATGTTCTGCCTAAGTGTCATGAAAACTGCCTATTTGTATTTGAAAGACAACATATCCCTGCAATACGTTTTCTTTGACCGTAAAATCAGCATAAACAAAAAAGCCACCATTCGTAGTCAATTCCTACTACCGAAAAGTGGCTGTTCATATAAGTATCTCATAAATTATTTTTCATAAT
>ERZ1026850.1059-NODE-1059-length-15381-cov-4.610531_pt1 | contig 15381 bp, 17 predicted proteins | sample MGYA00380155_ERZ1026850 | MGnify/ENA primary metagenome ERZ1026850 (study PRJEB33269, sample SAMEA4719791) | human gut metagenome | biome: human-associated habitat; feature: organic feature; material: feces | place: Cameroon | collected 2013-10 ... | reverse complement strand
CGAGATCAGCCTCGGTCTCGTGGGCTCGGAGATGTGTATAAGAGACAGTCTTTATTGCGATAGTCGAATTTCTCTACCAGCCAGGAAACATCCTCGGACAGTCTGACCATATTTTCTTCCATTAATGGAAATACCATATCGTAAAATTCAGATTTTTCTTTATCATTCAGGTGGGAATCAGCAGCTTCACATAAATCGCCGAAATGATGGAGACAGAAACCCTTTCCTGCCTTTACTTTATCCCGGAATTCCTGGTCTTTCTTGTACATGACAAAGAAAGTGTCCAGATATCTTTCATAAGTTTCAGCATAGCGGTTACAGATGTAACAGGAGTTTTCTTTTTCGGCAACCCAGACACCGATAGGATTCTGCCGTGCCGTCTGTTTTTTGAATTTGTCTTTCAGGGACGTCTTTCCCGGTTTGAAATTCTTGAACTGGTTTCGCATTTCCTGGTTCATCTGCATATAGTGGGTTTTCAGAATCCAGGCATTTCCCAGAGTGTTACCATAGTCGAACATTTTCTTGAAATGATTCCGGCAAAATCCCGCCCGGTCAGTCTGTTCCCGCACATCGCTTTCCATATAGGAGGAACCGGAGCCTAAGACAAAGTCCAGTAAATCCTGTTCCACATCCCGTTCAATATAGCAGAAAGGACATTCGTCCTGGGAGTTTATCGCATCGTTTAAGGGGATGGTGTATAATTTTTCTTTCATGAAGAGCCTTCTTTCTTAAAAGGGTATGGTAGGTATTGTGTAGCTGTAATATTTACATTTTACCATAAGAAATCTATAATGCCATATAGAAGTTGGAAATGGAGTTGTTTTTTAGTATAGAATGATTGTCTCCATGATAAACCGGCTCGGACACACTTTCGTTCCGGTCAGAACGTAATGGTACATAAGTGACAACAGGACTGTCACAAAGTACCGACGTTCTTTTAGGGTCCTGCGCCTGCTTATATCATGGAGACAATTTAAAACTATAAAATAAAAACAGGAGGAGAGTATGGACAGAAGGATTCCCATAGTGAATGAGGACAGGGACAGGATTTTAGAAGGGGTACGTTGCTTTGCCATGGATATGGATGGCACGATTTATCTGGGAGAGCAGTGGATAGAGGGGGCAAAGGATTTCCTGAACAAGATAGAGGAAACCGGCAGAGATTATGTTTTCCTGACAAACAATTCTTCGAAGAATGCAAAAGTATATGTGGAGAAGCTGCGGCGTATGGGGCTGTCCGTTGGAACGGATAAAATCATCACATCCGGACAGGCAACCATCTATTATCTGCAACGGCATTTTCCGGGAAAGAAAGTGTTCCTGCTGGGAAACGATATGCTAAAGGAAGAGTTTGTGCAGGCTGGAATGATACTGGATGAGGAGAATCCGGAGGTGGTAGTAACTGCTTTCGATACGTCCCTGCATTATCAGAAAATGTGTAAGGTATGTGATTTTGTCCGGGCAGGTTTGCCATATCTGTCTACGCATCCGGATTACAATTGTCCTACAGAGACTGGCTTTATTCCGGATGTAGGGGCAATTCATGCCTTTATCCATGCTTCGGCATTCCGGTATCCGGACCGAATCATCGGCAAGCCAAACGAGGATATGATTACCTATCTGATGACCAGAGTGCAGGTGGAGCGGAAACAGATAGCCATGGTAGGGGACAGACTGTACACAGACATTGCTGCCGGAAGGAACAATGGCTTACAGTCGGTACTGGTGTTGAGCGGAGAAGCCACCATGGAGGACGTGCAACAGTCAGATATCATCCCACACCTGATGTTCCGCTCCGTCAAGGATATGATACCTTATCTATTTTGAAAAAATATAAGATGTGCACATTGCACAATTTGAGACACCTGATTCTATCTAATATGGCAAATTTGCAAAAAGGCTCTTGCCAAAAGATTGGTCTGGTGTTATGCTTTATTCATCCAATCGGAAACGTTACCGATAACGATACCGGCATCATTACCGGAATCAATACCGATGTCGTTGCCAGACAAACCGAAAAGGAAAAGAAAAGGAGAGGAAAGTAGTATGAAAAAGAAATTAGTAAGTTCTATGCTTTGCGTAGCAATGGTTTCTTCCATGTTAGTAGGATGTGGCTCTGATACAGCAGCTACAACAGAGGAAAGCAACACAACAGCAACAGAAGAAACAACAGAAGAAGCAACAGAGGAAGCTGCAACAGAAGAAGCAGCACCTGCTGAAGAGACAGCATCTGCAGAAGGAGGTTCTGTATATTATCTGAACTTCAAACCGGAAGTTGACGAAGCATGGCAGCAGATTGCAGCAGATTACACAGCATCTACTGGTGTAGAGGTTAAAGTTGTAACAGCAGCAAGCGGTACTTATGAAGAAGTATTAAAATCTGAAATCGCAGGCAGCGATGCACCTACATTATTCCAGATTAACGGACCTATCGGATACAATTCCTGGAAAGATTACTGCATGGATTTATCCGATACAGAGTTATACAAAGATTTATCCGACCAGAGTCTTGCTATATATGGTGAGGACGGCAAGCCTTATGGTGTTCCTTACGCAGTAGAGTCTTATGGTATTATTTATAACGATGCAATCATGCAGGCATACTTCGCTATGGATGGTGCAGTTGCAACCAGCATGGATGAGATTAATAACTTCGATACTTTAAAAGCAGTTGTTGAAGATATGCAGGCTAAGAAAGATGACCTTGGTATTGAAGGTGTATTCGCTTCCACATCTTTACTTCCTGGTGAAGACTGGAGATGGCAGACACACTTGGCAAACATCCCTGTATACTATGAGTTAAAAGACAAAGGTGTTTCCGATACAGATGCATTGGAGTTTACCTACAGCGACAACTACAAGAACATTTTTGATTTATACATCAATAACTCCACATGTGCACCTACTTTATTAGGAAGCAAGGCAGTTACAGATTCTATGGCTGAGTTCGCACTTGGTGAGTGTGCAATGGTTCAGAATGGTAACTGGGCTTGGGGACAGATTTCCGAAGTAGATGGCAACACAGTAAAAGAAGAAGACGTTAAGTTCATGCCTATCTACACAGGTGTTAAAGGAGAAGAAAACCAGGGATTATGTACTGGTACAGAGAACTTCTGGTGTATCAACAGCCAGGCAGATGCAGCTGACATCAAAGCAACAGAGGATTTCGTAACATGGTTAATCTCTTCTGATGAAGGTAAAGATATCATGGTAAATACTCTTGGAAATGCAGCTCCATTCTCTACCTTTGGTGATGATGAGAAACCTACAGACCCTCTTGCACAGGAAATGTACCGTTACATGGAAAACGGCAAGACATCTGTTAGCTGGAACTTCACAATTTTCCCTAGCCAGGATTTCAAGGATGATTTTGGCGCAGCTTTATTAGAGTACTGCAACGGCAACATGACATGGGATGATGTTAAGAATACCGTTGTAACAAGATGGGCTGAAGAAAAAGCAGCTACTGCACAGTAAGCCAAATAACAACATAACAATAAATGACCCAAAGAAGCACTTCGCGGCGGAGGCTGCGGGTGCTTCTTTACTCAAAAAAGATAGAAAAAGAAGAAAGGAGTCCGGCAGACGTATGGAAAAAACATTAAAAAAATACTTTTTAGTATTCACTTTACCGACACTCATTGCCTTTGCATTTGCTTTCATTATTCCATTTGTACAGGGTGTATATCTTTCATTCTGTGAATTTTCCACGGTAAAGAATGCTAAATTTGTCGGCTTGAAAAATTATATTACAGCATTTACAAATGGACAGGGCTTCGTACAGGCAATGGGATTTACAGCATTATTTACGCTTATCAGTGTGGTTACGATTAACGTATTTGCTTTTGCAATTGCACTGATTCTTACAAGAAAAATGAAAGGGACAAATCTGTTCCGTACGGTATTTTTTATGCCAAACCTGATTGGTGGCATCGTGCTTGGTTATACCTGGCAGCAGATGATTAATGCAATTCTGTATCGTTATGAGACAACAATCGTATCAAATGCAAAATATGGTTTCTGGGGACTGGTTATCTTGATGAACTGGCAGCTGATTGGTTATATGATGATTATTTATATAGCAGGTCTTCAGAATGTACCAACGGACTTGATTGAAGCAGCCAAGATAGACGGAGCAACCAGCTGGCAGACCTTGATTAAGGTAAAACTGCCAATGGTTATGAGCTCTATCACAATCTGTATGTTTTTAACCTTGTCAAACAGCTTTAAACTGTTCGACCAGAATAAGGCACTGACAAATGGTGCACCAATGAACAAGACACAGATGCTGGCTTTGAATATATATGATACATTTTATGGAAAAACAGGATATGAAGGGGTTGGGCAGGCAAAGGCAGTTGTGTTCTTTCTGTTAGTTGCCATCATTGCCTTATGCCAGTTATCCTTTACCAGAAGTAAGGAGGTAGAACAATAATGACACTTTCCAAATCTGCTAAAGTTGCAAATAAGTTCTTTTTTGTATTGCTGTGTGTGCTGACAGTTGTGGTTCTGTATCCTCTGTTCTTCATCCTGAATAACTCTTTTAAGGGAAAATTTTTCATCAGTAAAGACCCTTTTGCACTGCCTACGGCAGAAACCTTTGTAGGCTTGAACAATTATGTGAATGGTCTGATTAAAACCGGACTGCTCAGTGCTATCGGATGGTCCTTTTTCATCACAATTGTTTCTGTGATATTACTGATTGTCTTTACCTCCATGACGGCATACTACATTACAAGAGTAAAATCAAAAGTAACTACGATTCTTTATTATATGTTTGCCTTTTCTATGATTGTACCATTCCAGATGGTAATGTTTACCATGACGAGTCTGGCAGATACCTTCCATTTAAAGAATCCTTTAGGTATGTGTATTTTATATCTGGGCTTTGGTGCCGGGCTTTCCATCTTTATGTTTGCCGGTTTCATTAAATCTGTGCCGATTGAAATTGAGGAAGCAGCTATGATTGATGGCTGTACCCCATTACAGACTTTCTTCGGAATTGTATTTCCGATTCTGAAACCGACTGCTATTACAGTTGCTATTTTAAATGCCATGTGGATTTGGAACGACTTCCTGCTTCCTTATCTGGTTATCGGTATCAGCACCAAGTACAAAACAATTCCTGTTGTAGTGCAGATGTTAGTAGGTTCCAACGGAAATAAAGATATGGGTGCCATGATGGCAATGCTTGTATTGTCCATTATCCCGATTATTATTTTCTATATGGTATGTCAGAAATACATCATTGAAGGTGTTGTGGCAGGTGCGGTAAAGGGTTAAGGAAAGAAATGGGCAAAAAGTACCAGCCCTTTCTTGCAGGTTTTGTTAAAAGGGAGTAAAATAGATACGAAATTTGTGCTTTTATGGTAAATGGCGCAAGTGACGAAAGGATTTATAGAAAATTATGAGAAAAAGTGGTGTATTATTGCCTGTTTCCAGTATTCCGTCCCGATACGGAATCGGAACCTTTTCCAAGCAGGCATACGAGTTTATAGATTTATTGGAGAAAGCGGGGCAGTCCTACTGGCAGATTCTTCCTCTTGGACCGACCGGATATGGAGATTCCCCATATCAATCCTTTTCTACATTTGCGGGAAACCCATACTATATTGATTTGGAAGCTCTGATAGAGGAAGGGTATCTGACAAAGACAGACTGTGACCAGTACGATTTTGGCGACAATGAGCAGTATGTAGACTATGAGAAGATTTATCTTTCCCGGTTCAAGGTGCTCAGAACCGCTTTTGAGAATAGCCATATTGCGGAAAAAGAAGAGTTTCAGAAATTTATAGCAGACAATGCCTACTGGCTGGACGATTATGCCTTATATATGGCAGTGAAAAATTCCTTTGATGGGAAGAACTTTACGGAATGGGATGAGGATATCAAGCTGCGCAAACCGGAGGCAATGAAGGCTTACCGGGAGCAGTATGCAGAAGAAATATGCTTCTACCAGTTCCAGCAGTACCTGTTTGCAAAGCAGTGGCTTGCATTAAAGCAGTATGCCAATGACAAAAAAATTCAGATTATTGGAGATATTCCGATTTATGTTGCCTTTGACAGTGCAGACACCTGGGCAAATCCGGAGCTGTTCCAGTTAGACGATACGATGACACCGGTAGCGGTAGCTGGATGCCCGCCGGACGCATTCTCAGCAACCGGTCAGTTATGGGGCAACCCGTTATATCGTTGGGACTATCATAAACAGACCGAATATGCATGGTGGATGAAGCGTATTGCTTACTGCTATGAACTATATGATGTAGTACGCATCGACCATTTCAGGGGTTTTGATGAATATTATTCCATTCCTTATGGTGACCCTACCGCAGAGTTTGGACACTGGGAGCAGGGACCGGGCTATGATATTTTCAAGACTATGAAGGCTAAGATTGGAAATAAACCGGTAATTGCAGAGGATTTGGGATTCCTGACAGCTTCTGTTATCAAGCTGGTAAAGAAGACCGGATATCCGGGCATGAAGATTTTGCAGTTTGCCTTTGACCCAAGGGAAGAGAGCGATTATCTCCCGCATAATTATACGGCAAACAGCATAGTGTATACCGGAACCCACGATAACGATACGACGGTATCCTGGTTTGAGCAGTTAAGCCGCCAGGACAGAGCTTTTGCCAAGAAGTATCTGAATATCCGTTCCAATAAGGAAATCCACTGGGAATTTATCAGGGCAGCCCTTGCCAGCGTATCCGATACCTGCGTGATTCCGATGCAGGATTACCTGGGACTTGGCGGAGAGGCAAGAATCAATATGCCATCCACTCTGGGAACCAACTGGAAGTGGAGAATGACAGATGGTCAGTTTACCGAAGAACTGGCTGACAGAATGTATGATATGACTAAGTTATATGGTAGAATAAAGAGATAAAATATGGCTGAAATAACAATTAAGGACATAGCAAAACAATGTGGTGTGGGCGTCAGTACTGTATCCAGAGCCATCAATAATCATCCGGACATCAATCCGGAAACCAAGAAGATGATTATGGAGGTAATCGAGCAGACTGGCTTTATTCCCAACAATAGTGCGAGAAACCTGAAAAGAACGGATGCCAAATGTATTGCGGTTCTGGTCAAAGGTATTACGAACTCTTTTTTCAGCCAGATGATTCGGATTATCGAAGAGGAAACACAGAGAAGCCGTTATGCACTGGTGCTGCGTCACGTAGAAGCCCATGAGGATGAGGTGGATGTGGCACTGGAACTGGAAAAGGAAAAAAGGCTCCGTGGCATTGTTTTTCTGGGAGGCCGTTTTATTCATTCAGAGGAAAAACTTGAGAAATTAAATGTACCTTTTATTTTTGCCACAATAGGAGTTACCATTCCCGACCGAATCGGTAAAGTAGAATTTTCTAACATTGCGGTGGATGACAGACTGGAAAGTAAGAAAATGACGGAATATCTGCTCAGTTTAGGGCATCGTAAGATTGCCATTATTGCAGAACGGCCGGAAGAACCCATCGGACGGCTCCGAGTGGATGGTTACCGGGAAGCCTTTGCAGAACAGGAGATTCCGGTACAGGAGGATATGATCTGCTATGTGCAGGACGATATGGATTACTATTCCATGGCAAATGGTTATGCCACAGCCAAAAAGCTTCTGGAAACCGGCAGGAAGGTAACTGCGATTTACGCAACCTCAGATTCCCTGGCTATTGGAGCCTGCAGGGCAGTGCTGGAGGCAGGCAAACGGATACCGGAGGATATATCGGTAGCGGGTTATGATGGAATTGAGATGGGAGAATATTATAATCCGAAACTGACGACCATCAAACAGCCGGTAGAGGAGATGGCAAAGAAAACCATCCGGTTGCTGTTAGATGTGATTGGAAAAAGACAAGAACATCAGAACCTTGTATTCCCGGCAGAACTGATGATACGGGAGTCCACCGGGAAATGTCCGGAAAGCTAATGGAAATTTTTTTGACTTAAATTGGAATTATGATAAGCGGGGTCATTTGTGACATCTTGACTAAACCAGTCAAGTGGGACAAATGCTTCCGCTATTTCTTTGCTCGGAAATTCTACTTCTGCAATGATAAGAGGGGCGAAAGGCTCTTCAAAGAGGTCAAGCTCCACGTTAAGCAGTAAGCCATCAGCCAGGATTTCAACAGGTTTCGCAAAGGCTGGCTGCGTGATAGGAATGACATAGCGTTTCTTGGAAATGACATTGCCGTCAGCTTTAGCCCGTAAGTGATAATAGGCGGTTTCGTTCAGCGGCAGATTGTATTCCTCTCTGGCAAGAAGTCCTTTTCCTTTATAAGTCAGATAATAGGTATTGTCCTGGCGGCGGATTCGTACAACCGGGTCCGTGTTCAGGTAAGCCTGCTCAATCACATGACAGGGATAGGAAGTGAGATTTTCAGGCAGATTTTTTACAGTAAATTTACGTTCGATTTCCATGGAGTACTCCTTTAACTGGTATAATAGTATCAGTATAGTATGAGTGGACATTACATTCAAGTGGCGGAATTGGAAAAGATGGAGTAGAATAAAATAAAAATAAACAACAAAGGATAAAAAATGAAACAGGATTTAACAAAAGGAAATGTAACAAAAGCCCTGCTTCTATTTGCCTTGCCGATGATACTGGGAAATCTGCTGCAACAATGCTACAACATCGCAGACACCTGGGTAGTAGGTCGTTATGTGGGAGCAGATGCGCTGGCGGCAGTAGGCTCGGCGTACACGCTGATGACATTTTTAAATTCCGTGCTTATCGGACTGTGCATGGGAAGTGGCGCAATTTTTTCCTATTATTATGGAAGAGAGGACAAGCAGAAACTGTTAGCCTGTACCAGAACCGCTTTCGTCATGATAGGAGGCACTGCCCTTGGCATCAGTATCCTGGTGCAGCTGCTGACAGACCCGGTTCTGAAACTGCTGCGCACACCGGAAAGCTTATATGCCATGACAAAAAGCTATGTGATGATTGTATTTGGTGGCATCTTTTTCGTATTTTTATATAATTATTTCGCCTTTTTGTTACGGGCTGTGGGGAATTCCGTAGTGCCACTGTGTTTTCTGGGGATTGCTTCGGTGTTGAACATCGGGCTTGATTTGTATTTTGTGATAGAGCTTCAGTGGAGTCTGCAGGGCGCGGCGGCTGCCACGGTACTGTCCCAGGTATTTTCCAGTGTAGGGCTTGGCATCTATACCTGGTGGAAAGAACCGCAGTTTCGTTTTTCCCTGAAAGACTTCTGGCAGGGAGAAAAGCCGGTTGGCGAAATCTGCCAGTATTCTATGATGACCTGTGCCCAGCAGTCTGTCATGAATTTTGGAATCCTGATGGTGCAGAGTCTGGTTAACAGCTTCGGTGCGGCGGTCATGGCAGCCTTTGCAGCGGCAGTAAAAATCGACACCTTTGCCTATATGCCAGCCCAGGAATTTGGCAATGCTTACTCCATTTTTATTTCACAGAATTTCGGGGCAGGACAGCGGGAGCGAATCAAAGAAGGAACGAGAAAGGCATTTTGCGTATCAGCCGTTTTCTGCAGCGTCATCGCCTGTCTGGTGGTACTGTTTGCCCGCTATCTGATGCTTATTTTCGTAGAGCCGGGAGAGACGGAAATTATCGCAATTGGTGTGCAGTATCTGTATATTGAGGGAACCTTTTATGTCGGAATCGGGATTCTGTTTCTGTTATATGGCTATTTCCGGGGAGTCAACAGACCGGGTGTTTCGCTTTTGCTGACGGTAGTATCCCTGGGAACCAGAGTCTTACTGGCCTATGTATTATCGGCGATTCCGGCTGTCGGTGTGACAGGCATCTGGTGGTCGATTCCGATTGGCTGGGTATTGGCAGACGGAATGGGAATCGCATTGAAAAATAAAAAGAAGAAAAACGGAGGAAACGAGCATGAGTAAAGTAGCAGTATTTTTTGGAACCGGTTATGAGGAGATTGAGGCACTGACTGTAGTAGACATATTACGCAGAGGCGGTATCGAGACGAAGATGGTATCCATTACCGGAGAGAGAATGGTAACCAGTTCCCATCAGATAACAGTAGCCATGGATGAAGTATTACAGGAAGTGGATTTTGAGGCACTGGACATGATTGTACTGCCTGGTGGGATGCCGGGAACGAAGCACCTGGAGGCCTGTGAACCATTGATGGAACAGGTAGATGCTTTTGTGGCAGGAGGAAAAATGGTAGCGGCTATCTGTGCGGCACCAAGCATTCTGGGTCACAGAGGTTTCTTAAAAGGAAAAAACGCATGCTCCTTCCCTTCTTTTGAGAGCCATTTAGAGGGCGCCAATGTGTTAAAACAGCCGGCGGTAACAGATGGCAATATCATTACCGGACGGGGCATGGGTGCAGCCGTTCCTTTTGCGCTGGCGATTCTGGAGAAGCTGGCAGGCAGGGAAGTGGCACAGAAGATGGCAGAGACGATTGTGTATTCTATTTAAATTAGAAAAAGAAAAGTGGAAGAACTTACCATCATATTTTCAGCCAGACCGAAGATACTAACATCAAGATAAGCGATAAAGTTAAGGCTTTAGCTTATCTGAATATAGATGAAGAATGAAAACAAAACATTCAAATGTATTTCGGAGGTGAAAGAAATGGCAAGTAACAAAACCAATAGAGTAGAAGTTCCTGAAGCAAAAGCAGCTATGGACAAATTCAAAACAGAGGTAGCACAGGAGTTAGGTGTTAATTTGAAAGAAGGTTACAATGGTGACCTCACATCTAAGGAAGCTGGTTCTATCGGTGGTGAGATGGTCCGCAGAATGATTAAAAAACAGGAAGAGCAGATGAAATAACAAAAGTAAGAAGCGGCCCGTCTGGTAATACCAGGCGGGTTGTTTTTTATGGCATTTCATAGTATACTATGCTCGATTACCCATGGAAAATGGGGATTCTGACATTCAAAGCAATAAGCTGAGAGGAAAGAAGAGGAGAGGAAAATGAAAAGAAAAGCAGTAGCAATTCTGATGAGTATCGCCCTTGGTGCAATGGCATTCACAGGCTGCGGTACAGGAAACAACGAAGCGGCACCGGAAGAAGTAACCGCTGAAACCGAAGCAGAGGCTGAAACACAGAGCGAGGCTGAGGAAGAGAGCGTTACAGAAGAAGAAACCGCACAGACCGAAGAGAAAACAGAAACCATGGAGGAAGAAGCAACCGAAGAGGATATCTCCTATGAATCGGTAGAAGTGAAGATTGGTTCCCTGAAAGGACCTACTTCCATGGGACTGGTGTATCTTATGGACCAGGCAGAAAAGGGCGAAAGTGCCAACCAGTATGAATTTACCATGGCGGCCGGTGCAGACGAATTATTACCGTCTGTGATTTCCGGGGATTTGGACATCGTCCTGGTGCCAGCTAATGTGGCAAGTGTTCTCTATAACAAAACAGAGGGCGGTGTATCGGTTATCGATATCAACACATTAGGCGTACTGTATATGGTATCCGGTAATGCGGATATTAAGGAAATGGCAGACCTGGCAGGAAAGACGGTTTACCTGACGGGAAAAGGAACTACACCAGATTATGTAACCCAGTATCTGCTGGCAGAAAACAATCTGACAGACGAAGTAACACTGGAATACAAGTCCGAAGCCACTGAAGTAGCTGCAATGTTAGTAGAGGATACCGATGCGATTGGTGTATTGCCACAGCCTTTTGTGACAGCAGCCTGCGCACAGAATGAGAATCTTTCGGTTGTAATGGATTTGACAAAGGAATGGGCAGCCATCCAGGGAGAGGGCGGCAGCCAGCTGGTAACCGGTGTAACCGTAGTGCGTAATGATTTCCTGAACGAAAATCAGGCAGCTGTTGACAAGTTTTTGGAGGAGCATAAGGCAAGTGCAGCCTATGCCAACGAGAATGTGGAGGAGGCAGCAGAGCTTGTTGTGTCAGCAGGTATTATGGAAAAAGCAGCTGTGGCAGCCAAGGCAATGCCAAACTGTAATATTACTTATATTGATGGAACGGATATGAAAACAGCCTTATCCGGTTATCTGGAAGTACTGTATAACCAGGATGCAGGTTCTGTAGGCGGTGCATTACCGGCAGAGGATTTCTATTATAATGCACAGTAAGAAAGGCATGGTTTCAGAATGAAAAAATGGGTAAGAAAGACAGGTATCATCCTGTTCTGGCTGTGTCTGTGGCAGATAGCGGCAGTGACGACAGATAACCACATTCTGTTAGTAGGACCGGTTCAGGTAGTGTCTGCGCTTCTGGAGAATATCGTAAGGGCAGACTTTTTAAAAATTGTCTTTTGTTCCCTGGGCAGAATCGGGCTTGGATTTTTCCTGGCCCTTTTTTGCGGACTGATACTGGGGGCAGCCAGTTACCGTTTCCCTGTGGCAGAGGAGATTCTGGCACCGGTTGTGGAAACTTTAAAGGCAATACCGGTGGCATCCTTTGTGGTGTTGTTACTGATATGGTTTGGGGCATCGAAGCTGTCCTTTTTCATCAGCTTCCTGATTGTATTCCCCAATGTCTATGTAAACACCATTGCGGGACTGAAAAGTACGGATAAGAAGCTTCTGGAAATGGCAGAGGTATTGGGAATGTCCGCTTATAACCGTATATTCTATATTTACCGTCCGGCGCTTTTGCCTTACTTAAAAAGCTGCCTGAAAATATCTCTCGGCATGAGCTGGAAATCCGGGGTGGCAGCAGAGGTTATCGGACTGCCGGATTTTTCCCTGGGGGAACAACTGTATATGTCCAAGATTTATCTGGATACGGCGGGACTTTTTGCCTGGACGTTGTTAGTCATTGTATTGAGCTTTCTTTTTGAAAAGCTGGTACTGTATTTCCTGGACTGTTTTGCCAACTGGAAGCCTTTTCCAAAGGCAGCGAAAGCAACCGGCGGCAGACAGGATATTGTTGCCCATCAGGTTCATAAAGGTTATGGGGAACAGATGGTAATCACGGATTTTACCAGGACGATGAAACAGGGAGGGCGGTATCTGCTGATGGCTCCTTCCGGTGCCGGTAAGACGACTCTGCTGCGGCTGTTAACCGGTCTGGAAACGCCCGATGGCGGACAGATAACCGGGAATACGCTGCCGGTGGGGATGGTATTCCAGGAAGACAGAGTCTGTGAAGATTACGATACAATAACAAATGTTATGCTAACCACGGCAAAGCATAAAGAGGAGAAAAAGGACAGATACTTAGAACGTATCAGTAAAGAGGCAGCGCAGATTCTTCCACGGGAAAGCCTGAAAAAACCGGTGCGGGAATTAAGCGGCGGTATGCGCAGACGTGTGTCGGTACTGCGGGCGATGAATTCCACGGCAGGATGGGTCGTGCTGGATGAACCTTTTGCAGGGCTGGACGAGGCAAGCAGGGAGCAGACGGCACGTTATATCAACAAACGGCTGGCAGGGAGAATTTTACTGGTTACCTCCCATAGGGAGGAAGATGCACAGCTGTTGCAGGCTGAGAGAATAAGTCTCACAGAGAATCCATAACAGGAGGGTATGACAATGGAAGCGAGAGTGGCGTTATTGGGGATTATTGTGGAAAACTGGGATGCCGTCGGGGCTTTAAACCAGATTCTCCATGAGTATGCAGATTATATTATAGGAAGAATGGGGATTCCTTACAGTAAGAAGGAAATGAACATTATCAGTATTGCCATGGATGCACCACAGCAGGTCATCAGTGCGGTGTCCGGCAAAATCGGTATGCTGGAAGGCGTAAGCTCCAAGGTAATATACGGAAAGAAGTAACAGGAAACAAAAGAAAGCGAAAGAACTATGAACCAGAGTTTTATGAAAGAGAAACCGGTATTTCCACTGGTGTTGTCCATGGCACTGCCTATGACGATTTCCATGCTGGTAAATGCCTTATACAATATTGTGGACAGCTATTTTGTTGCAAAAATCAGTGAGGAAGCGATGACTGCGCTTTCCCTGGTGTATCCGGTACAGAACATTGTCAATGCGGTTACTGTGGGATTTGGTATCGGTATCAATGCGGTGATTGCCTTTTATCTGGGGGCAAAGGAAGAACACAAGGCAAACCGGGCGGCATCCTTTGGTATGCTGTGCAATGTGATTCACGGTGTGCTGCTGACCGTAGGCTGTATCGGTATTATGCCCTTTTTCCTGAGCATGTTTACCAAGGATACTACGGTCATCCAGAATGGCTTATCCTATTCCCATATTGTATTTGCCTTTTCCATACCGATTTCGATTTCTATCAGCTTTGAAAAGATTTTTCAGGCGGTGGGGCGTATGAAGGTGTCCATGCTGTGTATGATACTGGGCTGTGTTACCAACATTATTCTGGACCCCGTCTTTATTTTCGGGCTGGGACCGGTTCCGGCACTGGGAATACAGGGTGCCGCCATTGCCACAGGTATCGGGCAGGTGGTTACGCTGGCAGGCTATCTGATTTTCTATGCCACAAGTCCTATTCCGGTAAAGATTACCGTAAAGGATATGCGGTGGGAAAAGGGGCTTGCAGGCAGGCTGTATGCCATCGGATTGCCGGCTACCCTGAATCTGGCACTGCCTTCCTTACAGGTATCCGTCTTAAACAGGATTCTGGCAGCCTATTCCGCAAGCTATGTGCTGGTATTGGGCGCTTATTATAAATTACAGACCTTCCTGTACCTGACTGCCAATGGTGTGGTACAGGGAATGCGACCATTAGTGGGCTACAATTACGGTGCCGGCGAATGGAAACGGGTACAGAAAATATTCAAAAGTGCACTGGGCATCATCGTTACGGTAATGGCACTGGGAACCATTCTGTGTATGTGGATGCCCCAGAACTTAATCGGGCTGTTTACCGAAAATGCAGAGACTATCCGTATCGGATGCCGGGCACTGCGGATTATCAGTATCGGTTTTGCGGTTTCCTCTGTATCGGTTACCGTATCCGGTGCGTTGGAAGGACTGGGAAAAGGCAAAGAGTCCCTTGTGCTTTCCATGCTGCGCTATATTCTCGTCATGCTGCTTCTGGCAGTGGTGTTCAGCCACTTCTGGCAGGCAGACGGTGTATGGCATGCCTTCTGGGTAACCGAAGGAATTGTGGCGGTAATTTCTTATCTTATGTATCATAAGTGGATGGGAGCGGAGAAAGAAGAGTAAGATTATTTTTTTACTGACCTGTCATATAGAATAATTTCTTCTCCGGTGATGAGATTACATTTCTTTTTATACAGCATTGTCCAGGAAGACTGATTTTTTGTATAATCCTTCTTTTCTTCGGGAAAGAAGGATTTACAGAAATATTTATTGTCTGTATTATGTGATAAAAACAGATACAAATTTCTTTCTTCCATATTATCCTCCGATTAGCCCTTTGCCTCGTCTTTTGCGCGAGCAATTTCTCTTTGACGGATGACAGTCTTGATACGGGCAATGTCGCGACGAGTTTCAAC
>ERZ1026850.1053-NODE-1053-length-15415-cov-20.229557_pt1 | contig 15415 bp, 10 predicted proteins | sample MGYA00380155_ERZ1026850 | MGnify/ENA primary metagenome ERZ1026850 (study PRJEB33269, sample SAMEA4719791) | human gut metagenome | biome: human-associated habitat; feature: organic feature; material: feces | place: Cameroon | collected 2013-10 ... | reverse complement strand
GATCCACCTCTTCATGAGTTCGTTCCTACAGAGGACGCTGACATTGAGAAGCTTGCTAAGGCTAAGAATAAATCAGTAGAAGAAATCAAGGCTATCTGTGCATCACTTCATGAGTTCAACCCAATGATGGGACACAGAGGATGCCGTCTTGCTGTTACATATCCTTCTATTGCCAAGATGCAGACAAAGGCTGTTATCCGTGCGGCAATTGAAGTTCAGAAGGAGCATGCAGATTGGACAGTTAAGCCTGAGATCATGATTCCACTTGTATGTGAAATTAAGGAGCTTAAGTATGTTAAGAATATCGTAGTAGAGACCGCTGATGCTGAGATCGCTGCTGCCGGTGTAAACCTTGAGTACGAGGTTGGTACAATGATCGAGATCCCAAGAGCTGCTCTTACAGCTGATGAGATCGCTACAGAGGCTGATTTCTTCTGCTTCGGTACAAACGACCTTACACAGATGACATTCGGATTCTCTCGTGATGATGCAGGTAAGTTCCTTAACGCTTACTATGACAACAAGATTTTCGAGAACGATCCATTTGCTAAGCTTGACCAGACAGGTGTTGGTAAATTAATGGAGACAGCTATTAAGCTTGGAAAACCTGTTAATCCTAAACTTCACGTTGGTATCTGTGGAGAGCACGGTGGAGATCCTTCATCAGTTGAGTTCTGCCACAAGATCGGACTTGACTATGTTTCATGTTCACCATTCCGTGTACCAATCGCTCGTCTTGCTGCAGCACAGGCTGCTATTGCAGAGCAGGCAAAATAGACAAAGGTTCTAATTTAAAAGTCTATATATAAGATTTTGCAAGGGAAAGTATTTAGTACTTTCCCTTGTTTTTTATTGCCAATCTGCATTTCACACCCTGAAAACTACATTTCGCGCCAAGAGTATAGATTGTAGGCACTATATGTTGTATAATTGGTACTAGAAATACAAGTATATGTGATATGAATAGAGAACGAAGCACAGATACGATGTAGGTACTAAGGTATGGAGAGAACACATTTATGATTATAAAAAAGAAGAACATCCGTACAATTGTGATAACCTGTGCATTGCTAGGTATCATAATATTCAGCATTCACAGCTACAATGTATATATGAGCCGCCAGATATATAATGAGGGTACATCAAATGTCAAAGCCTCATACAGTCAGGTGAACCAGACCTTTAATATGTTTGCGCAACGCAACTGGAACGTTCTTTCTGACTGGAATGTTTATTTGACCAAAATACTTAATAACGACAGTGGTCTGCAGTGGAATGATTTTGTCAGGGAAAAGGAAACGTGGCATTACAGTGATTTTTACATGTTTAATGAGCAGAATCAGTTTATCACCATAGAAGGCAGAAGCGGAGTGGCTGACAATGCAAAAGATGCATTCAATGAGCTTTTTAAGGCAAATGAACCTGTGATATCCAGCTATGTATCTACAAAGGGCGTGAGAAAGGTGTTTTTTGCTTTTCCGTCTGATGGGATTACTGTGGATGGAATTTCATATACGGGGCTTGCTGTGAGCTATGACAATACGGACGTGGAAAGGATGCTCGGAGACAAGGCCTATAAAGACCAAAGTGATTGTTATATTGTTGATTCTGCAGGAAATGTCATACTTTCAATCGAACCAAAGACAGAGATTTATGATATGGTTGATAATCTGATTAATTTCATAGGTGATAATGCAACAGATTACGTTACAGATGATTTTTACGATGTAAAGACCAATATAGCTGATGGCAGTGATGGCTGTTTTGCATTTTCATACAATAAAAAAGATTATTATATGACATATCAGCCTACCGGAATAAAGGACTGGTCTATAGTAGGTATCGTTGAAGCAAAGGCTGTCAGCTCATTCATGTTTCAGGTGCAGTACAGTACAATTTTACTTATAGGCATAATGTTCATCTGCGTAATACTGCTTATTTGTATGTATGTAATGAAGAATACCAGGCTCAAGCTTCAGAAGGAGAAGCTCACTGTCATGGCAGTATCTCATGAAAAGGAAATCTCTGATATGCTGTTGAACAGTCTGGCAAGAATTGTGGACAGTTACGCACTGTGTGATATTGAAAATGATACGTACGAATATCATGAGAGACTGGCTCGAAAGCTTTATCCTGAGCGTGGCTGCTACAGTGATCTGGTGGAGACAATATCAAACAGGTACACGCTGATTTCAGAGGAGGAGAGTAAAGATATCTCGGAGCTTCTTTCTCTTGAAAATATTTACGGAAAAATTAAAAATGAGCATGATTATTTTAAATTTGAATGTGCAGAGAACAACAGCAAGCTATTTCTTTCAATGACAGTTATTCCGGCAAGATGGGAGGATGGCAGACTGACACAGTATCTGCTTGTCTCACAGAATATAGGAGAAAAGCATAAGATGGCAGATCTTGCAAATACGGATATGCTTACAGAGCTATATAATAAGAGATATTTTGATACCATTATGAATATGAGAGTCCAGAGAGGAAAAGCATTTGCACTGATTTTTATGGATCTTGATTTTTTCAAACCGGTCAACGATACATATGGTCATCCGGCCGGAGATGAGGTCCTTTGTAATGTAGGAAAGCGCATTATAAACAGCATACGAACAGCTGATTATGCATTTCGTATTGGAGGCGATGAGTTTGCATGTATAATAGATGGCAATGCAGATGAAGAAAATTGCTTAGAGAGCATAGAGAGGCTTCAAAGAGTTATAAGCAATCCGTATAACCTACATGGTCATAAAATAAAAATCGGAGTAAGCTGTGGATATGCACTTTATCCGTCCGATGCTGACACGGTTGAAAGCCTGCTAAAGATAGCAGACAGCCGGATGTATGCAGAGAAGGAAAAACATCATGAAGATAGAAGATGAAGATAGAAGATAAAGATAATAGGATATAGAAGATTATCAATAAAAAAGCTATGAGAGCCCGGTTAAAGGCTTTCATAGCTTTTATTTTTATGAGTGAGCACGAAGCTGTTCATCGACATATGTCTGGATATAATAATTATCCTCAGGCATCTGACAGCCGACGATATATGTTCCATCATTATTTGAGCAGCGGATTACGTATCCATCCAATACTGAGTGCTCTGCAAGAGCAAAGTCATCTATCGATATAGTAAGCTTTGCCCCTTTATTATCCACGAAATAAGGATCCTTTGTCAAAAATGCAAAGCCGTTTGCACTTATATTGTCAAGTGTGCCTTTGAATGTGGTATCAGTTCCTTTAAGCTTGATAGTGCATTTGTTTGATAAATCCATGCGAGGGTATTTCCTACGGTTCAAGATTTCAGGCTGTGTATTGACTGTTATCACAAGGTCATCTGTAATTGTGAGATCCTTCCAGCAGTACATTACATTGCCAACTGTAACATACAGATTACAAGGTCTGGATGAGTTTACAGATAAGCCGCCTGATATAAGCTTAAGCCCATTTTCGTCAACAGCCTTTACCTCACAATGGAACTCATTGCAGGTAGGTACATCTGTCAGAATAACCTTGGCCTTCATACCCGGGCGGATATCATCAAGTCCCATAAATCCACCAACTCCGAGCTCGTGCATGAGAGATTGGATAACAGTCTCGATATTATTGATATTTGTTGCACTTTCATCATATTTACTGAGCATCTTGCGGCTTATCGCGTCAGATGCATCAATACATGAGGTCATGGTTTCTACGATGTCAGATACCTTTTCCATATTGTCGACAAGCTGCTGGTTAGATGCTTCAACCTCCTGCATTGCGGTGTCGATTTCACGGATATGGCTTCCGAGCTTATTGGAATCCTTTGTGATCTTCTCTACATTTTCACCGGTCTGCATTACCTTTTCAAGAGTGAGCTGGATGAGACGGAGTGTTTCTTCAATGGATGAGGTCATCTTTCCGGAAATCTCATCAAGCCGTGAGAGAGCCTCACTGATCTGACCGGATGAATTTCTCGTCTCAGTGCTTAAAGTACGGATTTGTTCGGCAACAACAGCAAAGCCCTTACCTGCTTCGCCTGCACGCGCAGCCTCGATAGAAGCGTTAAGAGCGAGGAGGTTTGTCTGGTTTGAAATGCTATCAATTGTTCCGGTTTCGTTTTTTACCATCTCAAATTCATTTCTGAATGTAGTCAGGATGCTTTCAACCTCTGTAGAAAGCTCCGACATGGTTTTGGCAGTCTGGGCAAGCCCTTCAAGGTCCTCAGAGCTGACCTTGGCATGCTTGCCGGATTCAGTTGTCAGGGAAACCATAGCATTTATCATGGCTGCAACATTCTCAACCTGTGCGCTTATATCGGTAGTCATTTCCTGTGAAGAAGCAGTGTGGGACTGAAGCTGCTTGTTATTTCCGGTAAGCTCATTCATTCTATCAACGACAACATCTGAGCCATGCTTGTTTTCAGAAGCAAGCTCACGAACTACTGTTATGCCGTCCATTATAGTGTTGCTGGCAGTTTTAACCTGCTCAACTGTCGTGACAACACGGTTTAAATCAGACTTTATGCTCTCTGTGAGTGCAGCATCTGACTCAGTCAGGTGGCGCACCGACATGATATAGCCTATGTAACAAAGTAAAAGACATGCTATCTGAAGCTGAAAGTTTTTATGATCTATAGCAGTGTTCTGACCCAGTACAAATATGTGAAATGCAATACTTGCTATAAGGCTCATCATATTTGCAACAGCGCAGTAAATCATGAATTTCTCATCCTTAAATATTACAATAAGGCTGATTATCGGAAGTATGTAGGTGAATGCAATCGGTGATGTTGTCGTACACAAAAGAAATACGTAAAAAATCCCATATCCGATGACGAATGCAAGCCTGTAATGATCATTATCCTTCCCCTTCCTTTTTAGAAGTATGTCACCACACACGAAAGGCAGCCAACATAAAATAACAAAAATGATATAATTACTGACAGAATAAGCGCCATTTGCTGTGTCGGTACCATAATTTGCGGTCAGCAATATAGCAAAAACAAGCCATAATCTGCGGGCCTTGATATTCGCCTTTGCTTTAAAAATTTTTTCATCGTAACCCATATGAATTCTCCTGATTCGTAATAATATAGCTCTATTTTACTATCATAGTATTATAATTACAAGGCATACTTAAGAATTTGAATGTATTTGAATGTATTTTGAATGTATAATTATGGTATTGTTTCTAAGTCTAAACTTTAATTGTTTTTTGCCTGTCAATCCGCTATACTAAAATTAACTATATACTTACAGGAGGGCATAAAGCATGAACATACTTCTGATTAACGGAAGTCCAAAAGGCAAACGAAGCAATTCGTTAAGGCTTGCAAACAGCTTTATAGAAGGCTTCAAAGAAGGATATAAGAGCAAAAATGAAGCTATATCCATTGATGAAATGCATGTAGCCTCAATGAATGTAGGAGCGTGTAAGGGCTGCTTTGCATGCTGGCAGAAGACGCCGGGGGTGTGCTGCATAAATGACGATATGCAGACTGTTATTGGGAAAATGCTTGAAGCGGATATTGTTGTGTGGTCGTTTCCTCTGTACTATTTTAGTGTGCCGGGAATACTAAAGAACGTGATTGACAGGCAGCTTCCCATGAGCCTGCCGTTTATGAGTACAAAGGATGACGGATACGGAAGCGGCAGCCATGATTGCAGATATGATATGGAAGGCAAAAGGCATGTGTTAATCTCTACCTGTGGCTTTTATTCTGCAGAGGGAAATTATGACAGTGTACTTCGGATGTTTGACCATTTCCTTGGAAAAGGGCATTATACAACCATATTTTGTGGTCAGGGTGAGCTGTTTCGTGTAAAAGAGTTGTCAAAGAGGACTGACGAATATCTGGCTACGGTAAAAAGTGCCGGGGCAGAATATGCCATCACAGGAAAAATATCTGAAAAAACAGAAGCGGCGCTCCATACTCTTTTATATCCAAGGGATGTATTTGAAAGTATGGCGGATGCCAGCTGGGGAATCAGCAGGACAACAGGAGAAAAGGAAGCGGATGATCTTGTTTTCACCAGACAGATGGCTGCATTATACAATAAGGATAGCTATGACGGAAAGGAACGCGTGCTTGAGATATGCTATACCGATTTGAAGCATACATACCAAATAAAGCTTGATGATAAAGGTAGTGAGGTGCTTACTGACCAAAGCCTTGCCGCGACTACACGCATAGATACGCCTTTTACGGTATGGTCGGCTATTTCCCGAGGCGAGATAGGTGGCGCAGAGGCATTGGGAAAGCAGATGTATACGGTAACAGGTGATTTCTCCTTGATGGTAAACTGGGATAAATTTTTTGGAAGTACATCGGCAGTCAAAGAGGCAGAAAAAACATCACAAGGTGTGGAGGTACAGAAAAATCCATCCATGATGACAATGCTCATACCATGGATTACGTTTTGGATAGCAGTTTCTGTCAATACTGAAAAGGGTTCTGTGATTGCTCTTTTGGTGGCATCCGCTATACCTTTTATTATGAGAAAACATAAATTTGTAATATGGGATCAGCTCTCAATTGTTGCTGTTGCTATACTTTCTGCGATTGCAAGCCTGACAGGAGCAGGTGACATATCAACAGATATCGGATATCTGGTGTTTGGGCTGTTCTGGCTGGTTTCATGCCTGACAAAGGAGCCTTTATGCGCAACATATGTGAAATACAATTATGGCGGTGAAGCCGCACATAAAAATCCTCTCTTTATGAAGACGAATTATATACTTGCGGCGGCATGGGGAGTATTATACGTGTTGACAGCAGTGTGGACATTTCTGCTGAAAAAGGCAGGTGTTGGAGCTACACTTATTGTCGTAAATAATCTGATGCCTGTATTGATGGGTATATTTACAGGATGGTTTGAAAAATGGTATCCCGCAAGGCTGGCAAGAGGCTCAAAAAAGCAGTAATTCGTAAGATTTCTTTAATATTTTATGTATTCTATTTACTTTAGGTGGATAGAAGAGTACTCTTTAGAAAACGTACTCATAGTAGTGCTTATAAATAAAAGAAAGAGGTATATCATAATGAAGAAAAAACTGATTACAATTGTAATAGGAGCTATGCTTTGCGCAGGATTGTTTGCAGGCTGCGGACAGAGCAATACAAAGCAGGATAAGGCAGCAGGCACCGAAAGTGCAAAGCAGGCTGATACCAAGGATGAAGGTGATAAGGGCTCACAGGAAGAGAAGGAGCTTACAGGAACAATCGATGACATAAAGGACTTCATGTTTGTAGTGACTGATGATAAGGATACACCATACAGCTTTACCTTCGATGAGAAGCCTGACGGACTTGATGGTGTTGCAAGTGGAGACAAGGTGACTGTTAAGTATACAGGTACTATTTCAGAGGTGGATCCGTTTGAGGGAAAGATAATATCTGTTGAGAAGGCAGAATAAGGTACCATAATCTTAGATTGTATTTTGACTGTTAATCCGCTATACTATAGCTAAGTATAGCGGATTATTTTTGTGGAGACTATTATGACAAATTCTTTGAAGCTACCGGTTGGAATTGATGATTTTAGGAAATTGAGGGAATCGCATTTTTATTATGTGGATAAGACAAGCCTTATTGAGAAGTTTTTATTAAACTGGAGTGAAGTGACACTTTTTACACGTCCGCGTCGCTTTGGAAAAACTCTTAATATGAGCATGCTTAAGAGCTTTTTTGACATTGGCACAGATAAAGCTTTATTTGATGGCTTATATATTTCAGGTAATAAAGAGCTGTGTGATGAGTATATGGGAAAGTATTCGGTCATTTTTCTTTCACTTAAGGGTGTGGAGGGATTAACGTATGAAGAAGCCTTTGAAGCATTTGTCAGGATTATGGGAAAAGAGGTAAACAGAGTTTCGTTTCTGGCTGACAGTGATAAGCTAACACAGATTGAGCGGGAACAATATAAGGGGCTTACAATTATGAAAAATGGCAGGCTTGCTTTTGACAAGGAAAAGCTCATATCTTCATTACAGCTTCTTTCGCAGCTATTATATAAGCACTATGGAAAAAAGGTAGTTATTCTCATAGATGAGTATGATGTACCGCTTGATAAAGCCTTTCAGAATGGTTATTATAATGAAATGGTTTCGCTTATCAGAGGTCTTTTCGGGCAGGCACTAAAGACTAATGAATTTTTACAGTTCGCGGTGCTGACAGGGTGCCTTCGCATATCAAAGGAAAGCATATTTACCGGACTCAACAATTTCAAGGTAATGTCGATTACAGATTCGCGTTTTGATGAGCAGTTTGGATTTACTGACGAAGAGGTGAGAAAGCTGCTGTCGGATTATGGAATGGATTCGCATTTTGACGAGGTAAAGGAGTGGTATGACGGATATCACTTCGGCAGGGCTGATGTCTACTGCCCTTGGGATGTTATTAATCATGCGGATCATCTGCGTGATGACAGTGATGCAAAGCCTCAGACATATTGGATAAACAGCAGTGGAAACAGCTTGGTGAGGCGTCTTATCAACAGGGCTGATTCATCGACAAAGGATGAGATTGAGCGCCTGATTGCAGGTGAGGCGATTGAAAAGGTGATTCGTCAGGATCTGACCTATGATGAGATTGAGAACAGCATTGACAATATATGGAGTGTGCTTTTTACTACAGGCTACCTTACCAAAATCGGGGAGGTAAAGCTTCCTGATAGCGAAAGCTACGCTTACATGCTTGTCATACCCAACAAAGAAGTACGTGAGGTATTTGTACTTCAGATTCAGGAATGGTTCAAGGCGGTTGTTGCAAATGACAATGATACTATGAGTCTTTTATCAAAGGCAATTTTAGATAAAGACGAGGCGATTCTTGCGAGGCAGCTAAATATCGTGATGGGTCGAATGATAAGCATACTCGATACAAAGGCACCTGATGATATGAAGGAAAACTTTTATCATGGTCTGCTTCTTGGTTTGCTTAGAGGAAGTAATCCGGACTGGCTCATCAAATCCAATCGTGAGTCGGGAGATGGCTTTAGTGATATACTTATAAAGCCTGAAAATCCTGATTTGGGCATTGTTATCGAGGTAAAGTATGCTAAGGAGTTTAAGGGGCTTGACGCAGCTTGTGATGCTGCGATGGCTCAGATAAAGCAGAAGAGATATGATGAGACTCTCCGAGATGAGGGCAGGTGCGATATTTTAGCTTACGGCATTGCTTTTTGCAGGAAGAGATGCAGGGTGGCAGGAGAGAGGCTGTAGGAGCTAAATGATTAGAATGTGAATGTTTATAAAAGAAAGGATGTTTATTAATGAATGAATCAAATAAAGTATCACGAGCTGTCTACATAGTTCCTGTTATATATGTGCTGGGCATGTACATGATGCCGGTTTTATTTTGGATGGGATGCACTATGCAGGAATCAACAGACAGCTTTGATGCAGGCTGGATAATGGTCATGCCGATTGTTTTGGGACTGGTTAATCTGGCTGTGGTGCTCATCCTTGGGAAAAGAATAAGCAGAGTACAGCTTCTGATTTGCACAAGGATTATCAAATATGCGTTAATACCGTTTTATGTAATAGGCGGATTTTGCATTATAGTTGCACTTCTCTTAATGCTAACACCGGTTGTTGTCATGATATTTGTAGGACCGACCGTTGCGATTGTGCTATCAGTTATTGGCTGGCTGGGTCTGTTAGGTGCAGCACCTTTTGCAATTGCCTATATTGTAAGGGCATGCAGCGAGGGAGTACAAGGAAAGGTACTGTCTGTATTTGCAGGCATATTCCAGTTCTTTTTTACTCTGGATGTGATTTTTGTGATCGTACTGGCGGTGAAGGATAGAAGCTATGTGAAAGCACAAAAGGGATATGGATTGATTCAATAATTGAAGCGTTATAAGGCAATATAAAAAGAGCTCTTTGCGAGAGCTCTTTTTGTATTGTACAACATGTAAGTGTGGATGATTACTGTAAGAGTGAGAGAACACCTTGGTTAGACTGATTAGCCTGTGCAAGCATAGACTGACCTGCCTGAGCAAGAATGTTGTTCTTGCTGTAGTTAACCATCTCTTTAGCCATATCTGTATCACGGATACGAGACTCAGCTGATGTGGTATTCTCAGATACATTATCAAGGTTGTTGATTGTATGCTCAAGTCTGTTCTGAACAGCACCAAGAGATGAACGCTGAGAAGATACTTTTGCTATAGCGTCGGAAATAGTGTCAATTGCTTTTGTTGCAGATTTTTCTGTTTTAACATCTAATCCCTTTACACCAATACCTTTAGCACCCATAGATTCAATTGTAACAGAAATTTTGTTTTCAGCTGAAGAATCAGCTCCTACATGTAAACTGAAATTCAGAGCCTTTGCACCCTGTGTAAATGTGAGACTACCGTCAGAGCCAACATTTGCATATACATCAACGCTATCATTGGCATTGAGACCATTTAGACTTCCAGTATAATCGCCGGCCAGTGTGATATTAGCTGGAGTTCCATTTTTTAAAGATTTGGTAATAGATGTAGTGTCTCCAACTGTTCCTGCAACACCTGTAAGACCATAAGTTGCTCCTAGTTCTGTATTTGTAACTCCGGTATGCTTGTTTCCATCAGAATCAATTACCTCATATTCCTGATTTGCAGCATCAGCATCAGCTTTTGTTATTGTTACAGTAGAGACTTTTAATGCAGCAGCATCTTTGCCGGTTGCAACTGTAGCCACTTTATCATTACTTGAATTTGCTATAACAGTACCTAATGTAATTTTCTGACCGTCGGTAATGGTGTTAGCGGCCTTTGCTGATAAAGTTAATCCATTATAGCTTCCCATAGCAGCATCCTTTGCAAAGCCTTTTGTGTTTCCGTTTGAACTATCACTTCCTTTAAGAAGATAAGTTTCATTAAATTTTGTTGTTTCAGAAACACGATCTATTTCTGTTGCGAGCTGATCAACCTCATCTTGAATAGCTTTTCTGTCTGTTTCAGAATTTGTACCATTAGCTGACTGTACTGCAAGCTCATTCATACGCTGAAGCATTGAGTGAACCTCTGTAAGAGCCCCCTCGGCTGTCTGTACTGCTGATACACCATCCTGAGCATTTGTTGAAGCTCTGTCAAGACCTTTAATCTGCTTTCTCATCTTCTCAGAAATTGTAAGTCCTGCTGCATCATCAGCTGCGCGGTTAATCTTATAACCAGATGAAAGCTTCTCTGTGCTCTTTGACTGTGCGCTTGTTGTTACGTTAAGCATTCTGTTGGCATTTGCTGCCTGCATGTTGTGTTGTACTACCATAATATGTACCTCCATGTATTGTTATTTTGTTCCGGGTAAAATCCATTTTATCCGGCATGTTATGAAATTTTCACCATGAGCATGTGCCTAGGTTCACATGTCCATGTATGGTGAAACACAATGGATAATGTGTTTCATTCATCAGATAACAACATTCCTAAATACAGAGTCGCGTTCATCCTGCTCGATTCCCAGGTATCGTTTTGTGATTTCAAATGACGAGTGCTGATATATGTCCATTAAAAGAACCGGTGATGTGCCTTGCTTCCATGCATAGTAGCCAAAGGTTTTGCGCAGGGAGTGCGGACTGATTACACCCTCGATTTCGCAGGAAACAGCTGCATTATGTACAATTCGGTATGCTGTTGAGCGGGATATATGCTGATTATCAGCATTTGAGAACAGAAATGTTTCAGGTAAAAATTTGATTAGCGCCTTTGATTTGTACCAGCTCAGAGAATTGATTATCCTAGAATTCAGAAAAATAACAGATTGCTTGGTTGTCTTTTGCTCGGTCAATTTAACATGAGTACGAAAACAATCGTTATCAAAATTGTAGACATCATTCCATGTGAATTTCAGCAAATCCGACACCCGAAGAGCAGTATTTAGCCCTAATGATATAAACATATAGTTTCTGGGATTATATTCTTCCTCAATATAGAAATTTTTGAATCTATCAAGCTTCTCTTTGTTTTTAATGGGTTGTGATTTATTCATTGCAATCTCCTTTGTGTAAAATACTATGGTTTTTGTTCCATATTACGACAATAATGCATTGCGATTGGGATTAATTAGGCGATATTAAAAATCTTAAACAAAAGCTAAATGCCCGAAAACACTGGATTTTTACTTGGTTTTAAAATAAAACAGAAATAAATTTTAAAAAATAGTACAAAATTTCTAAAAAAGGGTTAAGCATTTTAAATCTGTGCCGAAATATATGGTGTAAACGGAATGAAACACATTATCCATTGTGTTTCACCATACATGGACATGTGAACCTAGGCACATGCTCATGGTGAAAATTTCATAACATGCCGGATAAAATGGATTTTACCCGGAACAAAATAACAATACATGGAGGTACATATTATGGTAGTACAACACAACATGCAGGCAGCAAATGCCAACAGAATGCTTAACGTAACAACAAGCGCACAGTCAAAGAGCACAGAGAAGCTTTCATCTGGATACAGAATTAACCGTGCAGCTGATGATGCAGCCGGACTTACAATTTCCGAGAAGATGAGAAAGCAGATCAGGGGTCTCGACAGAGCTTCAACAAACGCTCAGGATGGTGTATCAGCAGTACAGACAGCAGAAGGTGCCCTTACAGAGGTCCACTCAATGCTTCAGCGTATGAATGAGCTTGCTACACAGTCAGCAAACGGAACAAACTCTACAACAGATCGTAAGGCAATCCAGGATGAGATTGACCAGCTCACAACAGAGATTGATCGTGTATCTGAGACAACAAAGTTTAATGAGACATATTTGCTTAAGGGCGATGACTCATCAAATGGTAATAAGAAGACCTTTAAAGCAAACGATGTACTTGGAACTGTAAATGGTCTTACTGTCGCAGCAAAGGGCAATACAGCTGCTGAGTTAACAGACAACGCAGATATCACATTAGGTAAGGTTGAGATTGTTTCAAGTGATGCTAAATTTACTATAGCAGATGATGCAGCTCAAAAATTGGCTGAAAAAGTTTCAAAGATTACTTCTGATGGAACAAATGTAACTGTTACACTTAATGATGGAACAGAGGTTACTGACACTGCAGGTAATATTAAGACTAATTATGGTATTGAAGCAACAGCAGCTGGTTCGGCAACAATATCTAAGAAGCTTACTAATGAAGCTACAAATGCTGCTATCACTGGTACTTATACTGGAAGTCTTGAAAATTATAAAGCAGGTGCTTCAGTTACTGCAAAGCTTGGTATTTCTACAGGTGGAGCAACCTCTCTTGCTGTAGGTACAAAGGCTCTTCAGTTTAATCTTCATGTAGGTGCTGATTCTGCTTCTACAAATAAGATTTCTGTAAATATTGAGTCTATGAGCTCTAAAGGAATTGGAGTTGATGGTCTTAAGGTTAATACTGAGGAATCAGCTACAAAAGCTATCGATACTATTTCAGATGCTATCCAGAAGGTATCTTCACAGAGATCTTCACTCGGTGCTGTTCAGAACCGTCTTGAGCACACAATCAACAACCTCGACAACGTAGTTGAGAATACTACATCAGCCGAGTCTCGTATCCGTGATACAGATATGGCTGAAGAGATGGTTAACTACAGCAAGAACAACATTCTTGCTCAGGCTGGACAGTCTATGCTTGCACAGGCTAATCAGGCTAACCAGGGTGTACTCTCACTCCTTCAGTAATTACAACTACTATATGATTTACTTTGCAAAAGGAACCTTCGGGTTCCTTTTGGCGTTATACACATACTTACATGAACGCTAACTTGAAAAAGTAAATTCCAGTGCAGAAGTAAATTCCACACTCATTTAAAAGTTCTTGATTTTCTAAGAGTTTTATAAACTCAAAACGCTTATTTCTGTTATAATAGGAGTAACTTCTTGGAAAAAACTGATTTGATGGTATGACAAACGGACCACTGGAAGGTAGTGTGCGAGACTAAATTCCACCGGTCATGTGAGGAAAATGTGAAAGTTTAATTTCCAGTCCGACAGCAGATTTCTAAGTGGTTGTTAATGGTTGAAGCGAATCAGCTTAGGCGTTAGATTGACCAAATCAGGGTCAATGCGCTTAAGCTGAAATGCGTTTAGGGTTTCTTTTCCGAGTGTCTCTAATGCGGCGTCATAAGGCGTGCTTCCATTAAGACTTTCCCTTGGAGTGGAGTTGATGTGATTCACGATTAGATTCACATCCCATTGTGTCAAAAATTCAAAACTAGTTCCTTTGGGAAGCACCATGCGAAGCATGGTGTGAGCCTGCTCAAGACCTCCTTTTTGTCCGCTACGCATGGGATCACAATAGTAGATGCTGGTACGCTGAATTTCATCCAGTCCTGTTTCAAGAGCGACAGGATCTCCGAATTCTGAACCTCTGTCTGTCAAGATATATTCAAAGACAGATAAGAACTCATAGGTGCCCATACGTTTTTCTAAACGGTCAAAAATAAGCCGGACAGCGCCTTTAGTACAACGATTCAGGAGAAAGGCAAGGAACAGCTTTTCCTTAGTGAAGAAAAAGGTCAGTAACGTCTTGTTGGATTCTCTGGATGAGTGTACCGTATCCATTTCTACAAAAGAGGATAACTGCAGCTCACTAAAATCACTGAATAACCTTTTCTCGAAGACGGTTCTGTTTGTAATCTGTGTTTTATGGCACTTTCGTGGCTTGAAGCCGGGCTTACGTTTTAAATCAATGTTTCTGGCTGTAAACAGACCTTGATCCAGATAGGTGTACAAGGAACGGACTGACATATCCAGTTCTGGATGATTGGTAATGATTTGATATGGAGATTGTCCCTGCTCGATTAAAGGAGAAACAATGCCATCCTTTTTGCGTAATTCATGTTTTGTCATGTTTATACCGGCTCTGGAACCGGAAAGCTTTTCACGGTATTTTCTATCAGCAAAACGTGCATCGTATCTGTATTTCTGGGCGATGGTGCAATGATTTATCTTTTTTGTGCAGCCATTACAGACATAGGGCGCCTTATCCAGTCTTTTGCACTGTTCCTTCACAAAATCCTTGCAAGTTTGATTACAGGTGGGGCAGGAAGTGCATTTTACATCGCAGAGAATGATTTTTCCGCAGACATTGGTTTTCCGGCAATGGAAGCGATGAATACAAAAGTTATGGGCATTATAGAAAGTACCTTTGTGATACCAGTCGGATAGACGGTGAGCCCTTACTTCTTTGGAAATGGTTGTTGGATCCTTGCAAAGAAAGCGGGCAATGTTCTTAAAGGTTTCTCCCTTGTTCAGTTCGTTTTCGATATAGATACGGTCTTCAAGGGAAAGGTGCTTCTGGTTTCCTGGAATATATTTACTCATGGATATCCTTCTTTCTACTGCTGTCAGAAAGAAAGATAACCTTACCATTTTTATATGAAAGAGTAAACCTTTACTGTGCGGGAGTAAATTCCACCACCAAATGTGGTGGTGGAATTTAAAATTTCATTTTTGG
>ERZ1026850.1052-NODE-1052-length-15438-cov-3.368524_pt1 | contig 15438 bp, 6 predicted proteins | sample MGYA00380155_ERZ1026850 | MGnify/ENA primary metagenome ERZ1026850 (study PRJEB33269, sample SAMEA4719791) | human gut metagenome | biome: human-associated habitat; feature: organic feature; material: feces | place: Cameroon | collected 2013-10 ... | reverse complement strand
CTGCACGGGGAGCAGACTCTCGTCGCCCACGTAGAAGTAATAAGTGGAGTAATTCAAGTCACCCAGTTCGTAGTTGAGACTGCGACTGCTGAAGTACAGCTTGTAGGCCTTGCCCTCCTCAAGAGGCTTGGTGAAGCGGAACGACAGGTCGGCGATCGTCTGCTCATCACCCTTCTTCATCGTGAGTGACGAGGAGACAGTGCAGGTGCCCATGATCGTAGAGCCCGTCCAGTCGTACAGCGTGCAGGAAAGCGTCTTCTTGGAGACGGTACCAAGAGCCTTCAGCTTGACGGTCAGTTTTGGCTCCGTGGTCACCACCCCATTCTCTTGAGTGAGCTGCACATCCGTTATCTGGAAGGCAGGCAGCGTGCCCGCGATCGTCACCTTGTAGGGTACCGTGCCCACAGCCATCTCCATCTTGCGCCATCCCCCCAGGTTCTCGCCGTTCTCGCTAAGCGGGAGGTAGGCGGGATAAGCCTCGTAGGTACCGTTCTCGGGCACATAAGCCAGCGAGATGCCATAATAGCTGTAGCCACGATTGGCACTCAGCGAGCGGGCGGAAGTACCATAGCAGGGGTACTCGGCACCCGTTTCCACATTGCGCAGGATAGCACCCAGGTCGGCATTGATGGGGAGCGCCGACGAGCTGAAGAAGCCTCCCGCAAGCAGATACTGCTTGTTGCGCATCACGTTGCCCGACACCTCCTCCTGCTGGTCGTTGTAGAGCACGGCACTGGTCTCGCCCTGGCTTGTCTCCACCACGTTCAGTGCAGCCATGGTGACATCGACCTGTGCGCCGCCCTTGGCCGGCTGGATGCCCGTGATGATGCTCTGTCCCTGGTCGTAGGCATCGGAACTGATGCTGCCGCCAATGCCGTGGTACTGGGGATGGAGCGGGTCGGCACCCACCACCATGTAGTAACCGTTGGCCATGCCACTCCAACCCCAGTTGAAGTGGAAATAGCCATTTCCGTCGAACCCGTCGCACACGAAGGAGTGCCCCTCATTGTTGCGCGTGTGGGCACTGTACATCACGGGGCGGCCCTCACTGAGCTCGCCGAGCAGAATCTGCTGCCACTCGTCGTCGGTGTGCACGGCCTTGTATATCTGGCGAATGCCCTTGTCGTAGCCGAAGTAGTTGATAAGCGCGGCCGCGGCATCGGAGTTGTATGCCCCACTGCCTGCCTCGTCGTAACTCATGTTCACGGCCACACCACAGTGGTACATCAGCAAGGCCACGGCATCGGCTTCCTCGTCGGTGTAGGGAGAATCCTCGGTCTCCGACTTCCCCCCTATGGCGTGGGTGCCGTAGCAGTCCTTCATGTGGGCCCAGTCATAGGTCGTGCTGCCGAAGTCGGCACTCAGGTAGTTGCCCGTGGTGGCCGTATATCCGTGCGAGCCCTTGCCCTTGACGGGCGTCTGCCAGTAGTTCATCACTTGGGCCATGGCCGTTGCCACGCATCCCACAGGCATGTTCTTGTGCATCTTCTCCACACATATCCTGTTGTAGGGATCGCCCTGATCCCACATGGTCTGCACAAGGGGTTTCACGGGATTGCCCTTGATGACCTCGTGCATGGGACTGCCCTTGCTGATGACCTGCGCACAGGTCTGCCCATAATAGTCGAGCCACTCGCGCACCTGTGGGGGAAGCTGGGTGGTGTCATAGTCGTTGATGCCATAGGCCAGCACGGCGGGCAACTGGTCGTCGGCCCCCACGATCACGGCCTGACCGTTGTCGTCATTGCGGAACACATAGTACAGTCTGGCCCCGGAGTTCTCTGCGGTGTGCACCAGGCGCATCCTGCCACGGCTTACACCCGCCACCTTCATCTTGCCGCCTTGCAGGCGGTTCAATGCTGCCTCTGGGGTGAGCTGCTCGGCACATATGGCAAAGTTGAGCAGCGAGAAGAGCATGGAGAAAAGGTATTTCTTCTTCATAAGTAACTGTTCAAAGTTATAAGTTGCTGTTCGAAATCAAATGATAAGTAGCAGTCCAAAGTTATGTGATGTAATCTGCATCTGGTTGCCCTGCGACATCCTGCCCGAAGAAAAACATACGGGTGCATCCTGGCCAAAGCCCTGATGCACCCAGTACGTCTTTATTCTCCGTTCAGGAAAGTGTTACTCTTCCCAGGGCTTCTCGTACCACTCTGTTATGTAGTAGCACTCCTCACCGCCACCGAATGAGCCGGCAGACACATCAAACGTGCAGGTGAAGTAGAAGACTCCTTCGGCATCCTGTACTTCGCTGGTGTATCCCATCGGCGAATCAGGATCGACATTTATCATGACGTTTCCGTATGTGGGGTGAACGTACCCAGAGAATACGGACTCCGATGCCTTACCACTCTCATCGGCCAGCGAGAAGTTAGTACCGTCGAACAGGAAATGGATGCCTGTACCCGCAGCGAAACAGTCGCTCATGCGATACAGGTTACGTATTGCAGAATACTCGAGGTCCTGTTCCCACTGCTGCTCATGGAAGGCGGGGTCCTGATAAATACCGGTAGCAACCACCTTGTAGTCCTCACGCAGAATGGTGAGATCAAGCTGGGGCATGGGATCGCCCTCGGCGGCAGCGTAAGGATTGCCGTAAGCCTCATCTACGATCAGCTGTACCTTGTAGTTGTTGAAGGGCTTCATGGTGCTTGAGAGCTTGATGGCATACTCTGCCTCTTCCTCGCCTGCCTCGAACTTGACTGTGCTTGCACCCGAGAACACGCTCTTGTCACCGCCAAGCGTTACGGGAACCTCCAGAGCCTTGTCGGTGTTGCCCGTGCGCTGCAGAGTGACATACACGGTGTCCTCGTCCATGCCCACAACCTGCTTGATATCGTTGTCCTCGGAGAAGGTCACCTGGACATCGCTGCCCGAAGCGGGCTTGCCAGGCTCGAAGTCATCATCTCCACATGCCACGGCAAGCAATGCCACCAGTGACAGGCAAATATATTTCAATGATTTCATATTCTTTGCTTATTGTTATTTGTTATACGAATTGGGCCATTAGTCGGTCACACCGTCACGCAGGTTTCCGTTCTGTCCGGCAACGGGCTGCACACCACCCTGGTTATCAACCAGTGCGCTGTTGTTGTCCATCTCCTGCTGGGGGAAGCGGAGCAACGTGTAGGGATCGCCATACTCGACGTTGAACTGGAAGGTGCTGGGATAAGGGTTGGTCTTGTCACCGGCATGGAAGCGTACCACAGGCTTCTTGAGGCGCATGATGTCGCTCATGCTGAAGCCCTCGCCCCACAACTCTACGCGACGCTGGAACCAGATCTCATCGGTCAAAGCATTGGCTGAGAGCTCACCTGCAGCGGCCAGCTTGGCATCCACGCTATAGCTGGGATCGCGATAAGTCTTCACGAAGGACTCCAACACCTGCTTGGCATCGCTCTCATGACTACTCTTAGCCAGAGCCTCGGCCTTGATGAGGTACATCTCCTCGACACGCATGAAGGGGAAGTCGTTGTTGTTGATCTCGCTGCCGATACCGGACTTCATACCGAACTTGACGTTGACGTAGGCATCCATAGGCTTCTTGACATCAGCAATCGCAAGGTCAACGATTTCTTCGCCAGTGGCATCGCCCCATGTCAGACCCTCCAAGTGATCGCTCTTGCGGTCGGCATCGAGCCACCAGCCCTTACGTGCATCGGTAGCAGGGATCTTGTCGAAGAGCAGCTTGTTGATGTGCGCATAGCTGCCGAAAGATGAATAGGCATTGGACGAGAATGAGCATGTCCAGGCACACACGGTGGCGAAATAGTATGAGTTGGCCATGTCGGTGGTCATGTTGAAGCCCCACATCCAGTTGTGCTCACTCAACTTGCAGAAGGCAGGCGTAGAGATCTCGGCCATGCTGGCTGGCGTGCAACCCGACAGGTCGATAGCCTTCTGGGCATCGGCAGCAGCCTTTTCCCACTCCTCCATGGCCAGATAGGCACGGGCACGCAGACCATAGGCCACGGCACCGCTCACGCGGCTCTTGTCGGTGGGCTTGTAGTTCTCGAGGTGCTCACATGCGTAGTTCAGGTCAGAGAGGATCAGCTCATACACCTCGGCCACAGTGGCACGGGGATTGGTGGCTGCATCGAGGGTGTTCTCGGTCACGATGGGCACACAGGGATCATCCTTGTGGTCAACATAGTTGAACTGGAAAGAAGATGCCAGCCACATATAGTCATAAGCACGCAGGGCACAAGCCTGGGCACGGCGGTTGATGATAGACTCGTCCGTAGCATCGGCAGAGTAGTTGACAAGCACCTCGTTGACAGCCTTGATCTGCTTGTAAGGGGTGATGTAACGAATATAGGGGTTGGCGTAGTTTGCATTACGGCTACTCCACTTGCCACATACCGAGAACCAGTTGAGGTTTATGTCGGCCATCCACATGTCACTGGCCTCGAGGTCGGCCGAGAGGCACATCATGGGGAAACCCCAATCATCGGGACGCTTCTGGCCAAGTGCTCCAAGTGGCTCGGCCATCATAGTGAACATGCCATTGAACGCAGCCTCGGAACGGCTGGGAACCTCCTGGTTGACGTGCTGCAAATCATCAGAGGTGAGGCTACCTCCCTCATACACCTGGTTGTTCACATCGTCGCAGGCGGCGAAGGCCAGGGCAGCAAGAACTACAGCTGAATATTTATTGAATGTCATTGTATTCTTATTTAAGGATTAGAAGTTAACACTTACGCCTGCCACGATGCTGCGGATGGGGGTGTAATAGCCAGTGCTGTACTTACCGGCACCGGTTGCAATAGAACCCACAGACATGGTGGTACGGGGATCGAGACCCTTACGTGCGCTCACCAAAGCCAGGTTCTGGCCTGCCAGATACACACGGATGGAACCGATTTGTGCCTTGCTCAGGAGGCTCTTGGGCAGTGTGTAGCCGAAGGTGAGGTTGTTGAAGCTCAAGTAATTTGAGCTGGTCAGGAAGAAGTCACAGGTAGTCTGTGAGAGGCCGCCCCACATGTTGTCCTGCCAGAGAGGAATGTTGGAGCCGGTGTTGGTGGGAGACCAAGCCTTGAGCAAGTCCTTGTGCATGTTGAAACCAGTCTGGTCCTGGGTCCACATCAGTGCCTGGTAAGCGCCATCATAGATTTGGCCACCGAGCTGATACGAGAAAGATGCACTCAGGTCAAAGCCCTTGAACTTCACGCTTGTGCTGAAGCCACCATAGAGTTTGGGCAGTGTGGTACCGCACTCATACTGTGTGGCCGATGTGGCATCGCTTGTGGTGACGCGCTGGGTCTTGGTCGTGTAGTTGCCCTCGCCCAACTCCTTGGCAGCTGAAGCAGAAATCTCGCTGCCGGCATTGTTGTAGTAATGCAGTTCGTCCTTGTAGTACAAGGGGGCACCGTTTGTCTTATCCACGCCAGCATACTTGAGCATGTAGGTCTCATATACTGAGCCACCCTCACGCCAGATTGAGTTGCCGTACTTGATGCCAGTCTCCTTGTAAGCAGGGTCAAGCTCAAGAATCTTGTTCTTGTAATGAGTGAAGTTGAGGTTCAAGTCCCACTCGACGTCCTTGGTACGCACGAGCACACCGTCCAACTCCACTTCGATACCGTGGTTCATCATGCTACCCACGTTGGTAGGAAGCTGTACGCTGGCACCATAACCTGCGCTCAGGGGGAAGTCCTTGTAGAAGAGCATGTCGGTGGTCTTCTTCACGAAGTACTCGACACTACCGTTCAAGCGGTTCTTGAAGAAGTTGAAGTCGAATCCGACATTCAGTGAGTGGGTCTTCTCCCAGGTCAGCTCACTGTTACCCTTCTGGGAGAGTGTGGTGCTGTACTCGCCTGTGGTGGGATTGTAAGAGGGAGTGTACATATCGGCATACACATACCAGTTGCCCAGGCCCTCGTTACCCTGCAAACCGTAACTTGCCTTGAACTTCAACAGGTCAATCCACTTGGCGTCCTTGAGGAACTCCTCACGGTTCATGGCCCATGCAAAACCTGCGCTGCCGAAGTTACCCCAACGGTGGCCGGGAGCGAAACGTGAACAAGCGTCACGACGATAGCTGCCATCCACGAAGAAGCGGTTGTTGTAGTCGTACTGTACACGTCCGAACACACCTTCGGTCATGTAGTTCTGAGTATATGAACTGGCCTCACGTGACTCCTTGCCCAAGGCGTTGTTCAGCTCACCTACGAAGGGGTTGAACAGATGGTCGTTGTAACCAGAGAGGTACTGATACTTCTCGGTGAACTGCTCGTAACCCAGCAGCACATTGATATTGTGCTTGGTGCCGCCGAAGTCTGTCTTATAGTTGGCCAGATACTGGTTGTTGACAGTGAGGCGACGTGTATGCTCGGCAGAAGCTGCTCCATCAACGCTTGATGCGCTTGCAAAATAGCTGCTGAGTGCATTGCCACGAGTGTTGGCACTGGTCACAGCAATGCTTGCAGTAAGGTTCAAGCCTGTAACAGGAGTAATCACTGCGCTCCAGTTACCGTTGAACATATCCTTGTAAGTCTTCGAGCGGTCGTAGATGTTATCACGGATAACGTTGCCGTTCATAGACGGGCGGGTGAAGTTGGTGTTCAGACCAGAGTCATAAACAGTGCGGCCGCTCGTGCTCTTGATGCTGCCGTCGGCATTACGTACATAGAGAGGGTAGATAGGAGCAATGCTGTTGGCAATGTAGAAGATGTTGCCCATGCTTGCCCATTGCGTGTCGTAGTCGGGTTTCTGTGAGTCGGAATAGGTGTAGTTCATGTTTGTGCTCACGCGCAACCACTTGCGTGCCTGGTAATCCACATTCATGCGGCCGTTATAACGCTTCAGACCTGAGTTGTCCACGATACCATTGTCGCCCAGGAAGCCTACACCGGCATAGTAGCTCAGACGCTCTGTAGCACCGCTCATGTTCACATTGTACTCCTGACGGAAACCATGATGGAAAGCCTCGTCATACCAGCTGTCGGGGGTATAGAGATATTCGCCGTCGCTGTAGCCCAGCTTTGCGTTGGGGTTGAGTCTGAAGTTCGTACCAATCAGGTTCTCGCCTTCGGGCAGAGTGTATATCTGATAACCAAGACCACCATTGCCAGCATCGTACAGACGGCTGTTGGCATCGGCATAAGCCTCAGAGGCTGTCATGCCGCTGGTGATATTGCTGTTGTACATACGCTTGAAGAATGTCTCGTAGTACTGACCGGGATCGGTAATCATATCATAGCGGGGAACCATGCGGCTGTTGCTACCCCACTTGGCATCGAAGCTGATTTCGGCCTTCTGGTCACGGCCCTTCTTGGTGGTGATCAGAATGACACCATTGGCACCACGGGCACCATAAATAGCAGCCGAAGAAGCGTCCTTCAACACGGTAAGGTTCTCTACATCGGCAGGGTTGATGCTGCTCAGCCCGCCCTCATAAGGTGAGCCATCCAGAATGATCAGCGGAGAGGTGCTTGCGTTCAAAGAGCCGATACCACGAATAGCCACACCGATACCGTCGGAAGTGGGGTCGCCATTGTTGTTGGTGAACTGTACGCCAGGGGCGGCACCCTGCAGGGCATTGCTCACGTTAGAGGTGACCAGCTTCTCGATTGACTCGCTGTTGACCACAGCAGCCGAGCCCGTGAACGAACTACGTGTTGCTGTACCGTAAGCCACCACGATTACGTCGTTGAGGTTGGTGCTGGTGGGCTCCATGCTGATATTCAATTTGTTCTTGGCCTGCACCTCCACGGGCTTCATGCCCATGCAGCTGACAACCAAAGTGCTTCCTTTCGCAGGAAGATTCTTCAGAGTAAACTTACCGTCGATGTCGGTCAGCACTCCCTGTGTGGTACCTTTTACCTTCACGGTGGCACCTACCAAAGGCTCGCCCGTTTCGCTGTCGATGACGGTACCCGTCACCTGTTGCTGGGCGAACGCCATGCCCGCGCTCATCATGACGCAAGCAAGGAACATAAGAATTTTCTTACCCATGTTGATTTTTGATAAGTTGAATTATTAATACTATTTGTTTGCTTTTTCTCTCTTGTGTGTGTGCTTTCTGTTCCCCTTCCCACCCGCCGACGGCCGTCCGACTGACGAATGTACCAGGTTATGCAGTTAACACCTTAATACCCCACGGCTGCAAAATTAGCGTTTTTTAATCAAATAGCAACACAAATGTATAAATTTGTTTCCACATGATACAAAATTGCGTGTTTTCTGTGTCATTTCATCGAAAATTGCAACTTAAAAGCCCGTTTTGCATCATACATTGTACTTCTCAGGATGATACTATATACCCCTCCTGCCGGCAGGAGGGAAAAGAGGAGGCAAGGAAAGGTACATGGTAAGGAGGATTTATGTAACTTTGCACCACCACAGAATATCGGACAAAGAAAGCAATATACTTATATATATAAATAATGAGAACAATGATGAAATGCCTGGTCATGCTCATGCTGGCCATGGCAAGCAGTCTGCAGGCTGACGCTCAACTGAAAAACCTGCTGAAGAATGCAGCCAGTGAGGCTCTGGGAAACATGTCACACGAGAACGGAACCGCCGAAGCACTGGGCAGACTGACCTCGAAACTCCTGGGAACAGACACGCTGGATGCCAAACATCTGGTGGGTACATGGACCTACAGTGAGCCTTGCATTGCCTTTGAGAACGAGAGTCTGCTGGCCAACGTGGGCAACACACTGGTAGGCGAGAAAGTGGAGGCTACACTGGCCAAGCAGCTGAAGCACCTGGGATTCAATGCGGGCAAACTGGCACTGAAGCTGAATGCCGACAGCACGGGAACGGTGACTCTGAACGAGAAGAAAGTAGAGGTACACTGGAGTGTGAGTGAGAGCAACCTCATACTGACCTTCCCCCTGACCAACAGGAGCATTCACATGAACGCCAAGCTGAGCGGCAACTCGCTGCAGCTGGCCATGAACACCGACAAACTGCTGGCACTGGCCACTGCCATCACAGAGAAGGCAGGCATAGTGAACAGCACACTGGGTATCGTGAGCGCTCTGATGAAGAACAAGAAAGGAATGCATGTGGGACTGGAGTTCAAGCGTTGAGAACTCCTCTCCCCCACACCTGTAACTGACTAAAACAAGTTTGCAATGAAGACAATGACCATTGCCCTCGCATGCTCGCTGATGACGCTGGCTGCTGCGGGACAAAATGCCAGAAAATACATCGTACACTCAAGCAAGAACGTATTGGGATGCACATCCGACCATCGGGCGGTGCTCGTGGGAGCTGTCACCAGTTCCGCACGCCCGCTACGACTGGCCAGGCAAAGTGACGGTTCCACACTGATAGCTCTGGACGGCAAGCCCACACTCTATTTGAGTTTGGGTACGAATGACAACTGGAGCACCTTCTTCCTGGCCGACTCTACCGACAGCCGTGCACGTTACACGCTGGAGACACAAGGCTCCTACACCCTGCTGCGCAACAAGAAGACCGGACGCTACCTGGGAACAGACTCCAACAACACAGGGTCGAACGTGTTCTCCGACAAGAGCGGAAGCGACATCAAGCACAAATGGATGCTGAGCGATGCGGCACAAGTGACCGTATCCGTTGACACCGTGAGCTATGTGGTGAGCCCGACCTCACGACGCCAGACTCTGGAAGGATGGGGTGTGAGCCTGTGCTGGTGGGCCAACATGTGCGGCAAGTGGGACGATGCAAAAATCAACGAACTGGTGCGCTGGCTGGTGAGCCAGGATGGTCTGAACATGAAGGTATTCCGCTACAACATCGGTGGTGGCGATGACCCCAACTGGACCCACTGCGAGAAGCATCACATGGGCAAAGGCAAAGGATTGAGAGCCGAAATGGAAGGATTCCAGGATGAGCGCGGAGGTGCATATCACTGGGAACGCGATGCTGCACAGCGCAAGATTATGCTCAAGATAAAGGAGATGAGACCAGATGCCGTGTTTGAGGCTTTCAGCAACAGCGCCCCTTGGTGGATGACGGTGAGCGGATGCGTAGGGGGAAACACGAGCGGCAGCAAAGACAACCTGAAGCCTGAGTATTACAAGGACTTTGCCCACTATCTGGTAGATGTATGCAAGCACTATCGCGACGAATACGGCATCGAGTTCAAGACTCTGGAACCTTTCAACGAGCCCTTATCAGACTATTGGTACAGTTCGGGAAGCCAGGAAGGCTGCCACTTTGATGCCAAGAGCCAGGCAAACTTCCTCAAGGTGCTGGAGCCTATCCTGCGCGAAAGCGGACTCAACACAGTCATCAGCGCCAGCGACGAGACCAACACCACCCACAGCAAGCAGGCCTGGAATGCCTATGAGCAAAACAGCGTGCTCAATCTCATCGAACAATGGAACACGCACACCTACACCGCCAACAACTACGAGCGAGCACAGATAGGAGCCCTTGCGCGGGCTGCCGGCAAGCAGGTGTGGATGAGCGAAAGCGGTTCGGACGGCGATGGTATAGGAGGCAACCTGGCAATGTCACAGCGCCTGATGGACGACATGAGATATCTGGCTCCCAGCGTATGGTGCGACTGGCAGTACGGAGAGGAATTCGGTGACCAATGGTGTCTGGTGAGCACCTCATTCTCTGACCAGACCTACAAGAGGGTGAAGAACTATTATGTACGGGCGCAAGTGACGCGCTACATCAAGCCAGGCTACAGCATAGTGTCCAGCACTTGCGACCAGTCGCTGTGCGCTGTGAACCCCACAGGCGACTCTCTGGTGGTGGTCATGCAGAACAATGATACCAAGAAGGTACACCGTCTGTCTGTTCCCGGTGCCCGTATCAAGGGGCTCTGCACCATGTATCGCACCAGCAGCAACGAATCCACCGCACGCCTGCGCAGCTACGAGAAGTTGAACGACAGCACGCTGCAGGTTGCCCTGCCATCACAAAGCATCACCACACTCATCATCCCCATCCGTCCCACGAGCGAACAGCGTCCGGCGCTGGCAGACGGTGATACCTATCTCATAGTACCCCAGGCCAACAGCCAGGTAGCCGCAAAAGCCCAGAAGGACAAGGTAGTGCTGGCTGATGCAGATGCCAACGACCCCGACCAGTGCTGGACGCTCAAGCAGAGCAACGACGGCAAATGGTGGCTGGAGACAGCCTCTGGTCGTCAGGCGAAATACGACGACGGCTACTATCTGAAGCCCAGCACCACCAAACGCATAGCCTACGAACTGGCACCTGTGGACGGTCTGCATTACCGCATCAAAGTACCAGGAAGCACAAAGTGCTGGGATCTGGAGAAGGAGAAGACACAAGCAGGAACAGCCATAGGCACATGGGACAGTGGCACATCGGCAGCAGCACATCATCGCCAGTGGCAACTGATACGCATCGGAAGCAACAAGACCATGGTTCCCGATGCCATCAAGAAACCCGAAGCAACCTCTTCGGGCAAGAACGCAGTGTATTCGCTCCAAGGCATGCGCCTATCCGACACACAACGCGGCATCAACATCATCAGCCGCCCAGACGGCCATATAGTGAAAATGTGCAAGTAAGGCTACCTCGCAAAGTATCCTTGGATACTTGGTCAATCATCCTTGGATACTTGGCGAAGTATCCAAGGATACTTTTTCAGGGCAGTTTCGTGGCAGAAAACAGCCATTTGGCCTAGTAATGCCAATAACGGAACCAAGTGCAACAAGCAAGCCAAGCGCAAAGGGGCTGGACTCTGTACGAGTCCAGCCCCTTTGTCTGTATAAGCCTGTCACAACGGGCCAAGTGAGGAGCAAGTCCCCACAATGCCACCCGTCAATCCTCCTCAAGCAGATGCTGGAGGAAGTCGTCGAGGTCGTCGGTCAGGCCGTCTATCAGCTTGCCATCAAGCACCATCGTCTCCTCATTGTCGATGAACACCAGATCCTGCAAAGTCTCATGGTCCTCATCGATGAGTACAAACGAGAAAGGCTTGAGGATGCTCATATCCTCAATAGCCGGACGCATATCCTGGATGCAACGGCGCAGGATGGGCGCCACCTCATCGAAGAAACCGTCCTGAGGAGCCTTTATCCAGTCCTCCACCACACAGCGATCCAGTTCCTCATCGTCATCGTTGTAGGTGCGAATCTCTCCCGTATAGGGAATCACCAGTATGTGCAGGTCCGTCATGACGGGATCTGCATCCGCAGGAAACTGCGCTACCACCTTGCGCAAAGTGCGCTCAATCTGGTGGATGGTCTGTTGGCTTGCTTTCATAATGCTATCTTTAGGTGCGTTCAAAGGTTACGTCCGTGACAGTTCTTGAACTTCAGGCCGCTGCCGCAGGGGCAGGGATCGTTGCGTCCGGGCAGTTTCTCGGCACGTGCAGGCTGCACAGGCTGGCGGTCACGAGTATCGCGGGCGGCTGCTGCACGCTGTGCTGCACTGGCCTCCTCGCCGCGTGATTCCTGCAGACGTGGGCGCTGCTGTGGAGCCGGAGCCTGCTGAGGCATCTCGTCGGCCTCGGTGCGTGGACGAAGTTCGGGTATCATAGCACGCATCATGATGCTCACCGAGCGGTCGTTGATGCGGTTTACCATCTCATCGAAGAGCTTCACACTCTCGAGCTTGAAGATAAGCAGAGGATCCTTCTGCTCATAGCTGGCGTTCTGCACGCTGTGCTTCAGTTCGTCGAGCAAGCGCAGGTTCTCCATCCAAGCCTCGTCGATGGTGTGGAGCAGGAGTGTTTTGTGGAAAGCGGTCACCACTGACTCTGAATGGCTCTCGTAGGCTTCCTTGAGGTTGACGCGGATGCCATACTGGTGCTGACCGGCAATGACGGGCACACCTATCATCTCATAGTTCTGACCCTCGGGGCTCTCGCATATCATGGTCACCACCTTGTTGGCATTGGCAGCCATCACCTCGTTCTTCTGACGGAAGCGCTCCAGCACCTTCTGGTAAGCCTCTTCAGCCAGATCATCGGGGTTCATAGTCTCCTTCTGCTCTGCTGTGAAGGGAACCTCCATGGCAAAAATCTCCAGGAAGCACTGGCGGCAACCCTCCCAATCGTTGTTCTCGATGACGTTGCACACGCGATCCCATATCATGTCGCTGATATCCATGCCCAGTCGCTCGCCCATGAGAGCGTGATGGCGCTTCTCATACACCACCGTGCGCTGCTTGTTCATCACATCATCATACTCCAGCAGGCGCTTACGCACACCGAAGTGGTTCTCCTCCACCTTCTTCTGTGCATTCTCGATGCTGCGGGTAATCATGCTGTGCTCAATCATCTCACCGTCCTTGAAACCCAGCTTGTCCATCACGCGGGCAATGCGTTCGTTGGCGAAAAGACGCATGAGGTTGTCCTCAAGCGACACATAGAAAACGCTGCTTCCAGGGTCTCCCTGACGTCCGCTTCGACCGCGCAACTGGCGATCCACACGGCGGCTCTCATGACGCTCGGTGCCTATGATGGCCAGTCCACCGGCAGCCTTCACCTCGGGTGACAGCTTGATATCGGTACCACGACCAGCCATGTTGGTGGCGATAGTCACATTACCCAGCATACGCTCCTCTGGTTTTCCGTCCACCATCACGGTGCCCTTCTGCGCCTGACCTGCCAGAGCAACGATGTCGGCCTCCTTCTGGTGCAACTTGGCATTCAACACCTGATGAGGAATCTTATTGAGAGAGAGCATGCGGCTGAGCAGCTCACTGATTTCCACGCTTGTGGTACCCACGAGCACTGGGCGTCCAGAGTTGCGCATACGTATCACCTCGGCGATGACAGCGTTGTACTTCTCGCGCTGGGTGCGATATACGCGGTCGTTCATATCCTTGCGGATAACGGGGCGGTTGGTGGGAACCTCCACTACATCGAGCTTGTAGATATCCCAAAACTCACCGGCCTCGGTAACGGCAGTACCTGTCATACCCGACAGCTTGTGGTACATGCGGAAGTAGTTCTGCAAGGTGATGGTTGCGTAAGTCTGTGTGGCATCCTGCACCTTGACGTGCTCCTTGGCCTCCACTGCCTGGTGCAGACCGTCACTCCAGCGTCGGCCCTCCATGATACGGCCAGTCTGCTCATCCACAATCTTCACCTCGCCGTCCTGGATGACGTACTCGTCGTTGAGGTTGAACATGGTATAAGCCTTGAGCAACTGCTGAATGGTGTGTACGCGCTCGCTCTTGATGGCATAGTCGTTATACACTTTGTCCTTCTGGGCTATCTTCTCCTCTTCGGGAAGGTCAGAGGCTTCTATCTGTGACATCACCGCTGCGATGTCGGGCAGAACGAAGAGCTGAGGGTCATCCACCCGCTGGGCCAGCCACTCGTTGCCCTTGTCGGTGAGATCCACACTCTTCATCTTCTCATCCACAACGAAGTAGAGAGGATCAGTTGCCTCGGGCATGCGGCGGTTGTTGTTCTCCATATAGATCTCCTCAGTGCTGAGCATACCGGCCTTGATGCCCGGCTCAGAGAGGAACTTGATAAGCGGCTTGTTCTTGGGCAGCGCCTTGTGGCTGCGGAAGAGAGCGAGGAAACCTTCCTCGGTCAGTTTCTTGTCCTTGCCGTTCTGGCCTTCGGCTATCTCCTTGCGGGCATCTGCCAGATACTGTGTAGCCAACTTGCGCTGCACATCCACCAGGCGCTCCACCAGAGGCTGGTACTGCTCGAAGAGCTGGTCGTCGCCCTTGGGTACAGGACCAGAGATGATAAGAGGCGTACGGGCATCGTCGATCAGCACAGAGTCCACCTCATCGACAATGGCGAAGTTGTGCTTGCGCTGCACAAGATCCTTGGGATCCTGAGCCATATTGTCGCGCAGATAGTCGAAACCGAACTCGTTGTTGGTACCGAAGGTGATGTCTGCCAGATATGCCTTACGGCGCTCGGCGCTGTTGGGGCGGTGCTTGTCGATGCAATCTACGCTCAACCCGTGGAACATGTAGATGGGACCCATCCACTCAGAGTCACGCTTGGCCAGATAGTCATTCACGGTCACCACGTGTACGCCGTTGCCTGTGAGGGCATTCAAGAAGACGGGCAGAGTGGCGGTAAGTGTCTTACGCTCACCCGTGAACATCTCTGCTATCTTGCCCTGATGAAGCACCGTACCTCCGAAGAGCTGCACGTCGAAGTGCACCATATCCCATTTGATGTCATTGCCACCTGCCTGCCAGTGGTTGAAATAGATGGCCTTGTCGCCGTCTATCTCCACAAAGTCGTGGCTGGCAGCCAGCTCGCGGTCGAAGTCGGTAGCGGTAACCACCACCTCTTCGTTGTGCGCAAAGCGGTCGGCAGTACTCTTGACAATGGCAAACACCTCGGGACGGGCCTCGTCAAGAGCCTTCTCGAGGGTATCGAGAACCTCCTTCTCCAGTTTGTCTATCTGCTGGAAGATGGGCGCACGGTCCTGAATGGGTGTGCTCTGGATGCTGTCCTGCAACTGCTTGATCTGCTCGCGCAAGGGATCGGCCGAAGCCTGGATGCTTCTCCTGATCTCCTGCACACGG
>ERZ1026850.1051-NODE-1051-length-15448-cov-9.478919_pt1 | contig 15448 bp, 12 predicted proteins | sample MGYA00380155_ERZ1026850 | MGnify/ENA primary metagenome ERZ1026850 (study PRJEB33269, sample SAMEA4719791) | human gut metagenome | biome: human-associated habitat; feature: organic feature; material: feces | place: Cameroon | collected 2013-10 ... | reverse complement strand
ATGGCGGACACTATCATGTGACCTTTGAACCTATGTTTGATGATGTTGGCATGGTGGACCTTACCGGAATTGAGTGGATCGTCATTGGGACTGAGACTGGACATAGGAAGGGCAAATCCGTATCGAAACCGGAATGGGTGTGGAACCTGACACATCAGGCCCATGCGCTTGGCATCCCTGTATTCATGAAGGAAGATCTACTTCCTATCATGGGAGAAACACATATGGTACAAGAATTTCCCCCGGCTTTTTACCGGGTATTGGAGGAACAGAAGACATGGCGGAAGTAAAAGAGAGCAGCATTCTGATTCAGGATGTAGAAACCAAAAATATTATGACAAAATCCTCCCTGCCGGTGGGCGGCTATTCCGTCAATCCTTATGTGGGCTGTACCCATGGCTGCAAATACTGCTACGCCTCGTTTATGAAGCGATTTACCGGGCACACCGAACCGTGGGGTACATTCCTGGATGTGAAACATTGGCCAGCAATCAAAAATCCGCAAAAGTACAAAGGGCAGCGCGTAGTTATCGGTTCTGTGACCGATGGCTATCTGCCCCAGGAGGCTCAGTTTCAGAACACCCGAAAGCTTCTTGAACAGCTCCGGGGCAGTGAGGCAGAAATTCTCATCTGTACCAAGTCGGACTTGGTAATCCGTGACATCGACCTTCTGAAAAAATTGGGAAAGGTCACGGTCTCTTGGTCGATCAATACGCTGGACGAGGATTTCAAAAACGATATGGACAATGCCGTCAGCATCAAGCGGCGGCTGGATGCCATGAAGCAGATCTATGATGCGGGCATTCGCACCGTCTGCTTTATTGCCCCTGTCTTTCCGGGTATCACGGATTTTGAGGCTATCTTCCATCAGGTCAGAAATCAATGCGACCTGATATGGTTAGAAAATCTAAACCTGCGAGGCGGATTCAAAAAAGACATCCTTGACTATATACGTAAAAAATATCCTGACTTGGTTCCGCTGTACGACGCTATCTACAACAAGGGAGATAGAAGCTACTTCTGTGGTTTGGAGGATCAAGCGGAACGGCTGGCGAAAGAGAACGACTGTCCCTTTGTGGACAACGAGCTGCCCTACGGACGAGCAGAGCCGGGGCATCCGGTCATTGTGAATTATTTTTACCACGAGGAAGTACGCGGCTCTGAGAACACCGGGAAGCGAACTCAAAAAGTATGATCTTATGGAGAAGCTGTCGGAAATGCTTCATTTGATTACAAGAAACAGCGATGTTGTCGGTTTTACTGTGGCTGAGTATCTGCCGCTCGATGAGCATCGGCTGAATAAGACGCTTTCGGAGATAAACATTTTCACAGGCTGACAACTTCTGTTTTGTAATTTCAAAATTTTCTGACCCAGTTTTGACCCAGAATCCGAAAAAAGCGGGCGGGGCTGGACGGAAACAACGGAAAATCCGCCGAGCGAACGGTAGCAAAAAGCACAAATCGGAGCCGAAATGACTCCGATTTGTGCGTGATACTGCCTCATAACCCGGAGGTCGGAGGTTCAAGTCCTCCCTCCGCAACCAGAAAAGTCCCGAAATCTTACGATTTCGGGACTTTTATTTGCTTTTTGCAAAATCAGTGTGGGTCAGGATGTCTATCGCATCTGCCGCCAGCGGCAGCGTGCGATATTTACAGAGGCGATACGGACGTCATTTCATTGCTAACATTGTTTCCCGCTTAGCACGGTATTCCCGCAGCCTCCGATAGAAAGTGGCCTCCGACAGTCCAGTGGCTCACAGCGCATCGTGCAGTGAAAGTTCCCCTTGCTCCCATGCCGTTACAATCTGTGGGAAATTTGCCGGTACGCTCCGCCGCGGCCGGCCGAATTGAACCCCTTTGGCTTTAGCGGCAGCAATGCCATCTGCCTGCCGCCGATGAATGGATTCTCGCAAATAGGGCAGGCTGCCTTGGCTCCCAGCCATAACTTTTTCCAAGTCGATGCCGCCATTGTAAACGATATAACCGTATTTAGTGAGCATACCGCTCTCATCGTTCATGCGTTGGAGGCCGTATTTCTCATAATCATAGAAATCATCGAGATTCTCGTCATACTTGAAATGGCCGGACTGCCGGATCACATATTTGCCGTACTCTGTTGGCGTATCTATGTCAGGGACAAAGTCAAACAGTTCGAGACTTGCCGCAAGGTTGTTGATCTGTTTTACAGTTTGCGGCTGTGCCATTTTCACCGCCGCGCCCAGCTTATTGATATCGGCACCGGGCCGCCCGGTCATTATTTGCGCTAATGTATTGAGTTCCGTGAGGTTTTCCGGCTCCATGTCCAACAGCGCATTTACTTCATCCGGGAGGCGGCTTTCTTTCAGCCGCAAACGGATCTCTGCGGGATCTTTAATGCCCACACGCTGGATAGCGCGGTCTATCTCCTCCTGTGCCATCGGAAGGAAAAGCCATGCGATATGCTCTGCGTCCTCCGGTTCGCTCTTTGAACTCAGTGCAATCGCAATGACATTCGGCCCATAGGGGCAATAGGGAAAAAAGCGTCCGTCATAGACCTGCTCCAGCCTTATGCCATCGCTATAAACAACACCGTAGGGCGTGACTGTGCCATTGCCGCCGTCTATGAGCCGGCGGACTGTCTTCTCCCCGTCCAACATTTCGACTTTCTCTGCCTCGCCACAACTGCCGCTTTTGTACTGATAATGTTTGCGCCCGATATTGTCAAGATCAGAAAAAACGCTTTCAGCCGTTCCATGCCGTGCGCATACTGGCCGCACGCATGGGAAAGCAAATGGTTTCCGCCCCATATCCCGGTGAATAGGATTGCTTAAAACTGCTTGAACCATTCTTGTTCCTCCATACGGCAGATAACTCCTCGGTTTATCGGCGGTGCATACCTGTCCAATTTCCGCAAATCAGGTGATCTTTCCCGCCAGGAAGTCCTCGTAGCGGTCGCAGATGGCCTGGACGTCGCTGCCGAAGGCGATCTGCCGGCCGTGATCCAGCCACAGCACCTTGCTGCAAAGCTCCCGGATCTGGTTGAGGGAATGGGACACCAGAATGCTGGTAGCGCCGGAGGACAGGATCTCCCGCATCTTTGCCTCACTCTTCTTACGGAATGCACCATCTCCCACCGACAGCACCTCATCCAGGATGAGGATGTCCGGCTGCACAAGACTGGCGATGGAAAACGCCAGCCGACTCTTCATGCCGGAGGACAACTGCTTGAACGGTCTGTCCTCAAACTCTTTCAGCTCCGCGAATACGATGATCTGCTCGTACATCTCATCCATGAATTTCCGGGTGTAGCCCAGCATGGCGCCCCGCAGGTAGGTGTTTTCCCGCACCGTCAGGTCTCCGTCAAAGCCGCTGGCCAGCTCCAGTAGGGCGGCGATGGTGCCCTCCCGATGGACGCTGCCCGTTGTTGGCTCCATAATGCCGGAAATAGCCTTCAGCAGCGTGGATTTGCCCGCGCCATTGGTACCGATGATACCCAGCATGTCGCCCTCTTCCAGCGTGAAGGAGATGTCCTTGTCCGCCCAGAACTCCTGCACATGGTAGTTCCGTTTTAGTCTCCGCACCACATATTCCTTCAGGCCGATATCCTTGAAATCGCCGGTGATGTAGCGGATGGAGACGTTGTTAACCTCTAAAATGCTCATGTCCGCCTCCTTACACATAGTACAGGAAGCGCGTATTGTGCTTCTTGTAGATCCAGCAGCCAAGTCCCAGCACCACCACTGTGTCAAGCAGCATCAACAGATGAAACCACACGGAGGGTATGGCCGCGTCGATGACGATTTTCCGGAAATAGCGGATGAACAAGTAGATGGGGTTCACCAGAAACAGGCACTGGATGTTGTGGCTGTAATGGTCAATGGTGTAGAAGATAGCCGACATATACATCAGCAGCTGGGTGAAGATGCTCCACAGGTACTGGATATCCCGGAAGAACACGAACAGCGCCGAGAGGATCAGCCCCACGCCGATGTTGAACAGCACCAGCAGGATGATGGGGTATAGCAGCAGGATGAATCTCCATGTAAACACAATACCGTCAAAGGCGCAGAACACAAAGAAGATACAAAGTGTCAGGCCGAAGTTAATAAGTGTCTGTACGTTTTTGGAGAACAGGAACAGGTACTTGGGCACGTTGACCTTGGTGAAGATGGCGGCGTTGCTCAGCAGGGAGGTCATGCCCTGGGAGGTGGATTCGTTGAAATAGTTGAACACCAGATTGCCGCAGAACAGGTAGGTGGTGTAGTGCGCCATGTTCTGGCCGAAGAACTGAGTGAACACCAGCCGCATCACCAGCAGCATCAGCAGCGGCGACAGCAGGCTCCACGCCATGCCCAGCACCGTGCCCTTGTATTTCTTTTTGAAGTCGCGCTTCACCAGCTCCTCAAACAGGAACTGGTAGCGCAGAAGCTTTTTTTGAATCATTTGATTATTTCCTTGCGGGTAAAATGGCGGAAGCGGCGGTCAATGCGGTCCGAAACGCGGTCGGCAGCACCCTTATAGCGGCTTTCCAGCACACGAAGGCGGAACAGCTCAATGAGCATGCAGATGCAGAACACACCTATGATCTCCAGCAGTGTGCGGGGGATGAGGTCGGGGCTGGCTGCGTAGGAGGCGTTGCGGAACAGGGTCTTCCAGAGCAATGGCCGCACCGAAGGTTCTTCATGGATCAAATAGATGCCGAAAGCGGCCGATGCGATGGTGTTGATGAGCCGGCTGGGGGAGATATTCGTCCGAAGGAAGCCGACCAGCAGCAGAAGCGCGATCAGTACAGTAGGCAGCCTGTTATACGCGTACTGATGAAGTGCGTGCGTATAGAACCACGGGTGTTCGCGGCCCAGCAGGTCGAAAACAAAGACATACAGGAACGTGGCGAACGTCACCGCGACAGCGGCCAGGAGACACTTTTTCCCGGAAACAGACGACTTTGGCGGATAGAGACGAATATATCCCGCTAATGCATAAAGATATCCAAAGCTCAAAAGACTATTGCTCAGCATCGTCTTGTCGGTAAATGTGGGGACCAGGCACCAGCAGACCGTCATGATCGTCAGCATTGCCCGGTACTCTGTCCGGGTCAATGCGTGCAGCAGCTTGTTCAGGAACGGCGACAGCAGCAGGAGCATAAAAAACGTGCCGGTAAACCACCATGTCCCGGACATTAGAGTTACGGGGAAAAACGCCTTTACAAGCGCTTTCCATGAGAAGGATGCACCGCCAAGCAGACAGGACAGCATATAGCACGTCACGGCGTATGTGACGATCTGAAGCCACAGTTTTACCAGTTTTCTGGTAGGAGACGATACGGATCGGATCATAAAATAGCCTGTGATCAAAACAAAAATGCAGTTGCCCAGTTGACCACCGATCTGAATAAATTCGATCCACAAACGGTTTGCGGTGATCGTTTCTGCCGGGAAGCCAAACCCGCTGTGTATGGAGATATGGTGGCCAATGATCAGAAGCATGGCCAGACTGCGCAGCAGCTCAATATTTGATGACCGGGCGGGAACCTGTGAGGAGGACACACCGGAGCCGCCCAACAGCCATACCGCCAGCGCCAGTTCAATGACCAGCAGCAGCGCGGCGATAACCAGCTGCACAGTCTGCAATGTCCGCAGAACGGCGGCAGGCGAATCGGGAAGGCGTACCTGTATGGTGGCATCCTCCGGCGCATAGAAGTCGATGACCTGTGTTTCTCCAAGGCAGGAAACGGAGCCGATGCCCTTCCAGGCGTTGCCCAGAAACGTCAGGCAGCGGTTTTCCCCAGCCGGGACAGTGACAGCCATACTCTGCGGCGTACCGGAGACATAGCTGCTGCTGGAGCTGCTGTACCACTTGAACCAGTCGCCTTCCTGAAGCCAGATGTCGTTTCCGGTCACCTGGATCGGCACGGACTGTCCGTCCACAAACAGGCCCGTCAGAAACACGGAGGTTTCTTTTGATGCGTCATTCTTTGTATCCGTGGCCTCGATGACCACGGTATCCGGTGGTGCGATGCCTGAAAAGTCCAGCGCAGATATGATGGCCCAGTTGACAAAGCTGCATCCAATGGTGAGCGGCAACAAAAGCAGTACGCATATGAGCCGCTTTTCCCGCGGCGCTTTTTTTGCCGTCACCAGCGCCGCAATGAAAAAGCACAGCGCGGCGCATAGGATCTTTGCCACAATCATCATTTGGTATATTCCCTCAAGAGATCGTTCAGCCTGTCGTTCATCTGGCGCATTTCCGTCTCCATCCGGGCCAGACGGTCGCCATATTCCGGTATCTCCGCATAGATGGAGCCGGCAATGTCATCGGCGATGCGCCGGCCGCACTGCCCGTCAAAATGGGGAATGCAGAGACGGAAAGCGTCCTCGCGCTGTGTTTTGCGCGGGTCTTCACCACAGAGGAACTGCTCCACAAAGTCGATCATATCCCGAGCGCCCGTTCCGTGGGCATAGCTGTCGATCAGGGGTTGGATGGCCCGCGTCACCGGCTCCTGATAATCCGCGTTGGACATATAGAGCACAGGGACGCCAACCGCACCGGATTCCACCATCAGGGCGCTCCGGTCGGTGATGATGCAGTCCGCGTGCAGCAGGAAGGGACGGTAATCATCCTCCCATGCGATATACACGTTTTCCAGTGAGCGGAGCGTATTCAGGATCCTGCGCGCATTCACCTTCAGATCGCCCGTACAGTCCAGAAACTTGGGATGGGGCTGGAAGATAAAAAAGCACTCGGGGCGCTGGGCCGCATATTGTGCGAACCGCACATACTCCTCCATATAGGGCGTGCTCAGGTACTCTCTGCCGTTAGGCTGCGGAATGTACTTGGGGAAATGCACATGCCAGAGGATGCTGGGACGCCCCGCCTGCTGCTGCACGACATGCGCCGGCAGCGGGAAGCGCTCGGGATGGCACAGCCCATCGAATTTCGGATGACCGACGCTTCTGGCGGCGGCGCCATTGGGACAATACCGCCGATAATCCAGCACCATCATCTCCGAAAACGTATAAATGCGCCAGCAGTGGAGCGCGGCACGGAGAAAGTGATCCTTGTGCGCGTCGGCGGTGTCTGCGATCTCAATGCCGTAGGGCACATAAACGACGCGGCAGCCCATACGCTGGAACGAGCGGGCATAGACATCCTCGGTGCGGTGATACACATCATAGGGCGTCTGCATGATCAGCACATGGGGGCGCTGCTCCAAAAGGAGCCAGTCGGAGTACGGCACATACGGGATATGGTTCTCCTGTAAGAAGGCTTCGGCGGTTTTCATCTGCGTAGTGTCCCCCATGCCCTTCAGGTACGCGAAGGTGACATCAAAACGGTCGTCCGCCATGCAGGCGGCATAGAAGCTGTCCCAGCTGGGCCAGAAGGACGCGGCCTGAAAGAGAAACATGATACGGATCTTTTCGCCGGGGGTATAGGGCGTATAGTGGCTCTGCACCGGTTCGGCGGACATGACGGGGGCGGGCGTGATCTGCTGCACCAGCTTCTCTGTGAGCTTGTATCTGTTCCATGTCCAGTGCTCCACGGAGGACTTCAACTCGTCAATGATCCAAGCAAAGGATTTGCGCAGCACTTTGCGGTGCAGATTGACCAGCGGACGCAGCAGCCGTTTGATGATCTTTTTGGCGCGGACAGCGGCGGAGGGATTGTTCCGGCGGAACGCGCCGTAGCGCGCCCACAGGCCGGGACGGGTCTGGGCGGACAGGGCATCGTCAATGGTGGACACGCGGTAGTCCGTGTATTTCCAATCCATTCCGTCCGCCGCCCAGTGCCACTTGGCGGCAATGACCTGCAGCAGCGCGGTATCATCGAAGGCCTGCTTGTCCTGATTGGCCTCCCAGACCCTACGCAGGAGGGCCTTCAGCTGGTCCAGCTTTTCCCTGCGGTCCGGCGCGTTTTGAAACGGGTTGCGCCAGCTGCGCAGAAGCCGGCCGTCCTCATAGGACAGCGTCATGCCCAGCGCTCTGTTCAGCACAGCGGAGGAGAGTTGGCCGCTCTCCTCAATCAGATCATCCAGCTTGCCCGCGGTGATGTTGGAGGTCCCCTCGTAGTACTCGCCCAGCACCTCGGGGATGTTTACGATGCGGGTGACGAACATGGCGCGGGTCCACAGCTCATAGTCCTCCGCAAAGTGGGTGTTGTCAAAAAACAGCTCGTACTCAATGAAGGTGCTGCGCCGCAGCATCAGGGTGGAGTGGCACAGGTCGCACCAGAAGATGAGGCGGCAGCGCAGCAGCTGCTCGTCGGCGGTGGCACGGTGCACCCAGTCGCGGTTGGGGCCATAATGGTGCTGCCATGTGCCGCAGATGCCCACGTCGGGCTGGCTCTCCATCAGGGCGACCTGCTTGGCGAAGCGGGTGGGGTGGGAGGTATCGTCCGCATCCAGACGGGCAATGTACTTGCCCTGCGCACAGCGGATGCCGTGGTTCAGCGATTCCGCCAGTCCCAGACGGCTCTCCGCCTGGATCAGATGGATGCGGGAGTCCAGCAGTCCGTACAGCTGCACGATTTCCGCCGTGCCGTCATCACTGCCGTCATCGTTGATGACCAGCAGCTCCCAGTTGGCGTAGGTCTGTGCCAGCACGCTGTCGATGGCGCTGCTGATGACCTCCACCGAATTGAAGGTGGGCAGCACCACACTGACCAGAGGGCCGTTCTCAACAGGCGGCGCCGCCGTATCGTCCGCCGGCTGCTCCGCCGGCAGGCCGCAGCTCTGCCGCACCCAACTCCAGCGCTGCCGCACCACCTTCCGCAGCGCGGCGGGGTCATAGAGCTGGACGGCGTCATTCTTTTCAATAAGCTCCGCCAGAAATGCCGCACCCTGCCGGAGAAATTCCTCCTGGTGCCGGCGCGCATATTCCGTCGGCTGATTGCGCCAGCCCGCGAAAAGCTGGACGGGATACCGGCTGGTATCCACGCCCACCGCACGAACGGCTCTGGCGCTCAGGGTACAGACCTCGCGGCGCAGCTTTTCACCCTTTTGCAGGCTGATGTTCCCGAAGCCCCACCGATGACTTACCAGTGGTTCGGGGATATTTTCCATTGCACCGCCGGCGGCCAACACACGCAGCCACAGCTCATAATCCTCTCCGTAATAGTTTGGATCATACCGCCAGCCGTTTTTGAGAAAAGTCTCACGCCGCAGCATAACACCGCAATGCGAGATCTCGCAGCCAAACAGCATGGCGGCCTTCAGTTCCTCGCGCTCTGCGGCGACCTTTTGTACATACGACCTGTCGGGTGTGACCGAACGCTGCCACGAGCTGCAAAGCACCAGCTCCGGGTGGGCGTCCATGAACGCGACCTGCTTTTCCAACCGCTCCGGCACGGAGGGGTCGTCCACGTCCACGCGGGCCACATATTCGCCCACGGCGGCATCCAGCCCCTTGTTCAGCGAAGCCGCGATGCCGAGCCGCTCCGTACACTGGATCAGGCGGATCCGCGGATCTCTGGCGGCGTAGGCGCGCACGATATCCGCACAGCCGTCGTCACTGCCGCAGTCGTTAACGATAATAAATTCCCAGTCGGTAAATGTCTGCGCCTGCACGGAGCGGAGCGATTCCTCAATAAAAGCTTTTCCATTGTAGAGCGGCATCAGAACGGATACTCTCGGCACGGCGTGCATATCCCCCTTTAGTGACTTTCCTTCCCCTGCATACATCATTTTTTCAGATGATCCTTTCCACACAGATACTTGTAGAACATACTCATCATCAGGTGGTCGAAGATCATGTGGATATCCTCGGTGACTTGCATGCTCATCACCGGCGCGTGCAGCGAGATGTCGCACAGTTCCTTGAGTTTGCCGCCGGTATAGCCGGTGATGCCGATGATCTTGCAGCCCTGGGACTTGGCGTATTCCACGGCGTTGAGCACGTTTTTGGAGTTGCCGCTGCCGGAGATGGCCACCAGCACATCGTTGGGCTCCAGATTGCCCCGGAGCTGGAAGCGGAATATCTCCTCATAGCCGATGTCGTTGGCAATGGCCAGCATGGTGGCCACGTTGTCGTTGAGGCAGTGGAACCGGAACGGCACCTCAATGTACTCGGAAACGCCCTTGTTGAAGTCGTTCTGGAAGTGGGAGGCAGTGGCGGCGCTGCCGCCGTTGCCGCAGATGTAAATGCGGCCCTTCTTCAGCCGTGTCTCGTCCAGAAAGTTCAGGCACTCGTTGATGGCGTCCACGTCCAACTGCCCCAGGATCTGCTGCTCCAGCGCGATGTACGCGCGAATATCCTTTGTATAGTCCATAATCAACCTCCGATGATCTGTTTCACGACGTCCAGCAGATCTGCGCCGATGCGCTGGGGCTGCACATCATATTTTCCGTCTTTTCCGGCCTCGCCCGTGAGGACGAGGGCTGTATGGGTGCCGGCGTTGAGGCCGGTCTGTATATCCACGGTGGTGTCGCCCACCATCCACGACTGCGCCAAATCGATGTTGTACGCCTCCGCGCAGGCGGTGAGCATGCCGGTGTCCGGCTTGCGGCAGCGGCAGGGGATCTTGTAGGCGGGGTTTTCCTCCGGATAGCCCTTGTCGGGGTGATGGGGGCAGAACACGATGCCGTCCAGATACGCGCCCTCCTGTCCCAGCAGGGTGGCGAGCTTGCGGTGGATCTCCTCCACATCCGTCATGCCGCACATGCCGCGGGCCACCACCGGCTGGTTGGTGGCCACGATGGCCAGATAGCCGGAGCGGTTCAGCAGGCGGATGGCCTCTGCTGCACAGGGCTCCAGCTCCAGCTGCTCCGGGCTGGAGATCAGGCCGCGATAGCGGTTCACCGTGCCGTCCCGGTCCAGGAAAACGCACTTCTGCTTCTTCTCCAGGTTGCGGGCGGACACCACGCCGGTCTCCAGCTCCGCGGCGGCAGCGGCGATGCGCTCCGGCGTGCCCACGTCCTTGATGTACTCAGGGGACATATAGGCGTACACGGCGCCGCCCTGCCGGGCCAGCGGCCAGAGCACCTGCTTTTCAAGGTCGGTCTTTTCGCCGCGGGGAATGCGGCTGCACAGCCGCCTGTTCACCATATAGAAGCCGGCGTTGACGCAGTTGTCGTACCAGTCCGTCCGCTCCTCCGTCTTGGGCAGGAAACCGCATACCCGCTGGTCCTCGTCCCGCAGGACGATGTCCGAGTCGAAGGGATGGGAGTTGGGGTGGACGAACAGCGTGGCCTCCGCCTGCTTCTCCCGGTGGAACGCCAGCATCCGGGGGATGCTGATGTCGAAAATGGTGTCGCCGAATACCAGCAGGAAGTCCTCCTCCAGCCGGTCGGCGATCTCCGCCAGCGCGCCGGCGGTGCCGAGGGGCTGCTCCTCCCGGTAGTAGCCGATGCGGACGCCGAAAGCGGCGCCGTCGCCGAAAAAGGCTTCGATCTTCTCGCCCAGGTATCCGGTGATGAGGAGGATGTCCGTCACACCGCTGCGCCGCAGCGTCTCGATCTGCCACTGCAGGATGGGCTTGCCGGCGATGGGTGCCATGGGCTTGGGGATCTCATCGTTGGTGATGGCGCGCAGGCGGGTGCCCTTGCCGCCGGCCATGATGACCGCCTGCATCACAGAACGGCCTCCACCGTCTTGGCAACCGCCTCGTCGCTGGTCATGGAGGTGCTCCAGCCGGCAGCGTGGATCTTATCCAGGTTGTAGGCAAACACGGGGACATCGCCCTTCCAGCCACCCCGGCCGCCGGTATACTCAAAGGGGATGCCGGTCAGTCCCATCTTCTCACAGACGATCTCCGCGATGCGCTTGACGGAGGACTGGGTCTCCACGCCTACGTTGTACAGCGTTACGCCCTTGCCCGCGTCCTTGAAGTGCATGATGGCGTCCACCAGATCCAGCACATAGATATACGGCTTGGTCTGGGTGCCGTCGCCCAGGATCCGCAGGTGGGAGGGATCGGCCTTCAGCCGCTTGACGAAGTCGAAGATGACGCCGTGGGTCAGCCGGGGGCCGATCACGTTGGGGAACCGGAACACCAGCACCTCCAGGTCGTTCATGTAGGCGTAGGCGGAGATGGCGGCCTCGGAGCCCAGCTTGCAGCCGCCGTAGTAGGAGATGGGGCGCAGCGCCACGGCGTCCTCCGACACCTCATGGCCCATCTGCTCGCCGTAGACGGCGGAGGTGGATGCGAAGAACAGCTTTTTCACGCCGTTGAGCCGCATGGCCTCCAGCAGAGAGAACGTAGTGGAGTAGGTGTTGTGGTATTCGATGGCCGGGTCGTTGGCACTGGCCTGGATGTCGGAATTGGCGGCCAGATGGAACACATAGTCCACCTGCTCGGCGCGGAAGATATCGTTGACGGCAGCGAAGTCCGCCAGATCCTGCTCATACAGCTTGAAGTGTGGGTTGCCCTGCAGATGGGCGATGTTGGCCTTTGTGCCGATAAAATAGTTGTCTACGCAGACAACGTCGTGTCCCTCAGCCAGGAGGGCGTCAATGAGGTGGCTGCCGATGAATCCGGCGCCGCCGGCTACCAGTGCTTTCATGCTCTTTCTCCTTTAATCCCAGTATTTGTCGCCGATATAGGCCACAGAGGTGCCGTCCTTCTCGAAGGAGAAGGGGAATTCTTTCTTGCGCAGAGCCACGCGCAGACGTTCCTGCTTGTCCGGCTCGCAGTAGAACAGCAGAAACCCGCCGCCGCCGGCGCCCAGCAGCTTGCCGCCCAGCGCGCCGTTGGCCATGGCAGTTTCATAGGCCTCGTCAATGGCCGGGTTGGAGATGCCGCTGGCCAGCGTCCGCTTCAGCTTCCAGCCCTCGTTCAGCAGGTCTCCGAAGCCGGAGATGTCGTCCCGCTCCAGTGCCGTGCGCATATCCTCCGCCAGTGCGCACATCTGCCGCAGATTGGCGGTCTTATCCGTGGAGCTCATGTTTTTCTTCTGCTCCGACAAAATGGCGTTGGCCGACCGGACATCGCCGGTATAGAACATCATCAGGTTCTGCTGGAGACGGCGGTATGTTTCCGGCTTCATCATGAGCGGGGCCACGGATACCGTGCCGTCCCGGTGGAAACGGATGAAATTCAGGCCGCCGTAGGCTGCCGCGTACTGATCCTGCTTGCCGATGGGACTGCCCAGTTTTTCAATCTCGACGCGGCAGGCTCGCTCCGCGATCTCGCCCTTGGACATGTACTTCCCCTGGTAGCAGTTCAGTGTGTTGATCAGGCCCACCGTGAACGTGCTGGATGAGCCGAGACCCGTGCCGCCGGGCACATCCGCCGTGGAGACGATCTCCACGCCGTGGAGCTTCCGCTCATTCAGCACGCAGTTGAAGATGCGGTGCCGGATCTCGGACAGGTCGCTGACCAGCTCGTTTTCTGAGTACTTCAGCAGCGTCTTGTTTTCGTCAAAGTATGGATGGATGGAGATATAGCAGTAGCGGTTGATGGAGGTGCTCAGCACGCAGCCGCCGTACTGCTCGTAAAAATCTGCCAGATCACTTCCGCCGCCGGCAAAGCTGATGCGGAAGGGTGTTTTTGTCATGATCATGTGATTTTCCTCTTTTCCGTTTGTAATGTGTGTCGGATGGTTTTGGCCGTGTGCAGGAGATAGGCTGTGGCCGGCAGGCCGATGAGCCGCAGCAAAAAACGCAGAAAGCGGATATACAGGTCACTCCCCCCGGCAAGAACGTTCCGAGCATCAGCAAAAAGCTGCCGTCCCGCCGATCTGTCCGCAACTGGTATCTCGTAGATCTGCGCCATATTGAGAACATATTCAAACTGAAGCTGCGCTGTTACGCAGTCCGAATAGGGCAGGGCCGCTTCCCGCAGCCGCCGGATGGAGCGCTCCAGCACGAACACGGTATCCTCCAAACGGCGCAGGGTGGGCCTGTCCATCAGAGATGTGCCGCGCCCCACGGCGTAAAGGTAGTACGGGTCGTGGTAAAAGGCGGCGTCTGGCTGGTTGAGAAGGACGCTGGCGGTGTAATCCACATCTTCGCTCATCCGGTTTTCCAGAAATGTGATGCCGTTGCACACCAGAAAGTCGCGGCGATAGATGTACCGCCATACGTTCCAGAAGCACTTGTGCTGCCGCAGCATTTTTCCGATGTGCTCCACGCCCTGAAAATCGCCGCCCTCGCCGATCTGGAACCACGGCTCCAGCTGCCCTGTGCGGCGATTGTCGTGGTAGAAGTCGAAAACGTACAAGTCCCGGGGGGCGGTGTCCTCCCGGATGCGCTGCAGCGCGCGGGTGAACAGCGCCGTATCCACCAGATCGTCGCTGTCGATGTATACGAGGTAGGTGCCCCGGGCCTCCCGCACCGCGCAGTTGCGGGCGTTGGACAGGCCCCTGCCGTCCTGCCGCAGCAGGCGGATATTGGCGTGCCGGCGGGCGTAATGCGCCGCGATGGCGGTGCTCCCGTCGGAGGACTCACCCAGCGAGAGGATGACCTCGTCCGCCGCCGTCAGTGCCGGCAGGGCGCTTTCCAGACAGGCGGAGAGATATGGCTCCACATTGAAAACGGGGATGATCACGCTGAATGTGATCCTTTTTTGTATATAAGTCTCGCTCTGCATTCCAATCTTTTCGCTCACCATTCCGCCATAATCTCCCCATAGGTGCTGTTCGTGGTCCCGTTGGACACAGAGATCAAATATAACTTCTATAGTCACTTTGCACGGCTGCCGTAGGATGCTTCTCAACTGTGTAAACTCTGGTCACTGCACACCGTTGGCATAATCACGAGCAGCGCGTTGCTCTGCAGCACCACAAATATCGCACTGTGCAAGGGACTCGTGAGGTTAGCCTTTTGGCTGTTCACCTTTCGCTATGCCACGGCCTTTTGCTTATGGCATAGACATAATTGTTATTTAGCGGTGCAGATAGAACGATACCCGCTAAATTGAAAAATTCTACATAATAAAATATCATTTTTTTCAAAAAGAGTCAAGTGAACCGCACAGTTTTATATAGAAAGGCAAGGCCGCTTCACTACATTTTGAAGCGACCCTTTTTAGTTGTATTCATTTTGCCCCGCAGTTATCACTGCGGGGCTTTCTTTTCACAGTATTTTCAAAAAGCCGAAACAAAATAATAATTATGCCCACCCGCTGAGCAGGTTCAACCCGTCCAGCCGGCGGGCACTTTCTTTTGCCGTTGCCCGCAAATAAATGCGTGTCGTTTCAATGCTGCTGTGCCCCAGCACATCCGCTAAGTGAACCACATCCCTACAGGCGGCATAAAACGACCTGGCAAACACGCCCCGCAAATTATGAGGAAACACCTTGTTTCGGGATACCTTGGCCGTCTGACAGAGTTTCTTCATCTCGGACCAAATAAATTTTCGAGACAAAGGCTTTCCATTCGGTCGTCAACCCTTTCGTTACCGCCCGCCCATTCAACCATACTGCAAACTTTCCCGTCGCCCGAAGATATGCCTCAATAGTGGCTGGTTCCCGTTCCTCCTACCGCAAATACACTGCAAATCGCATGATTTCTCTCTCGGTGATTTCCGGTTTCATT
>ERZ1026850.1045-NODE-1045-length-15487-cov-5.676387_pt1 | contig 15487 bp, 17 predicted proteins | sample MGYA00380155_ERZ1026850 | MGnify/ENA primary metagenome ERZ1026850 (study PRJEB33269, sample SAMEA4719791) | human gut metagenome | biome: human-associated habitat; feature: organic feature; material: feces | place: Cameroon | collected 2013-10 ... | reverse complement strand
GGAACTTTTTGGTGGAGACTGCTGGACTCGAACCAGTGACCTCCTGCGTGTGAAGAACTGCGTAATGACTGGTGCAGGCGGTCATAGCCGCCGCGTTCCGCATAGGCACAGGTCGTTTGCCCCACCGCAAGGGCTCAAGCTGTACATGGCAACAGCGGTTTACAGTCTAAAAAAGCCCGACACATAACATCATCCAATATCTGGTAAATTTAACCAACACCGTGCAGGGAAGATCATGAGATTTATCGATGCTCTTTATATGCAAAGCTGAGCACTTTTGTTGCCACACGAAATGCATCGATAGCTTTCCCAGCAAACATTAGCATGAGCCTTACCATACAAGTGTGTTTGAAGATGTCTGTTGCTGACAACTAAATCACATTAAATCCATCAGCATAGGTAGCATTTTTATTTTTGCTTGCATCAACCGAAAAAGAGCCTTGCCGGTCAAATAAGACAGTAATTGCTTTTGAGTAGTCAATGTCACCGTGGAGAACACGAATGTAGAAGCTCGCATGGTGCTTTTTGCAAAGATTGCACACGGTCATCAGCCCAATGCCGCTACCTCCGGAATCCTTGCGGGAGGTATTGCGCCGTGAGCCGAGAGTTTTAAGGATCTCCGGCAAAAAAGGTGGCCCATTATCGCCGACACTGACAAACAAGGAATGCTCATGCACGCCCATTTCGATAAAGACGCACCGTTTGCCCTCGTTGTCTGTAACAGAAAGCAAGGCATTCTCGGTTAATTCAGCCAAAATGGTGGATATGTCATGGTCGGGAACACCGGCAGCAATAAGCTGCCGCACATCACAGGGAACGCGGACGTCGATGGTGATACCCTTTTCCTTTGCCCGGTAGCGCATAATGGAAACCACCGCATCAATGATAGGGGATCCTGTTTTTGCCAGATGACCCGCGTCGTTTTCATAATCCCTTACAACGCCTGCCCTTTCTTGTGAAAGGGCATCGATTTGTGCGACCATTGCCTTTGCGCATTCCATGCGCCCCACAAGATCATCATTTTTTGCGGTGGAAACAAGGAATTCCTTGACACAGAGATCTAATGCAGGAATGAACTTATTGTCCCTATGTACTATGGCAGATAATATCTCATTCTCTTTGCGGAGAGTATCAACCTCTTTCCTCATCTCATCCATTTCGCGGCAATTTAGGCGTGCATGGTAGTCCTGCGTAATACGGCTTTTATACCAAAACAAAAGCAGCAGGCCAAAAAGAAAAACGGAGAACATGATCATAACGGAGATCTGATTTATTTCAGGCCCCATCCCCAGAAACGATGCCATCAAAAGGATGGATACGCTGAGATATACGCCAATGTCTCCATATTTTGAGTCCGTGAGAAAGGGCAGTCCGTGTGAAAAACGCCGTATTTTGAAAAACAGGAAAGCTAAAAGCAACTGTGCTACGCCAATCAGACCAGCTTGTATCAAGGGTGGAATGGTTCTGAGCGCAGGGAACACTTCCTGCATGATTGCAAGAACGGCTACGCCTATGAAAAAGCTGATATAAGAGAACGCAAAACCGCTAATTACCGCGACAAGTATAGTATTTGCCTTTGCGGGGAAGTAATGCTGAAAATAAACGACCGTAACAGCAGCCAGCACGATAAGGCTTACAGCCGGAGCAATACTCCGAAGTATACATATAAGGGCTGCTCCGGTAATGGTAAAGATAGATAAGGAGAGGATTTGAGAAAGTTTGCTCGGTGGATGCTCATTCAGAAGCCTGTGAATGGTGTAAACGCAGCACAGGATCATAAAAATGTATTTGATGGCAACGGTGAAAATCAAGCATCCCTCCATCCTAACAAAAACCAAAGAAAAGATGCAGCCAAATACGAATAGAGAAATCCGCACCGCACCGTTATCCTCTAGGCATATCAAAAAAAGGAGGGTATTCGGATGCGGTGGCTGCGTACATTCTTCTATTGGTTTGGCCTTTAATCTATTTCGTTATCGCATAATAGCCGGCTCAAGTGAGTCGGCTATTGCATTTAATATGCGTTCTTGATCTTGTTGGCGTAATAATAGATGAACTCAGTCAAAGTGGGGGACCCTCTCTCCTGACTGATTTTTGCAGTATAGTGCAGCAGCAACTCATCAATAGGGGAAGATCTCCACGCTCGTGTGATAGCATTTTGCATACCGCGTTCCACGCTGGATGCCGTTTTGCCGTGTGCCAGACCAATTCTGTCGCAAAGATTTGACACATTGCGGTCAGTGATTGCGAACTGTATTGCTTCCACGAGATAGCCATAGCCAACCACCTTGGGATTGATGCCAATGGCATCCAATTCCGCACAGATTCGCCGTACCATTCGCTTTTGTTGCTGCGCATGGCTTTCCTGCGTCCCACTCAGTTTGCCGGAATGTATCCGTGCCTTAGGCATTACGCTACCCAACATACGCAGGAAGTCAACAAGAGAGCGCGGGGAATATCCGTCCTGATGCTTTGAAAAAATATAGTCTGCACCAAGCTTTCGCGCCAGTTCATATGTAATCGCACTGGAGTTGTTGGTTGTAACTATAACATAAGGGTGTATGTCCACAGGAGCGTTCTGTAACGCCTTGAGTAGAGACAAGCCGCTTCCGCCCCCTTCGTGTAGTTCCAGGTCAAGGATGATCACATCTGGCAGCATGTCGCACACCATTTGAAACGCCTCGATAGAACTGCTTGTAATACCCAGTAGCTCCAATTCACTTTCGCCGTCCAAACAGGCCTCTAACTCCCGACAGGTGCGAGTGTCATCTTCAACAAGCAAGATGGAAACCACGCTTTTCATGGAATCACCCCTCTCACACTCATAGAATACACGAACTTCCAACAGAAAGCAATATTTTCCAACATAAACAACTTCAAAAACCAATAGAAAAGAAATGCAAGAGATGAGATAATGCGATTGTGATGGAAAACGCTATGCAAGGAAACCGTTTTAAGAAAATCATATCCTGTTTTGTGCCAAGGGTCTTGGGTACATATATCATTCGAAAGCCGGTGCACGACGGTGACCGCATAGATATAAACGAAAACAAAGGAGAAAAATTATGGAACTGAAAAACATGAATGGCTTCTGCGAGCTGACGCGGGAAGAGGCAACGGGGATTGATGGTGGTGCTTGGAAAGCGATAGCAAAGGACATCGGATTGTCAATCTTAATTGATGGTACCAAAAAATTTGTAAAAGAGGCATGGAATAATCGTGCGAACTGGGGGGTACAGCAGAATGATCCCTGCCGCAGTACTGCTTTGTGGCGAATTTATGTCGGTAGATAGTGCGGAAATGGATATGGTGGGGACAGTCCCCCGCCATATCATATCTATAAAAGTTGGAGGATGACGTTTTTGCGAAATAGCCGAAGCTCTATTTTGATATGCTCCTACATAGGAACTTTTGTCATTGCTTTTGTCATAGGTTGTGCAGCTGTTGATGATGAGAGAATTGTTGTGGTCATGGCATATACCACCGTGATAGTCAATGCATTGTTAGCTGCGATGGCATACCTACTATATCGAGATGTATTTCGCAACGGGTTCAAAAAAAGCGGTACAAATTTTGCAAAACAACTTTTTCTGACTTCGGTCATCATTCTAAGTGCTAATATTCTTATGGCATTATTGCGCGGCATGTGGTTATCGCAAGTCACCGAAAACCAGGAAATACTAAATAATTATACCGCTGTTTTTCCGATAGGCATGTTTTTTGATTCCATTATCTTTGCGCCGATTATCGAGGAAACAATAATCAGGGAAATCATTCAAAACAGGATAGATAAAAATCTGCGGGGACACAGCCCCTGGATAAGCATACTCCTGTGCAGTTGCATATTCGCCTGTATGCATGCTGAAATCTCTGTTGACCTTTTGCCATATTTTGCTATCGGCTTGATATTAGGTGTTACTTATAAAAAGACGAACAATTTAGCTTTGGTTACGTGTACTCACGCCGTAAACAATCTGGCTGTGCTTTTATTCATCAACTCCATTTTTCCGGATTAACGAGAGAGAACAAAATGGCTTTGTCGTTGGAAATAAACCGATATTGGATAATTGTTGGAATAACATCAGTAATAGGTGATACACTTTGATGTCCGTAAAGATTGTCTCTCAGCAAAACTACTACCACGTATTGCGAGAAAATATGGAGCCGAAAAACATGAGTGGCTTCTGCGAACTGACACGGGAAGATGCGAAGGAGATTGATGGCGGGCATGATAGGGCTCACAGGAATCACAATAGACTGACTGGCAGTAGGAAAAGTGCTGCTTCTGCACAATGGACTACTACGGGATGGGCTGTTTCTGCGATTGGCGTAGCCCTCGCTGTTCCAAGTGGAGGGACATCAATAGCTTTTGCGAGTCTTGGATTTGCGCTGGCAACAGGCTGGCAACAGGAAGTCTTGTAACGATGTGAGGTGTTAAAAAATGGATCGTAAACGAGTACTTCTCCTGGTGGCGGGACTTCTTGCTGGCACAATCCTAAGTGTGTTGTTATATAAAGTCCTGGATATCCCCTTTCTCAAGCAGATAATTCCTATTGTTGTTCTTATCATTGCTGCATTTATAATTATCAGAGCGTTTCACAAGGGCGAAATGTGAGTCGGCGGTGCCTGTTCTCATGGTATGTATAGGGGGAACAGCAGCAAATTCATATATCACGTGGAAGCCGATACGCAGCGGTGACCGCATGGATATAAATAAAAACAAAGGAGAAAAATTATGGAACTGAAAAACATGAAGGGCTTCTGCGAACTGACGCAGAAAGAGGCAATGGACGTTGATGGAGGGTACAGATTCATATCTGGCGATCCTCAGCCCTATAGGAATAACCATGTTGCTGCTGCAGCGACCTGTTCAATTGTTGCCAGCTGTTTTGGTGGGCCGGCGGGAGCAGCAATCGGAATCGGCCTTACACTTTGGGGCCTCATGTGATGCTTCACTAAGACGGGTCCTGGAACCAGCGGAGGGTTTCCGCTGGTTCCAGGAATTCGAGGATTTAAAGATTTAAGGAGGCAACGGATAAAAATGGAACGTAAGAGTGTCCTGATTGAGACTCTTGAAAAAGTGTGCATTCCCGTGGGAGCCTCTCTGTGTGCCTTTTTCACTGCGATAGACATAAAGGCGATGAAAAACACAGATTGTTCTGAATGGATTGTTTTCTTGGGAGTATTGCTTACAGCTGAAATAGTGAAAATGAAGCGCGGGATGGGCAAAAAGGGATTTGTTGCAATTTACACCGGCATACTATTGTTAGCAATTGGCATTTTTATAGCCGCCCATTTTTAGCAGTTTTCTTGCAAAAGAGCGATGAACCCCAAAGCAGATAATTCCCATTGTTGTTCTTATCATTGCCGCATTTGCAATTATCAGAGCGTTTCGCAAGGGCGAAATGTGAGTCGGCGGTGCCTGTTCTCATGGTGTGTATAGGGGGCACAGCAGCAAATTCATATATCACCTGGAAGCCGATACGCACGCAACGGTGACTGCAAGGAGAAGAATCATGGAACTGAAAAACATGAGTGGCTTCTGCGAACTGACGCAGGAAGAGGCAATGGAGATTGATGGCGGGAATCGTAGCAGGTATGGTGGCAGAGGAACGTTCTGTGGCGGCTATGCAAAAAATCTGTCGGCCAGGGATTTCTGTCAAACAGCAGCCTACTTTGGTGGAACGATGGCGGCTGCACTGGCTGTCTCAAATCCTGCTGGCGCGGCGGCATGGGCATTTATTGCCGCGACATCTGCCTATGCGGGGCGTTAAGTATTTAAATGGGTGAATTAAAATGAAGATCGATTGGCATGCAGGAATCATTCTTCTATTTGCGTTGTCTTCACTTTTCTTTTTAGGTAAGGCATTGGCAAATAAGCGAAGCGGTAAACCATTTCGTTGGAAAATAGGAAATCTCCTATTTATTGGTATGAGTTCTGTCACTGTCGTGTTGTTACTCGCAGCACTTCTGTTTATGCTTCTCAAGAACTACAACTTGATGCAATGGTTTATTTCAATAGGCTACGTCTTATCTGCTTTGTGTGGCGTTCTCTTTGCACCAAGTAAAGAGTAATGATGTAAGGGTTAACTTAAATGGAGATTATTCTGGCGAAGATTGTAACGATCCTTTTATTGGCGGGGGCTTTTGCGCTCATTTGTGCAGGGCTTTTCCGCAGGAAACTGAAGCTGTCGCAGTTAAGCGGGAAACTGCTTCTGCTTTCTGTTTCAGGGCTTGCTTCCTACGCGATCATTGTTGTCCTGGCAATATGGAAATGGAGCAGTGCCGGAGGATCCGTGATTATCGCAGGTGTTTGCTCCTATGCGCCCGCCGTCGCGCTGTATCGTATTTTGATTAAAGATTTGGAAGTCTAATATAAAAACTGACACACATTTACATTCGGAGGGCCCGTATGGCTTTCATCGTAATTACCATCCTTGTACAAGCGGCGATTGCCTTTGCTGTGCTGCATGCATTCAAAGTGCGAAAACAAAAGAATATCACATGGACGTCTCTGGCGCGGAAGTGGTATTTTGTAGCAAGTGCTGCGGCGCAGGCGGCTTTAGCGGTCATTTCCTTTGTCAAAATCGATGACAGCAGCTTTTGGCTATTGACGATCATTGTGTCCGCACTGGCTGCGATCAATCTCTGTACACAAATAACGAGCGGCAAGGCAAAATAACAGTTCCCCCACAAGACAAAACCGTGCCATTTGTGGTGCAGGGCAGCGATACGCTGCCCCGCAACGCAAGCCAATAATCCGCAAAAGAGAACAGTTGATCGGAGTTTCGTTATGACCTACTATTGTATCAAACAACATGATGTTACCGACTGCGGAGCGGCGTGCTTGGCAACGATCTCCAAGCAGTATGGGCTGAGTCTTCCCATATCCCGCATTCGCGAAGCAGCGGGAACGGACAAACAGGGAACGAATCTACGGGGACTCGTTCAAGCAGCGGAGCGACTTGGCTTTACTGCGAAGGCCGTAAAAGGAGATCAGAACGCGCTACTCAGTGATTTTCCGCTGCCTGCCATCGCCCACGTACTGGTAGATGGCAGGCTGCTGCATTATGTCGTGATACATAAGATCACAAAAAAGAGAATATTGGTGGCCGACCCGGCCAAAGGTATGGTCAAGTACACACCAGAGGATTTTTTTAAGATCTGGACGGGTGTATTGGTTATCATGATACCCAGTGAGGCTTTCAAAAAAGGAAATGAGACGAAAGGCACGCTGTCGCGGTTCTTCTCGCTGCTGTTGCCGCAGAAAGGACTATTAGCACAAATATTTCTGGCCTCACTCCTTATTACTGTTTTCGGGATAGGCGCATCCTTCTATTTCCGATTTATCATGGATGAGGTCGTGGTCAATGGACTGGAACGTTCACTGACCATCGTATCTATCGGCGTGTTGGCATTGTATGTATTCAAGGCGGCACTGGAATACTTCCGCGGACACCTGATGCTCTATATGAGCCAAAAGCTGGATATTCCGCTGATATTAGGTTATTATCAGCATGTTTTGCGGTTGCCCATGAGTTTTTTCGGCACCCGGCGTATTGGCGAAATTATCTCCCGCTTTACAGATGCATCGAAAATTCGGGACGCCATATCCAGCGCAGCCCTGTCCATTATGATCGATACGCTCATGGCAGTGGTCGGCGCAGTGGTGCTGTACTTACAGAGCCGAACCCTGTTCTTTATCGCCGTGCTGCTTCTGCTGCTTTACGGTCTGGTGGTGTTTGCCTACAATCATTCCATCCGCAAGGCAAATGAGCAGGTGATGGAGGACAATTCACAGGTAACTTCCTATCTGATAGAATCGCTGAATGGGATCGAAACGGTGAAAGCCTATACCTATGAACGCCATGCAGAATATGAAACAGAGAAGCTGTTTGTCCGTTTTTTGAAAAGCATCTTCCATGGTGGGATGCTCGCCAATGGGCAACAGACTCTGACTGGTGTTATAGCCGCTATCGGGGAAATCGCGATCCTATGGGCAGGCACTGCCTCTGCCCTCAAAGGCGATATGACAATGGGACAATTAATCACCTTTAACGCACTGCTGGGTTACTTCTTGACACCTATCCAGAATCTTATCAATCTCCAACCTACTATGCAGACCGCCGTTGTCGCAGCAGATAGGCTCTCTGAGGTGTTGGAACTATCAGCAGAACAGGGAGAAGGCGAACACGGTAAGCTCAAGGACATCTCCCTGCGGCAACCTATATCCATCAGCAACCTCGACTTCAGATACGGAACACGAGAATTGGTACTGCACAGCATTGATCTGCACATCCGACAAGGCGAAAAAATCGCGCTGGTGGGCGAAAGTGGCAGTGGCAAAACCACGCTTGTCAAGCTGCTTATGCGGTTTTATCCCTGGGAGAAGGGTGAAATCTGTTTTGGCGATTATAATGCCAAGGATATTGCGCTGGATACACTGCGGCAGCACATTGCCTATATCCCCCAGGAAACATTTCTGTTTAGCGGCACGATACGAGACAACTTGCTGTTGGGCAATGAAAATGCTCCGCTGGAGGAAATTATCGAGGCTTGCAAAATGAGCTGTGCCAATGAATTTATAGAGAAGATGCCTACTCGGTATGATACTCTTTTGGAGGAAAACGGCGCAAACCTCTCCGGAGGACAACGGCAGCGACTTGCAATTGCTCGGGCTCTATTAAAAAAACCGGACGTACTTATTTTGGATGAGGCCACCAGTAACTTGGATTCTGTAACAGAAAAAGCCATTGAAAAGACTATCGACAACCTGCCCGATACCGTTACAACAATTATTATTGCCCACCGCCTTAGTACAATTATGCACTGTGATACCATCTACGTCATGGATAATGGAAGAATTGTAGAGAGCGGAAATCACGAGAAGCTTATGCAGAGCAAAGGAATATATTATCAGCTTTGGAAAGAACAGAGCCCCACTATGCAGGGAGGTGACATGCGATGAGCGTGAAAATAATGGACATAAATGACCTTTCTGATAGTCGGGAAGTCATGGCAAAAAAGGTTCCTCCTGCGACAACTGTCTTTATCTGTTTTGTCGCTATGATGCTTATAGCAGCATTTATATGGGCGTATTTTGGGAAGATAGATACCTATGTCATCGCTACCGGAGAAATACGTTCCGCTGAGACACCATCCACGATAACTCTCAGAAATGGTGGAAAAATCGCCAATATTATTATAGCAGATGGTTCTTTTGTACATGAAGGGGACGCAATCATAGAATTAGATAAGGATTATTATGAAAAACAGCAATCTTTGTTGGACGAACAAATTGCAAAGAAAGAATCCGACATAGCAAACTACCAGCAACTCATCAAATCTATACAAAATGATGACAATATGTTTCATGAATCCCGTGATCCTGTTTTTTATTACCAATATGAGAATTACCGGTTAGAACTGGAAGCAGCAAACAAGAAAATAGCGGCGACCAATGATCAGGTTTCCGCAACCAGTAAAGGCTATGAGTTGGCAATTGACTATGCTGCGGACAATCTGAAGTCTGTGCAGGTATTGTACAAGGAATATCAAGCACTGTATGCTGCAGTTGAAAGCGGCAGCACTTATACTGGAGCTAATCAAACGGTTACAAGTGCATATAACAGCTATAAATCCTCATTGGATAAAGCAAGAATTAGTTATAGTGCCTATGAAGAAGCGTATACGCAGCTTTTGAGGGAATACGAATTATCTGGAACGGGTAGTACTCCTTCCGAAAGTGAAAACGAAACCATGCCTGATCCTAACGATATGTTTCCGGAAAAAACCGCAAATGGTACAGCAAATAACGAATCAACAGATACCGATGAGTCAAAAACGGCAGCTGCAGGCGCACCGGGTAACTTTGACACAGAGGGTGTCAGCCAAACCACATCCTTATCTTCCGTTACTGCTGAGCAGGTACGGCAGGCGAAATACTCTATGGACACAGCCCAAGCCGATATGGCGGCGATAAAAATGTCCGCGCTTGAGCAAATAACGGCAACGTTGGACAAGTTGAATGAACAGGCATCTGCCTATCAATCCAATATCAGCGAATATAGAGCGAAAGATGGTGCTCTTTTATATGATGACAGCCGTGAGATTTCCCGGCAGCAAATCAAAAACGGATATTACATTGATATTAGCAATTCCATTGTGTCTTTGCGTCAAGAACTTAAAACCTTGGAATCTCAGAAACTAGATGCTGAAGAAACATCTGCAAATCTCTCTGTCTCTGCGGCAAGGAGTGGCATTCTTCTCTACAGTCAGAATTGTGCCATCGGAGATGTTGTTAGCGGAGGAGCCACAATAGCCTCGATTATCCCGGAATCGGGTGGCTATGAGATAGAGCTCTACATTCCAGATGGAAAAATTTCAGAAGTTCATGTTGGACAAGAAATTGAGTATACCTTTGAAGCTGTGTCTGTAACAGACTTCGGGAAAGCACAAGGAAAAATCACGGATATTTCTGCAGACTCTTTTACAAATCAAACCGATGGAGGCAAATACTATAAGGCTACCGCTACCATTGACAATACAGTTCTGACAGGAGACAACGGAGAGACACGTGTTCTTAAAATCGGGATGCTCACAAAAGCACACGCTAAAACTGGGACACAGAGCATTTTGTCGTGGCTTTTAGACAAACTGAATCTGCACATTTCATGAAGTATCCTATGAAGTCTCAAAAAAGCAGTCATATCAACGGTTATATCCCGACAGCAGCCAATGGTAGCCATCAAAGCTCTCCTCGCGTGAACACGCATGAGACGATAGTAGCGGAACGAAACGTTCCGCTACTATCGTTATTGGAGATATTAGGAGCACAAGCACAGCGTTGAAATACCGAGCAAGGCTGTGGGTGTGGTCGGTACGTGAGCGCATAAGGATTGGCAACTATTCTTTTTCGTCAGTACGCTTCTTCCTCTTTTTCAATTCGGATATATCTTCGCGTATCTCTTTGATGGAAAAAACGACGTTCGTTTTTTGTGAAAGGTTGAGGAACTTCTCTCTATTCTTCATCCCCGATGCATCCGGCAATCCAACACACGCTGGCATAACATTCTGGGAAAACTGATTCTGGAGGATGTTCACCATTGCGTGCAGTTCCCTAATCTCATATATATCTACCGGAACGCTTTTGCCCTTCAGTGTAATGCGCCCTACCTGTTGCCCCACCGTTACACGGTCACCCAGCAGTTCTCGTACTCTTCCGCTAACATAGACCTTTCCCGCCGGAGCCATAGCCTCGATCCTTGAGGCGGTATTGACCACATCGCCGATGGCGGTGTAGTCCATACGCATCTCTGAACCAATATTGCCGATAATTGCGTCACCATAATGCACCCCGACACCGTAGGCCAGTTTGCATCCGTACGCCTGCTCCACCTCATCACTGAGTTTATCCATCTGCCCGACCATATCCATTGCAGCCTTGCAAGCCTGCCAGACGGCGTCCTTACAGGGGCGCACTGCACCCCATACCGCCATGGTACAGTCTCCGACAAACTTGTCCACCGTACCGTTGTTCTGCTGCACACAGCTGCTCGTCATCGTCAGGTATTTGTTTAGAATGTCCACGACACCCTCTGGTGCTATGCGCTCAGAAAGAGCCGTAAATCCTCGAATGTCCACAAACAGCACAGCAATATCTGCGTGCCGACCGTTCTCGTTGGACCAGTCTGAGGTGCTGTTCCCATTCAGCAGATCTTCCAGAATCGTCGGGTCAAGATAGCGGCGGAACAGATTGAGCATCCTGCGCTGCCCCTCCCACGCACGGACATAGTGAATGATCAGTGCCAGCAGCATACTGACGCTCATCTGCATCGGCAGCCACAGCGGATGTAACGCATAGCCGGCATCCTTCAAGACGCCCGCCATTAGGACGCTGATAATACTCGCCATCGTGTATAGACACAGCCCCGGAAATACAGAGATGTGGAACAGGAAATAGGAGAAAATCGCAATCAAAAAAACTAACACGGTTGCCTGCACAGTGTCGCTAACAGCAGCCATATCCCGGTGATTGAGCATCGCATCCAGCACATTCGCCTGATATTCCACGTTGTACATTCTCTGCACTTTGTCGATGGAGGTGGCGTAGCTTTCTCCGTCCTCTGCCAGATAGGAGCCTATCAGCACAATTCGTCCTGCCAGATCCGCAGGGTCAAAATTGCCGTCATAGATGTCCGAAAGCGTATAGGTCAGATAGGCACCCGGGTGCGCCGTATACTCCAGATACCAAAAATTATTGATCAATGAGGGCGTAAACGACTCGTCTACCTTTTGATACCCGCAGTAAAGCCGGTATATCTGCTCAGCCAGTGAGCATACCTCGTTGCCGCGTTCTTCCTGTACGCGCCACAAATGCCGCCGCACAATGCCGTCCCCATCACAGATAATATTATTGTGCCCCTGAAATGTAGCCGCTGCCAACTGTTTATACGGGCGCAAAACGTTTTCTGCTGTCTGTGAACCCGCACGATTTGCACCGGCGGCAAATGCCCGCGTATCATAGAGCGCACGGCACGCCACCACCACATTTCCCGTCTCGCAGCACACTTGTGCCAGCTCCGCATTCCATTCACCGTTTGTCTCGGAGGACAGCACCATGTCTATCCCAATGGCGGCAGGTTTCTGCTTGGGATCATCGTTCAACTGTCGAACAGCCTGCACCAAGGGATCTCGATCCCACGGCCACGTAGGAAAGAGCTGCATATCATCAGCGGTGATCCCCACCACTACAATCCGCTCATCAGGCACCCCCGGTTCTTGATAGAAACGGTCTTCCACCGCACAATCCACAGAGGATGTCAGTCCCAGAGACGTGCAGCCGGCGTACAGGAGCGACAGCACTATGCACACACAGACAGATCTGAACACGCTCAAGCGATCATATTTCCCCAAATTACTCTGTCTTTTCATATACGCCTCAACATCCACACAGCCGTTCTTTTGTTTACCGATAGGGTTTAGTCTCCAAACAGTCTAAACTTTTTATTTTCCATCTGCCTATTCCGGCGGTCGAAAACTCTCCAAATGGCGCAGGCGTGCTCCAGCACTTCCTCTTGATCCCTTACGCCGAGGCTGGCAAATTCGGCACACTCCCGCAGCCCGGCTTCCATGCTTTTTTGAGAGCGCGCCAAGAATATACTGGAGAATGTTCGCCTCTCATCCCCAGTTCTTCCCCCACCTTTTGCCACGATACCGTATTTCTCGCACTGTTGAGCCGCTACGGCTGCCAGCTGCATCGCAAACTGCATATCCTTCTCATCGAAAAGGTATCCGTCTGTCTTGTTGATCAGCTGGATACAGCCAAACGCTGCGCCATCCGATCCGCACAGCGGTACACACAGCATGGAGCGTGTGCAGAACCCTGTGTTCAAATCGACCTTGCCAGCCCAACGCGCGTCCTTCTGGCAGTCTGAAATAATTTCCGGCACGGCATTCTTGATAACCTGTCCCGCCACTCCCTCACCGGGGACCAGGTAGATGTCCGCCAAGTCACTGCCGCCATAAGATGCTTTGGGTCGGATCAGTCCGTCTTGACGAGAAAACTGCCAGAGTGTACCGGCTTCCGCGTGCATAGCTCCAGATACAATGTTCAGAACCCCTCGCATTGCCGCGTCAAAGTCGCTTCGTTTCTCTTCCAGCACAGAGGATAGTTCCTCTAAAGTCCGGCGGTATTTTGCGTCCTTTAGGGCATCCCACATGTCCAACATTTCAGAATTCATAGCTTTCTCCTTGTCCCTATCGGATCCGTTCAAACGTTGATCTTCATTCCCGCTCTGGCAAATACCGAAGAGGGAAACAGCTTTTTTGCCTCTTTCTCCATCTCTCGGAGTTGGACGTCTGTCCGCCCCGGCTCATGGTGGATAATCATCAACCTGTCCACACCGGCACGATTCGCCAAACGGCATCCCTCCTGCCATGTCGAGTGCCCCCAGTTGATATGTTCTGGGTACTCCTCGTCCGTATACATGCCGTCATACAATAAAAGATCACAGTTCTCCAATATTTCCTCGGGAAAATCTGTGTTGTGCTCAAAATCGCACAGCAGGCAGATATGCCTTCCAAATACCGACAGATCCAACACGCTGGATCCGTCCGGATGCGGTGCCGCCAGGAATGTTACCTTCACCTCCGGTCTCAGCCAAACCGGGTTGTTCCATTTTACCGGTTTGCGCTCCACGCGAAGGGTCGGGTCAACGGGCCAGAATGGGTGCCGGAACAACTGGGAAAGCGCATCGAAGCTCAGATTATACGCATCGGAGGATACGAAAAATCGCAGCTTTGCCGCCGTGGGAAACACGTCCCAATTCATCAACCCCATTACGTGGTCATAGTGCCAGTGGGTAATCACCACATCGACGGCTGCACAGTCTGCTAAAAGGGCACGTGCATTGTCAAGTCCCGTACCGCAGTCCAGCACAAGTGCATAATCTTCCTTCTTCAGCACAAAGCAGGTGGTCTGTCCCCCGAACTCCATGAACTCCGATCCAAACACCGATCTGCTGCCCCTGCAGCCACAAACATATAAAGTAAGTTCCCCTTTCATGCCAAACTCCTTTTTTGTGCCGACCTCCGCCCCGTCTTTTTCGTGACGGAGGTCGGCATTTTATTCTCTTTGGGCGAGCCTTATTTGCGATGTTTTCCCCTCAAGAATCGCCCATAGAGGAACAGAAGTACCACTACAGCCGCTACTATGATGACGCTCAGCAACATCGTGCCGTTTTTCTCGCTTCCCATCAACTTCCGGTTCAGGCCGTGCGCCACCTGGAAGCTGTTTTCACCGTCCGGTTTCTGGGTTTCATCGGCTGTAATATCCGGTGCGGGGTCGTTCTGTGAAGCAGGTCGCGTCTCACCGGCCATCAGCACCGCAGTGTCTTGCACGGAATATCCTCCCGATGCCGCGCTGTAGGCGATGACCTTATTCCCCAGCACCTGCTCTACCAGTGAAACGCCCCCTGCTCCGCTGTCGTCAACAGGTGTCAGAGACAGACCTCCGTCTGCGCCGGACGTCACCGTATAGGTCAGAGTTCCATCCACATACAGTTTCTCGCCCGCCACGTACTCCACACGGCTGTCATCATATAGTACCACGTCATCGGACAGGACACCCTCGCCGGGCACATAGGTCAGTGCCGCATCCGCCACGCTGTTGGAGGAGGTGGCCTGTTCCGTTCCGTCCTCGTCGGACGCACCGATCTGCGTGTCCTGATCTGCCCCCGTGGAAGGCTCAGCACCTGTCGCCCCGACGGCAGTTTCCTCGTCACCACCGTCTGCTCCGCCCTCGTCTGCGGGCTGTTCCGCTTGGTCGGGGTCAGGTGCGGCATCTCCTGTGAGCACTGTCCCTTCCCCGGTCGTATCGCCCGGTGCCGACAGGGCAGGATCACTTGCCGCAGTGTCTCCCGGCGTCTGTGATGTGCCGCCAGACGTATTGCCGCCACCTGCGATATTCGCGCCGCCGGCTTGCGCC
>ERZ1026850.1037-NODE-1037-length-15542-cov-9.596629_pt1 | contig 15542 bp, 19 predicted proteins | sample MGYA00380155_ERZ1026850 | MGnify/ENA primary metagenome ERZ1026850 (study PRJEB33269, sample SAMEA4719791) | human gut metagenome | biome: human-associated habitat; feature: organic feature; material: feces | place: Cameroon | collected 2013-10 ... | reverse complement strand
AGGAATTAAATCTTGAATCATACATAACCTCATATAAAAAAAGAAAAAAGCATATAAAATGCAGCCTATAATGCAACCCTGATAACCAGTCTGTTTTTTCTATACTCTTCTTACATTTTGAGAAGGAGGAAGAAAAAATGGCTTGGTTTTTAGATTTTATAAAAAAATATTTTGGTTAACGTCCATCCGTAATCTTTTCCGCGTAAAAGTAAATGAATTCCTTAATGGTAGGCATTCCGCGGTCAGGATTGATATGGGCGGTGTAGCAGTTAAGAAGAGTTTCGGTGTCATTGGAATTCCATGCGCGGTTGATGGCATTTTGCATGGCTCGTTCCACACTGGAATTACTCTTCTTATACTTGTTACCAAGAATCTGGGAAATGTTTGTGGTCGGGGCATCAATTGTTATCATAATGGCATCGGTCAGATATTTGTAACCGACAACCTTTGGACTGATACCAATGAGCTCCAGTTCCCGGTGGATTCTGCGGATAAGTCCCTGCTCTAAATCTTTCTGATTATCTTTCATATAAGAAGTATTGGATGTGGATTCTGTCATTTCAATCATAGGAAGAAGCTGTTCAAGAAAATCAACAGCTGATTCCGGTGAGTAGGAATCTTCATATTTGCCGATAATAAAATCAGCACCAAGTCTTCTGGCAGATTCCAGCGTGATTTTGCTGGAGTTGTAAGTAGTAACAAGGATATAAGGCTTTTTCTCTAAGCCCAGTTTATTTAAGTCAGAGAGGAAAAACAGTCCGTTTCCACCACCATGATGTAATTCCAGATCAAGAATAACAGCGTCAGGAAGCGTATTCTGTACATATTGAATGCCAACATAGGAATTGTTGGTGACGCCGGCTAAATCCATATTATCTTTAGTTGCAATATAGTTTGAAATACGATTGCAGGTGTTCATATCATCTTCGATTAATAAAATGTGGAGCGTTTTTTCCATGTACAAGTCCTCCTGATTTACTCATATATCGTTTCAATAAAATAACATTTCACAAGGCATCTTTAAAATTAAGCTTATTATATCTCAAAATCCCCTTTAAAACAACAAAAAACAATACAAACCAACGAAAACCAACAACAAAAGCGTAAAGTTTGTGTTGGAAAAAAGTGGTAAACTACCCAGTAAGGAGTATCGATAAAGAATTTGAGTTGTGTAAAGTTATCATATAGATTCGGGTGGCTGCTTTCAAAGCGGTCACCCGAAAGTCGTTTCTGGAGGGAAAAATCCCTTGTCTTTTCCCCTTTCAAGCCGTACTATAGAAATAGCTATATCAATTAGAAAATCAGCCATTATCCAAAGAGTATGAAACTATAATAACAGGCCAGGTGAACCATGACATATATAAAAGACGAATTATGTAAACTAGCATCCTCTGATATGTACCCCCTTCATATGCCGGGACATAAGCGGAGACTGGATTGTGACATCAATCCTTATACATATGATATTACAGAAATAGATGGATTTGATAATCTGCATGCCGCAGAAGGAATCATAAAGGAAGCAGAAGAGAGGGCAGCCGCATTATGGGGTGCAAAGAGTTCTTTCTTTCTGGTAAATGGAAGTACCTGCGGTATTTTAGCAGCACTCAGTGCCGCATTACCGAAAAAGGGACATCTTCTGATGGCACGAAACAGCCATAAGGCAGCATATCATGCAGCATATTTAAGAGAGTTACAGGTGACATATCTCTATCCGGTATTTACGGAATTCGGGATACAGGGTGGAATACTGCCGGAGCAGGTGGAAGCTGCATTAGAAGCAGATGAAAGTATCGAAGCTGTGTTTCTTACATCACCGACCTATGATGGAATCGTATCAGATATAGAAAAAATAGCAGAAATTGCCCATCAGCATGGGATTCCGCTGATTGTGGACGAAGCTCACGGTGCGCATCTTGGCTTTCATCCGTATTTTCCGAAATCAGCAATTGAATTGGGAGCCGATGTAGTAATCCAGAGCCTGCATAAGACGCTTCCGGCACCGACCCAGACAGCAATCATGCATTGGAATTCTTCTTATATAAAGAAGGAACGGCTGGAGTGGTTCTTAAATATCTATGAAACCAGTTCTCCATCATACTTATTCTTGACCAGCATAGATGAATGTGTGCGTCTGCTGACGGAAGAGAAAGAGAAGTATTTTGATGCATATGAGAAGCGTCTGAAAGACTTTTATGAAAAAACAGCCCACTTCACCCATGTGGAAGTCATGGGAGAAAGAGATTTAAAAGAGATAGAAGGCTTTGCCAAAGACCCGTCGAAGCTGGTGCTCCGTGCCACGAAAGCCGGACTTTCCGGGGAAGAGCTGTATCAGCTGCTCCGGGAGAAATACCATTTGCAGTTAGAGATGTGTCAGGGAGACTATGCACTGGCAATGACCAGTATCTTTGACCGTGAAGAAGGCTTTGACCGGCTGTATGCGGCACTGGAAGAAATTGATAAAAAAGAAGCCACAGCAAGAAGAACAATAACGCCGCAGTTTCTGACCGAAGCCTATGGGAAGCGGACGGTCCGTATATCCATTGCAGAAGCGCTGGATGCAAAGACAGCAGAAATCGGGCTGAAGGAAAGTGTTGGCAAGACGACAGGAGCATTTGTCTATCTTTATCCGCCGGGTATCCCGATGCTGGTGCCGGGAGAAGAGATTTCCAAAGAAGCGGTGGCAGTGATAAAAACCTGCCGGGAGAATGCATTTCGTATTTATGGCGTGACTGAGGACGGAAAGATAAAAGTTGTCATTTCCTGAAAATTATTTTATACTAGAAAACAGACGGCAAAACCGTAGAAACAGGAGATTTACACATGGGAAAGATTTTCTGCCTGATGGGCAAGAGCTCAACAGGAAAAGATACCATATATAAGATGCTGCGGGATGAGAAAGCGTTGCAGCTTCAGACGATTGTACCATATACCACCCGGCCAATCCGCGCCGGCGAGACGGAGGGCGTAGAGTATCATTTTATTGATGAACAAAGGCTTTCGAATCTCGAAAAAGAAGGAAAAGTCATAGAGCAGCGCGCATATGATACTATATACGGAATCTGGCGCTATGCCACAATTGCAGACGGGCAGGTTAATCTGTCGGAGCACAGTTATCTTCTGATTGGCACTCTTGCCGTGTATACACAGCTTTGTGCCTATTATGGAAAAGACGCAATCGTACCGATATATATAGAAGTAGAAGATGGTCTGCGTCTGCAGCGGGCATTGGACCGGGAGCGGATGCAGGATAAGCCAAAGTATACAGAGCTTTGCAGAAGGTTTCTTGCAGATGATGCGGATTTTGCAGAAGAAGCATTGGAAAAGGCAGGAATTACCAGACATTTTGAGAATGATAATCTGCAAAAGACAGTAGAGGAAATTGCAGCTTTTGTGCTATCATATAATGGATAGGTGATAAAATGGAGATTAGAGTAAACGACACTGCACCGGTGAATCAGACCACCGGAACCACGCCGGTAGACACCGGAGACGGCAGCTTTAAATTTACATTGACCAGTGCAATCGAAGAGCAGGAGCTTCAGCAGCGGTTGAACAGCCTCTTAGATGACATTACCAAACAGGGTAATCTTATTGCACAGCATATGGACATCCGGGACATGAAGAAATACCGCGGACTGGTGAAGGATTTCTTAAATGAAGTCGTAACCCGTTCCCATAAATTTTCCAGAGAGAACTTTCTCGACCGGAAAGGCCGTCATCGTGTCTATGGAATCGTCAAGTTGGTGGATAAGAACTTAGACGAACTGGCGGAAGAGCTGGTGAAGGATGAGTCAGACCACATTACCATATTGGATAAAATCGGGGAAATTGCAGGATTATTGCTGGATATTTTCACGTAAAAACAGGCAGCCTAAGGCAGCAGGCAGCTTCAGAAGAAAGGAGCGCACATGGCAGGATTTGCAGAAATCATTGGACATGAACAGATTATAGAGCATTTACAGAATGCAATAAAAATGGATAAAATATCCCATGCATATATATTGAACGGACCGGACAAATCCGGCAAGAAAATGCTGGCGGAGGCATTTGCCCAGACCCTGCAGTGTGAGCAGCACGGCATTGAGCCCTGCATGGAGTGCCATTCCTGTAAGCAGGCAGTGAACCACAACCAGCCGGACATCATTTATGTCACACATGAGAAGCCGAATACGCTTTCTGTGGCAGATATCCGCAGTCAGCTTGTAAATGATGTAGATGTGAAGCCATACAGCAGCAGATATAAGATTTATATTGTAGATGAAGCAGAGAAAATGAACCAGCAGGCGCAGAATGCACTGTTAAAAACCATCGAAGAGCCGCCGGCATATGCGGTTATCATTCTGCTGACTACCAATGCGGATGCATTTTTACCGACGATTCTTTCCCGGTGTGTGGTATTGAACCTTAAGGTAGTTTCTGATGATAAAATCAGAAAATATCTGATGGAACACTGTAAAGTGCCGGATTATCAGGCGGATGTGTGTGTGGCATTTGCCCAGGGAAATGTGGGAAAGGCAATGGCGTTGGCATCTTCGGATGATTTTCAGGAGCTGAAAGCTGCAGCCGTGCAGTTGTTAAAGCGAATCCATGAGATAGAGCTTTATGAATTTAAGGAAGCCATCAAACAGATTAACGAATATAAAATGGAAATCAACGATTATCTTGATATCATGATGATCTGGTTTCGGGACATTTTATTATATAAAGCAACAACAGATGTAAATGGACTGATATTTAAGGATGAAGTCTATGACATAAAGAAGCAGGCAAGCAAGAGTTCCTACAGTGGAATTGAAGCAATATTAGAAGCGTTGGAAAAGGCAAAGGTGCGCCTTACGGCAAATGTCAACTTTGACCTGGTGATGGAATTGTTGCTGCTGACAATAAAGGAGAATTAGAATGACAAAAGTAGTTGGAGTCAGATTCCGCAGAGCCGGAAAGATATATTATTTTGACCCGGGTAAAGCAAGGATGGAGGCAGGCAGCCATGTTATCGTGGAGACTGCCCGTGGCATAGAGTACGGAACCGTGCTGATTGCCCCGAAAGAGGTAGACGATAAAGCAGTGGTTCAGCCATTGAAGCCGGTCATCCGCGTGGCAACACCGGAGGACGATAAGACCGAGCAGAGAAATAAAGAGAAAGAAAAAGAAGCATACAAAATCTGTCTTGAGAAAATTACAAAGCATAAGCTTGAGATGAAGCTGGTAGAAGCAGAGTATACCTTTGATAACAATAAGCTTCTGTTTTACTTTACCGCAGACGGACGAATTGATTTCCGTGAGCTGGTTAAGGATCTGGCAGCAGTATTCCGTACCAGAATTGAGCTGCGCCAGATTGGTGTGAGAGACGAGACCAAGATTTTAGGCGGAATCGGTATCTGCGGAAGAGAATTATGCTGTAAATCCTATTTGTCTGATTTTGCACCGGTATCCATTAAAATGGCAAAGGAGCAGAACCTGTCCTTAAATCCGACCAAGATTTCCGGTGTATGTGGCAGACTGATGTGCTGTCTGAAAAATGAGGCTGAGACATACGAATATTTAAACAGCCGTCTTCCAAATGTGGGTGATACCGTTACCACAATTGATGGATGTAAAGGTGAGGTACAGAGCATTAATGTATTGCGTCAGCGGGTAAAGGTCTTAATCGAAGTAAATGATGAGAAAGAACTTCGGGAATATAAGGTAAAAGAGCTGAAATTCAAGCCAAGAAGACGCAGAGACAATATCAAACTTTCTCCGGAAGAGATGAAAGAGCTGGAAGCCTTAGAGGATAAGGGAGGAAAGTCTAAGATTAATGACGTCAAGTAATGAGATTCAATTAAAACCGGATGAGCGTGTGGACGAGCTGAATCGCAAGGGTTATCGTATCATTCAGGACACGAAGCAGTTCTGCTTTGGAATGGACGCGGTACTTTTAAGTGCTTTTGTAAAGGTAAAGCCGAAACAGAGAGTGTTAGACCTTGGAACCGGAACGGGAGTGATTCCCATTCTGTTAGAGGCGAAGACTCTGGGAGAGCATTTTACCGGGCTTGAGATTCAGCCGGACAGTGCCGACATGGCAAGACGAAGCGTTGCTTTAAATGGATTGACGGATAAAATCGATATCGTAACAGGAGATATAAAAGATGCCTCGAAGATCTTTGGGGCATCTTCTTTTGATATTATAACCACAAATCCGCCTTACATGATTGGACAGCATGGTCTTACGAATCCGGAGGAAGCAAAGGCAATTGCCCGCCATGAAATATTGTGCAATCTTACGGATATTATGCGGGAGAGTGCGAGAATACTAAAGCCGGGGGGACATTTTTTCATGGTACACCGTCCGTTTCGTCTGACAGAGATTATCTGCTGTATGCATGAGCATCGCATCGAGCCAAAGCGGATGCGGCTGGTATATCCATATGCAGACCGGGAGCCGAACATGGTACTTATCGAAGGCTGCAGAGGCGGACGTTCCCGCATGACAGTAGAGAAGCCGCTGGTTGTATACAAGGAACCGAATGTATACACCGATGAAATATATAAGATTTATGATTTGTAATGAAAGGAAGGAAAGACATATGTTTAATGAGATAACAATTGGACCGGTAACACTTCATATGTATGGGCTGATGATTGGACTTGGATTCTTAGCCGCATATGCGATGTGTTATTACCGTGGAAAAAAGATGAAAATGGAAAAAAGCGGAGATATCCTTTATGGAATCTTCTGGTGTGCCATCATCGGCGGACTGGTGGGAACCAGATTGCTTTATTATATTGTAGAGATTCCGGAGATTATCAAAGACCCATCCATTCTCTGGGACTTTAAAAACGGTTATGTAGTATATGGAGGAATTATCGGAGGAATCTTAGTATCCTGGCTTTACTGCAGGATAAAGAAGGTATCTTTCATCGAATACTTTGACCTTGTTATGCCGGCAGTAGCATTGGCACAGGGCTTTGGAAGAATCGGCTGTTTCTTTGCAGGCTGTTGTTACGGAAAAGCAACGGACAGCTGGTTTGGAATTACCTTTACCCATTCCGACTATGCTCCAAATGGAGTCAAGCTGATACCGACACAGCTTATTTCATCTGCAGGAGACTTCATGATTTGCCTGATGTTGCTTGCTTATGCAAAGCGTAAGCCGAAAAAAGGCAGAGTGGCATCCTTATACTTAATGTTCTATGGAATCGGAAGATTTGGTGTGGAATTCTTAAGAAGTGATTACCGCGGAAGCGTGGGATTCCTCTCTACTTCCCAGTTTATTTCCATTGGTATTGTGGCAGCAAGCATCATACTCTATCAGATGTTGCCGCGCATTTATGAAGGTGCGAAGAAAGCGGAGTAAGGATTTGCTCATACCACTTAAATAAAAGAGGATAAATTATGGCAGGAAAACTGTATCTGTGTGCAACACCCATTGGAAATTTAGAGGACATTACGTTCCGGGTATTGCGTACCTTAAAGGAAGTAGATTTGATAGCGGCAGAGGATACGAGAAATTCCATTAAGCTCTTAAACCATTTTGAGATTAAGACACCGATGACCAGCTATCATGAATACAACAAAATTGAAAAGGCGTACAAGCTGGTAGAGAAATTGCAGGAAGGCAAAAATATTGCCCTGATAACAGATGCCGGAACACCGGGTATTTCTGACCCGGGAGAAGAACTGGTCCGAATCTGTTATGAGAATGGTATCGAAGTAACATCCCTTCCGGGACCGGCAGCCTGCATTACCGCATTGACCATGTCTGGACTTCCCACCAGACGATTTGCCTTTGAGGCATTTCTTCCAAGAGATAAAAAGGAGCGTGCCAGAGTTTTGGAGGAACTGGCTCAGGAGAGCCGGACCATGATAGTATACGAAGCTCCACACCACCTTCTCAAGACCTTAAAGGAGCTTTATGAGGTTCTTGGAAACCGTGAATTAACGGTCTGCAAGGAGCTGACCAAGCGATATGAGAATGCGACAAAAACGACATTCGACGATGTTATAAAATTCTATGAAGACAACGAGCCGAAAGGAGAATACGTTTTAATTATTTCGGGAAAGACATTTGAGACAAAGGAACAGGAAGCCAGAGAAGCCTGGGAGAGCCTTTCTGTCGAGGAACATATGGCACATTATGAGGCTTCTGGCATGGAACGGAAGGAAGCCATGAAGCAGGTGGCAAAGGATCGTGGCATCAGTAAACGTGATGTATATCAGGCCCTGTTAAAGTAGAAGTTATGGTAAGCCTACCGGTAGTAGTCCTTTAAATATTTTTTCACAATATCAAAAGGTGCAGGACCGATGGACAATACCGCCTGGTGGAACTGTTTATCGGAATAGGAATCCCCGAAGGTCTCTTTGGCGTAGTCCTTTAGCTGAAGGAATTCCAGGCAGCCAATATAATATTTGAGATAATGAGCCGGCTCCGCTACGATATAGTCGTAGATTTCGGAGGCGGCTTCCTTATTGTCGATGCCATACTCACTTAAGAAGTCCGTAAGGTCACTGAGGGTCCAGCCCTTTGCATGAATGGATAAATCTGCGGTGGCATAGAGGCTCAAAAGAGCGGACTGGTTGTGCATAAGGAGCGAAGCCTTTTCCTCCGGCAGACCGGCATAAGAGTAAGAGAGCATTTCCACATAAGTTGCCCAGCCCTCTACATAGCCGGGATAGTTGAGAATACTCCGGATGGGTGCACAGCCGGAGGCAGACGTAGTGGTAGTCTGATAGAGATGTCCCGGGAATCCTTCGTGCGCCAGTGTGGTGAAAAGCTCGAAGCCTTCGTAGTGGCTGCGGGGATTGATATAGATGACATTATGGGAAATGTCATCGATAGGGGCTGTCAGATAAAAGGCGGGAGCCATGGAATCCTGCATACAAGGGTCCACGGAGTGGACGGAAAAATCCGTAGAGACCGGCGGCAGGAAATCCTTTGTAATAGCAGAAGAAAGACAGGTAAGCATCTCCTCCGGGGTGGCATCCTTCATTGGAAAATCATCGGTGGTAAGAGAGATACCGGGATGACTGGCAGCAAGTTCGCTGATGGCAAGAAGGTCGGATTTCCGCTGTTTTTCGGTCATTTCTAAAAGTTCATCTATGGAATGGGAAGAGCCGGTGGCATCATAAACCAAAGCAGCATAATAGTCTGAGCCATCCGGAAAATAGCAAAGTCCGGCAGAGTTACTGCCACTACCTTTGTGCTCCACCAGAAAATCCCGCAAAGCTTCATAGGCTGGCAGAACATATTCCCTAAAAGCAGCTTCATTTTCGATACAGTAGGAAGCCTGTTCCTCTGCTGTTAAATCAGGAAGTTCCGCTACTTTATTACGAAAAGTAGTAATCAGATAATGCTCAGAACTGTTATCACAGAAGGTATTTAAGTCTGCAATCAGCGTATCCGCCTGGGTATCCGAAAGAAAAAGTCCCTCATTGATTTTATTCGTTTCATAATCTAAGACAGAATCAAAGCAGGATGGGATCAGTGAAAGCAGAGTCAGATAATCCTCCACATCTTTGCGGTCATAGAAATGGTATTCTGATAGCAGAACCGGAAGCTGGGCGGGAAATCCCGTGGAAGGCCGCAGAATTTCCGGGTAATAGGTATAGTCCGACTGACTGCGGTTAGAAGAGACATAGTCATTTAAAATATCATAGGTCAGCTTCTGCTGGGTGGTCAGTACCTCATAGTCATAGGACTGCAGGCCACAGGAGATATTTTCGATATTTAAGGCAGATTGCTTTCTGGCATCGGCGGAATAATCCGGCAAGGCAATTTTATAATCGGTAATACCATAGACTTCCGGCTGGCTTAAGGTATAGTGAAGGGTCAGGGTATCGGAGGTTACTTCGCTTTGAAATAAAAGACTGGTATATTCCTCAAAGGAAATGGAATCCGGCGCAATATAACCGGAATCAGAAGCCGACTGGTCTTTGCTGCACCCGCTTAGAAGAAATAAGGATAAAGCAAAGCAAATGGTTATCAGAAAAGGAGAAATATATTTGTGCAGCATAGACGGCCTCGGATGAAGAGTGTTCAACAAAGAATATGAAAAAAATCGTATCGATATGACAAAAGAACGTGATATGGCAGAAGAGGGTGTGCTATAATCACCAGAGAAAGTAGTTCCTTCCGGGAAAACTGCATATAGTAGAGTAACGGGAAAGCAAAAGAGGTTCGAAATGAATTATCTGTGGGGATTTATGATTCTTGTGGGAGTGCTCTACGGTGCAATCAACGGAACACTGCCGGAAGTGACGGAGGCAGCAGTAAACTCTGCCAAAGAAGCGGTGGCATTAGCCATTACGATGACAGGAGTCATGGCGTTCTGGATGGGAATGATGAAAATTGCGGAATGCAGCGGCATTGTAAAAGCGGCAGTAAAGAAAATGCGGCCGGTGCTGACATTTCTTTTTCCGGATATACCCGATGACCATCCTGCCAATCATTACATAGCAGTCAACATGATAGCCAATATGTTAGGGCTTGGCTGGGCGGCAACGCCGGCAGGCTTAAAGGCAATGCAGCAATTACAGGAGTTACATATTGCCAGACTTAAGGCAGCCGGAAAAAATATACAGAAGTATTCCGGAAATGCCACAAAGGAAATGTGTACCTTTTTGATTATCAATATATCGTCTCTGCAACTGATTCCCATGAACATTGTGGCATACCGCAGTCAGTACGGCTCGGTGCATCCGGCTGCGGTGGTGGGACCGGGACTTGCAGCGACCATTATCAGCACAGCAACGGCAGTTATTTTCTGCCGGATTGTAAGTCGAAGGAGAACGGATTAATGTATACCATAGGAATCATCGAACAGGATAAGGCATTGGGGGATGCCATGGAGCAGGTACTGGACGAAAAAGGCTATTTTACAGTGCGGGCGGATTCCCTCACAGATGCCGGGGAGTTATTTCAGCAGGTTATTGTGGATATGGTGGTATTAGACCTTGAGCAGAAGGAATTTGCCGGAAAAGAGGATGCAGCAGTAAAATGGGAGAATACCTTCCTCGCCCTGGTGCAGGCAAAGCCACTGCTATTGATTCGGCCGGAGAAAACCGGCTCTGTTTTTGAACGGTGTAAAAAATGCATAGAACGGGCAGACGATTATATCAGAAAGCCCTTTGATATACAGGAATTCCGCATCCGGGTGGAAGTACGTCTGAGTAAGATTCCGGCAGAAAAAGAGAAAGTAAGATTTTTCTATTACGAAGAGATAAAGCTGGATATCGAGAAGCGGCTGGCGACCATTGGCGGGCAGACTACGAAGCTTACCAGAACAGAAGCTGCTATTTTAAAATGTCTGATACAGCGGAACGGACGGACCGTGACAAAGACCACGCTGTTAGACGAAATTGCAGAAGATACACCGGACTGTGTGGAAAATTCCATCAAAGTCCATGCCAGCAACTTACGACGGAAACTGCGGGAATTAAGCGGAAGGGATTACATCGAAACCCGCAAGGGCGTGGGCCTGCGCCTGCGGAAGCAGTAAAAAGAGGCATGATAGTTCTCCTGTCTGCATAGAATGAAAAAGAAGCTCTTAGCAGGAGAATGAGGATGCGCTTTCTTATGTTCCTGTCAGATGCCCTGATTCCGATACTGGTCTTTTACATCGTAGGATTCGGCATTCTGATGAAGAAAAATGTATATGACGATTTCTTAAAGGGTGCAAAAGAGGGCATACAGACAGTAGTTGGAATCCTGCCAACGCTGGTGGGGCTTATGGTAGCAGTCGGAATCCTAAGAGCCTCCGGGCTGTTGGACTTCATTTCCACTACCTGCATGGGCTGGACGAAACATATCGGAATTCCTTCCGAGCTTATTCCCATCGCCATTGTCAAAATGTTTTCCTCCTCGGCTGCAACCGGACTGCTGGTGGATTTATACAAGGAAGCCGGGTGTGATTCCTTTGTGGGAATGGCAGCCTCTGTCACGTTAAGCTGCACCGAGACCATTTTTTATACCATGTCAATTTATTTTATGTCGGTAAAAGTACGAAAGACCGGCTTTACGCTTCCGGGAGCATTGTTTGCTACGCTGGCAGGAATTGCGGCAAGTATCTTTTTGGCGGGACGGGTGTAGACTTTCCATAAATAGTGTGCTACACTTTTTCTGGGTTGACGAGGACTGTACAGGACTTCAGATGATGCAGATACAATTCTTCAAAAATCAGGAATAAAAGTGCATGTAACTGTATATTATGTAAGGCAGGGACATAGAAATTTGACATTTGCAGAAGGAAGGACTATAATAGCTTTTGCAAATAAATAGCGCGGGATGGAGCAGTCTGGAAGCTCGTCGGGCTCATAACCCGAAGGTCACAGGTTCAAATCCTGTTCCCGCAACTCTTTAACCACTGCCTTATGGGCGGTGGTTTTTTACTTTACAGGAAATTGCTTTCCTGTAAAGTAAAAAACGCTCTGCGAGGATGCGCACTGCGGCGTATAAGGTAGATGTCGCAAGTAGAGAAAAAATTAGGGGTGTGACAATGACAGGAAAGATTAAAAATGAGCGAAAGAAGAAAAAACAGCAGAATATCCTGTTTCGGATTTTATTTCTGCTGGCACTGGCAGTATTTTTGTATGCGGCAGTAAGATTGATTCTGTATGGAATTACTTACTGGAAAGGAAGCCATGAATACAAGGGACTGCAGAAATATGTCAGTGAGCAGCCAAAGGACGAAGTCAGTACGGAAGAAAACGGAGAATTTATCGTAGATTTTTCCGGATTAAAGGAGCTGAACCCGGACTGCATCGGCTGGATCCGGTTTGAAAATATTGATATCAGCTATCCGATTATGCAGGGAGAGGATAATGAATATTATCTGAAGCATACCTTTGAGGGACAGGCTGTAACAGCGGCAAGTATTTTCATGGATGCCAACAATCATGCTGATTTTTCTGACCAGAATACCTTCATCTATGGTCATAATATGAAGGACAAGACCATGTTTGGTAAATTAAATGACTATAAGGATGAGGAATTTTATAAAGAAAATCCGTATTTTTATATTTATACACCGGATTATACCTACCGTTATGATATTTTTTCCTGTTATCTGGCAAGAGTGGATAATGAAGTGGATTTCTATACCCAGTTTGCATCCGATGAGCAGTTTCAGGAATTCTTAGATGGTGTAAAGGCGCAGTCAGCGTATGATACCGGCGTAGAGGTAACACCAGAGGATAAAGTAATTACATTGATGACCTGCAACAAGGCAGGCTATGATTACCGTTTCTTGGTACATGCGGTACAGACAGAGGCAGTTCCAAACGGTGACGTGGCACCGGCAGAGGAGAATGCAGGCACAGAAAGCGAAGCGGAATAAAAGAGAAAGACTACTTTTAATGGAACAGGAGGCAGCAGAATGGATGGTATCGAGACATTGAAGCAATGGGTCATGGACTCAGATAATATTGTATTCTTTGGAGGTGCAGGTGTATCTACGGAGAGCGGCATTCCGGATTTCCGGAGTGTGGACGGACTTTATAACCAGAAATACGATTATCCGCCGGAAACCATTTTAAGCCACAGCTTTTATATGCGTAAAAAAGAAGAATTTTACCGATTCTACCGGGATAAAATGCTGTGCCTGGATGCAAAGCCTAATGCAGCACATAAGAAATTAGCAGAGCTTGAGGCAGCCGGTAAGTTAAAGGCGGTTGTGACGCAGAATATCGATGGACTGCATCAGGCGGCCGGCAGCAAAAAGGTATTAGAGCTTCATGGCAGTGTCCACCGGAACTACTGCCAGAGCTGCGGAAAGCTATTTGATGCAGAGTACATTTTAAAGAGTAGTGGAATTCCAACCTGTGATGAATGCGGCGGCAGCATCAAGCCGGATGTGGTTTTATATGAGGAAGGCTTAGACCAGCAGACCTTAGAGGATGCGGTGTATTATATCAGCCATGCAGATATGCTCATCATCGGCGGCACTTCACTGGCAGTATATCCCGCAGCAGGACTTATCGATTATTACCGGGGCAATAAGCTGGTGCTGATTAATAAGTCCACCACGCCATTGGACAGCCGGGCAGACTTACTGATACAGGGCAGCATCGGAGCCGTATTGTCAGAGGTCTGAAAGAGGCAGAAGAAATTACCTGATAATATAGAAGATAATCATAGAAGAAAGGGACGACATGAATAATTATCAATACGAAGTAGGCGATATTGTAAAATTAAAAAAACAGCATCCCTGTGGAAGCCAGGAGTGGGAAATTCTTCGGGTAGGAGCGGATTTCCGGTTGAAATGCATGGGTTGTGACCATCAGATTATGATTGCCAGAAAACTGGTGGAGAAGAATACCAAAGGGCTTCGAAAGAAAAATGAGTAAAAAAATGAAACAGAATCGTAAGAATAATAAGAAAAACACTTGCGAAACGGGTCAGATTATGCTATCATATAGGCTCGTGATATGTAAAAATTCCTTGCTTCCCGCATAGACAGGAGGCCAGAGACCAAAAGGAGGTAAATCTAGCATGAACAAATATGAATTAGCACTTGTTGTGAATGCCAAGATCGAAGACGATGTCAGAACTGCTACAGTTGAGAGAGCAAAAGAGTATATCACTCGTGCAGGTGGAACTGTAACAGAAGTAGAAGAGTGGGGTAAGAAGAAATTAGCTTACGACATTCAGAAAATGAGCGACGGCTTCTACTATTTCATCCAGTTCGAGGCAGAATCATCTGTTCCGGCAGAAGTAGAGCAGAATGTTCGTATTATGGACAACGTACTTCGTTTCTTATGCGTTAGAAAAGACGAGGCATAAATAGAAGAGAAGGAGAAAGTGGTATGAATAAAGTTATACTTATGGGACGTTTAACAAGAGACCCGGAGGTTCGTTACTCCAGCGGAGATAACCAGATGGCAATCGCAAGATATTCACTGGCTGTAGACCGCAGAGGCAGACGCGAAGGGAATGATGGGCAGACCGCTGATTTTATCAACTGCGTAGCATTTGGAAGAGCAGGAGAGTTTGCTGAGAAATATTTCCATAAAGGAATTAAGGTACTTGTAACAGGTCGTATCCAGACCGGAAGTTACACCAACAAAGACGGTCAGAAAGTATATACCACTGATGTCATAATAGAAGAGCAGGAATTTGCTGAGAGTAAATCAGCATCCGACAATGCAGGCGGTTTCGCACCGGCTGACAGACCTTCACCAAGCAGTGCAGGCGATGGATTTATGAATATCCCTGACGGAATTGATGAGGAATTACCATTTAACTAAATCAATAGGAGGTAATAGCCATGGCTTTCAATAAGACAGACAGAGATGGTGCGCCAATGAGAAGAAGAGGCGGAATGCACAGAAGAAAGAAAGTTTGTGTTTTCTGTGGAAAAGACAACACCATCGATTATAAAGATGTAAATAAGTTAAAAAGATATATCTCTGAGAGAGGAAAAATCCTTCCAAGAAGAATCACAGGAAACTGTGCAAAACATCAGAGAGCTTTGACAGTTGCTATCAAGAGAGCACGTCATATAGCACTGATGCCATATGTTTGCGAATAAACCTTGATTTTAAAGGGTTTCCGGGCATAGGA
>ERZ1026850.1036-NODE-1036-length-15547-cov-4.613801_pt1 | contig 15547 bp, 15 predicted proteins | sample MGYA00380155_ERZ1026850 | MGnify/ENA primary metagenome ERZ1026850 (study PRJEB33269, sample SAMEA4719791) | human gut metagenome | biome: human-associated habitat; feature: organic feature; material: feces | place: Cameroon | collected 2013-10 ... | reverse complement strand
GTTTTATATTGTACCGGCGTGGATGAACGATAGCGAAAATAGTGTAAACATAGTGAAAAATTAATGAAAAAAGGCGTTCCCATTCGTTATAATAATATGCGAAGGGAAGGCTTTTTTGTATGATGAAAGTGACTTTAACGAATGAAATAAAAATAATTTGTATCTCGTCACATTTCAAGCTATACTAGATTTGATATACATTTCATAATGATTCATTGGAAAGGACGTAATTTTTATGAAAAAAGATGCAAAGAATTATGACAAAAAGACAGAAAAAGAAATTGAAAAACTGATAAAGAAGCTGACATTGGAGGAAAAGCTTGCCATGATTCACGGCGCGGCGCTGTTTTCTTCCGGCGGGGTAGAAAGACTGGGAATTCCGGGAGTGGTTTCTTCCGACGGACCGATGGGTGTCAGAGCGGAATTCATGAAAGACAGATGGATTCCATCTGGAAATAATGATGACAATGTATCCTATCTTCCAAGCAACAGCGCACTGGCTTCCACATGGAATACGGAACGTGCCCATGATATGGGACAGGTGCTGGGCGAGGAAGCAAGAGGAAGAGGAAAAGACGTTATTCTGGCACCGGGTATCAATATTAAGCGTGACCCGAAGTGTGGACGTAACTTTGAATATATGAGTGAAGACCCGAAGCTTGCTGCAAGCATGGCAGTTCCTTTTGTACAGGGGGTACAGGAAAATGATGTGGCAGCCTGTGTGAAGCATTTTGCGGTAAACTGTCAGGAAACAGACCGTCTTATGGTAGATGAGGATGTAGATGACAGAACTTTGTATGAGATTTATCTTCCTGCTTTTAAGGCAGCTGTGCAGGAGGGAAATGCTTACTCCATTATGGGAGCCTACAACAAATTGAATGGCTATCATTGCTGCGAGAATAAGAATCTTTTGGATTTGATTCTCCGTGGCGAGTGGGGGTTTGACGGCACGGTAATCAGTGACTGGGGCGGCGTTCATAAGACGAAGGAAGCGGCAGAGTGTTCTATGGATATGGAAATGTCTGTTTTTCCGGATTTTGATGAGTACAAGCTGGCAAATCCATTAAAGGAACTGATTGAAAAGGGTGAGGTATCCGAGTCTGTTGTAGATGCCAAGGTAAGAAATATTCTGAGAATGATGTACCGCCTGAAAATGATTGGCAGGCATGCCGGGGAACGTAAGGCGGGAGCTTATAATACGTCAGAGCACAGGGAAGCTATTTTAAAGACCGCAGAGGAATCTATGATTCTGTTACAGAATGAGGAGAACATTCTTCCTTTAGATGCAAAGAAGATTAAGAAGTTAGTCGTCGTAGGACAGAATGCAGCTAAAATTCATTCCGATGGGGGCGGCAGTGCGGAGATTAAGTCCCTGTATGAAATCTGCCCGCTGATGGGATTGAAAACCTATCTGGGTGGAAATACAGAAGTAAAATATGTGAAGGGTTATTATGTACCTGAGAAGCCCAAGACTTTTGACCAGAACTGGCAGGCAACCAGTCTGGATGATTTGGAGAATACCAATGCAGGACTGGCTGTCCGTGATGAGGAGCATCAGGAAGAGAATTGGAAGAGAGAGGACGAAGAAAGACTTGCCAAGTTAGAGAAGGAGAAGGTGGAGATTCACGAAAAGAATCAGAAGCTTTTTGCCGAGGCGCTGGAGGCAGTAAAGGATGCCGATGCCGTGATTTATGTTGGTGGTCTGAATCATGATATCGACAGTGAGGGATTTGACCGTTCGGATATGAAGCTTCCTTATGAGCAGGATATTTTAATCGAGGAGCTGTTAAAGGTAAGAAGCGATATGATTGTTACCTTCGTGGGCGGTTCTCCGGTAGAGATGCCATGGAGAAATCATGCCAAAGCGATTCTCTGGTCATACTATGCAGGCATGGAAACAGGTAATGCTTTCGCAAAGATTCTTTTTGGTGATGTAAATCCTTCCGGTAAGCTGGCAGAGACATTCCCGAAGCGATATGAAGATACGGCTACTGGCAGGAATGGTCAGTTTGGTGTGCGCGGTCATATTAAATTAGAGGAAGGCTTATACTATGGTTATCGTCATCATGACAAAGAGCGGATTGCACCGGCATTCTGTTTCGGTCATGGCTTGTCTTATACAACCTTTGAGTACAGCGGTTTAACGATGAAAGCGGAAAAAGGCAAGCATGTGAAACTTTCCTTTACGGTAAAGAATACCGGAAAGAGAGAAGGTGCGGAGGTTGTACAGGTTTATGTGGCACCTATCGCAGCCAAGGTAGACAGACCGGTGAAGGAGTTAAAAGCATTTGATAAAGTAGAACTGGCTCCCGGAAAATCTAAGAAAGTTACCCTGACCTTAAGACAGGAGGATTTTGCTTACTTTGATGAGCATTTACATGATTTTATTGCGGATGCCGGAGACTATGAGATTCTGGTGGGTGCATCCTGTGATGATATCCGGTTAAAAGGAATTGCCACACTGGCATAGCAAATACAGCACATATTTTTACCTTATCTGACACATGCTAAGTGTGGAAGGGGTGAAAATATGATAGATTATAATGAACTTCCGTTAGGACTTGGTCTGGCGTTTGTGGCGAACCGGATGGCGATGGACCGTTTCGTGGATATGACAGATGATGAAAAGGCAGAATTCCTGGAAAGAAGCCGTAGCACGATGTCAAAAACAGAGATGGAAAATCTGGTCAGTTCTCTGGCAGAGGACGATGAAGAACCGGATTTGCAGTTAGACAAACCCAGCGATTTATTTAAAGGTCCAAGTATTGGATAGCAATCAGGATTGCGAAGAAAGTTAAAAAGGAAATAATGAAGGAAACGGAATGGAGATGCAGATACAGCTACCTGAGAAAGTGAAAAAGATTATAAAAACACTGACGGCAGCAGGATATGAAGCCTATGCGGTAGGGGGCTGTGTCCGCGATTCCATTCTGGGAAGAGTCCCCAATGACTGGGATATTACCACTTCTGCCAAGCCGGAGGAAACCAAGAGCCTGTTTGCCAGAACCATCGATACCGGGATTCAGCATGGTACGGTAACGATTATGTTGGATAAGGAAGGCTTTGAAGTCACAACTTACCGGATTGACGGAGAGTACGAGGATAGCAGACACCCGAAAGAGGTAACTTTTACAGCCAGTCTGGAAGAAGACTTAAAACGGCGTGATTTTACCATAAATGCCATGGCATACAACGAGGAAGAAGGACTTGTGGATATCTTTGGCGGAATCCGGGACATTGGGGATAAAGTAATCCGGTGTGTGGGAAATGCCGGGGAGCGTTTTACAGAAGATGCCCTTCGCATGATGCGGGCGGTAAGATTCTCTGCCCAGTTAGGATATCGGATTGAGGAAGAAACGAGAGAAGCCATCGTAGAGCTGGCACCGAATCTGCAGAAAATCAGTGCAGAGCGGATACAGGTGGAACTCGTAAAGCTGGTAACTTCTCCTCATCCGGATTATCTGCGGATTGCCTACGAAACAGGGATTACCAGGCAGATTCTTCCAGAGTTTGACCTGTGTATGGAAACACCGCAGAATAATCCCCATCACTGCTATAACGTAGGGGAACATACTTTGCATGCCATGCTGGCAGTAGAACCGGACAAGGTATTACGTCTTGGTATGCTGTTTCATGATATTGGAAAGCCTCAGACGATGACAATAGATGAGGCAGGAATTACCCATAATAAGAATCATCCTGTTGTGGGGGAAGAAATGACGAGAAAGATACTTAGAAGATTGAAGTTTGATAACGATACCATCGGTAAGGTTACGAAGATTGTACGTTACCACGACCAGCAGATTGCCCTGACAGATACGGGCGTGCGCCGTGCCGTGAACCGGATGGGGGAAGAGATTTTCCGGATGATGTTCCCGGTACGCCGGGCAGATATTGCAGCACAGAGTGATTATAGGAGAGAAGAGAAGCTGGAGAAGCTGGCATACATAGAGCAGTTATACCAGGGAATCTGTGAGCGGAAGGAAGCGGTCTGTTTAAAAGACCTTGCTGTTACAGGAAGCGACCTTCTGGCAGTTGGAATGGAATCTGGAAGGCAGCTGGGAGAGATGTTAAACTGGCTGTTGGAACAGATATTAGAGCATCCGGAGTGGAATACGAAAGAGAAACTGTTAGCACTTTGCAGTGAAAAACAGAAACAGGAGATTTCCCCGGAGGAGAAATGACAATTATCGATTCATACTTTCCCAACGCTTTTCATAAGATATGATAGACGAGAAAGCGGAGGGTATTTGTGTGAATGACAGAGCAGTCAGTTTATTTGACCAATATGAAATAGAAGTAAATCGTACCTGGAAGGGAAGAGGTGCTATTCTGTGTGAGTCTGACAAGGGACTTCTGATTATGAAGGAGTATTTCGGACCGGCAGAGAAGATTCATTTTCAGGATACATTATTAAAGCATATACAGGAGTCGGGGTTTCCGCGGGTAGAATCTATCCTTCGCACCAGGGAGGGAGAAATGATTCTGTACGACCAGGACAGAGTACCATATCTTGTGAAAACCTATTTTGAAGGAAGAGAATGTAACCATAGGGATATCGAGGAGTGCCGTCAGGCAGTCATTACGCTGGCAAAACTTCATAAGTCCAGTAATTTGTCCGGACAGGAGCTGTTAAAGGTGCAGCCGGTCTGCCATATAGCAAAGGAATATGAAAAACATAACCGGGAACTGAAAAAGGTCAGAAGATTCCTGCGGGAAAAGAGTCAGAAGACAGAATTTGAAATATATCTGATGAAGCATTATGATTATTTTCTGGACATTGCCTTGCAAACAACAGAGGAATTGCAGTATGATTCCTATGAAGGGGATGCAGCAGACTTCACGGTAATATGCCACGGAGATTATCAGTATCATAATATTATCAGGACAGAAGCAGGAAATGCCCTGGTTAATTTTGAGAAATGTGTGAGAGATTATCCAATCCGGGATTTATATCTTTTTATGCGAAAGCTTCTGGAGAAGAATAACTGGTCCCAGACATTGGGGGATACGCTATTAGAGACTTATAATAAAGAGAGAAGTCTGTCCGGAAAGGATTACATACAGCTTCGTTACCGGTTTGCATATCCAGAGAAATTCTGGAAGATTGTAAACTTCTATTACAATTCTGGTAAAGCGTGGATTCCGGGCAGAAACATGGAAAAAATAGAAAAACTGTTTGCCCAGGAGCGGGAGAAACAGCTTTTCTTAGAAAGCTTGTAATTACTTGGGGATACCAATGATTACAGGATAGAAACCAGGCACAGCTGTTGCAGAAAGGAAAACAAGATGCACAGAAGAACCATACAGATGATTGCGGTAATTATGTTATACACACTATTGCTTACCGGATGTACTTCCCAGGCAAGCAACATCGGTCATGCCAAGGAGAGTGGCACTGAAAATGTAGTGGATACCGGATTTACGGTAACTGCCATAGGCAGTTATGATTCTGCGGATACGGCAGTGGTAATGCAGATAGATGAAGACAATCACAGTGTTACCTTTATGAATATGGATGCCGGAAAGAAATATACTCTATATTACGATGGAACTACTTATATTAAAGATAAATATGGAAGTGCGATGTCCATATCCCAGATTGTGGCAGGAGATGTAGTAGATGTATGTTTCCTGAAGGGGAAAAAGCAGATGGCGTCTATGCAGTTATCTCCTGAAGCATGGGTTTATGAGGATATTGATAATTATGATTTAGGAGGTGCAAATAAGACAGCAGCCATAGGTTCTAATACCTATTCCATGCCGGATGATGCAGTTATCCTGTCAGATGGTCAGCAGGTTGAGATGATGGATGTGGTAAAACAGGATCGAGTGACGATTCGGGGAGTAGGTCACACCATCTACAGTGTGAATATTGAGAAAGGTCACGGCTATCTTCGGTTACAGAACGAGCAGGCTCTGTTAGGAGGCTGGATTGAGGTCGGAACTTCTGTTATCAGGGAAATTACCGAAGATATGCTTCTTGTTGTTCCGGAAGGCAAATATCAGGTGCTGCTAAGCAACGGCAATACAAGCTGTACGAAGGAAGTTGTAATAGAGCGAAACAAAGAAGTAGTATTAGACCTTGCCGATGTGGAAATTGCCCAGGACAAGACAGGTATGATATTGTTTGAGGTAACACCGGATACGGCCAGAGTTTCCATTGATGGGGAGACAGTTGATATATCTGCACCGGTAGAGCTTGCCTATGGAATCCATAAGGTACATTTAGAGGCGGCAGGCTATGATTCCCTGACGAAGTATCTGCAGGTAGGTTCCGAGTATGCTAAAATCAGTTTTACCTTAGAGGAGCAGGAGGAAGAGACCGACAGCATTAGTGAGAATACGGTGGAGAGAACACCTTCTGAAGATGAAATCCTCGGTAAAGATACCATCAGCCAGAACAGTGTCAGTGAGAATAGTGTAGACAGTAACAAGAAGAAAGACAGTGTCAGTCAGAATACAGTCAGTACATCTACCAGCAAAAAGGTTTATATTGATGCACCGGAAGATGTAGAAGTATATCTGGATGACAATTATGTAGGAATAGCACCGGTTAAGTTTAAAAAGGTAGCGGGAAATCATACCATTACCTTACGTAAGACGGGATATCAGACCAAAAGCTATACGATTTATCTGTATGATGATAAAGAAGACATAACATATTCCTTTAGTGAATTGGAGAAAATAGTTTCTGCAGAGGAGGACACGAAGAATACTACTTCCTCTCAGTCAACATCCACGGGAAGTACGTCGACAGATTCGACTTCCACAGGAAGTACGTCAACAGATTCGACCTCCACAGGAAGTACGTCAACAGATTCGACCTCCACGGGAAGCACGTCGACAGATTCGACCTCCACAGGAAGCACATCGACAGATTCAACCTCCACGGGAAGCACGTCGACAGATTCGACTTCCACAGGAAGTTCGTCAGGAGATGGCACTTCCACAGGGGCTGCTGGAGGAGATGGTGGTTCTGTCAGTGGAAATGATGTGGACGTAAACAGTACTAGCGTACATAGCAGACAGACCGGACGAATGGTTCATTAGGAAAAGTCAGTGAGGAAACGGCATGGAGAGCAAACAGGACAAGAAGTATACTTATGAAGATTTACTGGAAATCATCCGGATACTGCGCAGTGAAAACGGCTGTAAATGGGACAGAGCCCAGACACACCAGAGTTTAAAGCCCTGCATAATGGAAGAGGCAGCAGAGCTATTGGCAGCTATCCGTATTTATGACCAGACAGGGAACCCGGAGAATATGCGGGAAGAACTGGGGGATATCCTGATGTTGGTTGTGCTGCATGCCCAGATTGCCTCGGAGGAAGGACTTTTTACTATGGCAGATGTGGTGGAAGAAGTAAGCCGTAAGATGGTGCGCAGACATCCCCATGTTTTTGGCAATGGACAGGCTGATACCACAGAACAGATATTGGCGACCTGGGATGAAATTAAAAAAGAGGAAAAGAAAGGCAAAGACTGGATAGAATCACCTCTCCGGGAGATTCCCAAAGAGCTTCCATCACTGGCCAGAGCTGCGAAAGTGTTAAAGAAAGCGGACAAGCTCTATGAAAAACAAAAGGATTATCAGGAGAGCGTAGAACAGCTGCAGAAGTCGGCATCCGTGTTACAGAATCTGGAATCGGCAACTTGCAGCAAAGAGCTGGAGCAAGTCATGGCAGACATGTTGGTTGCTATGTCGAATATTGCCAGAATTTATCAGATTTCGTCGGAGCAGGTATTTGCAGACAGAATCGAGGAGATAATAGAAAAATATGAGGGAACAAAGGACTGACGAAAATCCCGAAAATGCCGTAAAAAAGGCAATTTTTTCTTGACAAGAAGGGTAAAAACGTCTATATATATGTATAGACGTTTCATAAAGAGAAACATCAAATCAAATAATATGAAGACTCATTTAAGAGGAGGAGTTCAAGATGAACAAGACAGAATTAGTTGCAGCTATGGCTGATCAGGCTGGATTATCCAAAAAAGACGCAGAGAAAGCTTTAAAGGCATTTACAGATGTTGTTGCTGATGAATTAAAGAAAGACGGTAAAGTACAGTTAGTTGGATTTGGTACTTTTGAAGTATCCCAGAGAGCAGCTAGAGAAGGAAGAAATCCTCAGAGTGGCGAAGTTATGAAGATTGCTGCTTCTAAAGCTCCTAAATTTAAGGCTGGTAAGGCTTTAAAGGATATGCTGAACGCATAAGAAAAAGTTTGATCGAAGACCTGTATGTACCGCATACAGGTCTTTTTCTGTTATGGCAGAAATGAGAGTTTATTGTACTATGTAAAGAAATATTTGCTGGAAAGAAGGAAGAGAGAATGAGATTAGATAAGTATTTAAAGGTTTCCCGTTTGATAAAACGCCGTACCGTGGCAAATGAAGCCTGCGATGCCGGGAGGGTTCTGGTAAATGATAAACCGGCGAAGGCTTCCGTGAATGTCAAGGTGGGTGATATTATTACCATTCAGTTTGGAAATAAAGAGGTTAAAGTAGAGGTTCTCGATGTACAGGAAACGGTGCGCAAAGAGGAAGCAAAAGTACTGTTCCGGTATCTTCCATAAAACGTGAATATAACCAAAGACTTCAACATATATTTAACAAGTACAAGATTGTCATGGTATGGACAGTTACTTTGGGAGGTATGTATGGAGGATTTAAACAGCAGCACCAGGAAACCCCACAAGCTGATGCTTACCAACAGAAGGACCTGTGCAATCAGTGGTGTCAATGATGTCCTTTCCTTTGATGTCAATGAGATTCTTCTGGAGACAGAACAGGGAATGTTGATGATTAAAGGAAATGAGCTGCATGTCAGCCGGTTATCCTTAGATAAGGGTGAGGTCGATGTAGATGGGCGGATTGACAGCTTTACCTATTCAGAAACCGGGGGATACAGCGCGAAAGGCGAATCCTTATTGACAAGACTGTTTAAATAGGATTCGGGGGAATATGCAATGAGCCAGGACATTGTGCAGGAAATAACCTTTTTTCTACACTCTATTGTTATGGGACTTGTCATTACCTTTGTGTATGACTGGCTTCTGATTCTCAGAAAGCTGATTAAGCATAAGTCCTTCTGGGTATCGATGGAGGACTTTTTCTTCTGGTTTGCCTGCGGCATTGGTGTTTTTTATATGCTTTATAAAGAGAATAATGGAATTCTCAGATGGTTTGCCGTGGTTGGTGCCTTGCTTGGAATGTTGCTTTATAAAGGAATTATAAGAAAAAGATTCGTAGACATTATGTCAACCTGCATATACAAGATAATGTGGTTGCTCATAAAGGTCATACAAGTTATGCTAAAACCAGCAAAAAGGCTATTTTACGGCATCCGAAGGTGTGTTCGATTCCTTGGAAAAAGGATGAAAAGGTGTAGTATTTTTATCAAAAAGAAGTTGACGGGTACCATAAAAATGCTTAAAATAGTCTTATGTAAACGTTAGGAGACAGGTAATCAGATAGAGAAGGCAGGTTACCTTAAACGTGTAAGAAGAGGGGAAGTGTTAGAGCGGCATGGCGAGAAAAGCAGCATATCGTAAAAAACGCCAGAACAGGACTGGTATGCTTTTGGTTATAACCGTGGTGCTGATGATGCTGGTTGTGGTTGCAGTGAAGAGTGTAGAGCTCCGGGAGAAGCGTGCAACCTATCTGGCGAGGGAAGAACAGCTTATGCAGGAAATAGAAGCAGAGCAGGAACGGACAGAAGACATTGAAGAGTATCAGAAGTATACACAGACCAAGAAGTATGTAGAGGAAGTTGCGAAAGAGAAGTTAGGGCTGGTATACGAAGGTGAGATTATATTTAAGGATGAGAACTAAGCAGATTTGGGAAAGATATTTCCGAATCTGCTTTTTACTGTATTAACAGGGAAAATAATCAAAAGATTTTCTTTGTGGCATAAATAGGACAACCCTCTCATACATTAGACTAGAGAGTCAGTGTGAAAAATCAATTCCTAACGAACAGATTTTTACGCAGACATGAGGATAGAATGAGAGGGCAGGGAAATGAGAAAACAGATAGACGTGCGTGATGAAAATAAGATAACGATTATTCCGGAGTATGGCAGGCAGAAGCTGCTTATGTATGCGGAATCCTTCCAGGAGCTGGCAGAGTGGATGGAAAATGAAGAAAGTGAAGACACTTTGCAGCGGGAAGAGAAAGCGAGTCAGGCGGCAGGAATACAGGGGCAGGAAGAGATACCGGCAAGGGGGATGCCGGCAGGAGCAATGCAGTCAGAGAAGAAGCAGGAAGTGGAAGGAGCTATGTTGTCCGGAGACAATATTATGAGGCAGGACAGTATTGTCCGGCAGGAGTATCTGTACCGGAAGAAGTTACTGGAAAATCAAGGACTGCTGGCAGAGCATCTGAAAGAAATGGCGCATATTATGGCGCGTGTTGCGAAGGAAACCTATCTCTATCATCCGATGGGGGAACGCCGGTTCCGGCAGATGTCCAGGCTGCTCCGGGAGTCGGAAATTCTGTTGAAAAGCTTCTTTGAACTGGAGAGCGAGGATGGACATCTGGAAATTAGTCTGACGATGAAGAGTGCCGGAGACCGGTGTGGGAAATTCGGAGACCAGGAGCATATTTCCATGGAGGACGTGGCAGACTATATTTCGGTAGCATTAAATACGAGACTGTGTATAGCAAAAAATACGCCATTATATCTGACCAGAGAGTGGAATACATATTATTTTGTGGAGGAACCGACCTATCATCTGCTGACCGGTGTGGCAAAGGCGGTAAAGGAAACGGAGAAGATATCCGGGGATAACTACTCCTTCTATGAAATTGAGAATGGCAAAATGGCGGTGCTTCTTTCTGACGGAATGGGCTCCGGAGAAAAGGCTTGTGCAGATTCAGAGCGGGTTATCGAGATGATGGAGCGGCTTTTAGAGGCAGGTTTCCGGGAAGAATCTGCGGTGCAGATGATTAATGGTGCATTGGCAGTAAAGGAGCAGGAACAGAATATGTCCACGCTGGATATCTGCAAGATAGATTTGTATACCGGGGAATGTGACTTTGTAAAAATTGGTGCTGCCTGTACTTATATCAAACGAGGACAGCTGGTGGACCGGATCTCCAACCGGAGTCTGCCCCTTGGAATTTTTCAACAGGCAGATACACAGATTATGCACAGGACGCTGCAAAATGGTGATTATGTGATTATGCTTTCGGATGGAGTATTAGATGCCCTGTCCCAGGGAATCGGGGAAGAAATCCTGCCAGAGGTAATCGGCCGGCTGGATTGTGAGAATCCGAATGAAATGGCGAATCAGATATTAGGGTACTGTATTCATCAAAGCAAAGGACAGATACGGGATGATATGACAGTACTGGTAACTGGAATTTGGAATCAGGTTGAGAATGGGGAAATGCTGTGTTAAGATAATGCTGATATGGCAGAGAATACAGATAAGGTAATTTACGGAAAAGTTAAAAAGTTCATAGATAAGCATAAAATGTTTTCTGCGGGAGATACTGTTGTGGCAGGTGTTTCCGGTGGGGCGGACTCTGTCTGCTTACTGCATCTGTTATGGCGTATGCAGGCAGAATACAGGATTCATCTTCTGGTAGTACATATCAATCATGGTGTGCGGGAAGATGCCGCAGAAGATGCCAGGTATGTGTCGCAGCTTTGTGAGAGACTGCAGGTGCCGTTTTATCTGAAAGAAATCAGGATGGAAGAATATGCAAGAGAACACCGCATTTCTTCGGAAGAGGCGGGAAGAATCCTGCGTTATAAGATTTTTGAACAGATTCTTGCGGCGCATACAACAGAAGGACAGAAGGGAAAAATAGCGGTTGCCCACAATGGAAATGACCGGGCAGAAACCATGCTGTTTCATTTGTTCCGTGGCAGTGGGCTGAAAGGAGTCAGTTCTATCCAACCGGTCAGAGAACAAGTGGTAAGGCCGGTGCTGTGTCTGACCAGAGCAGAGATAGAAGCTTATTTGCAGGAGGCAGGGCTGACCTATCAGGAAGACAGTACCAATGCCCAGGATACCTATACCAGGAATAAGATTAGACATCACATTTTACCTTATGCTGAAGCGGAAATCTGTCAGGGAGCGATTACCCACATGGGAGAACTGGCAGATATTTTTGCGGAAACAGAGGCTTATATGGAAATGCAGACCAGACAGATGTATGACAGATGTGTTACTGCTGTCTGCCAGGGACTGGAGATTCAACTGGAGATAATGAAGACATATCCGGCTGTTTTGGGTAAACGGCTGCTGCTTCTGTGTCTGGAAGAACTGACACCCCACCGGAAGGATATTACCGGACAACATATTGCGAACCTGATGAAGCTGCTTAATACGGAAGGAAGCAAAATGCTTTTTCTGCCTTACGGACTTGTGGCAAATAAGGAATATGACAGGATGTATCTGGGAAAAATGCAAAAGAAGGATGCAGAAAACACATCAAGGACGGATGAGGGAGAGATGATTGTGCCACCTGCCGAGGTAACACTTCCAAGTGGGGACAGGATGTTTTTTGACCTGCTTTTTGCGCATGAGATGGAAAATATTCCCCAAAATAGATATACGAAATGGTTTGATTATGATAAAATAACTACGTCTTTATCGTTGCGGCGGCGCATGGCGGGTGACTATCTTACCGTGGATGAGGCGCTTCATAGAAAGTCTGTAAAAGAATATATGATTAATGAGAAAATCCCGAAGCTGCAAAGAGACAGCATGCATATACTGGCAGACGGAAGTCATGTTCTATGGATTCCCGGTTACCGCATCAGCCAGTACTATAAAGTGGATGAAAACACAAAGCGTATCTTACAGGTACGTTTCGGAGGAGGAAGCAATGGCGGAGAGAATTGAAGTTTTACTAAGCGAAGAAGAAGTGGATAGGAGAATCCAGGAAATTGGCGACCAGATTTCCAGGGATTATGCCGGAAAACAAATTCATCTGGTATGCGTATTGAAGGGCGGAAGCTTCTTCATGTGTGAATTAGCAAAAAGAATTACCGTTCCGGTTTCTTTGGATTTTATGTCGGTATCCAGTTATGGAAGCGACACAAAGTCCAGCGGCGTTGTCAAAATCGTAAAAGATTTGGATGAGCCACTTGCCGGGAAAAATGTTCTGGTAGTAGAGGACATCGTAGATTCCGGAAGAACCTTAAGCTATCTGTTAGAAATGTTAAAGGACAGAGGACCGGCAGATGTGAAGCTGTGTACCCTTCTGGATAAGCCGGACAGAAGAGTGGTAGATGTAAACGTCGATTATACCTGTTTTAACATTCCGGATGAGTTTGTAGTAGGTTATGGTCTGGATTATGACCAAAGATATAGAAACCTGCCTTATATAGGTGTGGTTAAATTTGACTAAGAAAGAGGTTCGTTTTGAATAAGAATAGCAGAAGTTTTTATTTATATTTTGTTATCATTATCGGACTGCTCCTGTTCACGGTATGGATTGGTACGTTAAAAGTACAAAGCAATGGATATACCAAGGGAATGTTTGAGTCGCAGCTTGAAAATGATGAAATTGCCCGTGTCAACATTTGTCCCAATAAGGACACCCCCACAGGCTCTCTGGAGATTACCTTAAAGAATGGGGAAGAAAGAATCCTGTATGTAACAGATGTTACGGAGATAGAAGAGATTGTAAGAAATTACGGATTAGACCCTACCGTAGAGGATGTTCCGCAGGAAAGCTGGTTTTTAAACAGTGTTCTGCCGATACTGATAGTCGTAGTGGTGTGTGTGTTCTTCTTTGTGATGATGAACGCGCAGAATGCCGGAGGCGGCAGCAATGGCAAGATGATGAATTTCGGTAAGAGCAGGGCACATCTTACCATGGGTGGCGAGAATAAGATTACACTCAATGAAGTGGCTGGTCTGAAGGAAGAAAAAGAGGAATTACAAGAAATTGTAGAGTTCCTGAAAGACCCGGGTAAATTTACCAAGGTAGGAGCCAGAATTCCTAAGGGTGTTTTGTTAGAGGGTGCGCCTGGTACTGGTAAGACCCTGCTGGCAAAGGCAATTGCCGGAGAGGCAAATGTACCATTCTTTAGTATTTCCGGTTCAGATTTCGTAGAAATGTTTGTCGGTGTCGGTGCTTCCCGTGTCAGAGATATGTTTGCGGAAGCAAAACGTCACGCACCATGCATTATCTTTATCGATGAGATTGATGCCGTGGCAAGACGGCGTGGTACTGGTATGGGCGGCGGACATGATGAGCGGGAGCAGACATTAAACCAGTTGTTGGTTGAGATGGATGGTTTTGGTGTGAACGAAGGCATCATTGTTATGGCAGCGACCAACCGTGTGGACATTCTGGATCCGGCGATTCTCCGTCCGGGACGTTTTGACCGTAAGATCAGTGTAGCTCCGCCGGATGTAAGAGGAAGAGAAGACATTCTGAAAGTGCATGCCAAGAATAAGCCGCTTGGGGATGATGTGGATTTGGAGCAGATAGCCCAGACAACAGCAGGCTTTACCGGAGCTGATTTGGAGAATCTCCTGAATGAGGCTGCCATCAATGCGGCAATGGACAAGAGGGTTTTTGTAAAGCAGGATGATATCAAGAAAGCCTTTATCAAGGTAGGTATCGGTGCGGAGAAGAAGAGCCGTATTATTTCCGATAAGGAGAAAAGGATTACCGCATACCATGAAGCAGGACATGCGATATTATTCCATGTATTACCGGATGTGGGACCTGTCTATACGGTTTCCATTATCCCGACCGGACTGGGGGCAGCCGGTTATACCATGCCGCTTCCGGAGAAGGATGAAATGTTCTTAACCAAGGGCAAGATGTTAGAGGATATCATGGTATCTCTGGGTGGACGTATTGCAGAGGAAATTATCTTCGATGATATTACAACCGGTGCTTCCAGTGATATTAAGAAAGCAACCCAGACAGCCAGAAGAATGGTAACCCGTTATGGTATGTCGGATAATATCGGAACTATCAATTATGACGACAGCGATGATGAGGTATTTATCGGAAGAGATCTGGCACACGCGAAGAACCACAGTGAGAGTGTATCCGGCGAAATCGATAAGGAAGTTAAATCTATTATTGATGACTGCTACAGCAAGGCCAAAGCGATTATTATGGAACACGAAGACGTACTGCATAAATGTGCGAAGCTTCTGTTAGAGAAAGAAAAGATTAATCGTGCAGAGTTTGAGGCTTTGTTTGACACCTATTATCCACAGCCGGATGAGCCGGGGGAAGTGGTTGGCGATGATGAATAACAGAAACTTGTGCAAATTACACAAAAACGAAACCTTGTTTTTGTAATATTTGTGAATCCTTTGTATTGTGGACTGCCAGGTGCTATGCTATTATACTACTTGTAACCCCCCAATACATTATATAGTTTTTTGCTATACCCCATAAGAAAGAAATACCTTCTCTAAAAAAGACAGTCTTCGAAAGCTGTCTTTTTTACTTTGTCTGGAATGTATCGAAAATAATTCACTTGGTAAACGATTAAGAAACTTGGTAAGAGTGCAGGAACTGCCTTGAACATCCACAATATATAGTATAAAAT
>ERZ1026850.1035-NODE-1035-length-15579-cov-5.999420_pt1 | contig 15579 bp, 11 predicted proteins | sample MGYA00380155_ERZ1026850 | MGnify/ENA primary metagenome ERZ1026850 (study PRJEB33269, sample SAMEA4719791) | human gut metagenome | biome: human-associated habitat; feature: organic feature; material: feces | place: Cameroon | collected 2013-10 ... | reverse complement strand
TAACGTCCTTCTTCGACAATATCGACCATGACATACTGCTGAATCTGATCTCCAAGAAGGTTGACGACGGGAGGGTCATAGAACTCATCCGTCGGTTCCTGAAGGCGGGCTATATGGAGGATTGCTCCTTCAAGGAGTCGGAACTCGGAAGCCCGCAAGGCGGCGTGCTCAGCCCTCTGCTTGCGAACATCTACCTGAATGAACTCGACAAATTCGTCGGGGGGCTGGAGGCGGAATATGAACGCGGAACAGATAGGAGGCCGAATCCCGAATATCAGAAACTGGATGCGAGACGGCGCCGTGCCATAACGTCCAGACAGATTGAAGACGCCGTAGCCTGGAAGAAGGCGATGAAGCAGATTCCAACGACGGATGTCATGGACAGCAACTTTGTCCGCGTGAGATACGTAAGATACGCTGACGATTGGTGCGTGTTCATAATCGGGAGCAAGGCGCTCGCGATGGAAATCAAGGACAGGATAGAGGCTTTCCTTAAGGAAAGCCTCCACTTGGAATTGAGTCCCACAAAGACCCACGTGACGAACCTCGCCCATGAACGTATCAGGTTTCTCGGATACGAGATATCCAAACTCACCAGCGAGGCAGGACGTCGCAGGACGGGATGCATCTCGTTCAGCGTCCCTGCGGATGTCATCCGCAAGAGGATATCGGACTGTACTGGGGGCAAGAAGCCTTGCGCCAGGGACGACCTGGTGAATTGGTCGGTGGAGGAGATAATACGGGAATACGCCTCGGAGATCAACGGGCTGTACAACTACTACAGTCTCGCTTCGAACGTATCCACAAGACTCCATCGGCTGGCTTGGTTTCATGAAGGAAGCATGCTCAAGACCATCGCTAAGAAGGAGAGGTCCTCCGTTCGCAAGGTCCTTCGCAAGTACGGTCGTGTTGTCCCGCGCCCTGACGGGCACGGGACGACGAAGACTGTATGCGTGATGGATGGCGATAGAATGGCTGCGTATTATCCGTTCGCAGGATTCAGGAAGAAGATGTACAAGCCCAAGCCTGAACCAGACGGAATCAAGGAATTCGGTCCCAGACTGAAAGAGAGGATTCTGTCCTGCACCTGCGAAGCATGCGGATGCAATGGACCCGTAGAGGTCCATCACATCCGCAATCTGAAGCAGACAGTCGAGCGGTACGAAGGCAAGCAGACGCCGTACTGGGTGAGTCTGATGCAGGACATGAGGTCCAAGACCCTAATCCTGTGCAAAGAATGCCACAGAAAGCTCCATTCGGGAAAACTCGTTAGTTTCCAAGGTCCATTGGAGAGCCCGATGCATTGAAAGGTGCACGTCGGGTTCGGGGAAAGGCGTGGGGAAACCTGTATCATTCAGGATACGAGGCGCCCCGCGCCTATTCCACTCATCCTGGCCGCGGGACGCGCGGCTTCGGCTTCGAGCCGTGAACCGCGGGGGTCGCAACCCGACCCTTCGCCCGATAGGCGACACCAACTCGGATGTCACCTAGCTCCAGATGGAGAAGTCCTGATCGGCTGAGAACGGGTTTATCGGATGAGGGGGAGGCCCCCTTCATCCGAAGTACTTCTTGTCCCGGGGGACGATCTCCACCCTCGCACCGCAGTAGGGGCAGGCGTGGAAGACGTTCTCTATACCATTGGCGTCGTCTCCGAGAAGAGCAGGACCCTCCTCGCTCTCTGTGAAGACCATGTACTGTCCGAGAAGGTCCTCGAGCATCTTGGCGCAGCAGGCGGCCTCGACATCGACGTCGGACAGCTGCAGCTTGATGACCGGTCTGGCCTTCAGCTTCCTGTTGCGCTCCTCGGTGAGTATGTCGTCGAGCCTCTGCGCATCGATCTCCGCACCGGGGTAGCCCATCATAGCAGCGTATGCGAGCAGTCTGACCGCCTTCTGTCTGTCCTGAGGAACTCCGATGCCGTTCTCGAACATGAGTCCGAGGTGGTACATGGCGCTGGGGTCGAGCTCGTCCGAGGCTCTGCCAAGGAGCTCCGCTCCCTTCTCGGGGTCGGGATCGACGCCGTCGCCGGATGCGATGAGGATCCCCAACTCCCTGATGGCCGGTACATGGCCCTGAGCCGCCGCCTTGGTGAACCATTCTGCTGCTTTGGAAGTGTCCTTGTCCACGTTGGTGCCGTACAGGTACTGGACGCCCAGCTGGAACTGCGCATCCATGTTCCCGCTCTGCGCCTGCTGCTCCAATGAATTGCCATCGGCCATGATATCGAGGGTGGATGAGTCTTCTGACTTATCCCGATTGCGGGCATCCGAGGATCGCCAACGGTTAGGTTATTTCACGATTCGAAGCATATCAATATATCGAAGTTGTAGAATCCCGCCGCATGGACAGCAAGGCCGTGGCTCATGGATTGGCGCTCTTCACGGTCTTCGTCTGGGGACTGACCTTCATATCGACGAAGAACCTTCTCCAGCATTACACGCCTGTCGAGATCCTCGTGATGAGGTTCGCAATCGGGATCCTCGCCCTGTTCCCGCTCTACCCCCACATCCTCCGTCTGGAGGATCGCAGGGAGGAGATCGATTTCGCATCGGCCGGACTGGTAGGGATATGCCTGTACTATCTGCTGGAGAACATCGCCCTCTCCTACACTTATGCCACCAACGTAGGCGTCATAGTCGCAGTGGTCCCGTTCTTTACCGCCATCCTGTCGCGCATCGTCTCGGGCGACGAGGAGAGGCTCGGAACCTGGTTCTTCCCGGGTTTCGTCATATCCATGTCCGGAGTGGCCATCGTCTCGATCAGCGGAGGCGGAGAGGGATTCGATCTGAAGGGGGACCTCCTCGCGCTTCTGGCCGGCCTGACATGGGCGGTCTACTCGATCATACTGCGGAGGATAACCTCCCGTGGCTACAACACGATACAGATCACACGCAGGACCTTCATCTACGGATTCGCCTTCATGATCCCGGCCGCATGGATCATGGGATTCGATCCGGACTGGGGGGCTTTGAGCGACCCGTCGGTTATCCGGGACGTCCTGTTCCTGGGATTGACCGCGTCTGCGGTATGCTACGTGACCTGGGGGCTCTCGCTGACCAGGCTCGGAGCCGTCAGCGCCAGCCTCTACATCTACCTGATACCGGTGATAACCGTCATCGCTTCGGCGATACTGCTCGGAGAGCCGTTGACCTATTGGACGGCGATAGGTGTGGCGCTGACGCTCTCGGGTCTCGTCCTCTCACAGAAGGGCACGGGGCTGTCGAGGGATCAGGACAGTTGCTGAAGGGCGTCGGCGGCCTCTTCGATGCCGTTGTCCGCGGCCATCTTCAGCCATTTCTTCGCCTCTTCCACATCCTCCGGCGTCCCGCTTCCGCCCAGATAGCAGAATCCGACGGTTCCCATGGCCGTCGGGACGCCGTTCATCGCAGCACGGAGGAACCATTCGAATCCCGATTCGGGGTCGCACTGCATGGTGAGGTGTCCGAGCCTCTCCATGGCGAACGCATCGCCGGCCTGTGCTCCTTTCTGATACCAGGATCTCGCCTGCTCCAGATCGACCGGCGTCCCGTTCCCGAACTCGTAGCAGACCCCGACATGGAACATGGCGTTGACGCTCCCTCCGCGTGCCGCGGTCCTGTACATCTTAAGCGCCTTGGACTCGTCCTTCACAACGCCGAATCCGTTCTCGTACAGGTATGCGAGAGCTGTGCGGGCCTCCTGATCGCCTTGGTTGGCGGCGAGTGTGAGGTACCTCGCAGCCTCCTTGTAGTCCTGGGGGACGTGGATCCCGTCCATGTACGCCAATCCGGCGTAGAGATGCGCCTCGGGTATGCCGTCCTTGGCGGCGATGACGGAGAGCTCGGCAGCGCGCTCGTTGTCTATCCCCTGGTATTCGTCCTGCATGTACAAGCGGACCATCAGGGCCATGGCGTCGGTGTTCCCGAGGTCTACGGCCTTCTCGAGCAGCTCGTATCCGCGGTCCTCGTCGGCCTCCACGTCCCATCCGAAGAGATAGGCCATGGCGAGTGCGTACAGGCCTTCGGGATCGTCCTTGGCGGCCAGCTCTCTGACCTGCTCGATCGACAGTTCCGCCTCTCCGTCAGTCCCGTGGAAGATGAATCCGCGCTGCTCCATGCCACCCCATGGCGGTAACGGATATAGAAGCGACGGCCTCGGAGGGAGGATCCGAGGGAGCGAAGGGCCTTCTCGCACTCCTCCCAGCCCGGGTACGAGCGCTCCCATCTGCGGAACACGGGATCGTGCACGCGATGGGACGGCCGATAGCCCTGGCGGAGATGCAGGCATTCGTGATAGACGACGAAGTCCCTGACCTCGTCGGGGATATCCGGGGAATCGAGGATCGACGATATCCCCACCACGCGGAACATGGTCCCGCAGAATCCGACGCGCCTGAGGTTGTCCCTGCGGGTCCAGGAGAACCAGGAGTTCTCTATATCCCCGGGTTGCAGGAGACCGGCCTCGAGGAGCCTGTCGACGGAATCGGGGATGAACGCGTATTCCCCGACATCGGTCCTCAGGAGATTCCTGCTCCTACGGATGAAAACGGGACGGCGGGTGAGGATGAAGTCCTCCGACGACACGAAGTCGATGAACGACTCCGGCTCCTTCCATTGGAGGTTCTTCCCGCGACGTACCATCATCTCGCCGAAATCTGCGAGGACGTCGTCGGGCGCTCCCCTCAGATAGTCGGATATCTGCAGGGTTGCGACTCCGCAGCGGATGGACCACCCGTAGTAGAAGTCCTTCTTCGGGACGAACTCCGCTTCCACGCGGTCTACGTATCCCTTGCAGCGGGCTGTCAGGAGATCGGACAGGTCGTCTTGCATTCCTCTTCCCCACGACTATGTCCTTCTGATGCTGACGGCACTGCATGGACCGCTCCACGTATACGGGCTCGCCGTCGATGTCGCAGCCGCACCACCACATGGCGGTCGAGTACGTGGACGGAGTGGGGGTGAAGACCTGGACCTGCTCGGGATGTATCGAGAGCTCCCTTCCGCAGAAGCGGGCCAGCTCCCTCATGTCGTCGTCGGTGCAGCCGGGATGGGCGGCGATGAAGTAGTATGTCAGGAACTCGTTCCTCCCCATCCTGCTGCAGCAGGAATCGAACATCCTCTTGAATCCCTTCAGGACATCCGATCCCGGCTTCCCCATGAGGTCGAGGACCCCGTCGCAAACATGCTCCGGGGCTAACTTCATCTGCCCCGACACATGCTCGGAGACGAGCGATTCCAGATAGGCGGAACCGTTCCTCCTGTCGGCGAGGATCATGTCGTGGCGAATCCCGGAGTTGACGAAGACATGCCGGACCCCGTCGATATCGGAGATGGATTGGAGGAGGGCGGTCTGACGGGAATGATCTATCGGAAGCTTCGGACAGGGCTTCCCGACGAGGCATCTGCGGTCCTCGCAGCGGCCGTGGGCGGTCTTCTTGGAGCATTCGATGCCGTACATGTTGGCCGTCGGGCCGCCGACATCCTGGATCACGCCGTTGAAACCCTTGGATGAGGCCAAGCCTCTCGCCTCCTCGAGTATGGAATCCTCGGAACGGGAGACGACCGTCGTACCCTGATGGACGGCTATGGCGCAGAACGAGCAGTCCCCGTAGCATCCCCTGTGGGTGGTTATCGAATTGCGGATCGTCTCCATCGCCTTCACCTCCCCGTCCTTGGCGTAGTAAGGGTGGACGGCGTTCTCGAAATCCGAGCCGTAGGCGGAATCCAGCTCCTCGGAGGTCATGCTCCTCCTCGGGCGGTTCTGGACCAGCCATCTGTCCCCGTGCCTCTGGCAGAGCGGCGAGGCCGTGATGGGATCGGAATTGTGCCTGAAGATCGAATACGCCCTCATGAATGCACGGCGGTCGTTCCTGTCCGAGACCTCCTCGTATGACGGGAGCTCGATGCAATCATCGGGCTTCCGAGATGATGCCACGCATATCCCGTCGACCCATTTCCAGTCCTTCCCGTCCCTCATCAGCCCGGCGATCTCCAGGTTGGTGAGCTCGCCCATGCCGTAGACCACCGCATCGGCCTTGGAATCGAACAGGATGGATCTCCTCACGGAATCCGACCAGTAGTCGTAATGGGCGATCCTTCTGAGACTGGCCTCTATCCCTGCGAGAAGGATGGGCCTTCCCTTGCAGTGCTTCTTGATCAGATTCGTATAGGCTATGCATGCGCGGTCGGGACGGCAGTCGTTCATCCCGCCGGGGGTGAAGTCGTCCTCCTTGCGGAACTTCTTCGCAGGAGTGTAATTGGCCACCATGGAGTCCACGCAGCCCGCCGATACGGACCAGAACAGCTCGGGCTGCCCGAGGCGGGAGATGTCGTCCCCCGTGGAGATGTCCGGCTGGGCGATGATACCCACTTTGAATCCGCGGTCGATCAGCCAATGGCCGACCAGGGCGGTTCCGTTGTAGGAGTTGTCCGTGTAGGTGTCCCCGGACACCAGGATGATGTCCAGGCTCCTCCACCCGAGACGGTCCATCTCCTTCTTCGTCGTCGGTATGAACATCGCTTGCGGACCGGCCTCTCCATTATGTGGTCGTTCATGACGAACCCTCCGCCGATGGGGGTGTCGACGTCCTCCGTTATCTCGAATCCCTCGTGACGGTAGACCTCCACGGCGTTCCGGTTGTTCCTGTTGACCGTCAGGTGGATGCACTCCAGGCCCTTCGCAGCCGCGATGTCGTTAAGGTGATCGACGACCCTGGCGAAGTAGCCCTTGTGCCTGTGCTCCTTCAGGATGTAGAGCTTGGACAGGAACAGCCCCCTGTCATCCGGAACGAATCCGCAGTATCCCACAGGGGTCGAACCCTCGCGGAGCATGAGGTAGGTGTATCCGCGGTCGTCCACCTGGTTCCTCAGGGCCTCGAAGGATTGGTACTTCTTCAGCATGTAGAAGATCTGCCCGTCGGGGACCATCCCCTCATAGGCCTCGCACCAGACGGAGAATCCCATGGAGGCGATCTGACGGAGGTCCTCGTCGCTGTCGACGGGCGTCATGGCGAATCCATTCCCGCCCTCGTACACCTTGATCGCATAGTCCCTGAGGCCCTTCTCGAAGTTGACCCCGTATCTCACATCCTCGCCTGAATCGTAGGTGTCGAGGATGCTGTCCACGGTCAGATCGATGGCCGCCTCCACGGCATCATGCAACGGAAGGCCGGATTCGCAGGCTCCGACGAGAGCGGAACCGAAGACATCCCCGGTTCCATGATAGTATCCGGGGATCTCGGGTCTCATGACCTCCCCTGTCTCCCCCGTCTCGTAATCCTTGTAGACAGCGCCGACACGACCCTTCTCGTAGCTTATCCCCGTGAGAACGATGCGCTTCGCTCCGAACGCTTCGGCGTGCTCGAGCATCTCCTCGACGTATCCGCGTGTGTAGGGTCCGGGCTTCCATTCGAGTCCGAGCATCAGGCAGAGCTCTGTGAGATTCGGCATGAGGACGTCGGACTTCTCGCAGAGCCTCCTCATCCCGGCCGGGAAGTCGGGTCCGAACACCCCGTAGAGCCTGCCCTCGTCGGCCATGACGGGATCCACGTACACCGTCGTGCCGTCATGGGAGAGCTGCTCCACCAGGTCGCATACGATGTCGATCTGCTCGAAGGATCCCAGGAATCCCGTGTAGAACGCATCGAATGTGATATCCAATGTCTTCCAGTGCTCCATTATCGGGACCATGTCCTCCGTCAGGTCGCGATATGTGAATCCCTTGAATCCGCCGGTATGGGTCGAGAGGACGGCCGTGGGAAGGCCGGAGCACTCGATGCCCGCGGCGGAGATGATAGGTAATGCCACGGTCAGGGAACATCTCCCGACGCACGAGATGTCGTGGACGGCGAGTATCCTTTCATGGTTCATGGACGCGGAATGAGGTACCACGTAAATGAATGTGGCAGGTCCTGCGGCAATCCTTATACGAGCCGGGGATATGGACGGGGCGATGGAGAAGACGGATTCGCACCTCGAGGCCTCCCTCGAGGGTCTGAACGACAGGGTCAACGAGTTGGAATCGGCCGGGGCATCGGCGGATCTGATGGAGGCCTATGTCAATCGTGGATGCGTCTTGTCGATGCTCGGGTACCGCACCTCCGCCTTGGACGACCTCGAATCCGCCGCGGGGATCGCATCCGGGCTCCCGTCGTCGGAAGTGGATCCCGGGACCTTCGTCAAGATACACACCGCCATCGCATCCATCATCATGGATCAGGGCGGGGATCCTGTCGAGGAATACATGCTCGCAGCGACCCGTCTGAAGCCGCTTCATCCAGGATCCGCCCATTTCGACAAGCGCAGCGCGGTCAGGATGTGCTCCATCGCCGCAGAGGACCTCATGGACAGCGATTACCCCGACTGTGCGGTCCAGTATCTGGAGAAGGGCATGGAGCTCGCCTCCGGCACAGACCCGTGGTCTCAGAACAGGCTCCTGGACCTCCTGATCCAATCCGCCGAGGCGGCGGATGCGATGAACGACGTCCGCGGAGCAGTAGACAGGTGCTCTCAAGCGATCGAGATAGGCTCCGAGCTCATCGAGAAGGGATTGCTGGAGGATGTGGAGCAGCTCGTATCCGCGCTCGTCCTTCGCGCAAGCGGCGAATCCGACCTCGGGTTGAACGAGAACTCGGCAATAGACCTCGAAGCCGCAGTCAACATACTGGAGGGCATGCTGGAGAACCACAGGCTGCCCGATACGGAGGTTCTCATGACCCTCCACCACGATCTGGCCGGCGCTCTCATGAAGGTCGGCAAGGTCGAACAGGCCGAAAAGCATCTCATCCGTGCCATGGAGATAGGGATCGGCCACACGGCATCGTCCCTTGACGATTGAGACCTCTTTCCAAGGATCCTCTCGGATCTTTCCATCCTCCCCGGGCTTCCCATTCGGAAAGACTGGACATCCCTCGGCTTCGTTCACAACATACAAATATCCGGCCTGTAAGGGACACGCATGGGCGATCAGATCAAGGAGACGGACGATGTCAAGACCCTTCTCGGGAATCCGAAGAAGGCGTTGATAGCGATGGCCATCCCCATGATGATCGCCACCGTGGTCCAGTCGGCCAACAACATGATCGACGCGATCTGGCTGGCCGGACTCGGTGCGGGCGCTCTCGCGGCCACAGGGGTCGTGTTCCCTCTGTTCTTCGTCGTCATGGGATTCGGGAACGGCATCGGAGTGGGAGCATCTCAGGCTCTTTCCAGACGCATTGGCGCCGGGGATTACGACGGGACATCCAAGGTCGCGGCCCAGGCCGTCATGATAGGACTCGCAGGAGGCCTCGTCATGACCGTCGCCTTCCTCTTATTGGCGGAACCCCTGCTCTCGATATGCGGTGCAGGCGAATACCTGGATGAGTGCATGGAGTACGCGATCCCGATCCTTCTCTTCATCCCCGTGTTCCTGATCGGGTCGATCCTCAGCGGACTCCTGAGATCGGAAGGAGCATCGAAGCGGGCCATGAACATCCAGGTCGTAGGTGCCGCGATCAACATAGTCCTGGATCCGATCTTCATCTACATCTTCGGATGGGGGATAGCCGGAGCGGCTTGGGCGACGTCCATATCCATGACCGTCAGCATGGTCATAGGCCTCTATTGGTACTTCATCAAGAAGGACACGTTCGTCAGGATCCCTCTGAGGGGGTTCCGTTTCGATAAGGGGCTGGATTGGGACATAATGAAGGTCGGCATCCCGGCATCCATGGAGTTCATCATCATGTCCCTGGTGGCCGTGATAATGAACAGGATCATCCTGGGATTGGACCCTGTCAACGGCATCGCGGTTTATTCGTCGGGATGGAGGGCGCTGGAGATCGTGATGATCCCGGCCATGTCCTTCGGATTCTCCATCGTTCCGATATGCGCTGCTGCTTACGGTGCCGGAAGGATCGACAAGTTCGGAAAGACGTACAGGCTGTCCGTTCTTTACGGAACCTGCACCATGATCGCATTGGCCGTGCTGCTCCTGGTATTCGCACCCCAGGTATCGGTGCTCTTCTCGTATTCCGAAGGGATGGAGGACCTGGGCGAACAGCTGACCGCCTTCCTCAGGGTGGGTGCGCTGTTCATCCCGTTCGTGACGGTGAGCTACGCATCCTCGAGCATGTTCCAATCCCTGGGCATGGGGACGAGGTCCCTTGTCGCGACCGTGATGATGCATATGCTCGGAGTGCCGATCTGTGCCGCGCTCTCCACATTCGGCGACCTGTCCATGATATGGTACGGCCTCACGGTTTCGGAGATCGCCGGCGCAGCCATACTCGGCACCTGGGCCGTCCGTACGGTCCGCGGACTCGGCGATCTCATGGAAAAGGAAGCGGAAGTGGACCGTATCGGCTCGAGCCGACGAGAACAATATTATCCTGCTTCCGTTACCTCCGCTCATGGCACGGACCGGCATCCTCGGACCAGATGATATCAAGACCTTCGAATCCTTCATCGAGGAGGACTCGGGCGATTTCAAAGGGCTCCTCGAGAGCATCGCTAAGACGATCGCAGAAGGTCTCGATGCCAAGAGGTTCACCGAGGACAATGTCCATTCGGATCTCGAGACCGCGTTGTGGATCTCGTACGCCTGTCTGAACATAGGCGATTACGAGCATTGCTACACGTCGTGCGAATGGCTCTCCCGCGTCGAGAACCAGGTCTCGGGATGCGGTCAGTGGTTCTATCGCTACGCCAACTCGCTGATGTACTGCGGCAAGCCCAGGCTGGCTCTGGAGTACGTTCTGCGCGGGGTATCCGAGGAGCCCGCCTATCCGTGGAACTGGCTGACCCTCGGACGTCTGAGATCCCATTACGGCGACCGCGAGGGTGCCATGGCGGCCGCCAAGAAGGGATTGGAGCTCATGCCGGCCGATCCGGAGTTCGGGCTGCTGGTAAGGGATATCGAGGAAGGCACCCCTCTGGAGGTCATGGAGGTCCGTCCCGATCCGACGGATCCCGCCCCCCAGTCGGTGGAGTTCGCATTCGAGAGCAAAGATCCCTCATTGGCCGCCAAGGCCGAAGCCGTGATGGGGATCGTCGTGGATACCAAGGCCCTCCAGGAGATCAAGAAGGTCCTCGGACCTTCTGGGTGGATCGCCGATCATCCCTACTGCACTTTCATGAAGGAGGGTCCGAAGGGGCAGATCATGGTCACCCTTGCGATGGACGAGGCCTATCTCTCCAAGATGCCTGCGGACAGGCTCCGCAATATAATCGGTTCGATCCCGGGGATGGAGGCCGCCGCTAGGAAGATGCTTCCACCGGACAGGCAGAACGAGTCCCTCTACGGTCTCACCATCGACCGCAGGCTCAGGCCGATGCTCAGCTTCGGCGATTTCGAGAACGACCCTCAGACCATACCGTTCGACGAGGACCTCCAGCCCATCCGTCCCAATTACAAGGGAGGTCCCTTCGTGGCCTTCGTCCTTCTGTCGGACGAGAACTGCGACTACGAGGTCATACGCAAGGCGCTGTCCGATGACTGGGGCATCCCCTGCAGGCAGTCACCCGAGAACGGGAGCCTGGTGTTCGAACACGGCGGGGATCTCGTCGCATACAATCTGATCAAGGGACAGGTCCCCGATGGAGAGGCCCAGGAGAATGCCAGGAACAACTACCTCTGGGAAGGCGCCCTGGAAGCTGCGGAGAAGCATCGCTCCCATCTCCTCGTAGCGCTCGTCAATCACGGCGAATCCCCCCTCGATGCCGGAATCCTGCACACCAAGCTCGTCGCAGCCGCATGCAGGCTCGACAACGTCGTCGGAGTGTACTTCACCGGAACGGTCGTCAGCCCCGAGTCTTATCTCGAGGAGGCGGAGCATATCCGCAAGGGCACCATACCCCTTCTGGATTGGCTGTGGTTCGGCCTCTACCAATCGCAGGAGGGATGCGGAGGATACACCCGCGGTCTCAAGGTCTTCGGCAAGGAGGAGCTCGAGGTGGTGGATTTCGAAGGTGATCTCCAGACCGTCCGCGACATCCTCGTCGATGTGGCGTTCTACCTTCTGCAGGAGGATGCGACCCTGGATCCAGGGGACGGCATCTCCCTTCCTACCGGAGACGTCCTCACCGTCACACGCTCCCCCGGCTATTCGCTCGATGAGGAGACGCTGAAGATCGGGATCCCCAGGGGATTCCGCTCCCAAGTCAATTAATACACTGGACGCATCCTCCAGCCATGCACCTGAGAAGGGTAGGGAAGGAAGATATGGACCGTACGTGTCTCGTCTGCAAGCGCAGAGAAGGGGATGTCCGTATCCGCGAAGGCTATGTCTGCCGCTACTGCGTCCCTATCCGTTCGGGATTCGACGGCCTATCTGCCGAGGATATCGCAGCAGGCCACATGAAGGACAGGGAATTACTCGACAGGGTCGATTCATTCGTCGAATCGGGATCCTACCGAGATCTGCGTTTTGATGACGAACACGAGCTCTTCTTCAAAGGCCCGTGGCCCAGCTATTCCATCCCTGTCCTGTCCTACTCCGAGATAGTCGGCTATCGCGTAGTGATCGACGGGGATCCCATAGCCTTCGATTCTGTGGATGGCAAGCGCGCATTGTTCAAAGCGTGCACCGATGAATACATCTGCAGCACGTGCAGGAAGATCGATTCCATCATCCTCGAACTGGACAGCTCCAGATCCAATGTCAGATTCTCTCCGTACACCATTCGCAAGGGAATGTCAGGGATATGCGATTCCAAGGAGGGCTGCTTCAGACTCGCTATCTCGATCTCCAGGAAGCTGGATTCGATAGTGGAGAAGAACATCGCTTCTGGTGTCAAAAAGCAATCGGATAATAATTAACCTAATTAAGTTACCAGCTTTATTAATCACGAAGTGTTATTATGATATTCGACTCACTCGATCTCCAGGTGCTCGGTCGTGTCATAATGCGCAAGGGATGCGAAACCGCCAAGGTGACCTTCGAACCCGGACTGTCCGACATCCAGCGCAACAGATGGGTGGATGAGATAGTCAAACAGATCGCTCGCGCTCGCACGATGGCCAATTTCGCCCGTAACGATTTCTCAACGACATACACCCAATCCGCGCTGTTCTCGGAGAGTGTTTCATTCATGCCGTCGTGGATGTACGACATGTACATCTCCGGTCTCAGCGAACGCGATCGCGATGATGAGAACAGGTTCATCATGATGAACGGAGAGCTCATCAGACAGATTCCTCTGATCAAGATCGCGATGCGCGAAGCGGACAAGGGGATCGGGAGCGATCTGTTCCTCATCGATTCCGATATCTTGATGATGGACCGTCTCAGGAAGCTGATCGGCAGATTGTCGTTCTAGCTCGACGGATGCGAAGAGAACGTCGAGGACCTCGAAACGGATCTCGCAACACTGGAGCGCGTAGCATCCTCGGTCATACGTATGCGCACGGGGAAGGCCGTTTCCAGTCCGGATCTGTCCATAGCGGCGAAGAGGCTGGATTCCTTGGATTGGGAGGAATTCGATGTCAATTTCGACCATGGTTTGACGTCGGAAGAGAGAAATACGGTAGGTTATTTCCGCGAGAACTCGGGCAGGTATTTAATAGCGATGTATACCCGCTGCATCCTGAACTCGAGATTCCCCGAATCCTGCATCATCCGGGACAGGCCAGCATGGTGAGCAATCAGGTATGTCCATATCATCCATCCATCATTGCGGTGTTTCATATACCGAGGTTTCAGATTTACTAATCCATGAGCGAAATCGACGCCGCCAGGATACTGACCAGGTCCGAGATCGAGGTTCTCTCCGGAGAGTGCCTCTCCAATGCCAACCGCGATCTCTACAAAAGGATCAGGGATATGAAGAACGATAAGATCGCCGCCTACCAGACTGCATCCGGCGGAGCGATCGAGAAGGATGTGGCCGATGGTATCATCGGTGTTCTCACCGCCGATGTCCAGATCTGCGACGCACTCATCGCAACGGATTTCGACGACCCCAAGAGCGTCGGGAAGTCGATCGACGTCATCAAGGCTATCGTGAAGCATTCCCCCAGGCCCAGCCACCAGGTCGAGTACATCCGCGGACTCACGGACAACGAGGCCTCCATGGAGATCTTCTACGGAAAGGTCATCACCGAGCTGCAGGACCGCATCAGGGGCTGATCCTCGGAGAATCACCAGCAACCGAGCATTCAAACGGGGCGTCAACCGCCCCTTCCTCTCAACCGTTATAGCATTGTTCCTCTATCCGCTTCCCATGTGGGATGCGGACCTTATCACACGCGTACGCGACAGGAAGCTCAACGAGATCATGATCTTCGGCTCCATGGCCAAGATCGACAGCGCGAACATCGACATGTATATCGACCTCATCGTCTCCCTCGGGGATGATGTAGATGCATGCGACACGCTGCTCGATACCAAGGGAGAAGCCGAGATTGAACTCGATGCGATTTTGTATCCCGCCTACATCCAGAGGCTCTCCGAATCCGAGAAGGCCGATGAGGATGCATTCAATTCATTGAAATCCGAACCTTCCACAGAGGCCGCTGAGGAGAGCCTGGAGGATTACGTCCGCTCTCTCATCGAGGGCGCCGTGGAATCCCTTAGAACCCCCGAACCCTGCGATGCTCTGAAGGCTCTGAAGGAGGAGCTCATGATATGCAGGGCCCGTGTCGAACAGCTCTCCAAGGAGCTGGATTTCTCCAAGGGCAATGAGTTGTCTCTGCAGGAGGAGATCGATTCCCTCAAGGAGCAGCTCGACATGCTCGCCGACAAGAACGATGGCCTGAGATCCGAGAACGCTTCCTTGAAGATCGACCTCAATCTTGCCGAGCAGAAGCTCTCCGTCCTCGAACCGGCATATCAGGAAGCCGTTTCCGCGAAACCTATCGCGGAGGCTCCTGCAATAGAACCTGAGGTCCCCGTCGAGCCGGAACCTGTCTCCGAGATCCCAGTCGCAGAAGACGAGTCCGCTCCCGAGACCCCCAAGGACGATATGCCCGAGGTTGCCAAGCAGAATGGAGGTTACATCAGCAAGGAGAACGCCGAGACGCTGCGCAAGGTCCGTGCTATGAAGGACTCCAAGATCGATCTGCTGATTGACGCGGCTGCTTCCGGAAAGATGAGCGTCACAATCTGCGACGATATTATCGACTTCCTGAAGACCGACGTTCAGATCTGCGATGCTGTGCTCTCTATCGATTTCTCCGATAGGGACAGTGTCTTCGAGGGATTCAGGAAGATCCTGGCGATCGTGGAGGATTCCAAGGATCCCGTGCACCAGGACGAGTATGTGAAGATGCTCGATGCCGATGAGGCATTCCTCGAGTATTCCTACTCGCAGGTATTGAACAGCCTCCAGGGCATGATCATGTACGTCAAGGACGAGCTTTTCCCCAAAGCATGATGCTTTTGCCTTGAAACCTCTTTCTTCTTAATTAATTTAGCTGATTGCTATACTTGATTAATTAATTACCATCACTTGAATTTGCACCACAAGATCTCATGGAATCTTCAAAATACGGAGTATTTGGGACAAGATTTCAGCGGTTTGGAAAAGATTTGAATTCGGTGAAGTTCGTTAATGTCTATTCATTTTCTTGATTAGTCGATTATAATTAAGCTGGTTGCTTTATCAGATTATTAATTTAGAG
>ERZ1026850.1034-NODE-1034-length-15593-cov-7.821341_pt1 | contig 15593 bp, 15 predicted proteins | sample MGYA00380155_ERZ1026850 | MGnify/ENA primary metagenome ERZ1026850 (study PRJEB33269, sample SAMEA4719791) | human gut metagenome | biome: human-associated habitat; feature: organic feature; material: feces | place: Cameroon | collected 2013-10 ... | reverse complement strand
TCTCGTGGGCTCGGAGATGTGTATAAGAGACAGATTGTAGATAATTCTTTTGAGGTACGAGAAATACTTGACAAAAGAGAAAATAAGTTACTATAATATTTTGTTTGCAATTTTGTAGGGAATCTAAGCATAGAGGTGCGAGATGGAACAGTATGTGATTAAAGGTGGAAATCCTTTGGTTGGCGAAGTTGAGATTGGTGGAGCTAAGAATGCTGCACTGGGAATTCTTGCGGCAGCAATTATGACGGATGAGACCGTAACAATAGATAATTTACCAAACGTTCGTGATATTAACGTATTATTAAGTGCCATGGAGGGAATTGGTGCTAAGATAGAGCGTCTTGGAGAACATAAGGTAAAGATTAACGGTTCACTGATACATGACTTGAGCGTGGACTATGAATATATTAATAAAATCAGAGCTTCTTACTATCTGTTAGGAGCATTACTTGGTAAATATAAGAAAGCAGAAGTAGCTTTTCCGGGTGGCTGTGCAATCGGAACCCGTCCGATTGACCTTCATCTGAAAGGTTTTCGTGCGTTAGGAGCCGATGTGGATATTCAGCATGGGTTAATTTCTGCTACTGCAGAGCATCTGGTGGGAAACCATATTTATTTAGATAAAGTTTCTGTAGGAGCAACCATCAACATTATGATGGCGGCATCCATGGCAGAGGGAAAGACTATTATTGAAAATGCAGCTAAGGAGCCACATGTTGTAGATGTAGCAAACTTCTTAAACAGCATGGGAGCAAATATCCGCGGTGCAGGAACAGATGTTATCCGTATTGTGGGTGTAGAGAAGCTTCATAAAACAGAATATTCTATTATTCCGGATCAGATTGAAGCAGGAACTTTTATGTTTGCAGCGGCTGCAACCAAAGGTGATGTAACTGTTAAAAATGTTATTCCGAAGCATTTAGAGGCAACCACAGCAAAATTAATTGAAATTGGTTGTGAAGTGGAAGAATTTGATGATGCAGTACGTGTGGTATCTAGCAAGCCATTGCATCATACCCAGGTAACTACTTTACCGTATCCTGGCTTCCCAACAGATATGCAGCCACAGATGTCGGTGCTTTTAGCATTAGCAGAAGGAACAAGTACCGTAACAGAGAGTATTTTTGAAAACCGTTTCAAATATGTAGATGAACTTACCCGTATGGGTGCACAGGTGAAAGTAGAGAGCAATATTGCAATTATTACCGGTGTTGAAAAATACACAGGTGCAAGAGTCAGTGCTCCGGATTTAAGAGCAGGTGCAGCCCTTGTAATTGCAGGTCTTGCAGCAGAAGGCATCACCATTGTAGATGATATTTATTATATTGAACGTGGATATGAACATTTTGAAGAGAAATTAGCTTCCCTTGGTGCAATGATTGAAAAGGTAAGCTCCGAGAAAGAAATCCAGAAATTCACATTGAAAGTATCATAACCAAAAAAAGATATCTGATAAATATGCTGCAAATGAGGCATAGTTATCAGATATTTTTTATACTTTACAGGAAATTGCTTTCCTGTAAAGTATAAAACGCTCCGCGAGGATGCGCACTGCGGCGTATAAGGCAGATGTCGCAAGCGACCGCCGCAGGTGCTAGAATGTGCCAAGGCACATTCTTTTTATATGATTGCTTTGATATATAAAGGACTCTTCTCAAGGTCGATACAGGCTCCATCATCTAACTGAACCAGTGGCTTGGAAAGACGACGATGATTCAATAAAACAATGCGGGCTGAAGTACCATCACTTAACATAACCCGGTTGTTCTGGTATGCATTGGCAATATTCTCTAAGAAGGTCAGAATATACTTTGGCTTATATTTCTGCAGACCATCTTTTTCAAATTCGGCGATTACCTCAAACGGACAAAGGGGAGCACGATAGGAGCGTGCTGCTGTCATGGCATCGTAAACATCGGCAATTGCAATGATGAGTGCATAGTCATCGATTTCTTCCATGGTAAGCCCCATTGGATAACCGGAACCATCACAACGTTCATGGTGCATGAGAGCTGCCTTTTTAATATGGGAATTTAATGGCTGGGATTTTAAAATATCATAGCCATATTTCGGATGATTACGAATCATCTGGAATTCTTCATCGGTTAATTTACCATCTTTATTTAAGACCTCATCCGGAATTTTTGTCTTACCGATGTCATGAAGCAGACCGGCAAGGGTGAGAGTGTCTAATTCTTCATTGGAAAAATGCAGCCATTTTCCGATAATACGGGAGATGATGGCAACATTCAGACTGTGTGCATAGGTACTGTCGTTGACCTGACGCATATTATGTAACATATCAAAGACATCCAGAGTGGTCTGCTTTGGACCTACTAAAGAAATGGTCTTTGATAAAAGTTCTTCTTTGTTTACGGTTCCTCCATCGGAAAGATAAGCATCAAAACAGTTCTTTAAATCCTGGGAACGCAGGGTAAAATCCACCTGAAAACGCTGGAATTCCGGAGAACTTTTGAGCTTCTGTGAGTAAGAAGCATCAGAAACCGGACTTGGTGCAGAAACAGGGCTTTTGGAAGGAAAATATGCCGGATCTTTTGGCGTTTCCATTGGAGCAGCGGCCTGTTTGTCTTCTGTAATCTGCACACTGGCGATGCCGTAAAATTCCAGTCTGGAAATCAGGGTGCGCGTAAGTTCTACATTCGGATTAATAATAAGCTGTCCACGCTTGGTGCGGACAGGAGTTGCTGTAACCATACCTGGTAACAAATCTTTTGTCTGATATTCTTTCATGCAAGTGGTCCTCATTCTGGATGGATTTTATAATTATGATAGAGAAAATCACAATTATATTCCTATTTAAGTATATTCTTTTTGCTAAAAATGTCAATCTTAACAGTAAAAACCGGTAAAATTTGTCGAAAGAATACAAAAAGTAAGAAGGAATGTTTTCTCTGTTAATGAGAAAATAAGGTGCTTGACATTTCAATATAATAGGTGTATTCTCTCACATAGAGATTTGAAAATTCAATATTGTAATTTCTCTTATTCAGAGTGATGGAGATACATAGGATCAATGAAGTCACGGCAACCCCACAGCATAAGGAAGGTGCCAACCTGAGCGAGCAAGTCGAACAATAAGAGGATTTGATTATCTTTACCGTTATCGGGTCCGCTTATGATGTAAGCGGTTTTTTTATTTTACGCGAGCAGCGAAAAAAGGTCTGGAAGAAAGAGGAGCCAAGCGCACCCACCAGATACTTAATAAGGGAATCAACAAAACGAGAGGAGAAAACGATGGAAAAAAGATTATTCACATCAGAGTCCGTAACAGAAGGACATCCAGACAAAATGTGTGATGCGATTTCAGATGCAATTCTTGACGCATGTATGGCAGAGGATCCAATGAGCCGTGTTGCCTGTGAGACAGCAAGCTGTACCGGATTTGTACTTGTAACAGGAGAGATTACTACAAAGGCAAAATTAGACATTCCTGCAATTGTAAGAAATACTGTAAATGAAATCGGTTATGACCATGCAGAAACCGGATTTGACGGACATACCTGTGCTGTTATGGTAGCATTAGACCAGCAGTCACCGGATATTGCAATGGGTGTTGACAAGGCTTTGGAAGCAAAAGAAAATAAAATGACTGATGAGGAGATTGAAGCAATCGGTGCCGGAGATCAGGGTATGATGTTTGGTTATGCAACCAACGAGACACCGGAATATATGCCATATCCGATTTCTTTAGCTCACAAACTGGCATTACAGTTAACCAAAGTTCGTAAAGATGGTACTTTAAAATACTTAAGACCAGACGGAAAATCACAGGTTTCTGTAGAGTATGATGAGGCTGGAAAACCAAAGAGATTAGAGGCAGTTGTACTTTCTACACAGCATGATGAGGATGTAACCCAGGAACAGATTCATGAAGATATTAAAAAATATGTTTTTGACCCAGTCCTTCCAAAGGAATTAGTTGATGAGAATACCAAATTTTTCATCAACCCAACCGGACGTTTCGTAATCGGTGGACCACACGGTGATGCAGGTCTTACCGGACGTAAAATTATCGTAGATACATACGGTGGATATGCCCGTCACGGCGGCGGAGCATTCTCCGGTAAGGATTGCACCAAGGTTGACCGTTCAGCAGCATATGCAGCACGTTACGTTGCTAAGAACTTAGTAGCAGCAGGTCTTGCAGAGCGTTGTGAGATTCAGCTATCTTATGCAATCGGTGTAGCACAGCCTACTTCTGTTATGGTTGATACTTTTGGTACCGGAAAAGTTTCTGATGAAAAATTAGTAGAAATTATCCGTGAGAACTTTGACCTTCGTCCGGCAGGAATTATCAAGATGCTTGATTTACGCAGACCGATTTATCGCCCGACAGCAGCATATGGTCACTTTGGAAGAACCGATGTTGCACTTCCATGGGAAGCGTTGGACAAAGTTGATGAATTAAAGAAATGCTTATAATATTGGAATAGATTCCAGAATAGTATAAAGAAGAAAGACCTCTTTTCGGAAAAGATTTATTTCTTAAGGGAAATGATAGAAATGCCGGAAAGAGGTCTTTTGGTATTTACGCGAGTAGCGAGAAAAAATCGCATGCTTGCATGCAGATTTGGCGAGCACCGCAATAACTCGAGAAACTCGCAAAGCGTGTTTCTCGTAGTTTTAATGAGAAAACCAGCAAAGAGTTTTGGGTGGTTGGAAAATAATTTATAAATTCTTTAGAATAATTCTCAGAATTTTCATGGGAAAAGAGACTGCATGTGGTATACTATGATTATGAAAAACTGGAGGCTTGAGAATGAAACTAAGGACAAAGCTGATTATATCATTTTGTATTATCATATTTGTGCCGGTGACATTGGCAGCGTTGGCAATGTGCGGATTCCGTTATTTTCAGTTAAGAGATATTGCCAACACCTATCAGGTGGAAGATGGAAATATTAGTTATCTGACCAATACGGTGCAGATGTGGAACCGGGTGACAAAGGACAGTTGTCAGAAGTTACTGGATACAGCGGAAAGCGACCCGGACAAATTTCTGGACATGAAATATTTAATGCAGGTTAATGAGACTCTGCAGGGGAAAAACTCCTACCTGATTGTCATGAGGGATAATGAAGAAGTCTATGTGGGAACGAATGATTTGAATACGGTTCCGGAAAATCTGCCGGATTACATGGATACAAAGACAGGGGGAGAGACCGGTTATTTCATTGACAGTGATAAGCAGGAAATGATTAAGCGGATTGATTTTGATTTTTCGGATGGTTCGGAAGGAACATTGTTTGTAATTACATCTATTAAATCACTGGTGCCGGAAATGAAGGAACTTCTGATCGATATTATTATTTCTGTGTTATTGATACTTTTGTTGACGGCAGGTATGCTTACTATATGGAATTACCGGAGCATCATTACTCCGATTAAGAAGTTAGAGATGGCAACCCAGAATATCAAAGAGGGCAACCTTGATTTTACGTTAGAGATAGATAGTAATGATGAAATTGGGGAGCTGTGCCGGAACTTCGAAGAGATGCGGCAGAGACTGAAGGATTCGGCAGAAGAGAAGCTGGCATCAGAGAAAGAAAACCGTGTTTTAATCAGTAATATTGCCCACGATTTAAAGACTCCGATTACTGCTGTGAAAGGTTATTCGGAAGGTCTGATGGATGGTGTGGCAGATACACCGGAAAAAAGGGATAAATATATCAAGACCATTTATAATAAAGCCAATGAGATGGATTTGTTATTAAATGAGCTGACACTTTATTCAAAGATTGATACTAATCGAATTCCATATAATTTTAGTAAGATAAATGTAATGGAATATTTCGATGACTGCGTAGAAGAAATCGGATTGGATTTAGAGGCAAAAAATATCGGTTTATCGTATTTTAATTATGCCGGGGATGATGTGCAGATTATTGCAGATCCGGAGCAGCTAAAGCGTGTCATTCATAATATTATTAACAATTCCATCAAATATCTGGATAAGCCGAAGGGCTTTATCAATATCCGTGTAAAGGATGTGGGTGATTTTATCCAGGTAGAGATAGAGGATAATGGAAAAGGAATTGCAAAGAAAGACCTGCCATATATCTTTGACCGGTTCTTCCGGGCAGATACTTCAAGAAATTCTGCAACCGGCGGAAGTGGTATCGGTTTATCCATTGTCCGTAAAATTATTGAAGACCATGGCGGAAAGATATGGGCAACCAGTAAAGAAGAAACAGGTACAATCATGTATTTTGTACTGAGAAAATATCAGGAGGTTCCAAATGAGTAAAGTATTGATTATTGAAGATGAGGTTTCAATTGCAGAACTGGAGAAGGATTATTTAGAGTTAAGCGGTTTCGATGTCGAAATCGAAAGTGATGGAGCAAGGGGCTTAGAGAAAGCACTGGCATCTGATTTTGACATGTATATCTTAGACCTGATGCTTCCGGGCATGGACGGCTTCGAAATCTGCAAACGTATCCGTGAAGTAAAGAATACACCGATTCTTATGGTATCTGCCAAGAAGGATGATATTGACAAGATTCGCGGACTGGGACTGGGGGCAGATGATTACATCACAAAACCATTCTCCCCAAGCGAGCTGGTAGCAAGAGTAAAGGCACACCTTGCCCGTTATGAAAGACTGATTGGCAGCAATGTGCAGGAAAATGATATTATCGAGATTCGTGGAATCAAGATTGATAAGACAGCCCGCCGCGTCTGGGTAAATGGCGAGGAAAAGGCATTTACCACAAAGGAATTTGATTTACTGGTATTCTTAGCACAGAATCCGAATCATGTATTTACCAAGGAAGAACTGTTTAAAGAAATCTGGGATATGGAATCCGTTGGTGATATCGCAACCGTAACGGTACATATCAAAAAGATTCGTGAGAAGATTGAAATGGATACCGCAAAGCCTCAGTATATCGAGACAATCTGGGGGGTAGGATACCGCTTTAAATTATAATTGTAGAGTCCCAGATTGTTTATGGTAGAAAACTATTAGGAGTATGGTATAAGTACATGGAAAATCAAAATCCGGAAATTATTATTTATAAAACAGAAGATGGTTTAACTCAGGTTGATGTTACATTTCAGGATGATACAGTGTGGCTTACGCAGGAACAAATGGCAGATTTATTTCAAAAGGCAAAATCCACTATAAATGAGCATATTGCTAATATATATAAGGATGGAGAACTGCAAAAGGAATCTACAATGAGAAAATTCGGAAATTCCGAATTTTCTACTAAGCCGACAAATTATTATAATTTGGATGTGGTTATTTCTGTAGGATATAGGGTAAAGTCACAGCGCGGAGTTCAATTTAGAATTTGGGCAAGTGAAATATATGCAACGAGCATAGACTATAATCCGAAGGCAGATGAATCAATTATCGGGATATCTGGATTTTGCAGAACGTCAGGCAGAACGTGAAATTCCTATGACAATGGCGGACTGGTCACGACATCTGGATGGAATTCTTTCATCAACAGGTGAAAAACTTTTAACGGGTAATGGAACTGTTTCACATGCACAGGCTATGGAAAAAGCAGAAAATGAATACAAGAAATATAAGGCAAGAACGCTTAGTGATGTCGAAAATGATTATTTTAATGGTATTGAGATGTTGAATGCCCGTTATGGTAGTTGCTTTAAATATAAGGAGGAGTGAAAATGGATAATTTTTGTGCTGGGTGTGTTTATCAAATTGCTTTATTTATATATGGAATGCATTTGTAATTATAAATGGTCTGGTAGCAGCTAATCCGGTGGCATTGTTATTTGCTTTACTTATTGCGGCAGCTATTATTGTTGACTTTGTATGTATTAAAATTTATGTAAAAACAAATTCAGCTTTATTTTTACAATTAGAAAATGCACAGGAGATGCAGGAAAAAACGTATGTATAAGATTGCAGAACATATTTTATATGAGGATGACAAGCTACTTGTCTGTGTAAAACCGGCAGGGATTGCAGTGCAGACGAAGCGTATGGGCGAGCAGGATATGGAGAGTCTGCTTCGGAATTATCTTGCTGCAAAAGGAGAGACTCCCTTTATTGGAATCATCCATCGCTTAGACCAGCCGGTGGAAGGCGTAATAGTCTTTGGAAAGACCAGGGAAGCCACAGCAGAACTGAACCGGCAGATGCAGAAAAACGGTTTTGGAAAATATTATCTGACAGTGGTATATGGAAAAGCAGAACCGAAAGAAGGACAGCTTACCGACTTCCTTAAGAAGGATGGCAGAAGTAATACCTCTTTTGTTGTAAAACAGGGAACCGCAGATGCAAAGCGGGCGGCGTTAACCTATCGGGTGCTTCAATATAGTACGCTTGATGATAGAGATGATAAAGATGATAGAGATGATAAAAATGATAGAGATGGAAAAGCTGCTTCAGGAGCGGGTACAGCGGATGGAACCTCGGAAAAAACTGAAGCTGCGGAAGAAATCAGTCTTCTTGAAGTAAAATTAGAGACCGGGCGGCATCACCAGATTCGTGTGCAGATGTCGCATCATGGCTGGCCATTGGTGGGAGATAGAAAGTATGGAGGGAAGAATGAAAGACTGCCGGGAATGAGGCCGATTCCACTGGCACTTTGTTCTTACCGGCTGGAATTTCTGCATCCCACAAGCAAAAAGAAGATGCAGTTTCAGATAACACCGGAAGGACAGGCTTTTCATTTGTTTCCGAACTATAATACATAAAAAAGTCCGGAATGCCACATACTGATGGTATGACTGGAAAAACAAGACAACTTATAAAAAAAATTATATATTTAGCAGGGATTACAGTTGCGGTATATTTTGGAATGCGTTTTGTACTGCCGATTGTAATTCCTTTTTTACTGGCAATTCTCATTACAAAAATATTATGTAAACCAGTAGCTTTTCTGGCAGAGAAAACAAAGCTTCCAAAAGGAATCGTAAGTACGGCGGCAGTGCTGTTGCTGCTGGCAGTGATTTTTCTGCCGATGGGCTATCTTGTATACAAGGGAATCTGCGAACTTGCGTCACTGGTAACGAATTACCCGGCATTATTTGGAAAAGCAGATACACTCTGGTGCAGTTGCTGTGAGCGGGTTGCGGAAGTCACCGGGATGAAAGCGGAGACAATGGTGCAGTGGGGAAAAAACTGCGCGGCATATGTCAGCAGTCAGGCAGAAACGAAGCTGATTCCGGCAATGATGAATGGCTCGATGGCATCTTTGCGGGGACTGGCAGCATTCTTTGGCATCTGCATTGTAACTATCGTGGCAGCAGTGCTGATACTTTGTGATTATGATAATCTGGTGCAGCGCTGGAGAAAAAGCAGCTTTTATTTCTGGGGCGGACGGATATTTCAAAATATGTGTCATGCCGGCGGAACGTATCTTAAAGCACAGTTTATTATTCTGGCACTGATTAGTGGCGTATGTATAGCAGGTCTGTTCCTTACCGGAAATTCTTATGCCATTCTGGTGGGAGTACTGATTGGCATGAGTGATGCACTGCCTTTTATTGGCACAGGACTTGTCTTTATTCCATGGCTGATTATCGATTTATTTCGTGGAAAGTATTTTGCAGCAGTGATATATGGTATACTGTTTATATTGAGTACTTTTATCCGGGAATTTATGGAGCCAAGACTCATGGGAAGAGGGCTGGGTGTGCATCCACTGGCGGTTATCATCAGTATTTATGCAGGACTGAAAATATATGGAACCGCCGGTGTTATTTTAGGTCCGCTTTCCGGATTTTTAATCTGGGAAATTTATCGCAGTATCTGTGGAAGAGAGGAAAAAGAGATAACATGAAAATTGTGTGCATTTATGGACAGAATCATAAGGGTTCCACCTATCATATTGCAAAAATGCTTGCAGACAAATTGCAGGGAGAGACAAAAGAATTTTTCCTGCCAAGAGATTTTAATCACTATTGTGTAGGATGTACCCAGTGTTTCGAAAAGGATGAAAAGTTATGTCCCCATTATGGGGATTTAAGCCCACTGACAGAAGCAATGGATGAGGCAGATGTGATTATTCTGGCAAGTCCGGTATATGTCTATCATGCCAGTGGTCCGATGAAAAGTTTCTTAGACCACTATGGATATCGATGGATGGTGCATCGTCCGGAAGAGAAAATGTTTCACAAGCAGGCAGTCTGTATTTCTACGGCAGCAGGCGGCGGAATGAAAAGCACCAATAAGGATATGGCAGACAGCACCTTTTTCTGGGGAGTAGCAAAGACATATAAATACGGTGTAGCAGTTCGGGCAGTAAACTGGAATGGAGTCAGTGCAAAGAAAAAAGAAGCCATTGAGAAGAAGACAACAAAGCTAGCCGCAGCCATTCGAAGAAAGAATGGAAGAGTACATACTTCCCTGAAAACGAAAATATTTTTCCAGGTAATGCGGATGCTTCAGAGAATGGGCTGGAATGAAGCAGATGTAAATTATTGGAAGGAAAGAGGCTGGACGGAAAAGAAACGTCCATGGAAAAAATAGAGCTGAGACAGAAAAAAGAAAATTTTTTATAAGAAAATCCCATGGGCTAATCCCATGGGATTTTTAAAAGTTACGTAGTTATTTGTTACTTCTTCTCCAGATATGCATTTTCTCTGCATCCGCGATTAATTCATCACGGAAGTCCGGATGTGCGACAGAGATAATTGCTTCACATTTCTGCCAGGTAGAAAGTCCCTTTAAGTTGACTTTACCATATTCTGTTACCAGATAGTGGATGTTGGCACGGGTATCAGTTACGATAGATCCTGGATCTAAGGTAGGAAGGATACGGGATTTCAACTGACCATCCCTGGTTGTAAAGGTAGAAGAACAGCAGATGAAGCTCTTACCACCGTTAGAAAGGTAAGCACCCAGAACAAAATCTAACTGTCCGCCGGCGCCACTGATGTGCTTGATTCCTGCAGACTCTGCATTTACCTGACCGAAGAGGTCTACGTTTACTGCATTGTTAATGGAAATAAAGTTATCCAGTGCGGAAATGGAACGGATATCATTGGTATAGCTTACCGGAGCACTCATAAGTTCCGGGTTTTCATCTAAGTAGTCATACATTTTCTGAGTTCCTGCACCGAAACCATAGGTCTGACGGAAACGGTCGATGTTTTTCTTGGAACCGTTGATTTTTCCTGCTCTTGCAATATCAACGAATGCATCAACGTACATTTCGGTATGTACACCTAAATCTTTCAAATCAGATTCTGCAATCATGGAACCAACAGCATTTGGCATTCCACCGATACCAAGCTGGAGACATGCACCATTTGGAATCTCATCTACGATTAATTTTGCAACTGCCTGATCGATTTCAGTAGCAGCTCCGCCACCACCTAATTCACCGATAGCCGGATTCTCGCCTTCTACGATGAAATCAACATCGGAAATGTGGATGCTGTTTTCAAATCCGCCTAAGCAGCGAGGCATATTTTTATTTACTTCAACGATAACTTTCTTGGAAGTCTCGCAAACTGCCATCATATGAGAAGCGTTTGGACCAAAGTTAAAATATCCATGTTTGTCCATTGGAGCAACCTGGAACATTGCTACATCATCCGGAGTAGCGGAGTCACGATAGTATCTTGGAAGCTCGGAATAACGGATTGGAGCGTAGTAAGAAAAACCGCGGTTGATATATTTACGCTCGATTCCGGACATATGCCAGGAGTTCCAGGTAAAGTGTTCACCGGCATCTTCACGTTCGAAGACCGCTAACGGTTTTAACAGAATACCACCTCTTAAATTGACATCATTTAATTCATCCGTACGTTTTGCAAGGGCTTTATCCAGTGCATCCGGAGTTCCGGTACACCATCCATAATCTACCCAGTCACCAGATTTGATGACTTTGACAGCCTCATCTGCGGAGACTAATTTCTGTTTATATTCCTGTGTGTAATCCATGAAAAACCTCCTGTATATTTTGTTTGTTAAATTATTATCATAGTACCACTTCGTACATGATTATTCAAGTCGAAGGGACTAAGAATTATCGTCTGGGAGCTGCCAGTGTCTGGCTGCATTTCTATATTTTTCCGCCTGGGCTGTATTCCCGGATTTTTCATAGTAGTCAGCCAGTCCGTTCAGCGGAATATTTCCACTGGTATGGACATCAAGAATGCTGGCAGTTTCAAAGGCTGCATTGTAGTACCACACGGCTGCTTCATCATAATCTTCTGCGTCAAAAAAATAATTTCCCAATTCGCAGCAGATTTCTGCACAAGGGGTAGTAATCATATCCTTCAGTGCCAGTTTGAAAAATTCATTGACATTTCCGGTAATCCGGTAGTAGTGGCTTAAGATACAGCCGGCTTCCTTGCGGGCGTCCCCAGAGGCGGTTTCATCCTGCAGGGTAGCAAGAAATACTTTTGCGGCGGCAATAAAATCTTCCTTCTCTCCGGTCATGAGGAGCTCTTTGGCATACATCCGGTGCAGTTTTTCGGAAAGACGTCCGTCCCGGTCAAATGCCAGTAAGAAGCCTTTGAAATCACGGCTGCTGTGCAGGGACTGTGGAAGATGCGTAATGGCAATATCACTGTCAAAGACAACCGGGTCTAAGCGCACCGTTTCGTGAATCGGGTCAATCCAGGTAAAGGTACGGAGTCTCCGGTAGAGCTTCGGACGGTATTCTTCTTTAAAGTTAAGCACCGTATTAAATTCATTTTTGGTCACATATTTCATCTGTACAATTTCGACCTCCGGAACCATGGCTTCTTTTAAAAGTCGGAACTGTTCCCGGTTCTCATCATCTAAGACTTCATCTGCATCTGCAGTATAAATGTATTCCATGGAAGCTTTGGAAAAAGCAAAATTTCTGGCATCTGCAAAGTCATCCTTCCAGACATAGTCATAGATTTTATCGGTATAGCGGGCAGCAATTTCCCTGGTGCGGTCACAGGAGCCGGTATCCACGATAATGATTTCGTCCATCAGACCGGCGAGTGAATCCAGACAGCGGGAGAGAACCTGCTCCTCGTTTTTTACAATCATGCAAAGGCTTATTGTTATCATCAAATTATCTCCTTTCACAATCACCTATACAAATATATTTATTATCGCATATTTCAGGGAAAAAGTATATCAGTAGGGACAGAATTTATTTGACAGAGCCGGCACTGGTGTCTATGATGAAATGAGACAAGAACGAGAAGAAAAGAGAAAGCTTGAGAAAAGGATGAAAGAAATGGAAACAAAAGAAAAATTCATGCAGAAAACCATCATAGTCTGGCTGGGAGCACTGGTGTGCTGCCTGTTGTGGGGCAGTGCATTTCCGTGCATTAAAATCGGCTATCAGATGATGCACATTGCATCGGATGAGGTGGCGTCCCAGATTCTGTATGCCGGCTATCGGTTTACGCTGGCGGGAATTTTAACAATAATATTGGGAAGTATCGGAAGCAGGCAGTTTCTGCACCCGACAAAGTGCTCCCTTGGAAAAGTTTTTAAATTAAGCAGTCTGCAGACCGTGGGACAGTACCTGCTTTTCTACATCGGACTAGCGCATACCTCCGGGGTAAAAGCATCCATCATCGAAGCGTTAAATGTATTCGTGGCAATTCTGGTAGCAAGCCTTTTGTTCCATCAGGAAAAATTATCGGCGCGGAAAATAGCAGGCTGTATCATAGGATTTGCAGGCGTGGCACTGGTAAATATGGGAAGCAGCGGATTTGATTTTCATATGAGCGTGACCGGAGAAGGATTTATTTTCCTGTCAACGGTTGCATATGCATTTTCTTCCGTATTGTTAAAGCGGTATTCCAAATCTGAAAATCCTGTCATGCTGAGTGGCTATCAGTTCCTGGTGGGTGGAATTATTATGGCATTGTGCGGCTTTGCAGCAGGTGGACGGGTGAGCGGATTTACGGCATCATCCTTTGGACTGCTGTTTTACATGGCATGCATTTCTGCTGTTGCATACACGCTGTGGGGCATTTTATTAAAATATAATCCGATTTCCCGTGTAGCGGTATTTGGATTTATGAATCCGGTGTTTGGTGTGATTCTTTCCGCATGGCTTCTGGGAGAAAAAGAGCAGGCAGCAGGCATCAAAAGTGTGATTGCACTGATACTGGTATGCATTGGTATATTTGTGGTAAATTATAAGAAAGAGGTTACGAAGGAGGACTAACATGAGCGCAGTTGTAACATTGAAAAAAGGCGAAGGAAGAATGGTAAAATCTGGTGGCATGTGGATTTTTGACAATGAAATAGAAAGTATCATGGGAACATTTGAAAACGGAGAGCTGGTGCTGGTACACGATTTTGACGGATATCCGATGGGCATTGGATTTATCAACTGCAATTCCAAAATCAGGGTGCGCCTTTTCAGCAGAAAAGAAGATACTGTCATTGATGAAGCATTTTTCCGGACACGATTGCAGCAGGCATGGGAATACCGGAAAAAGACGGTAGACACCTCATCCTGTCGCGTGGTATTTGGAGAGGCAGATTTCCTGCCGGGACTGGTTATTGACAAGTTTTCGGATGTGCTGGTAGTGCAGTCCTTAGCTCTTGGTATCGACCGATACAAGGAGCTTATTGTAAAGCTTCTAAAGGAAATTTTAGCAGAGGATGGCATTACAATCCGCGGTGTATATGAGCGGAGTGATGCAAAAGTCCGCAAGCAGGAAGGCATGGAGCTTAAGAAGGGCTTTATCGGAGAAGCATTTGATACCAATGTGGAAATCGTAGAAAATGGTGTGCATTATATCGTAGATGTAAAGGATGGTCAGAAGACCGGATTTTTCTTAGACCAGAAATACAACCGTCTTGCCATTCAGAAATTATGTAAGGATGCAAGAGTGTTAGACTGCTTTACCCATACCGGCTCCTTTGCATTGAATGCCGGAATTGCCGGAGCAAAAGAAGTCACCGGAGTGGATGCTTCAGAACTTGCGGTACATCAGGCAGAAGAAAATGCAGCACTGAACGGTCTTTCCGGCACTGTAAAATTCTTATGCAGGGATGTCTTTGAACTGCTGCCGGAATTAGAGGAAGCAGGCGAAAAGTATGATGTGGTAATCTTAGACCCACCGGCATTTACCAAGTCCAGAAATTCTGTTAAAAATGCCATCAAGGGCTATCGCGAGATTAATCTTCGTGCCATGAAGCTTGTGAAAAATGGTGGATTTCTTGCAACCTGTTCCTGCTCCCATTTTATGACTTATGAGTTATTTACCAAGACAATCGGACAGGCAGCCCACAGCGTCCACAAGCGTCTGCGTCAGGTGGAATTCCGCACCCAGGCACCGGATCATCCGATTCTTTGGGCAGCGGACGAATCCTATTATCTGAAGTTCTACATCTTCCAGGTTGTGGACGAAAAGTAATGACCGAAAAGTAGCGGAAATGCTTGATTTATAGGGGATGGAAGGCATTTGACGTTTACAGAGAAAACCTCGCAAAGTATCGCAAAATATCACAAAACCGTGATTTAAAGTGGTAAGAAAAACGATTTACAAAAAGCTACAAATATATACGGAATGACTACGGTTTGGCTACGGTATTGAGACTTTTTTTGAAAAGAAAGCTATGATATTATTATCATGGAAGTAATGAAATGTTTGAAGAATTAGGAATTAGTTTTGGCACAGCACTAATCGTCTT
>ERZ1026850.1030-NODE-1030-length-15622-cov-16.252714_pt1 | contig 15622 bp, 23 predicted proteins | sample MGYA00380155_ERZ1026850 | MGnify/ENA primary metagenome ERZ1026850 (study PRJEB33269, sample SAMEA4719791) | human gut metagenome | biome: human-associated habitat; feature: organic feature; material: feces | place: Cameroon | collected 2013-10 ... | reverse complement strand
AGAAGAGCAGGCACGTAAGGGGACTATTAAATATGAGTTTAAGGACTAAGGTTGTGGCGGCCCTCACGGGGGCCACTATGCTTGGCGGTGCTATCACCGGGGTAATCCAGCACAACGAGGGCTTGAGCCTTACCGCCTACAAAGATAGCGCAGGTATCCCGACCATCTGCTACGGAGAGACAAAGGGCGTCAAAATGGGTCAGAGAGCCACGCTGAGCGATTGTCAGAAGCAACTGATAGAATCAGCAGGGGAACATGCAAAAGCTCTTGACGGGCTTCCTATGCAGCTCTCTGACGTGTCTCTACTAGGTTCCCTGGACTTCACGTATAACGTAGGAGTAGCTGGTTTCAATGGAAGCTCTGTGAAACGTCATCTCAAAAGCCTTGATTACGCAGCAGCCGCGAAGTCTGTACTGGACTGGCGTTATATTAGCAAGTACCAACAGAAGTCCCCGGGGGCTGGGTGGGTGTACAAGGGCGGAACCCGTTGGACCTTTGATTGCTCCCAGTACATAAACGGGCAGCGCAATAGAGTGTGCTGGGGCCTGTGGGAGCGCCGGCAGTGGCAGAGCAAGGCCATTGGGAATCAGTATAAGAACGTGAGTACAGCCTTGGCTGAATTAAAGCGCTAGGGAAACCTCAGGGAAACCTCTAGGGAAATCTCTAGGGGCCCCTTAGCGGTGCACGTCTATACCTGGACCTGAAATTTATTAGACTCACGCGAGGATATGTCTATGAACATCAAATATGACACAACATCCCCCAGCTGCTTAGTGTGGCTCAAGGGCAGACGGGCCGGGGCAGTCGCCGGTACTAAGAAGGCTAAAGGATACTGGGAGGTGCAGGTATGTGGTAAGAAACTGCGGGCGCATCGACTCATATGGGAGATGCACAATGGGCCTATCCCAGAGGGTTATGTGGTTGACCACATCAACCAAGACCCTGGCGACAACCGCCTAGAGAACCTGCGCCTGGCTACTCTCAGCGAGAATAACTGCAATGCTCGTAGGTCTGAGCGGGAACACCCTAGGGGCGTATACTACACTGGCACATGCTGGCGAGGGGAGTTCTGGAAGGATGGTAAGCGTTTCATGAAGAAACACAGCTCCTACGAGGTTATCTGCAAGTGGGTACAAGAGAAGCGCTTGGAACATCACAAGGACTTCTCCCCTGCGCAGATGTATATCTGAACTCGAAATTTGTTATACTTACCCGACAGGGTCCCTCACCCTCAACGACGCCAATTGCCCCCATAGGGGTGCCTAGGGAGAATTTAGGGGGGGGGGCCATCTAGATGGCTGGATGTCTAGACGTCTAGACGGCCACAGGGGCGCTGCCTAGTGCCTGCCTGGGCCAGCCTAGTGCTCGCCAGTGCCTGCCAGTGCCTCTATAACGCTCTCAGTGGCTCTCTGCGCTGCGCTAGGGCTATCGCTAGTGCTACCCTACGGCTATCCCTGTGCGCTCCTTGTGGGGCCACTAGGGCGCTCTATGGGGCGCTAGGGGTGCGCTCTGCCTTGCTTCTTTTGTGGGCCACCTAGTGTGCCAGTAGTGGGGCCATAGTGCCTGCCTAGTGGGCCAGCTAGTGCGCTGGTAGTGCGTGCCTGTGCTATCACTAGTGCGTACTAGGGCTATCCATTGGCTATCCATAGTGCTTTACATTGTGCGGATTCTATGCTACGCTGCGCGCTCCCCACTAGGGCGCACATCCACACTCTGGCGCTATCCCCTTGCTATTACTTTCATTCGAAAGCTGATACGAAATGATGTTACCGGAGTAGGAGGGTTTTAGGGCACTATATACACTACTACTCACTACTACTCACTAGTAGGCACTAGTAATGCCCTGTATGACTGACCGTAGGGAAGGAAGCATTACCTACCCATTAACTAGCCTCATAGCTTAACCGCTCCCACAGCTTACGCTGTATGGTCGCTGGCTATGAGTCTACTCAACACTTTGTAGTATTGGTTCAACCTAAGGAGATTTGGTTATGGCTGGAAGTTCTTTTGCTATACGTTTGAATGACAGTGGTTATCCTATGATATCCAATGCTGGACCCTACAAAGTACGTCGTGGGGGTAGTAAGAGCCGTGATGCACTGTTGCTTCATCACGCTGTAGTTCGGGATGAGCTGGGCATTACGTCTATCCCGAGTGGGTATCACATACACCACTGTGACAGGAACAGACTTAACTGTAGTTTTGATAATCTGATACTAATCAGCGAGGATGACCATAAGGCTATTCACCAGCGTATCAGAGAGGAGGGGCGTAATATCCCTAAGGAGGAACTGTTAGCAGATAGTAGGTACAATACAGACTACCGTACGTTCGGCCTGAGTTTTGGGGACTATGACGCATTGCTGCATAAGGGGCTGCCGTAAGGCGGCTCCTAAGCTATTGCCCTGCTTACCCTTTTTGCTCTTAGTGGTAAAAAGTTTAAAATAGCATTAAAAAGTACTTGCTTTTTTAAATCTGCTAGGTGTATATTTATCCCATCGAAAGCGATACGGTATGCCGGGTAGCTCTAGATTCCAGAGTCAACTGGATAAGTAGACAGCCTGATAAGTCATATGAAAAACAGGTATTGACAATAGCAGTAAACGCTTTTATAGTTTGAAGCATGTTGCGGAGCAGTGTAGCGCCTAAAGGTGCTCTGACCACTAACCCTAGATACATGATAGCAGTAAAGATTTAACGTCAAGAGCTGAGACGGCAAACGGCTGGGTGCGCTGAGACACTGCCCCTTAAAAGAATAGTGTCGAGAGGTTGAGTCCCTTCCACGGTTGTGCAGTGGGTCGTACTCAAAAGCTGGTAGCTCAACTACTGGTATCCTAGCAACCACTGAGCTAGGGGTGTTTGAGTTGAGTTTTAGGCGGGCAAATACATTCCGCCAGAACTTAACCCATCAAACACTGAGAGGAGTACACAATGAAATATCGTGAGAAGTTAGCGCAACAATTTGCAGGGCTAGAGAAGTTATCCGGTTCGGAATTGAGAAAGCGCCGGGATGCATTGAACCGTGCAGGGTATATGCAGACAAAGCAATCCGCGACATTCAGTACGAATGTACGCGGTAAGACAAAAACAAAGGGCAGCAGCAAGGCCCCGCAAGGTTGGTACACTGCCGGACAGTTCGGAGGTTAATATGGAAGAGTTCGAATTTAAGTTTAAGCCGTGGTACAAGGAGCCTAAAGCGTGGGCCGCCATTACTCTGGATGTGATACGGAACACATACCATGTACTGCTCTTGAGTGCAGCTATTAAGTACCTATTCTTCTGATTGCAGCCTATAGCATCCTACGGGGTGCTATGTGAATGCAACTGGCGTATGAGGTTTCATATGAAAGCAATCATGATTTATCCTGGGCATGCCCTGTGGCTTGGTTGGTGCAATCAAGTACAAGAATACAACTTCTCTGTACTGATATTCTCCGACCGTGACACTGAGCAAGAACACCCGCTGGATATCGTCGACACTAACACCGAAATGGCTGCCCGCACTGTGCTGGACGCCGTGAATCTTGGTATCATTTCCGACTGGAGACAACTTTATGGTTAATATCATCAACATCATCGTTACCAGCGCTATGCTGGTGCTGGGCAACGACGTAAACAACCCGGTGCCGTACTGCACGGTGCAGTTGCAGCAACCGGCGGCGCAGGAACCGCAGCCGCGCCCTGAGTATGACCTCTTTGAGAACCCAGAGGGCGGCTGCAAAGAACTGGGTGCCCGTGTACTGGAAGCAGTGCAAGAGCAAGAACCTAACGCCGCGGTAACTCTTACCGTGGACGGCGTAAGCAACAACGATATCTGAGGTGTAGTATGATTAAGCTGTACAGAGCTAATTTTAGCACACAAAAATGCCGCCCGGTATTTTATCGCCTAAGTGGTGCGGGTATTCTTGAGTACTACATCCCTTGCGTGCACAAGTGGAAGTTATCCAGCCTAGATCCGGAAGTTGCTCTTCGGGACCACACGCTGGTTGGTGTAAATGTAAAATTCAAGGTGTAGATTATGTACGGAAAGAGTCCTGAGACGCTGCTTATGCGTAAGCAGCAACAAACTATTGCCGGGCTGGCGCGGGAGTACAGCGCAAAGGCAGCACTGCGCCAGCACTATGAGCGGCAAGCGCAGCGCCTGGGTATGACCCTGCGCGGCTACTGCGTAAGATTTAACGTGCGGGGTATAGTATGATTAAGTATGATGTATACACTCTTTTAGGCTGGCGCTACAGGGTACGTATGGACCTCCCTATGTGGTGGTTATCAGAATATTACGACCCCTACCTGGATGCCTTTCATCCTTCTAATATCAGCGCTATGGATGTAGTGCTGCACGCAAAGGCCGTACTGGTGGCCCGCAACGTAGTATTCAAGGCCAGACTATGCTCACAGTAGACGAAACCGCGCTGCTGTGCTGGCGCTTGCTGGAAACGCAGGGCAAGTGCGGGTGCCCGTGGGAAACATTCAAAGAGGTCCCTAATGAACTCAAGCAAATCGTGCCGGTTGAGCGTCGATTACTCCGCGTTAGAAAAGAGGGTGTTGGCACTGTTATCACAACCTACCGAGAGTATACAGAGTCTGCCGCGCGGGAACTGCAAGGGCACATTAATTTCGATGTGGTATCGGCACTTCATGCAAGAGGCTACCGCGGAGCTTTCGAAGCGTTCCGTAGAGCCGTCCGCTCCTACTATATGGGGAGAAGACTTGCTAAGTGGTATGCGCGCTGACCTTTTAATGCACGACGAAATACTTTTAACTTCGGAGATAAAGAAAATGCAAGATACTAACAAAGTAGAAAGCACTGAAGATACTGTACGCATACCCGCTCACGAAAGCTGGGAGATTCAGTTTCCAGAAGGTCCGAGTGCATTGCCAATGAAGGAAGGGATGCGCTCTTCGGGTGATTACTGGTGCCAATTCGAGGGCTTGCAGACTCACGGGGTTGAGCGAGTGCATGATAACAAGACTCGGGCGCTTTTGCATGGGCTGTACAGACTCTCTATGGTTCTCCCAGGTTACTGTGTGAGTATTGGCGAGTTCAAGAATAATGGCACCACTTTAAGCCGCGCTATCGGTCCGCTGGCCCGCGTTGATATGTGGGAGACGGCCGTTAATACTCTGTGTGTTCCAGCAGTAAACGCCCTAAGAAAGGCATTCTCCAGAGATGCCCGCTCTTTTTATGAGGGTGAAGACGTGGTGACTGCGCGAGTAGTTGGAGCGGTACAAAACTTCACAGGTTACAAGGTGCACAAGCAAGCGATAGAGCTGTTCGAAGAAATCATGCTGGCCCCTACGAACTCGCTGCGTTATAAATATACCTCGTACGATTATAGTGAGTACGGGGACGACTATCAAGCCGCCGCGCTGCTGATGAAGTTGCACGGGTTCGTTGTCTCTAGATTCGCAGTCCCGTTGGGTTTTGGTTTCCGCAATGGCGAGCCCCTGATTATGCTAGGGCAACCGCAGTTGCATAAAGACTATCCCGCAGTAATCAAGTATCGCTGCGTAGAGATGCGTATTGGTAAGTGGCTGGCAAGCTACTACGGTAGCGGGGTTGATTTCCGCACTGAGATTGAAGACCTCAAGGCGTTGAATGTAGACCCTAGCACGTACCTGTGCACCACCGAGCGGGAATGGTACGACGCCTACGAGAACGGCCCGGGTAGCTGCATGAGCGGGTACAGCTTTGAGCACAGCCCTGTGCGTGTGTATGCCACTACCAGCCACGGGTTGCCGGACAATGGGCTGCGCCTGTTCATCCAGTACACCGGTGAGCTGTTCGGGGATGACTTCGAAGTGCAGGCACGGGCAATCGTAAAACCTGAAACCAAAGAGTACGTCCGAGCTTATGGCAACGCTGCGGATGCAATCCTGCGTGGTCACGGTTACACCAGAAACACTGAGTGTCTCGAAGGGGTAATGCTGGCGCGCATACCGCACCCAAGCTACAGCGGCGCTGTACTGATGCCCTACCTGGACAGCAGCCAGTGCGGTGTAGACGAAGAGGGTAGTGACGCCTTTGTAATCCGTGATGACTCCGAATACGAGGCGCAAGAGGCTGATGGATACATATACGTCGGCACTGAATCTGCTCGGTGCTGCTGCTGTGGGGGGCGTTACTCCGTTGATGATATGCAAGAAACCGCCGGTGGTGAATTGGTCTGCGACGGCTGCATCGAAGAGGAGGAGTTTGTATACGTAGTTGGGTGCGAGGGTCTGTATAATCGATGGCGTTGCACCTGGTCTGATTACCACGAAGCTTATGTGTACGACGCGGACATCGAGCACTGCTCAGTAGAGGGTGTAGTGCACTACCAAGAAGAGCTGGTGTTTGCACAGGACCGGCAAGTGCTTATTGAGCACGCAGAAGCACACCCGGTGCACGGTCTTATTCTGACAGAGCATGCTGCGTTCGTACTAGATGAGCCGTACCTCGGCAATGATGAGGATGAAGAAGCCAAAGAAGCACAGGAGGCAGCTTAATGTATGGCGTTGACCTTAAACTACTGACAAAGATTCTCACGACGCACCGGCCTAGCTGGGGCAGCACCAAGTGGTTCGAGCCGCTACTCAGCAGCGCCCTTGCTATCGGTGAGCGGTACGTGCGAGATGCACATGGTAACTACTTCGTGCTCATCGGCGACTCTGAGCAGAGCGACGTAGCGTTTACTTCGCACCTCGATACAGTGGCCCGGCCCGGCAGCGCAGCGCCGGACATTGCCATCACTAACAAGGGCGTAGTGTTCCTACGGAATCCGCAGGTTGCAGATTGTTTAGGGGCAGACTGCGGTGCCGGTATCTATCTGATGCTGGAGATGATTAAGCGGGGCGTGCACGGCCGCTACTGCTTCTTCGTGGATGAAGAGGTAGGCTGCGAGGGCAGCGGGGCATCCGCCGCGGACCGCACTGGCTTCTGGACTGGGGTCAAGGCGATGATTAGCTTTGACCGCCGAGGAGATGGAATCATTACGCACCAGCGGTACATGCGCTGCTGCTCTGATACGTTTGCCAAGGAGCTAGCGGCTCGACTGGGGCGGACGGATGCGCACCTACAGAAAGGGGTATACACTGACTCTGCTGAGTTCGTACAGATTATCCCTGAGTGCACTAACGTCGGCGTAGGGTACATGCATGAACATACGCCGGACGAAGTGCTGGACCTTAACATTCTCAGCAGTGTGCTGCAGCACGTACTCAGTCCTGGAACATTCAAGGACCTGCCGATTGAGCGCGACCCGAAAGTAGTGGAGCCGGATGTGTGGCTCTCTGCATCTGCACATCATTTAACGTCTCTGCTGGACGTGCCCCCTGCGGAGGACCCGCAGTTACTAGCGGCGTTCCGGGAGGTGTCGCAACTTTCTAAGCAGCAACTGATTAGCTGGGTGCTTGATAACCCGGTGAAGGCGGCGGAGTACATCATGGTGTACTCTGACTACGGATTTCGTGATGAGCTGATAGATGTAGGCACTAGAGTAATAGAGGACTGGGGAGGCTATGAAGAAATTACAAAGTGAGTGTATCGACCACGGATATTCGGGAGATAAAGACGGCTACGCCATAACCACAAAGAGGTATCCAGATGGCTCTCGCTTAGTGTATAGAGTCCACCGAAAGGTTATGGCGGATAAGCTGGGATTGGGTCTGGCCGATATAGCGGACAAGGTGGTTATGCACAAATGCGATAACCCACGCTGTATAAACCCTGCCCATTTGGAGCTTGGCACACAAAGAACCAACCAGCACGATAAGGTAGTAAAAGGGCGACAAGCTAAAAGGGTATTGCATGGTAGGAGTGTGTTAAACGATTCGGATGTAGCGTTTATACGCAAGCACTACAGAAAGTACAGCAGAGAATTCAGTGCACCCGCACTAGCACGTCGGTTTAAGGTGCACCCATCCACTGTATACAAAGTGTTGTACGGGTGGAATTGGGGCGGTTTCGATAATATTGTGGAGGGTTGATTATGTCCAAGTTTAAGATTGGTGATAAAGTGGTGCTGGCACCCGGTACAGGCTGTGCCGCTGATTTTTATGATTTGCAGGGTGATAGAGATTACTACACCGTTACGGACGTAGCCAGCGAGGGAGCTTTCTGGTTACAGCTGGATTTTAAAACACGCAACAGAGTGAACCCTTATCCTTGGCCTTGGGCATATTTTAATATGTATCAAGAACCGGTGGACGAGCTGCCCCCGGTTCCGTCAAGCGTGTCCTATATGAACACTAAACGAGACCGTGGAAACGATCAGCGACTGGTCTTAGAAAGAGATAGTGAGACTGACGAAGGTCTGCTCTACATCGGAATAGTGCCTAGAAAGGGCAGCACCCGGGCAGAGCGAGAGATTGGCATTAATATGAGTCCCGACGCAGCTCTGCAGTTGGCACATGACCTGCGCCGTATGGCTATGTCGGTTAAGCGCGAGCAGAAGTAATGGACCAGCCCTGGCTTAGAGCGTGCAAGCGCCTGGCCGTGGGGCAGAGGGCACGCTTTCGGTGCTGTGGCAGGGACGCCGCCGGGGTGCTCTACAATAACCCGGATGCCTGGGAATACTATTGCCACCGCTGCAAGCAGGTGGGCAAGGAGCACAAGCAGTACCAGCGCATACAGTTACAGGAAGAGCCGAGGGTGCAGCCCTCTGCACCTGCAGATGCAATTCGCATTAGCCAAGCGCCTGCGGAAACGCAGAACTTTCTTTATGGATTCCTTGCTTCAAAAGGAATCATGCCTGAAATGGTGGAGGATGCAGAATGGAGCAAAGAGAAACAGCGGATAATCTTCCGTGTCGGAAGCGCTGCTCTGGGCCGTGCAGTGCATGCCCGACAGCAACCGAAGTGGGTAATGTACGGCCATCCGGTAGCGTTCGCTGCCGCGGCACCTGCCGTAGCACCGGATGTAGCTGCGGTCGCGCCTCTAAAGGTCGTGCTCACCGAGGACTTTCTTTCAGCGAGGAAGATACAGCACGCAGTTACGAGCTACAGTGCGTTGAACGTGCAGGCTATAGCTATGCTGGGTACACGACTGCCCGTGCAGCTGCGGGCCTGGCTGATTCAGAATCGCCCGGAAGTGATTCTTATGCTGGACAATGACCCGGCAGGGCACGTTGGAGTAGCGGCAGCGCGCCGGGCGTTGCGTCCGTTCATGCAGTGTCGAGAGCACTACTTCGCTGCGGACCCGAAGGACGCAGAAATCAAAGAGATACTGGAGGCTCTAATTGGACCTAATAGTTGTTCGTGCGATGTGCACACAGAAGGTGTGGAACCGACTGCGAGAGCAGATACCTAAGAGCATGCTTGCGCCGGACACCTCTAACCTACTGGATTGGGTGGGGCTGTACTGGAACACGTACCCGGATCACCAGGAGGTGCAGTGGGATGCAATGCAGAGCATGCTCAACCTCCGGGCCGGGCACTTGTCCCGGGAGGAGAGGGTAATCATGGACGAGCTTATGCGGGGAGTACAAGCCGTGCCGCAGGATTCTGTGGTGGGGATTGTCCAGACCCTTAATGAGCTGGCCTACAGCGGGGAGGTGGCGGCGCTTACGCAACGCTACCAAGACGGTGAGGAGATTGATTACCTACTGGAGATGAAGCACCTGCAGCGCAAGTACGGAGACGGCGCTGCAGTGCACGAGTCGCTGCTTGAATGGGAGAGCGGAAGTGTTGACGAAATACTTGCCGCGACTGACGAGAGCGGCGGCCTTAAACTGGGCGTGTTCGAGCAACTCGCTAGCAGCATCCGAGGCTTACGTGGCGGGGACTGCATCGCAGTGGCTGCTCCTGTGGACTCTGGTAAAACTAGCCTGCTTGCTGCTATTGCTGTGGACTTTGCTGAGCAGATGCAGCAGCAGCCGGAAGTATACGGAGACCGCCCGATTCTCTGGCTGGTTAACGAGGGTCCGGCGACGCGCACAGTGCCGAGGGTATATCAAGCGGCGCTGCACTGGACTCTGGCGGAGATTAAGGACCGGCACAGTAAGCAAGAGTTCGTGCCAGCCTACCTCAAGAAAGTAGGCAAGGCTGACCGAATTCGTGTTAAGGCTGCGCACTCCTTGACAATGGCGCAGATATCCACGCTCATGGAGGAGATGCGCCCCGCGGTAATCATCATTGACATGGTGGCGAATATCCGTGGCGGCACTATGGAGAGTGAGCACCAGAACCTTGAGGCGAAGTGGCAGGAGCTGCGTATCCTTGGATGCGAGAACGACTGCGCTATTGTAGGGACTATGCAGCTTTCACTCGAAGGTTACAACATGCTGTTCCCGCCGCTCACCGCTATGAAGCAGAGCAAGATTGGTGTACAGGGTGCCTTGGACTTGGCTATTATGATGGGGTGCTTGGACAGAAACGAGCAGCCGCACATGCAAAACGTCCGCGGTATCAGTACTCCGAAGAACAAGATGGCACTATCCGGTAAAGAGTCGCTCCTGCAATTCGAGGTGGGATTCGAGCCGGGACGTTGCCGATTTGACGAGGGTCAGATTAATGTCTAAATTTAAAGTTGGCGATAAAGTACGGCGCACTGCTCGTGTACCTCACTGGATACACGCCCGCACTGGCGTGCAACAGGGTGAGGCCTACACTGTGCGTTCCGTAAGCAGCAGCGGCGCGTACATAGGACTGGCTGAATCTAAGGAGATTACATTCAACTTTGATTCTGCCGCGTTCGCCCCGGAGGCGTCCAGCGCTACCTGGGACGTAAACGAAGCATTGCGCCTGCGGGACTTGGCGGTACAGGCGATACAGGATTATAACACGTACCTGCTGCAGCAGCCGCTGCTAGAGGCTATCGAGCCCCCGCCGCCAATCAAGTGACTTCCCTAGCGCCTTCTATGAGGGCGCTATGTAGGTACACTAGGAGGAGATTATGCTTAAACCGTCAGACATTAACTATCTCGATGACGAGGTAATCAAGGCATACGCTGCATCTGCAGGTACTTTCCGTAAACGATTCGCGCTGGACAGCAGCCAGCTGATTGTGCACTTGGCGATTAACAAGGCTAGGAGGAATTCCTGGAAATGACAACCAGTATTATGACGATAGACCTTGAGGTTGAAAATAATCCGTACTATGGTAGTAAGGCCAGCCCCTACTGCCCGGACAACTATGTGGTGCACTCAGCCTACCGCATAGACCGGACTGAGGACGACGGCACAGTTACTGTCGAACCTACTTTCGATATCCGATTCAACAGCAAACAAGAGTTCCTCGACGACGTAGCTGGGGAGCATTTGTGGTTCCGTATACCGAGTGATTGTTGGCTCATCGTAGCCCACAACGCAGCCTTCGAAATTAGCTGGTTTTTAACGTATCAGCGGCAACACTTCGAGGAGTTCCTAAAGCGGGGCGGTCGTGTATTTGACACGATGCATGGGGAGTACATTGCCTCAGACTTTCAGAATATGTACCCCTCCTTGGATGAAACCGCACCAAAGTACGGCGGGGAGCACAAGATTGATGGGGTAAAAATCTTGTGGGAGCAAGGGGTTTTGACCTCTCAGATAGACCCCATCCTGCTTAGGGATTACTTAGTGAACGGTGATGTGAAGAACACGGCCCTGTGCTTCTACGGCCAGTGCAGTATCTTCGCAGAGCGCGGTCAAATGCAGTACGTTTATGAGCGTATGGATGCACTACTGGCATTCGCCTACTGCGAGTGGTTTGGCCTGTTCGTGAACATGCCCGTGGCCCGGCAGAACCAGGCGGAGCAGGAGCAGCGCATCATGGAGATTAAGCAGGAGCTGCAGCAGTACATCCCCAAGGACCTGCCAGATACTCTGGAGTTCAACTTCGGTTCCGATTTCCATATGTCTGCGCTGGTGTACGGCGGGCCTATCAAGTACCGCAAGAAGGTGCCGTATGACCCGCCGCAGTACGTGAAGGCCGACTATTGGCAAGTAGGTGACACTTGGGTTGCTGTGGATGAAGTGCCTGCGCCCCCGGGTGCGACTACATACAAGTCCGGCAAGAACAGGGGATTACCAAAAATATTCCGCCTTGACACTGAGGAGGAGAAGCTACGGTGGGAAGAGGACCTTTACTTCTGCCCAGGTCTGGTTAACATCCAGGAACTCCCCGAGGTAATCCGAGAGAAGTATGCTGAGCGTGGAGAGTTCCGGCAAGCCCGGACCATGCAGGACGGCACTCCAGTATACAGTACCAGTACTGACGCTATGGAGGCGCTGGCCCGTCACGGGTTCGAGTTCTGTCGATTGGTGAACGAGCTGGGCGCTCTAGAGAAGGACACGGGAACCTACTACCTACGAACGGAGTACAACGAAGATGGGTCAGTTAAGAAGCTGTCCGGGATGCTACAGTACGTTATACCCCAATCCCCTGATGGAAGTGGTATTATCCACCACCGGCTCAATACGTGCAGTACAGTCACTGGTAGACTCTCTGGCTCTAACCCCAACCTCCAGAATCTTCCTAGAGACGGAACTAGCCGAGTTAAACAAATGTTTACGAGCCGGTATGGAGCAGAGGGTCGTATCACAGAGGTTGACTACTCTGCTCTTGAAGTGGTTATGTCCTGCGTGCACACCGGAGACTTAAAGCTCCTTGGGCTACTGCAGAACCGAGTGGATATGCACTGCTACCGCCTAGCGTTCAAGGAGAACAAAACCTACGAAGAGATGTATGACCTGTGCCACAACGCCGACGGGCCGGACTACAAGTACTGGAAGCAGCAGCGTACGGACATTAAAACCCCTAGCTTCGCTGCGCAGTACGGCGCTACGGCCAAGGGTATCGCCTTTGCTACTGGGTGTACCGTAGAGTACGCACAGGCGTTCCTGGATAACGAGGCTAAGTTGTTCCCAACAACCATCGGGTTCCGCGCCGTTATCAAGGAAGAAGTAGAGCGTACCGGGGCAGCTGGCCGTATATACCGGGAGCAGGCAGATGATGGCAGCTACCGCATCTACCGCATTGGCACCTGGACTAGCCCGGCGGGGGCGCGCTACAGCTTCCGTCAGAAGGAGCAGTGGAAGGAAGTAGTGCCCGGGCAGCGCAAGCAGAAGGTGATGGACTACAAAGAAACCGAGATGGCGAACTACTGGTGCCAGGGGGAGGCATTCTTCCTGATGGCGGTAGCAGCTGGTATGGTTCTGCGTGCAATGCTGGCGCGTGATTGGTTCGACAATCAGGTGTGCTTGATTACGAACGTACACGATGCACTGTATCTGGATAGTGCAAACCCGGAAGTAGGTAGAGAGGCGAGCCTGTTGGTAAAACAGTGCATGGAGGACGCACCTAAGCGTATCCACCAGCTGTGGCCTAACTACGGTATCATCGGTCAAGTACCGTTCCCAGCGGAAGCTGAGATGGGTACGAGCATGTACAGTAAGGAGAAAGTGGAATGAGTATCAAACCGGGTAGTATTGTGGAGATGCTGGAACTTGGGCCCGAGCCTATCGACCCTAAGCTAGCGTTGTATTACGCTCCGGGGACACAGCACCGGGTTATCGGTTACGACCCTACAACCTGGGAGGTAGAACTCCTTAACCCGGACAATGGTTCAGAAGACCCTGGGGACGGTGTTACCTTCTTCCCGGGGGAGTACAAGCTTATAGTGGAGTGATGATAGGTGGACCCTTGGGTGGTGTAGGGGGTTAGGGTAACACGAGAATCGGCCTAAGTCAAATAGATAAGTAAATAAAATTATTTGTTGACTTGGGCTTGATTCTGTGATTTATCGAGAGTTAATGTGATACGAGTAGGAACAACATAAGAGAGTTACGATGAGCAAAACATTCCATATTGATGTAGCCTTTAGCACTAAGTTAGTAATCTCAAACGAAGAGCTTGCCGGTGTACGCGACTATATTAAATCGCGTAACCTGCCAGAACCCTTTCATAACTACTTGAGCTCGTTAGATGACGATGAAGCTCTGCAAGCGTTTCTAAAATACTGTACTCGTATGTGGTTTAAGGGAGAGCTTGAACAAGGTGTTCGAGATGGGGGTGTTTCTAAGTACTCCCCAGTAAAGGTAACTGTACGGGAGAAACAGCACTAATGGCGAAGATTAGCTTGATTAAACTGTGGACTAAAGAGGAGCACCAGAAGATTCTTGGTACCTTCTTAAACAACACCGATGCAGCGACGGCCTACAATAATAAGTTCAGAAAGGGGGACGTGCTTGTGTCTCGACAGCTGGTCCGCTACTGGCGCAGCATCTTCATGGACAACAAGGGGAGCAAAGCGAATGCAAACCGGGGATTACAAGAAGCTCGAAAGCTTATTCAGCCCAGCCCTACTGATGACATTGGGGCTACAGTTGTTCCCGATACTTGTCATCGCATCCTCGTTGTTGGTGATTTGCATGCTCCTTATACTCACGTTGACGCTATAGAGTTCCTGAGAAGCGTACGGGATGAGTACTGCCCGGACATGGTGGTGCAGGTTGGCGACGAGACGGACGGGCACGCAATCAGTTTTCATGACTCAGACCCGAACCTGGATAGCGCCGGGGTGGAGCTGGAGAAAGCTAAGTTAGTACTGGAGCAGCTGCATGAACTATTCCCGAACCTTCTGGTATGTGACTCCAATCACGGCAGCCTCGTGTATCGCCGCGCGAAGGCTCACGGTCTACCAGTGCAGTTTATCAAAAAGTACCGTGACATTCTTTTCCCTGAGCATGGGGCTCCAAACTGGTCATGGGCTGACGCGTGGGTACTCAATACCCCGCTTGGCCCGGTTAGATTCCAACATCAGGTGTCGGGCGACTTCATGCTCAACGCCAGCCACGAAAGAACCTCTCTTGTCCTGGGTCACGAGCATGGTCGCTTTGAGGTGCAGTACGCAGCAAGCAGCACGGCTCTTTACTTTGGTGCGTACGCTGGGTGTCTGATTGACCGCAAGAGCATGGCCTTTGCGTACGGTCGGCTGACCCGCAAGAAACCAATCCTTGGTGTGATGGTAATCACTGAGGGCTGTCCCCAGTTAATTCCCATGCTACTTGACGAATCTGGCAGGTGGACTGGACGTAGCCGCTAAGCCCTGCACCTGCACGTAAATATTATTTGAACTAAACGAGGACGTAATTATATGACTATGAATGTACTGGCTTCCCTGAACGCTCTGGTAGACGCAGCAATCGAAACCCAAGACGTAGACATGCGTGAGACCGCCCAGGGTGGTGCTTATGAGGAAGTGCTGCTGCCGAAGGGTGAGTACTACGGTTACTTCACTGAGTACGTGGAAATCGGCAAACGCCTGCCGACTAAAGGCGGTAAACCCACCGGTAAGCCCGCCGCGGCGAATGTGCGTATCGGGATTGTGGTGTACGGTCCGAACGGCGAGGTGAAGCGTATCCGTCCGTACCCGATGACTATCAGCAACTTTGAACGTGCTGGCTTCAAGAAGTTCTTCGACAAGTTCAACTACGATGGCAGCATCAAGCACGCTGCGCAGCGACTGGGGCAGGCGTTTGTATTCCCGGTGGATGAGCACACCAGCACAGCGGGTAAGAAGTCCAACATTGTGGACCTCGCAGCAATCCGTCCGATTCCGAAGTTCGACCCGAATACTGGTGAGCCGATTAAGATGCCCGCTCTGGATGCGTCCGAGATTAAGCTGTTCCTGTGGAACAATCCGACCAAGGAGACCTGGGA
>ERZ1026850.1023-NODE-1023-length-15677-cov-4.517923_pt1 | contig 15677 bp, 16 predicted proteins | sample MGYA00380155_ERZ1026850 | MGnify/ENA primary metagenome ERZ1026850 (study PRJEB33269, sample SAMEA4719791) | human gut metagenome | biome: human-associated habitat; feature: organic feature; material: feces | place: Cameroon | collected 2013-10 ... | reverse complement strand
TATTTATGATTAACACTGCCGAGAAAAAGGGCATCCTCGATTGAGGATGCCCTTTGGTAGTTACTCTTGCAATATTGACTTCTTTCAAACTGACAATTAGCCAAGTAAGGAAAGTGCCAACTGGTTGCTCTGGTTTGCCTGAGACAACATAGATGTACCAGCCTGCTGTAAGATATTGTTGTTAGAGTATTTAACCATCTCTGTAGCAATATCAGTATCACGGATAGCGGATTCAGCAGATGTTGTATTCTCAACGATGTTATCCAGGTTGTTGATTGTATGCTCCAGTCTGTTCTGGATAGCACCAAGGTCAGATCTCTGCTGAGATACTAAGTTCAAAGCACCTTTAATGAAAGCATTTAAGGAGTTGAATGTCTTAGCTGTTGCAACAGACGCTGCTTTACCTGTCTCCAGCTTCATGAAGCTGTTGATAACTTTTTCTGCTGTAGCAGAATCCATAGTTGCTTTAGAGTATGTTGTTCCAGAAATTGTAGAGTATGTTGTGGTTGTCTTATTAGCATCTACAGAACCAATCATAACATTCTGGCTACCAACCTTTGTGCTTGTGTATGTTGTAGCTGTGTACTTAACGCCTGTATTTTCTACCAGGTTGTTATATGTAACTTTAGTATAAAGTTTGGTGTCAATACCTTTAGCTAAACCTACCATACTCATGTTAGCGATAGAAATGTCAATGTGCTGACCAGCTTCTGCACCAACCTGAAGACCCTTCATGAAAGAACCATCTAACAGGTTCATCTCATTGAATGTTGTTGTACTCTGTACACGGTCAACTTCACTCATCAGCTGTCTAATCTCAGCCTGGATGTAAGAACGGTCTGTTGTTGTAAGAGTTCCGTTCTCACCTTTAACAGCCAGCTCATTCATACGCTGTAACATATCCTGTACTTCACCTAAAGCACCTTCAGCTGTCTGTACACAGGAGATACCATCCTCTGCGTTAGAAGATGCCTGAGACAGACCTCTGATCTGACGTCTCATTTTCTCACTGATGGAAAGACCAGCTGCATCATCTGCTGCACGGTTAATCTTGTAACCGGAAGATAACTTCTCTGTGGACTTAGCCTGAGCAGAAGTTGTGATGTTCAGCATTCTGTTAGAGTTCATTGCTGTAAGATTGTGTTGTACTACCATAATATATTCCTCCTTGAATTTTAAACGGCTTCCATGCCGCATTTTGTGTGTAATAGTCTGATGGTTCGCGCGCCTCCACCAGATATATTACGATTTCTCAAGTAAATTTCTCTTTACTTGTAATATATATCGGGAGATTCCCGATTTACTTTAGGGTTCTTGAACTTTTTTTCATTATTATTTATAAGTTTTTTCAAAAACCATAAGTACTACTTCTTATTGTCATAAAACTGCGGCGACACATAATTCAGTTTATTCATACTGTTATAATAATTTCTTGCCGCCTTTGTCCTTGACACGCTTTGACTTATTGCCTGTTTTTCTTTTTTAAACTGCGTCTCTGCCATTATCTTATTCCGCATATTACAGGCATTGATTGTGGAAATTTTGGCTGTAATCTGTTGGATGCACTCCTGCATTGCCTTTATTTCATTGCGATATACTTCTTTGTTACCGGTTATCTGACTCCTGCATCTGTCATATACCAGTTCAAATCCCTGGTCTAACTTATCCAGTTCTGTCACTAACTTGTCCTGTTCTTCCAGAATCCTATCCAGACCTTCCACATCCAGATTTTCCTGTTTTAACATTTCTTCCTGTCTCTGTGCCAGCTCTATCATCTGGTCCAACACAACATTTTTCTTTTTAAGGCTTTGTAACAGTACTTCCACACCGCTTTGTTCCATAGGAGTATCCTTTCTATGCCTTATTGCACTGTTTCATAATTTCTTTCCAGGTATCCCGCAGCATCCGCAGATGTCCGTTGACTTCCTCCAGGATTTCCGGGTCTTTCTTAATATTGGCATGTAACAGTTGCTTTAACAGGTACACATAAATACGGTCAAAATCTTCCGAAACCGGATATTGTCTATCTAACGTATTCCGGAATTCTTCAATAATCCGCTGTGCCTTTTTGATGTTAACATGTGCCTTTTCGATATCCTTATTTTCAATAGCCATAATCGCTATATTACAGAATTTGATAGCACCCTCGTACAGCATCAGCGTTACCTCCGCTGGCGATGCCGTTAAAATTTTATTTTTCTGATACTGTTCATACGGATTTGGTGCTGGCATAGTATTTATCCTCCTTGATTTTACCTATCATTTCACCCAATCATTCTTTAGCTTCCAAACATACTGGAAATAGAACTATTCTTAGATTCCAGTTTTGATAACGCAGTCTCCATAGCAGAAAACTTCTTATACCACTTATCAATCAAATCATTCAGCTTTTCTTCCTGCTTACTGATTTTATCGGTATAATCTTCATAATCAGACTTTAACTGCTTATCATTATATACGGTAAACGCACTACTCATGGTTGTTGCAGACATTTTATTCGTAAGCGTATCATACAGGTTTGCCGATAAACCAGTAAAAAATGCTGTTACCGTATCCGGGTCTGCTGCAATCATACTTTTTAATACATCCTCTTCTTTGGAAACAGTGGTATCATCCGGGTCTCCATTGATATGGTACGCATTTCTTTCATTTTCTGCCGCTGTAAAGTATCCAAGCGTATTAATTCCAAAATCCGAAAGGTACATCTGCACACCATTTACCTTTGCTCCCTGCATCAGCACATTTTTCATGGCATCTGCCACACCACTTAAAGTAGAATCTTTACGAAGAAGGGAATCTTTAATTTTCTTCTCCCACTCCTCTATCTCATTATCGGACATTTCTGCCTTTTCTTCTGAAAGCAATGGGTCATATCCGCTGGAAGAATCCGCATTATATAAAGAATCCATCTCATTAATCAGTTTATTGTATTCGCTGATAAAATTCTTAACCATCTTATAGATACCATCGGTATCATCCGCGGTGGTAATAGTTACTTCTTTATCTGTTTCCTCCAATGTCGTGAAAGTAAGACCATTTATCGTAAAGCTGTTCGTCATAGAAGTAAACTTTGCACCATTCATGGTAATCTCAGCATCCTGCCCATCCACTTTGGTTGCTTTTATCTGATTATTGTAACTTCCATTTACCACATCCTGGGCTGTCGCAACTTTCTTGTCAAACTCCTTCTTTACTTCGTCCTGCAGCTTCTGGGTGCCTGTCACATTTCCATCTATATCGTTATAATATAACTTATTTTCCTCAATGGTCTTGTTATTCTTGTCAATCATTTCCTCATTGGTCTGAATACCATCCAGGAAATCATATCGAAGCTTGGCTTCATCAAAAGTTTTCTGTTTTTCAGTCACTTTCGCTGTTGCATCTGCCACCTGCTGCTCAAGTGCCGCTATCTTATCCTCTGTTTCTCCTTTATTCTTGGCATCCTCAAGCTGTTTCTGTAAACTTTCTAATGCAGTCTTGGCATCTGCCAGTGCCTTTCCTATGCTGCTGTCAGGATTATTATATTCCGTAACTGTTTCTGTTTCATATACGGGGTTACCTTTATCATCTACTACTGGTTTACCGTCACTGTCAAGTTTCGGAATCGGCTGGTTATTTTCATCTAATTTAGTCACTTCTCTGGTATGACCATAAAGACTGTCTTTCAAATCCTCAAGTTTCTCATTGGCGTCATAACCAGGCAGCTTTTTGAGGTTTTCCAGATTAGTCTTATTATTCTCTGCAATCTGTGCATTCTCTGCTGCTAAATCATCATTTGTCTTTTTATAGGCAGCTGCACGCTTTGCTACTTCCGCATCCAATACTTTCTGATAAGCATCCGTATCGGTAGCATAGCTTGCCCATTTCGTATAATCATCACTAATCAAATCATTCTTTGATAAAAGTCCAAGCTTGGAAAGAGCCTCCATTCCCTTACTGTCATTTGCTGACAAGGTAAAGTTATTAAATGTTCCGCTGCTCTTGGAACTGATGAAGAATCTCTGGTTATTCTGGTCAAAGCTTGCATTTAATCCGGTTGCCTGAATCTTAGCTGCGACTTCATCCAATGTCATATCTTCATTGACATCTATGTTCATGGTTACTCCCGAACCACTGATACTAAAACTGCCTTCTCCACTGAAGCCAAGCTGCTTTAAAGTTGCCTGTGAAGTAAACTTTACCCCATCTGCTGTGGTTAAATCCCCACCTGTTAAGTAGGCAGTCTTTGCCAACTTATCCACTTTAACAGTATTTACACCATTCACTGCCTTGTCACCAGATACAATGCTGATTGCATTGCTGTTAGAAACCTTCGTTGATTTCTTAATAAACGAAGATTCAAAACGCATATCGCTTAATGTGTTGGTATAAAAATTATAAATTTTTGTATTTAATGCCTTCCATGCATCCTGCTTCCAGCTAAGTTTTGTCTGAGCTTTTACCAGCTTGTTCTTCTTATAGCTCTGAGCAGAAGCCAGTTCATTGATAATACTCTCTGTATCCAATCCGGAATACATGCCCGTAATTCTGATTGCCATTTATCTTACCTCCCAGAATTTTGTTCCTATCGTTTCTCGTCCACAAGGATACCTGCCATTTCCCACAGCTTTGCTATCATATCAAGCGTCTTTTCCGGTGGGAATTCCTTAACAACTTCCTTTGTCTCTTTATCAATAATCTTAATCATGACTCTGTTTGTCTGTTCGTGAACGCCAAAGACAGCTTCCTGATTCGTATTATTGATTTTCTTGTTCATCTCAGCAATTGCTTTCTTTAACTGTTCCGGCATAGCCTGGCTCTGCTGACCTGTGGCTGCCTGCTGCTGGCTGCCGTTCTCTTCACTGCCATCCTGTTCTTTTTCCGGCTGTGTTTTTACTACTGAAGCAGTAGTACTATCCACATTAACTGACTGTACATCTCCTGAAACATCCGTGTTTACTGGTGTTACCGTCTGTGTCTTTACTGTCTGTGCCTGGTATGTCATGGCACTGTTTAATGGTTCAATTGCCATTATAATCACCTCCGTGTGATAACTAGTTAATAGAATCGTCTATGATAACGTGCCCCTGCACATGAGGCATTCGTAATCTCTTGTATTATGTATCGGAAAAACATTAGAAAAATTTAGGTTTTTGTCTGCAACAGTTCTGCACAAATTTTATCTTCTTCATAATCCGGAGCATACTTCTCTGCCACTTCACATATCCGCTCAATGGTTTTTTCTTTCTCTTCCAGTGCTTCCGCTATCTGCTGTGGTTCATTTGCTTTTCGCAGCTTTTGCACCACTTGATGCACCAATTGAATTTCCTTGCCCGTTGCAATGCCTCTTTCAATTCCTTTCTGCATTCCTTGTTTTATTCCCTCTTCAACTCCCATTCTCCTTATCATCGCCTGTTCTTCATAATATTTCATATAATCAATACCTGCCTTCCTGTCCTTTTTCACATGATTGACCATATTTTCTATTTCCCGCAAGTCTTCATTTACCACGTTTTCTTCCCTGGTTTTCTCAAAGAACTTCAGAAAAGCTTCCAGTTCTCCGGATGGCACTCCCACTCTCCCTTTTGTATATAGGAAAATAGTTGTGGCTCCATCATCATAGGGCATTTCCGGTTCTTCGATACAACTGTTTTTAATCGTATATATCATACGGTTCAGTCCAAATGGGTCAAACGGCATAATGAATATCACATATACCTTTTTCAGCATACCATAGTCCTCTCCTGTTTTCAACGCTTCTGCGTCAATCTTTGCGTGATAAAACCGTACACGTTTTGGCAACGCCTCTACAATTACTTTATCATTCTTTTTCTCCGGCTCAATATCGAAAATGGATTCTTCTACAATATCAGAACCCTCTTCCTGTCCCTTATTCTCTTCCTCGATATAAACGTCTAATCTTGCTCCATGATATGCCGTGTCTGTACCATAAAATACCTTCTGCGGCACCACCCGTATCCTCTCAATCTGCTTTCCCAGTATTACTTTTACAATCTTCCTTGCAAATGCTTCATTTACCTCTGGATTGTTCATCATCAGCCCAAACAGGAAGTTATCTATCAGGTTCAGTTCTTCCAGTGTTTTTCTTGCCATAGATCCTCTCTTTCCGAAGAATTTATCCGAAAAGAGTCTTCCCTTAGACACTGCCAGATACCTTCTTCTGTGTTCTTTAGTTGCCAATTGTCTGATACTTGACCGATATGGTCGGATTTTCGTGTTACGTTTCTTCTCCTGTAACACGAAAAGGATACAGCCTGGCTCGAATGAGCCTTTGAAACTGTATCCTTACTTTATCATCCTTTTGCATATATGTCTACTGGATTTTATATAACAATTATTACCTCCGACCCAGCAAAAAATATCTTCATCTCTTCCCTCACCTTTACTTCCCTCTTTTTTTCCATTATACTAAATCCATACTTATCATGAAACACTTATTACAGAGGGACTATGGAAATTTTATTTTATCGCTACAACAGTATTTGTGAGCCTGACATTATTCAGGTGTTTGAAAACTTCGGCATTACCGTACACCGGGAAGAAATGGAAATGCATGACAAGAATATTACCCCCCGGCTTTGTTCGGCACGGGTGGCAGAATGGATTTTGTCGCATCCGCTTTCTTTCGTGTTTACGGTAAACTTTTTCCCGGCGATTTCTTATACCTGCAATCATTTTAAGGTTCCGTATGTGTGCTGGAGCGTGGATTCTCCGGTTCCGGAGCTTTTTTCCAATGCACTCAAGAATGAATACAACCGCATTTTCCTGTTTGATAAGGCACAGTATGATTTCTTTGCCCCGGTAAACCCATCCTGCATCCACTATCTTCCGCTGGCAACGAACGTGAAGCGTTGGGAACAGGTGATTCTTTCCATGACGGAAGAAGATTACCGGCAATATGGCTCTGATGTCTCTTTTGTCGGTTCCCTGTATACAGAAAAATGCAAATATGACACACTTGTCAGTAGCGGAAAATTATCCGATTATACCCGTGGTTTTGTGGATGGTTTAATCGAATCCCAGCTTCACGTCTATGGCTATAATTTTATTATGGATAACCTGACTGACCGGGTAGTTAGCGAGATTGCTTCTGCAGACCCGCAATTTTACCACGGCACGGACACTTTTATGAATACTGACCGTTATCTGGTCGCCCATCAGTATATTGGTATGAAACTGGCGGCGGTAGAACGTCAGCGCACTTTGGCTGCTTTATCGGAGCACTTTTCTGTAAATCTCTACACCCGAAGTGATGCTTCTGCTCTGCCGAAAGTACATAACCGGGGTGGCGCAAGCACACTGACCGAAATGCCGAAGGTATTCCAGGCAAGTAAAATCAATCTGAACATGACAATGCGCCCTATTGAAACAGGGCTTTCTCTGCGTGTCTGGGATGTGCTTGGCTGTGGGGGATTTCTTCTGACCAACTATCAGGCGGAGCTGCCTTCTTATTTTGAGATTGGTAAGGATTTGGATGCTTATGAATCGTTGCCGGAATTATTGGAAAAGGTACAGTATTACCTGACTCACGAGGAGGAACGGATAGAAATTGCCATCCATGGATACGAAAAAACAGCCCGCCTGCATTCTTACGAAAACAGACTGGCTGAAATGATACAAATGATTCTACAGTAAATTCTGAAGTGCTTCCAGACCATCTACATTGACTGCCTCTTCGTTGGCATTCTGAATCTGGACATATACTTCCTTTCGGTAAATCGGGACTTCCTTCGGTGCGGAAATGCCAAGCTTTACCTGTTCGCCTTTGATTTCGAGAACGGTAATCTCTACGTTGTTGTTGATTACCAGTGCCTCATTTTTCTTTCTGGATAAAGCTAACATTTACTCACCTTCTTTCTTCTTTTTATTCAGGATCTCATAAATAGGATACTTTATCGGATATTCATCCCCCTCTACAATGACCTGGGTTGCCTTTTTCTCTGCTGCATTGATAACAATGGGTGCCCGCAGGTTTACAGACATAGCCTGCAATTCTTTGGGAACGGTCACGGTTACCAGAATCAATGTTTCATCGGGTATGAGTTCGCCGATATTTTTCAGGATATCATCATCCACTTCCGGATTGTACTCCGGGCATACCAGTAACGGGTCCATAACCGGCATGGCAAAAGCAGGCTCCTGTAAGGACTGTAACCAGTGGATGGAATCTTTGCCTTTTTCTTCATCATGAATCAGGGTAAACTGAACCAGATCCGGGAATCCGACAATTCCGTTTGGAAAATCAATAATCTTATCATCATCTATTGTAATCTCACCAAATACTTTTGTTTTTATCTGCATAACCCCATACCTCCTTAGATATAGTTCATCAGGTTTGTCTGCATAATCTTACTGGTTGCCATAAGTGCTGCCTGATAAGTCAGTTCGGAACTGGACAGTTCTACGGCTACTTCCGTAACATCAATATCTTCGTTGTTTGTCTGTAATTCTTTGAAGGTTGTCTTCTGACTCATCAGTCTGCTGGAAATCAGTTCCAGCCGGCTTCCTCTTGTGGCATTGTTGGTAATTGCCACATTGGTATCATCCATATACTTCTGATACTTGGTAATCTGATTCTCGAATTTGGTCTGCACGTCATCACGCAGATAAGTATATGCCTTGTTGGCAGCATCCAACTGTTTCTTCAAATCCTTGTACTCTTTGCTGTCCTCTGCAAAATCTGCCATCTTTGTCTCGATATCAGATATCTGGGATTCAATTTCTTTCAGCTGGGTAAGATAATACTGGAAATCATCCATATCTCTCTGTACGGCATGGGTAAATACCTCAGAAGCAGTGGAATTTACCTGAATCTGCTGGTTGTATCCTACATCATAATAGATGTCCTGGGATTCATCGGTCGCATTGTAAGTGATATTTCTGCCATCGGCCGCTGTCTCTGTACATTTAAAATAATGTACCGGGTTAATGTCTCCCTCTGCCCAGGTGGCTTTGGAATAGGTTACACTGTAGGTATCTCCTTCTTTGAAATTACCTGTATAATACTTTTCACTGAAAACCAGTTCTCCGGTGTTTGGAATATAAGCAACACCAGCAAGCTTGCCATCTGCAATATCCTTGTAGGCAGTTTCTGCATCCGCATATTCTTTCACAGCTATAGCGGTATTTCCCTTCTTCAGGCTAATCGTACCAGCCGGTTGAGCCTCCAAATCATCATAGGATAAACGGAGTCTGTATAACTTGGTATTCTTGACATCCTGTTCTGTTGCCAGGTTGGAAAAATCGGTATAGGAAATGGTACTGATATCATCGAAGCCAAGATTTTCCTCGATGGTATACTTCACTTTTTCCTTAGTCATCTGGGTAATATTTTCTTCGGTAAAGGTAATCGGAGTATCGGTTCTGTAACCGGAGAAAACATATCTTCCCGCGTAATCCACATTACCACTGGCATAGAACTCTTTGGTCAGGGATTTCATCTGCGTCAGGATAATCTCCAAATCTTCGGAGCCAAGATACTTCTTGGAGGCACCTGCTGCCTGCTTATATAAATCGGTCAGTACATCATCTACCGTAGCCAAAGCGTCTGCGGTAACAGAAAGCCACTGGTCTGCATCGGGTGCATTTTTTGCATAATACTGATTGATATTCGTTACATTGGTTCTCAGCCTTAAAGCTCTGATAGCAACTACCGGGTCATCGGAAGGCCTTACGATTTTACTCTGATTGGTCATCTGATTGCTCAACTGGTCCTGCAAGAGCTTATTCTGATTGATATTATATAAAGAATTGTTTCGCATGATTTTATTGGTCATTCTCATAACGCATCATCCTCTTTTCTTCCTTCTGGTTATACGCCGGTTTCCAGAATCAGTCTGTCATATACCTCTGTCAGGGTGGAAATCATCTTGGATGCCAGGGTATAAGCATTCTGGTATTTTACCAGGCTTACTGCCTCTTCATCTTCATCCACGCCGGAAATCGAAGTTCTCTGATTCTTAATGGTTGTCTCAAGGCTGGTATAGGTTTTATAAAAAGTATTGGCATTGCTTGCATTTAATGCCGCATCGGAAAGGACACATTCCAGGAAGCCGCTGGCATCTCTGCCCCGGAAGCTGTACTGTTCTTTATCCGAAAGCATGGAAATTACTTTTTCTACCTGCTTGCACTCTTCCACACCATTTGTGGCATCACTTCTGGTTCCCAACAGGGAAGCATCTTTAATCAGGGCTTCTACTACGGCAAAGTTTCCTGCGGTAATATAATAATAGCCTTTTCCGTTCCTGGCAGAATCGTTCAACTGGTCTTCGCTGTACTGTCCTGTGGTTGCCACATAGTTACCGGTAAATACATATCCGGCATCTGCTCCGGCTTCTGTCACACCTTCGGTAAAAATGGCGTTGATTTTCTGGGCAAATCCTCGAATCCACTCATTCATCTGTTCCATATAGTAAGGAATTCCCTGATAATTCACATCCCCACCAATACTTGCTGACTGATTATTCTTGGCTGCGGTAATAGGCTGTTCACTTGCCACATTGTCGATGGTAAAGGTGTACTTGCCATCCCCTTCATAAGTCCAGTCTGTATAGTAATACAACTGGTCGCCAATGTTGATGATACCGCCGGTATCCGACAGCTTACACTTCGTCATGTCATTTAAATAAGAGGCTGTGGTCTGGATAGTTACCTTACTGGTAGCCCCTGCAGAAATGATATTACTGGTCGTTCCTGAAAAACATTCGCCATTATTACCATCCCGCATCTGAACCAGTCCGTAAAGCTGTCCTCCCATAGACGCGTTGGTCAATCCGAATTCCAGACCATTGTCCCACCGGATGTCATACAGACCATCCACATCTGTCTGGTTTACTTTTTCCTGTGCAGTACGTGCTTCACATATTAACTGGTTATAATCGTTCTGGTCAACCAGGGTCTGTCCCCCGGCAATCTTAACAATACATCTGGTTGCACCGGTTTCATTTCCATAGGAATCATAAATCGGTGTCTCGATAACATCCACATCCACAATCGCGGAAAGCTGGTCTATCAACACATCTCTTTTATCCCGCAGTTCATTGGCTACGGTTCCGGTCAGTTCAATCACGTTAATCTGCTTATTGACTGTTGCCAAATCCTGTGCAATGGAGTTGATGCTGTCGATTCGCATTTTAATTTCATCATTAACATCAGCCTGTAAATTCTGTAAATCTCCATACATATTGTTAAAGTAGTCAGTCAGACTCTTTAAAGAAGAGATAAACTGTGCCTTCGTACTGGTGCTGCTGGCATTCTTGGTAATTTCCTGCAGGGTTGTTCCAATCTGGTCGAATACAGACTTAAATCCGGTTGTACCGTCATCTGTCAGATACTCTTCAATCATTTTCATGTAATATGCTTTGGTATCAAATTCTCCCAGCTTTGCTTCATTGTCACGGTATTTGATATCATAAAAGTTGTCTCTGATACGTTCAATGGCAATCGTATCCACACCGGCACCGGCACATCCGTATTTGGCAAAGACACGCAAGGCATTGCTTGCTTCCTGGGTTACTTCCTGTCGGCTGTAGCCTGTGGTATCCACATTACTGATGTTATTTGCTGTTGTATTCAGTGCCGCATTGGCTGCCCGCAGTCCCGATGCTGCAATATTTAATCCAAAAAATGTAGATGGCATATTCTCACCTCATATCCATAACGGCTATCTGTCAGCCAAGGGATGTCAATATATGTTCCAGCATTTCACTGATAACGTTGATATAACGGCTGGAAGCGTTATACGCGTTCTGATACATAATCATATTGGAAAGTTCTTCGTCAGAGGATACTCCCACAATCTGCTCTCTTGCATTTAGCAAAGCATCACTGGATACCGTCTGGCTCTCCTGAATCTCCCGGTATACGGAACCGGAATTTGCCACCTGGGATACCAGGTTCTTATAATAATCGATGAAATTTACCGGTGTCTGTACATTCGGATTCAGGGTATATATTTTTTCCTGAAAAGCCGTTTTCAGCTTCTCCATGGTTGCATTGTCTTCTGAATGGTCTGGCAGGCGGAAGGTTAACAGTGCCGGATTCTGTCGCAATGTAGTGTTAATCACAATGTTGCTTACCGTCCAGTCTCCTTCTTCAATTGATTTTTCAAACAATTGATAAGGCTTGCCGTTTTCATCCCTTAAATAGGTAGACGCGCCGGCATCGCCTGCTCCCTCTGCTGCTTCCTGCAGGATAGCGTTAATGCTGGTTACCACCGCGTTAATCAGCTGATCAAACTCAGCCTGGATATTCATAATAATAGACTGGGAAATGCGGGTATCATACCAGCCTTCCTCGTATTCGCCGTCCTTATTGATATCCTTTATCTCCCGGTAGGTTGCCCTATGGTCACCTCTCGCCAACAGTTTTGCCTTGAGAGAACCGATATCTGTATTTAAATCAGAGGAAATCGTCTTTGTTAAATCAAAGACCTTGGCTCCTTCGATACCTTCCTCTGTTACAATTCTTTCGCCTTTTTCGTTGTAGGATATATCCGCCAGCATAGTCCAGTAAGGTGTATAAAATCCAGTCTGTGGGTCTTCGTAAAGTGCCATCTCATTTACCAGGCCACCCTTTACCAAATCAACACCCTCAAACTTCACGCTCACATATCCCACGGTATCTTCCTGATAAGAAATATTACCCATCTTGGCAAGTTCATCTAAAAGCTTATTTCTCTGGTCACGCAGGTCGTTAGCATGTTCCTGCCCCCCTGCTTCAATTTTCATAATCTGCTGATTTAAGGCTTCTATCTGTGCTGCATATTTATTGATATTGACCACGTCATTGTAAACGAACTGGTTCATATTATCCTGATATTCACACAGACTCTTATATACTGCTGCCGCCCGTGTCACAAATTCAGAAGACCTGGTCACAAACAGGTTCTGATTCACAGAACTGGTCGGGTCTTTACTCAGCTCCTCCACTGCCGTCCAAAGGTTTGACAACGATTCCGAGAATTCATGTCCTTCGTTGGACTCACCCAGAATATTCTCAATCTCCTCCATGGTATTGGCGGAAATATCATAAAAAGCACTCCGTCCTGATTCACGACGATAGTTTTTATCCAGAAAATAATCTCTTACTTGTCTTGTTTGGGAATAATTGACACCAAGACCTAACTGCTGCCAACTGGTAGACTGACTCTTCGAAATTGTCACATATGTTCTCGTTGCCTGTGCTACCTGCTGTCTTGTATAGCCTTCTGTGTCCAGATTTGACATATTGTGCGCTGTTGTGTTCAGTGCATTATTTGAAGTTTGTAATCCTGATACGCCTGTATACAGGCTTCCCATTAATGACATTGTTTTACCGTCCTTAACAAATTCTATTGCTTGGCATCAAAAGACATCTGATTCGTGCCAATCACATCCCCGGTATTATGCGCGCCCCTGTTATAATTGGCGGTTTCCGGTGCCGCTTTCATGGACTGGAGCACGTTCATATTGAACTGTACCATATCCAGAGCACTCAGAAGCAGTTCCCGGTTCTGTTCATTGACCCGTTTCACACTGCGTACATTGGCTTGCAGTTTATCGAATACTCTCGCTAGTTTTTCCTGCTCTTCCGGTCTTGCTGCCAGCATCTTAATTAAATTAACGATTCTTAGCTGTGTAACATCCTTGTTAAGTACATTGGCAATATCATTAATCGTTTCATTTCTCTCTGTGTCCAGATGATTAATCCGACTGACTATGATTTGCTCTTCATCCGTGATTTTTGCTAATTCTTTCAGGTCTTCTGACACAATGACAGGTGTTTTCCGGAGAGAAAGCGCTAACAGGTTTGCATATTCTGTGTTTTCCCTCTCCAGTACATCTATCAGGTTTTCCATTAAACTTGCCACGTTAAAACCTCTCTCTCACTGTGTCTATAAACCTAATTCATCATATTTCTGCATTAATTTATCTGCAAAACTCTCGCCGCTTACCTGATAAGTACCACTTGCAATACTTGCTTTGAGAGGAGCTGTCAATTCTTCTCTGATGTCGCTGCTTTCTGCCAATGCAGTCTTTGCTGTCTGGATATCCTTGCCAATGCTGGAAATCTGTAACTGGTCTGTAGACGACATCTTTGCTTTATTCTGAAGCTTTGCAGTTTTCTTCGTATTATAAATCTGCTGTACCTGTGTATAGGCTTCAATACGCATAGGAGACTCCTCCTTCCTCATACATTATTTCTTGTTATTATTAGTATCGGACATTTCCGACAAGACTTTAGTGTGAAATTATTTTTTGTTATGGCGTTTTGTTATGGCGTTCTTATGGCGTGTGCATGAATACTCTTGCTTCCCGGGAATGTCCTATGAAGCAAAAACAGCCCCACACCATTGTAATGCGGGACTGTTGCTCTTTCTTCTATAATAATATGGAAGCTTCTGTTCTGTTTTTATCTCCGGCCGCTTATTTTGTCTCTTCTTCGGCTTCCGGTGCTTCTTCCTCATCCGGTACTGTATGGGAAGCAATAACACTTACCACTGGTGTATCCAGATGGGTCATGACCTCTACTTCTTTGTTCTTTGCGATATCCAAATCAGCGACTTTAATCGTATCGCCTAACCGTAAGGTACTACAATCAATCTCAATCTTATCTACCAGGGCTGCCGGAACTGCTTTATACGAAACTTCTTTTAACAGCTGTTCCAAAACACCCTCGACTACCTTATCCTTGTTGTGCAATACAATTTCTGCAACGGAATGAACCTTTTCACCGCTGACCAGTGCCTGGAAATCCATCTCAATGACTTCGTGCTTCATGGAATCATAGTCTATCTCCTTAATCAGCACATCATAGGTTTTTCCATCCAGCTCCAACAGAATCTGGCTGCCCTTCAGACATTCACGCTGAATTCTTTCCACTTCTTTCTTTTCAATCTTCAATGGGATTGCTCCCTCAAGCTCTCTGCCAAACAGGCTGCCTGTTACATAGCCTTCTCTTCTTAATCTCTTTGCTTTGACATCCATGTCTCTTTTTTGCACTTTTAAAGTATTCATTTAACTTTTCCTCCAATTCTACAAAAACTTGAAAACACGGGGGATTGCTCCCTCTGTCACACTACGTTATCCTTCAATGGCAATGTATTTATTCTGCTCAACCTGCTTTGCTTCCTTCTTGGGAATGTTGAGTTTCAAAATACCATGTTTGAAGCTTGCTTTGATATCCTCCTGCGTAACGCCTTCGCCTACATAAAAGCTTCTCTGGCAGGCACCGGCATAACGTTCTCTGCGAATGTACTTTCCTGTCTCCTTTTCCTGTTCATCTTTGTCAAGACCTTTGGCTGCGCTGATGGTAAGGTATCCGTTTTCCAGTTCTACGGTTACTTCCTCTTTCTTAAAGCCAGGCAAATCCATCTCCAGTTCATATCCATCGTCTGTTTCTTTTACGTCTGTGTTCATCACATTCTTAGCTCTGTGACCATACAGCTTCTTCTCCATGTTTCTGAATTCCCGGTCATCAAACCAGTTATCATGAAAGAAATCATCAAACAAACTACTTGAACTATAAATACTAGGCATCATCATAAGTCATCCTTCCTTTCTTTCCTTGACTGATGTCTTCTTGTTACCTAGAACCCGGAGCGTTTGGGAATCTCTTTTTGTTCCTTTTCCTTTGTTCTGACTACGTTATATACCCAAAATTAGCACTCGTCAAGTGCGAGTGCTAATAATTTATAA
>ERZ1026850.1020-NODE-1020-length-15699-cov-5.813347_pt1 | contig 15699 bp, 10 predicted proteins | sample MGYA00380155_ERZ1026850 | MGnify/ENA primary metagenome ERZ1026850 (study PRJEB33269, sample SAMEA4719791) | human gut metagenome | biome: human-associated habitat; feature: organic feature; material: feces | place: Cameroon | collected 2013-10 ... | reverse complement strand
ATATAAAAGGATATGTGTCAAGAAATTTCCAGGCTTGAAGAGAAAATATTTTTTGTGTATGATGGAAGCAGAAAAAACACAGTCCGGAAAGGCACAAGGTTTGCAGATTACGGAAAGGCATGGTGAGGATATGAACATTATTGTAACGGTGGATGAAAACTGGGCTATCGGCAAAGGCGGGGATTTTCTGACGAGAATTCCGGCGGAGCAGAGAAACACCGACAGCCTGACACTCGGAAAGACCATTATTATGGGAAGAAAGACCCTGCAGGCGCTTCCGCAGGGACAGCCCCTGTACGGCAGGGAAAATATTATTCTGACCCAGGATGCGCAGTTTGCGCAAAAAGGGGTGACGGTTGCCCATTCCGTGGAAGAACTGGAAGAACTGCTGGCGGAAAAAGAGCAGGAAAGCATTTTTGTATATGGCGGAGAAAGTGTATTTAAGGCGCTTTTACCCAAGTGCGACACGGCGTATGTTCTTTATATAGAAAAATCGTACGATGCCAATCGCTTTTTTGAAAACCTGGACAGAAGCGAGGGATGGGAGCTTACCGAAGAAAGCGATGAACAGACCTACTTTGACATAACCTATTATTTTAGAAAGTATGAGCGAAAGGCATAGGAGAAGTAGTTGACTTTTCGTAAAAAAAGGATAATAATTGTAAAAAAATATAGGAGAGGAAGTACAGATTATGGAAAATACAACAAAGAAAAACATTGACTGGAGCAGCATCGGTTTCGGTTATATCCAGACAGATTACCGGTATGTATCCAATTTCAAAAACGGTGCATGGGACGAAGGCACCCTGACAGAAGATCCTAATATTGTACTGAATGAATGCGCAGGCGTACTCCAGTACGCACAGACCGTATTTGAAGGATTAAAGGCTTATACCACAGAGGACGGACATATCGTAACCTTCCGCCCGGATTTAAATGCAGAAAGAATGATGGATTCCGCAGCAAGACTGGAAATGCCCGTATTCCCCAAGGAGAAATTTATTGATGCAGTCAATAAAGTAGTGGCAGCCAATGCGGCATATGTGCCCCCTTACGGCAGCGGCGCAACCCTTTATATCAGACCTTACATGTTCGGCAGCAACCCGGTTATCGGTGTTAAGCCCGCAGACGAGTACCAGTTCAGAATGTTCTGTACACCCGTAGGTCCTTACTTCAAGGGCGGCGCAAAGCCCATTACCGTTAAAATCAGTGACTTTGACCGTGCGGCACCTCACGGAACCGGACACATCAAAGCCGGACTTAACTATGCAATGAGCCTTCATGCCATCGTAACGGCACACAAGGAAGGTTATGCGGAAAATATGTATCTTGACCCGGCAACCCGTACCAAGCTTGAGGAAACCGGCGGCGCCAACATCCTGTTTGTAACCAAGGACGGCAAGGTTGTAACACCGAAGTCCGACAGTATTCTTCCTTCCATTACCAGACGTTCCTTAGTAGTAGTGGCAAGAGACATCTTAGGACTGGAAGTAGAAGAAAGAGAAGTTTACAAGGATGAACTGAAAGACATGGCAGAATGCGGTCTCTGCGGTACAGCAGCCGTTATTTCTCCTGTCGGCAAGATTGTTGACCACGGCAATGAAATCTGCCTGCCCAGCGGTATGGACGATATGGGCCCTGTTACCAGAAAGCTTTATGAAACACTGACCGGTATTCAGATGGGACGTATCGAAGGCCCTAAGGGATGGATTCATGTTATTCAGTAAAAATAAAGGAAAAGGAAAACGGCTTGCGGCAGTGTTGCTTTCCGTGCTGATGCTGCTTGCGGGCTGCGGCAAAAGCGGCAGTACCACCAAGGTGGTGCTGACCACCGGTTTTGCCAAGGACGAAGTGTTCAAGATAGAGAGCATGTCCTGCCGGGTACCGGAAATCATGCTGTATCTGACAACAGTGCAGAATGAATACGAAGAAGTATTCGGCGAGCAGATTTTTGAAGTGAGCCAGAACGGCGTCACTTTGCAGGACAATCTGAAAGAAACCGTACTGGCACGGATAGCCCAGATAAAGACACTGAATCTCATGGCGCAGGAGCGCAAGGTAACGCTGGACGATGCGGAAAAAAGCAGCGTGAAGGCGGCAGCCGATACGTTTTATGCTTCCTTGAATGAAAAGGAAATCGAAACCCTGAACCTTTCCGAAAAGCTCATCCTGCAGATGTATACGGAATATGCGCTGGCAGAAAAGGTGTATGCCCGGATTATTCAGGACATCAACCCCGAAATCAGCGATGATGAAGCCCGTATGGTAACGGTGGAGCAGATTTATATCCGCACGTATACTACGGACGGAAGCGGCAAGCGGGTGGAATATGCCGAGGCAACAAAAACGGCAGCCTACAATGAAGCAAAAGAAGCTTATGCACTGGCTACGGACGGAGCCCACGATTTTGCAAGCGTGGCGGCGCAGTACAGTGAATATGCGGACATCCAGACTTCCATCGGCAAGGGCCAGGTATCGAAAGAACTGGAAGATGTGGTTTTTAATATGAGTACCGGTGAAATCAGCAATATTATTGAGGATGAAGACGGATACCATATTCTGAAATGCGTAAGCACCTACAACCGGGAAGAAACCGATCGCAACAAGCAGACCATCATGGAGGAGCGGAAGAGGGAAGTATTCAGCGAAGAATATGACAGCTATGTGGAAACCCTGACAAGGACCCTGAATGAAAAGCTCTGGAATGAGATTACCTGTATTCAGGACCCGGAAGTCACCACTTCCGATTTTTTCAAGGTGTTTGATTCGTATTTTCTATAAATTTAATAAAGTTTATAAAATTATTAGCACTCACGTTAAATGAGTGCTAATTTTTATGTTGACTTTTTGCCATGACAGATTTACACTACATTTATGTGATGAAATAAGCCTGCGTCGGGCAGGCGGTATTTTAGTATAGGAAGGACAGTGTTTTATATGGCAGCAAAAAAAGGCAGTTTATCAATTAACAGTGACAATATTTTCCCGATTATTAAAAAGTGGTTGTATTCCGACCATGACATCTTTTACAGGGAACTGATTTCCAATGGCTGTGATGCCATTACCAAATTAAAGAAGCTGGATATGATGGGAGAGTACGAACTCCCCGAAGGCTACAAACCGAGAATTGACGTAATCGTCAACCCGGAGAAAAAGACCCTTACCTTTAAGGATAACGGTCTTGGCATGACCGCCGACGAAGTGGAAGAATACATCAACCAGATTGCATTCTCCGGCGCGGCGGATTTCATTGAAAAATATAAGGACAAGAGCAACGCAGACCAGATTATCGGACATTTCGGTCTGGGCTTCTACTCAGCATTCATGGTAGCAGATGAAGTGCACATTGATACCTTATCCTACAAGGAAGGCGCAAAGCCCGTACACTGGGAATGTGACGGCGGTACGGAATTTTCCATGGAGGACGGTGATAAGGCAGAAGTCGGAACCACCATTACTTTGTTCTTAATGGAAGATTGTCTGGAATTCTGTAACGAATACAAGGCAAGAGAGGTTATCAGGAAGTACTGCTCCTTCATGCCGACCGAAATTTATTTAAGCAAGGAAGATACCAAGGAAACTCAGATTATCAAGACAGAGGAAAAATTAGAGTCCGATGAGGTTATCGAAACCATCAAGCCTGAAAAAGAAGGCGACGAAGAAAAGCTGAAAATCAAAAAACGTCCCGAGCTCTTAAACGACACCAATCCTCTGTGGATGAAGAGCCCGAACGAATGTACCAAGGACGATTATGTTGCCTTTTACAGAAAGGTATTCCAGGACTACAAGGAGCCTCTGTTCTGGATTCATCTGAATATGGACTATCCGTTCAATCTGAAAGGTATTTTATACTTCCCGAAGATTAACATGGAATACGAGTCCATCGAGGGAACCATTAAGCTTTACAACAACCAGGTATTTATTGCCGACAATATCAAAGAGGTTATTCCGGAATTTTTGATGCTCTTAAAGGGTGTTATCGACTGCCCGGATTTACCGCTTAACGTTTCCCGAAGCGCTCTGCAGAACGACGGCTTTGTCAAGAAGATTTCCGACTATATCAGCAAGAAAGTAGCTGACAAGCTGGCAGGCATGTGCAGGACCGAAAAAGAAGAATATGAGAAATACTGGGATGACATCAGTCCGTTTATCAAGTTCGGCTGCTTAAAGGACGACAAGTTCTGTGAGAAGATGACGGACTATATTCTCTTTAAGAACTTAGACGGCAAATATATGACGTTGCCGGAGTGCCTGGAAGTCAATAAGATTGACCCGGATGAAGCAGAAAATGCAACCGATGAAAACGGCAACAAGGTAGAAGCAGAAGTTGTTTCCGACGGTGATGCAGCCGGGGACGGCGCAAACGACGGCAATGCGGACGATGCTGCCGAGGGTGAAGAAAAGAAGGAAAAGGTTATCTATTATGTTACCGATGAGGTACAGCAGAGCCAGTACATCAATATGTTCAAGGCTGCCAAGATGGATGCCGTTATCCTGACCCACAATATTGACCAGCCGTTTATTTCCCAGTTGGAGTCCAAGAACGAGGGCATTAAATTCCAGAGAATCGATGCCGACCTGACAGATACCTTCAAGTCCAAGACTTCCAAGAAAGCGGAGGAGGAAATGAAGGGCCAGGCAGAAGCCATTGCCAAGATTATGAAGAAGGCATTAAAGAAGGATAAGCTGGAGGTTAAGGTAGAGAAGCTGAAAAACAAGAAGATTTCTTCCATGATTACCCTTTCCGAAGAAAGCCGCCGTATGCAGGACATGATGAAGATGTACGCCATGAACGGCATGGGTATGGGCGATATGGCGGAAGAAGGCGAGACCTTAATCTTAAATGCCAACCATCCGCTGGTACAGTATGTAATCGGTCATCAGGAGGATGAACATGTGGGTATGATCTGCGAACAGCTTTACGACCTTGCAAAGCTACAGCATGCACCCTTAAAGCCGGAAGATATGACCAAGTTTGTAAACAGAAGCAACGAAATCATGATGCTGCTTGCAAAATAAACCCTCACGGAAAAGCGGCTGCATGTAAGGAAAGGATGCGGACAGGCTATGAACGACAAGCTGACGAAAAACGATATCCGTCGTATGGAAGAGGAAATTGAATACCGGAAGCTGACATTGCGTCCGAAGCTTTTGGAGGATGTGAAGGAAGCCAGGGCACATGGGGATTTAAGTGAAAACTTTGAATACCATGCAGCCAAGAAGGAAAAGAACAAAAACGAAAGCCGTATCCGTTTCTTAGACCGTATGATAAGGACGGCGGAGGTCATATCCGATGAGTCCGCCGAGGACGAAGTGGGTATCGACAACACGGTTACCATAGAGTTTACGGACGACGGCAGCACGGAGGTTTACAAGATTGTAACGACCATGCGGGGCGACTCCCTGCATGGTCTCATTTCCAACGAGTCCCCCTTAGGCAAAGCGCTTTTGGGGCACAAGGTGGGCGATGTGGTTTCCGTAGAAGTAAATCCCGGCGCCGGTTATGATGTAAAGATACTGAAGATTGAAAACACCGTGGATGACGGAAGCGATAAAATCCGGAGTTTTTAGGAAAACGAAAGGGAGCTGTGCAAGCAGCCCCCTTTTTTCGTGCATCCGCATAACAAGTCCGGAAAGAAAGCTTTCCTCTACGACGGCTCCGCAATCCGGGTGACGCCCACATAGATGCGGGAGATGGCGTACCAGGTCGGAAAGTCCACAACACCGGTGGCGGGCAGTCCGAAGATGTTCTGGAAGCTGCGGACGGCAGCAGCCGTAGCGGAACCGTAGATGCCGTCTGCCGTAACCTTCGGAATGGCAGGGTAATTCTGGGCAATGCGGTTTAACTGCTGCTGGAGCTGGCGCACCTTGTCACCGGAGGAACCGATGGTTAAATCGTAGCCGGGATAGGAAGAAGGAACGCCGGAGATGATATCCGCGGTGTTGATATAAATGTCGTTTCCGTAATAATAACGCAAAATCTGGATGGCGGTATAGCTCTGGTCGCCGAGGTATTTGGAACCCCACTGGCTCAAGCCGGAACAGGTCACGCGCTGCCCGTCGCAGTAGGAGGTAAAAAGCGGCTGGCGGATGCCGGGACGGGAAACGTAGTTGGTAAAGATGCTGTCCACTATCCGGTTGATGTTCTGGTAGGTGTTCCTGCCGTAAATCCATTTCTGGTCGTAGGCGGTGGAGCTGGTAATGGTAAAGTTGTAGCCCTGGTTCCGGTACCATTCCGTGTAGACACGGTTCAGCGTAAAGGACATGATAGCCAGCACGTTGGCATAAATGGTGGATTCCGGCCAGGTGGAATAGATTTCGGAGGAAGCCACGTTTTTGATATAATCCGTGTATCTGACCCAGTAATTCTGGGCGGTGCGGTCGCTGGGAGCACCGTCGTGGACAATGACATATTCGGGCACCACCACACGGCTTAAGACAATTTCACCGGTTTCCGCAATGGGTTTCACCTCGGATTCGGGAATTTTGGCAGGGTAGCTGCCCCAAAGAGTATGGGCGGGAATGACCACCCTTTTTTCATATTCTTCCGTGGCATCCAGAGGATTCATGCGGATGGGCTGGGTGGAAAGGGATTCCGCTAAGATTTCGGAGCCGCTGACAATGACGGTCTCATAGCCGGAAGCCGTTACGGTAATGGTAAATTCCGAATATGGCTGCACTTCGCTTTCGGGGTCAAGGCTGTAGGATATGTCGGGAGCGGGAAGCTCAATGGTATCGGTCAGACCGGATTCATCGGTGGTAAGCTCCTCTAACACCCGTCCGGGTTCGCCGGTATAGGTAATGGAGACCGTGGCATCCTTTACGGGTATCTGTCCCAGGGAAGAGGTGACGTTAATCCGTAAAAAGCCGGCTTTGGTAAAGAGAGTTGCGTCCATATCAAACCTCATGATTTTTACTTATAGACAGTATATGCCGGATGAAAAAAAGTTTGCCTATTCCTATAGGAAAATGGTATACTGGAAACATGACAGGGCAAAGGGGTGAAGGCATGAAAGAGGTTATTAACAGATTACTGGAGGAACATTTCGAGGACGGAAAGAGTTCCCTTGATTTTTCATGCGCAAATATCGAATTGTCCATTGAAAAGGGCGAAACAAAAGAAGGAAGCTTCCGGATTTATTCCCGTCAGGGAAGCCTTACCAAAGGGCTTGTCTACACAACGGACAGCCGTATGGAATGTCTGACCACGCAGTTTGTGGGAAACGATGAAGAGATTGCGTATTGTTTCCATGGCGAAAATGTGCGGGAAGGGGAAGAAATAAAGGGAGAATTTTCCATTATCAGCAATCACGGCGAATACAGCCTGCCCTTTACGGTGCAGGTGGAGAAAAAGGAGCTGGCGTTTTCGTTGGGAGAGGTGAAGAACCTGTTCCATTTTGCCAATCTTGCCAAGACCAATCCCGAGGAAGCCATTGCGGCTTTCTATGCACCGGATTTTGCGGACATGCTCACCGGGCAGGACAGACAGTACCGGGAGTATTATTTAGGACTTTCCCACATACCGGGACATGTGGAAAACATAGAAGAATTTTTAATCGGTATCCATAAAAAACAGAAAATCGAATATATCGTACAGCCGGAAATGCTTCTGCTTGACGACCCGAAGGAAGACGAAGAAGCGGTGCTTATGATTACCCGCAACGGCTGGGGCTACACGGACCTTACCGTGGAAACGGAGGGCGACTTTATCCGCATTTCCAGACAGGTTCTGACGGAGCAGGATTTTATGGGAAACCTGTGCCGGCTTTCCGTACATATCGATACGAGCAGACTGCATGACGGCAACAATTTAGGCAGCATTGCGCTGAAGGGCAGTTACGATACCGTGAAAGTGCCTGTGGCGGTGAAAAGACAGCGCCATACAAACGATTACAGACAGAGGCGGGAAAAGAAGGAAATTACCCTGCAGCTTATGCAGCTTTATCTGGATTTCCGCATGAAAAAAATCGGGGCCGGAAGCTGGGCGAAGGAAAGCAGCAGGCTTACGGAGGAACTGCTTTCCTTAAACGACGGGGATTTGTATGCCAGACTGTTCCATGCGCAGCTTCTGATTACGGCGCAGCGGATAAACGAGGTCAAATGGATACTGGACCATGTATCGGAGAGCCTTGCCCAGTCGGCGGTGGAGGACGATGTACTGTGGGCTTACTATCTGTATCTGACGTCCCTCATATCGGAAGAGGAGTCCTATGTTAATAAAGTAACGGAAAAGGTGGAAAAGCTGTACCGGAAAAACAAGGACGAATGGCGGATTGCCTGGCTGCTTTTATACCTTTCCGAAGAATACAATAAAAGCTATTCCAAGAGATGGATGTTTTTGGAGGAGCAGTTGGAGAGAGGCTGCAGCAGCCCCGTGATTTACACGGAAAGCCTGCTTTTGTTAAACAGCAATCCCTCCCTGCTGATGCACCTCGGCACGCAGGAGAAAAAGCTGCTTTATTTCGGGGCACGGCACGAAATGATAAGCCTGGATGTGGTGATGCAGCTTACCTATCTGGCGGGCAAAGAAAAGGAATACGATGCCTTTTTACTGAAAATTCTGACTGCCTGCTACCGGACGGCAGCCGATGACGGCCTGCTTCGGGAAATCTGCAGCCAGCTTATGAAGGGCAACCGCACCGGCAAAGAATATTTTACCTGGTATAAGCTTGCCGTGGAACGGGAAATCCGCCTGACCAGACTGTATGAATTTTACATGCAGAGCATGGATACGGAGCAGGTGGCCATAGCCGGTATGGAGCCCATTCCCAAGATGGTGCTGATGTATTTTTCCTATCAGAACAGCCTTCCGTACAACAAGGCGGCGTATCTGTATGCCAATGTTTACAAATACCGCGAAAATTACCCGGAGCTGTACCGCACCTATTTAGGACAGATGGGACAGTTTCTGATAAACCAGATTGGCAAACGGCGTATAAACAAGTGCCTTGCCTATTTATATGAAAATCTGCTGACACCCGAGATGCTCATGGGCGAGCTGACGGATGATTTTGCCCAGCTTGCCTTTTTACAGGAAGTGACCGTGAAAAAGAAGGGCATCCGCCGCGTGGTAGTGTACGACCCGGGAATGGAGGGCGAAAAGGTTTATCCCGTTTGTGACGGAAAAGCCTATGCTTCGCTGCCGGGAGCGGACAGCCGCATCTTATTGGAGGACGAGGCGCAGAACCGCTACATGAATTCCGGGTTTTATGAGGCGGAAAAACTGCTTACCGCAGACAGGCTTTTGAAAGCCGTGGCGCCGCTTGCGGGTAATCTGCATGATGTGAATATCTACCGGTGCTTTGACGGCCTGACCCTGCAGGAGATTACACCGGAAAACGAAAAGCATTTTCTGTATCTTCTTACGGACGAGCTGGCGGGAGAAAAGCTGAAAAAAGAAGTGGCGAAGAGACTGCTGAGGTATTATTTTGAGCAGGACAGAACGGAGGAACTGCAGGCATTTCTTTCCAATGTGGATGTGATGTCTTACGACGATATGGAGTCGCGCAACGAAATTCTCCGTTATATGGTGGTGCGCGGTATGGAAGATACGGCATACTACTGGCTGTCGGCGATGGGACCTTACGGCATCGAGCCGAAGGTTTTAATGCGGCTGTGCAGCAGATGGATTGAAAAGACCGAGTATGCAGAGGACGGCACACTTACGGAAATGGCGTATTATGCTTTTGCACACGGAAAATACGATGAAAGATGTCTGCGGTATCTGATTTTGTATGCCAAAGGCACCATCCGCATGCTGCGGGATATCTGGAAAGCAGCCGTGGGCTTCTGCGTGGATACTTACGAGCTGAATGAACGGATGCTGACACAGATGCTTTTCTCAGGTTCTTTCGTGGGAGAGCGGATGCAGATTTTCAAAAGCTATGTGGAAAACGGCGCCAGACCGGAAATTGAAAAAGCATTTCTGGCGGAATGTGCCTATGAGTATTTTGTAAGAGACAGTGTGACGGACCGATTTGTTTTTGATGAAATTGCCGCCATGAGCCGCAGGGGCGATGGCGTGAAGAAAATCAGCTGTCTTGCCTATGTGAAATATTTTGCGGAGAATCCGGAGGAAGTGGATAAGGACACGTTGCCGTTACTGACCGTTTTTATCCGCAGCCTGGTGGACAAGGGTATTATGATGAAGATGTTCACGGCTTTCCCGCAGATTACGGATACGGATATTTTAGCACTGCAGGACAGAACCATTGTGGAATACAAGGCGTCCTCCCCGGACAGCCGCGTGATGATTTATTACCGGTATGCGCCGGGGGAAAGTTATGTGCCGCAGGGAAATGCCTCCTACGGCAGAAATGACAATTCTTATTTTGTGGAAGAAATGAAGGAAGTATACGGCGGGGTGTACAGCAAGGATTTCGTGCTGTTCTACGGCGAAAGCCTGCAGTATTACATCATGGAAGTGGTGCATGACAAGGAGCAGGTAACGGAAAGCGCCACCCTGCAGAAGAGTGATACGGTTATGGCGGAGGGCAACTTTGCTTTGATTAACGACATGAGCATCAGCAGCGCCATGCAGGACTATGCCACGGTGGACAAGCTGTACGAGGAATACCGCCGGAAAGAATTTATGACAGGGAAGCTGTTTACCCTGCGGTAAGCAAGGTGTTCAGACAGAAAAGCAGTTTACCTGCGGCAGGAAAAGGCAGGATGCGGAAAGGAGAAGCGGATGAGGGAAAAATGGTTAATAGGATATGACCTTTCGGACAATTACGCGCAGATCAGTTTTCAGTCCGACAAGGCGGCGGAGCCGGAAACTTTGTCCGTACTCCCCGGTGCGGAGAAGTATCACATCCCCTTATGTCTGTGCAAGAGAAAGGGCTTTAACCAGTGGTTTTACGGTATGGATGCCCAAAAGCATAAAGAGGAAGGCGAGATGGTAACGGATTTGTTCCGGCTGGCAAAAAAAGGGGAGTTGGTGGTGATAGAGGAAACCGGATATGACCCCATTGCCCTGCTCACCCTTTATGTAAAAAGGACCCTGTCGGGACTTAGTGTCATCGGTGACACCGACCATGTGGAGGCATTTATGTTTTCCTGCGAGAGTCTGGATGAGAGAACGGTGGAAGTGTTAAAGCAGGTGGCAGCAGGCCTTTCCTTAAAAACGAAGAGCTTCTTTTACCAGAGCTACGCGGAAAGCTTTTATCAGTACATGGTGCATCAGCCGGAGGACATCTGGGTAAGGCAGGTGCTTTTGTGCGATTACCATTCGGATGTGATGAAAATATACCGGATGGAATGCAACAGACGAACGACCCCCATGGTGGTCTACATAGAAAAAGACGAACGGAATTTCTTTGCCTGCGGGGATTACCCCGAGGAGGAAGAAAAGAAACAGAACGTTTTTACACAGATGGATGAAAAAATGCTCGCCATGGCGCAGGAGCTGGCAGAGGGGCAGATGATTACCTCTGTATACCTGATTGGCGAAGGCTTTTCCGAGGAATGGATGAAGGAGTCGCTGCGGTTTTTATGCAGGAACCGCCGGGTATTCCAGGGCAACAACCTTTACAGCAAGGGCGCCTGCTACGCTTTACGGGAACGGCTGTATCCCACGGAGATTTCCGGCAGATATGTCTTTCTGGGCGAGGATAAGCTGAAAGCCAACATCGGCATGAAGGTTTACCGGCAGGGCGAGTCCTCCTATCTGGCACTTTTAGACGCCGGCGTAAGCTGGTACGATGCCAGATTTCAGACAGAGGTGTATCTGGATGAGGGCAACAGCTTTGATATCGTGCTGACTCCCCTAAACGGCAAGGATGCCCGTTACGGCAAGGTGACGCTTACGGGACTGCCGGAGAGGAAGACGCCGACCAGGCTGTATATTGAAATTTCCATGACGGGGGAAAACAAAGTCCGTCTGTATGTGGAAGATTTGGGATTTGGAGAATTATCGCCGTCCGGTTATCAGAAATGGACGGAAAATTTTGAGATATAAAAAAGGAGCGGATAGAATTGGGAAAGGTATTGCTTAGCACCGGTGCTTATGCAAAAACTCCATATTATCTGGAAGGACTCGGTGTCCGGGTCTATTCGGCGGAGGAACTCTGCTATGTCCTGAAAGAGGATGCGTTCTTTTTAGACAGGAGCATTGTGGACAGAAAGCTTATCCGCTGGATAGAAGAAGAGCTGATGCTGCCGAAGCTGGCGGCTGCCCTGTACCCCCTTCTGCAGAAGAAGACGGACCCGGGGACTTTTGCCGGCATTATCCTGCAGTATGTCCATCTGTATGAAAACGATATCATCAAAAAGACCGAGGCGGTTTACCGGGAGGGCGCAGGCTTAAGCCCCTTTGAGAAGCAGAAAAACAGGGTGGATCATCTGCTTTCAGACGGCAGATACCGCACGGCTGTCCGGGAGTACGACAAGCTCTTAAAGGAGCTGCCGGAGGAAGAAAAACTGTTGTCCACGGCTATTTACCATAACAAGGGCGTTGCGTTCAGCCGCCTGTTCTGGTATGAGAAGGCAGCGGAAATGTTTGAAGAGGCATATCGGCGGAACGGCGAGGAAGAGGAACTTACGGCTTTCCTGACCGCCAAAAGAATGCAGCTTCCCGAAAAGGAATACGTGGCATTTGTAACGGGTTCGCCCGATTATTATGAGGCAAGCATGCAGTTGGAGCAGAGGCTGGAGAAAGCGGCGGAGGACTGGCAGCAGAGCGAAGAAAAACGGAATACGGAGGAGCTTCTTTTTAAGAGACAGACGGAGGAAGCTTCGTATTATTATTCCGAAATGGCAAAAAACATCGAAAGTCTGCAGGAAGAATACCGGGCGCATGTGGCGCTGTAAACGGCGGAACGGACGGCGGGCGGGGATTTTCATAAAAGGCGCTTTGCCGGCGGCAGAAAGGAACAGAAGGTACCATGGGCTTATTTAGTTGGCTTTTCGGCAGGAAGAAAAAGCGGGAACAGGACATAGAAGAAGGAATTTACTATGAACGCGACCGGGTGGATTTCAAACAGCCGGAAGAAAGAAAACAGTATATTGAAAACTGTCTGGAGCAGATGGCGGAGGCGGAAAAAGAGCTTACGCTTTTAAACGGCGAGTACAGTCTGGTGACTTCCTATCTTACGGATATTGAGGAAATAGAAGCGCTGCCGAAGGAACAGACGGAAGAGATACAGGTAAGCGCCGGAAAGCTGGTGGCGCTGGAGCAGGAGCGGAAAAAGTACCTCACCAAAACCCGCATGAGCAATGCCGAGTATGACAAGATGCAGGCACAGGAAAACGAGGTTACGGAGGGGATTGAGAAGCTGACAAAAGCGGAACAGTACCAGAAGCTGATTAAACAGGATTTGGGTAAGCTGGACAGCGAAAAAAGCGCCTATGATTACCGGAGCAGCGAGCTGTACGGCAAGCTGAACGACTGTCGGGGCATGACCATGATTGTACTTATTACCTTTGTCATCTGTATAATTATGCTGCTCATTTTACAGTTCGTGTTTTCCTACCAGACCATCGTTGCTTTTTATGTGCTGATTGCGGCAGTGGCGGTGGCATTGCCCGTTTTATTTTTCCGGTATCTGGATATGGAGAAGGAGCTGGAGCGAGTGGAAAAGGCGAGAGTGCGCCTGGTGCAGCTTCAGAACAAAGTAAAAATCCGTTATGTGAACAACACGAACCTGCTGAACTATTTATATATGAAGTATTCCGTGGAAAATGCCGCCAAGTTAAAAAAGCTGTGGGAGGAATACCAGTCGGAAAAGGAAGAACGCAAACAGTTTGCGGAGGCGGAGGCCAAGATTGACTACTACCGGGAGAAGCTTTTGAATTCCCTTTCCCGTTACCGGGTAAAGTCACCGGAGAGGTGGTTCAGGCAGCCGCAGGCGCTGCTTGACCATAAGGAAATGGTGGAAATCCGCCATGAACTGAACACCCGCAGGCAGGCGCTACGGGAACAGATGGAGTACAACAGGCAGCTCGCAGCCCAGGCAGGGGATGAAATCCGCGCCGTAGCGGCAGAGTATCCTATGTATGCGCAGGAAATCAGCCGTATGGTGGACGAAGCGGAGCAGAAGTTTGACAGTTGACTTAAGAAGGAGCACGTTATAAAATGAGCCTTGGAGACAGCGCTCTTACAAAACAGACAGGAGAATGAATTTATGAGTACAGACGTATACACAAGTCCGTTATCGGAAAGATATGCCAGCAAGGAAATGCAGTACATTTTTTCACAGGATATGAAATTCCGTACCTGGAGAAAATTATGGATTGCCCTGGCAGAAACGGAAAAGGAACTGGGTCTCGCCATTACACAGGAACAGATTGACGAGCTGAAGGCACATGCGGACGACATCAACTACGATGTGGCAAAGGCAAGGGAAAAAGAAGTCCGCCATGATGTTATGAGCCATGTTTATGCATACGGTGTACAGTGTCCCAAGGCAAAGGGTATCATCCATCTGGGTGCGACCTCCTGCTACGTTGGCGACAATACAGATATTATTATCATGACAGAGGCATTGAAGTTAGTAAAGAAAAAGCTGGTGAATGTAATTGCCGAGCTGGCGTCCTTTGCAGACAAATACAAAGCACAGCCCACACTGGCATTTACCCATTTCCAGCCGGCGCAGCCTACCACAGTCGGAAAGCGTGCCACTCTGTGGTTACAGGAATTTTATCTGGACTTAGAGGATTTGAATTATGTACTCTCCACCATGAAGCTTTTGGGCTGCAAGGGTACCACCGGTACACAGGCATCCTTCTTAGAGCTTTTTGACGGAGACCAGGAAAAAATAGATAAGATTGACCCCATGATTGCGGAAAAGATGGGCTTCAAGGACTGCTTCCCCGTATCCGGACAGACCTACTCCCGTAAAGTAGATACCCGTGTGGCAAACATTCTTGCCGGTATCGCCGCATCCGCTCACAAAATGAGCAACGATATCCGTCTTCTGCAGCACTTAAAGGAAGTGGAAGAGCCGTTTGAAAAGAGCCAGATTGGTTCTTCTGCCATGGCTTACAAGAGAAATCCCATGAGAAGCGAGCGTATTGCTTCCTTAAGCCGTTATGTGATGATTGATGCCTTAAATCCCGCCATCACTTCCGCTACCCAGTGGTTTGAAAGAACTCTGGACGACTCCGCCAACAAGCGTCTGTCCATTCCGGAAGGTTTCCTTACCATCGACGGTATTCTGGATTTGTGCCTGAATGTTGTGGACGGTCTGGTGGTTTATCCCAAGGTAATCGAAAAGCATATGATGAGCGAGCTTCCGTTCATGGCTACCGAAAACATTATGATGGATGCCGTAAAAGCCGGCGGAGACAGACAGGAGCTTCACGAAAGAATCCGTGAGCTTTCCATGGAAGCCGGAAAGACCGTCAAGGTAGAGGGCAAGGACAACAATCTGTTAGAGCTGATTGCCGCAGACCCCGCATTCAACCTTTCCTTAGACGACCTCAAGAAGTCCATGGACCCCGCCAAGTACGTTGGCCGCTCCAAAGAGCAGGTAGAATCCTTCTTAACCAAGGTCATTGCTCCGGTCTTAGAGGAAAACAAAGCCATGCTCGGTGTGAAAGCGGAAATTAATGTGTAAAACATCGCACGACATATAAAACATATAAATAAAAGAGAAACGATAGCGAAGGGTGTCCTGCCATAAACGGCAGGGCATCTTTTTTGTTACAAATATTTAAGAAAATAATTGGTGAAATGAGTACATGGTTATAGTATAATAA
>ERZ1026850.1016-NODE-1016-length-15720-cov-4.707373_pt1 | contig 15720 bp, 11 predicted proteins | sample MGYA00380155_ERZ1026850 | MGnify/ENA primary metagenome ERZ1026850 (study PRJEB33269, sample SAMEA4719791) | human gut metagenome | biome: human-associated habitat; feature: organic feature; material: feces | place: Cameroon | collected 2013-10 ... | reverse complement strand
ACCAAGGGGTTACACCCAGCGTCTCGAGCCACCCTTTTTAAGGGTGGCGGCGACTATTATGGCGATGTGGAAAATGCACGCGCTGGCGCAGAGGTACTTGTATTCTTTCGCAAGATACTTTATACTGAATCTATCCGCTTCCACTCTGGAAGCAAAAGTATCCGCGGGATTCCCGCAAATATTCCTATGTAAAGTCTGGTGTATGGAAAAGGAGAACTATGCAGTATTTCACAAATGTATATTGGAGTAAAGGCGAAGTGTCAGCAAAAAATCAGGATTCTGCCCTGTTATTACAAGCATTGACGGCAAGAGGAAGAATTCTTATGGCAGCAGTCTGTGACGGAATGGGTGGATACCCATCTGGCGAACTGGCCAGTGGGATGGTCACGGCACAGCTGCAGCAGTGGTTTTTTGATTCCCTGCTGCGGGCAATTGCCAAAAAGAAGCCTTTTTGGGTTATCCGCCGGTCTGTGGAGCGGCTGGTCTATCAGATGCAGAAATGTCTGCAGATTTATGGGAAACAGGAACAGAGAAAGCTTGGTACAACCATGACGGTATTGATTCTGTGGGAAAAGCGGTATCTGGTCTTTCATCTGGGAGACAGCTGCGTCTATGGATTTCACAGAAGGTGGTTCGGAAAAGAGAAAATCATAAAATTGACAAAAGGTCATCTGACTCAGGATAACAGGCTGACAAAATGTGTGGGAAGCTTTGGGTATTTTAAGCCCGATTATGAGCTGGGGATATGCTGCAATGGAGATGGATTTCTATTATGCAGCGATGGTTTTTGCAGAAAGATAGAGGAGGCAGAGCTGGCAGCAGGACTTTCGCCCGGAGCAATCCATGAGAAAAGGCAGATAGAAAACCGGTTGGTACAGATAGCCCTTCTGGGCAGAAAACGTGGAGAAACGGACAATCAGACCGCTATTTACGTGAAGGTAAAGGAGAAACAGGAAGAAAGAGAAGGACTGTTATAAGCAGGAAAGAAAAGAGGGGAAGTAATGGACAGTGCCTATGAAGAAATAAAAGGGGAAAGAGATGGGAAGACAAGATTGCAAGGCAGATATGAGATAGGAGAGAAAATCGGCGAAGGTGGAATGGCAAGAGTATACAGAGGCTGGGATAGTCATATCGGCCAAAAGGTAGCCATCAAAGTATTAAAACGAAAAGAGAAGGAAGCACAGGAAGCTTTCTGCCGGGAAGCAGCGCGCATGAAAGGGCTGCATCATCCGGGGATTCCGATACTCTATGATTTTTGGCAGGAAGAGGGAAAATGGTATCTGGTAATGGAATATCTGGAAGGCATTTCTCTGGAACAGTATTTGTTAAAACAGGGAGCCATGCCGCAACAGCAGGCATTTCGTGGTATCTGGCAGCTGACACAGAGCCTGTCTTGTCTGCATGGGCAGAATCCACCACTCATTTACTGCGATATGAAGCCTGCCAATATTCTGATGACGCCGGAAGGACACTGGAAGCTTCTTGATTTTGGTGCAGCCAGGGAAAAGGGGTATGACCGGAGCAGGTGGGAGAAAAATGCAGGTACTTATGGTTTTGCAGCCCCGGAGCAGACCGGGCAGGAAGGAGTTGGCAACAGAGTAGATGAAAGAAGCGACATCTATGCTTTGGGAAAGACTTGGTATCATCTGCTGACCGGGCAAAATCCGGCATATGTTCCATACGGCTCCCAACCTCTCTCCTGCTATGTACCGGATCTGGTCGAAGGGACGGAACAGATTATCCGGAAAATGACAAGACCACTGCCGGAAGAAAGATATCAGAGTACAGAGGAACTGGAACAGGTATTGGAAAAGCTGGAACAGAGTGATGGGAGATGGGATGGAAGAAACGGAAAAAAGGGTTGGAAACGAGGCAGAAAGAGTTTTTTTATCCGCAGAATTGAAGAGCAGATATGGCTGGCACAGGCAAAGCAGGAGTATACTTTTTATCAGGATTCCTGTATAATGAAAAGCAGTCAATCAGGCAGGAGTGGACAAGCCGGTATTCCAGGGAAAGAGTAAGGATGCCGGGACAGGGAGTAGAGGATTGAAGAGAATTGGTATTATCGCAGGAATCATTATGGCAGTGATAATTATAGGAATCCTGCTAATCAGTGGTGCGGAGAAAGAAACAGACGTTACGAAAGAGAAAACAAAAGTGGGGCTGATTCTGAATGACAGCTGCACGGACAGAACCTGGGGACAGTCCCATTATGAAGGGCTGCTGCAAAGTGCACAGGATTTGAATCTGGAGATTATTTATGAAGAAAATGTACCAGAGGATGCAGCCTGTATCGGTGTGATGGAGAATATGATTGAGGAAGGCTGCCGGATTATTATCTGTGATTCGTTAAATTATGGGGACTGGGAATTACAGATGGCACAGAAGTATCCGGAGGTTTATTTTCTCCATGCCGGAGGAACCCAGTATGCAAAGAATATGTCGTCCTATTTTGGACGGATATATCAGATGCGGTATTTAAGCGGTATTGTGGCCGGGTTACAGACGAAAACCAATGAAATCGGTTATGTGGCAGCCTATCCTGTTTCGGAGGTTAACCGAGGTATCAATGCATTTACCTTAGGAGCACGCTCGGTCAACGAAGAGGCAACCGTATATGTGGAGTGGAGCGATACGTGGACGGAGGATGACCAGACGGAGGAAGCAACAGAAAGGCTGCTTGCAGGACACAACATTGATGTGCTGGCAATGCACACGAATTCTTTGCGGGTACTGGAAATGGCGGAAGAGAGTGGTATATGGTCTATCGGGTATCATCTGGATAATGCAGAGCTGTTCCCCAATACTTTTCTGACAGCACCAGTGTGGAACTGGAGTTGTTTTTACGAACAGGTTATTATGGAATGTCTGCAGGAGAAGTTTGTGGGGAAAAACTACTGGGAAGGAGTAGAGGATGGTCTGGTAGAACTGTCACCTTTTACCAGCCATGTAGTGGCTGGTGCTGCCGAAAAGGTGGAAGAAGCAAGAGAACAGCTGGAAGAAGGAAGCTATGATGTATTTTACGGACCTATTTATGATCAGGATGGGGTACTTAGAGTGGAAGCAGGGGAAAATATGTCAGATGCGGTATTGCTAAATGCATTTGACTGGTATGTAGAGGGAGTTGTTATTTGTGAAGAAGAATGAGGGAATATACCGGATGAGCTTAATCCTGCTGGCAGTTCTTATTGTAGGGATTATCATAGGACTGATTGTGGCAGGCGGCAGAAAGACAAAGCAACAGTCTGTAGTAGGAATTGTGATGTCGGGAAGTATGGAAGATACTGGCTGGAACAGTATACAGTATGAGGGACTGCGGGAAGCCTGTGATACGCTGGATGTCAGATTGCTTGTGAAAGAGAATGTAAAAGAATTTTCCGGACAGTGTAACAGTGCAGTGAGGGAACTGGTACAGGAAGGAGCCGGGATGATTATTCTGGCAAGCTATAATTATGCTGCAGAGGCAAAGGAGATTGTGGGAGAATATCCCCAAGTCAGCTTTTATGTGAATTCTTCGGAATATCATGATAAGAACATGACATCCTATTTCCTGCGTATTTACGAAGCCAGATATCTGGCAGGTATTGTAGCCGGTATGGAAACCCGGACGAATAAAGTAGGTTATGTGGCTGCTATGCCCAACAACGAAGTTAACCGGGGAATGAATGCTTTTATGTTAGGGATGAAACGGGTTAATCCGGAAGCAGAATTGATTGTTGCCTGGTCTGGCAGCTGGGATGATGAGGCATCGGAAAGAAAACAGGCAGAAAATCTTATGGAAAAGATGGGAGTGGATGTACTGACCTGCCATCAGAACCGTTCCTATGTGACAGAAGAAGCCCAAAAGGCTGGGATTATGGCGATTGGTTATCATGAAGCTCCAGCCCGGATAACGGATACTTATCTGACTACCGTAACCTATAGCTGGAAGCCGCTTTTTCAGGAACTGATTCGGGGGTACCAGCAGGGCAGGGGCAACGCCTATGAGAACTACTGGCTGGGACTGGAAAAGGGAGTCATCGGTCTTGGAGAGTTTTCACCCAGAGTAGGGGAAGAAACAAAAGCACAGGTAGAGCAGGCAAAGCAGGAAATTTTGGCGGGCAAAGATGTTTTTTCCGGCGAGATTTATGATACAGAGGGGCAAATCCGTTGTGAGGATAATGAGGCAATCAGTGATACTGTATTGTTGGAAGCAATGGACTGGTATGTGGAAGGTATAAGCTTTTATGAAGAATAGGGGAATGGGCAGAAAAAACAAGATTGGAATTGTTCTGCCGGCATTATGTGCGGTCATGGTTCTGGTAGGCTGCCTGATGTCTTATAAAATGAAGGCGCTTTTAAATGAATATATGGAAAAACAGGTAGCGCAGCAGGCAGAAATCATGGCACAGCTTTCCGAGGAAAAACGGAAGGAAGAGATAGAGGAACTTCAATATCTGGTCGATTACCTGATAGAGGATATCATGGCAAAGGGCACTTTTCCAGGGGAAAAGGAAGGTGTTTCCATGGGGATTCTGACCTTGGATGGAAAGGCAGTCTGTGGAAAAGCCCTGGAACGGTCAAAGTATAGTGGAATTCAGGACTCTTTCCGGGGAAATGAGGCGGTATGCTATGACAAAGAAGGTGGACTGCTTTTTACGGTACCGGTGTTTCATGGGGATAATGTGCGGTATGTGTTGTACCGGCTCTACCATCCGGATGTAGTGCTGGATTATTTCGGAATCAGTGGCTTCTCCGGAGAAGCGAAGACGCTGATAACCAACCGGGAGAACATTATTGTAAGATCCGAAAACTGGAGTGAAGAAGAGATGGCTATGCTGCAGACACCCCAGACGCAGGAAGCCTTTGAACTCATACAGGAACGATTGAATGTGTCTACGTCAGCAGCTTCCTACTGTAAGAACCAGGGGCGGGAGGATTTCCTTTTCCTGGCAGAAATCGGGGATACCCACATGCTGCTGGTAGGTATGATAGAAGAAAATGTGGTAGCAGAGGGGATTTCCTACACGATACGGTTGGTGTTATGGGTGTTTGGATTATTGCTCATCCTGTTTCTTGTGGGCGTTATCTATCTGTTCAGTGCAGAGGAAAAAGTGAAAGAAAGTGATGAGCTGCGGGAGGCAAAAACCAGTGCCGAGAAGGCAAATCGTGCAAAAAGTGATTTTCTGGCGAACATGTCCCATGAAATCCGAACGCCTATCAACACGATCATGGGCATGAATGAGATGGTTATCCGGGAAACCGGGGAAGAGAAAGTAAGAGAGTATGCCCAGAACATAGAGAATGCCAGTAAGAATCTGCTGAATCTGATCAATGATATTCTGGATTTTTCCAAGATTGAATCCGGTAAGATGGAGCTTGTAAAGGCAGAATATCATGCCAGCATACTACTGAGTAATCTGGCAAATATGATAGGCGTTAAGGCAAACCAGAAGGGACTGGATTTTCAGGTGGAGGTAGCACCGGATATTCCGGAACTTCTGTATGGTGATGAGGGCAGAGTCCGACAGATACTTGGCAATCTGTTAAACAATGCAGTAAAATATACGAAGCTGGGCAGTGTCAGATTTCTGGTAAGCTGGCAGCAGAGAGAAGAGACATCCTGGGGAACGCTTGTGGTTGCAGTGCAGGATACCGGTATTGGCATTAAGGAAGAGGATAAGAGTAAGCTGTTTCATGATTTTGAACGGCTGGATTTACAGAAAAATCGGAATGTGGAAGGAACAGGACTTGGACTTGCCATTACCCATCGTCTGGTTACGAAGATGAAGGGGTATATGAAGATGGAGAGTGAGTATGGCAAAGGCTCTGTTTTTACCGTGTATCTTCCACAGGAATACAGAACCGAAGAAACAATAGGGGATTTCAAGCAAAAGTACGAAGATTTTCTTCACAGCAGGGAGCATTACCGGGAGAGCTTTACAGCACCCGGTGCAAGGATTTTGGTAGTGGATGACAACCAGATGAATCTTACAGTAGTGGAACGGCTGTTATGTAAGACAAAGATGCAGATTACGCTGTGTAGGAGTGGGGAGGAATGTCTTGCTGCAATCCGGAAGCAGCATTATGACGTGGTGCTGCTGGATCATATGATGCCGGATATGGACGGAATTGAGACGTTGCAGGAAGCACAGAAATTGTCGGACAACCAATGCCGGGATACGCCTTTTATTGCATTAACGGCAAATGCTATTGTGGGAGCGAAGGAATTGTACCGGGAGTCTGGTTTTACCGATTATCTGAGTAAACCGGTAGACGTTGCCAGACTGGAGCAGATGCTTCGGAGTTATATTCCAAAGGAAAAGATTATCAGCCCAGGTAAAGAAGACAACGAACAGGGGGGCTGGCTTGATGTCAGTATCGGATTGTCTTATAGTAATGGGGATAAGCAATTATATCGGGAGTTTCTGGAGATTTATTGTGACCAAGGGGAAGCTGACCGGATGAAACAGCACCTGGAAGAAAGTTATGTCCAGGAAAATTGGAAGAATTACAGTATCTATGCCCATTCTTTAAAATCCAATTCCAAAGGAATCGGGGCTGTCCGACTGGCAGAACTTGCTTATGCGATGGAACAGGCGGGGAAAAAGGGTGATGCGGAGCAGATTCGGGTAAATCATGAAGAACTGCTGCGCCAGTATGCCAATACCCTGAAAGCGGCGCGTGACTATTGGAAAGGGCTCTAGGGAAAACAGGCACAAGATATGGATAATAAAAGCATAATGAGGAAAGAAGGAAAAGAAAATGCATCGTGATAATACCAAGGTAGTGAAAATAGGAGACCGGGTTATCGGAGGGGGCAACCCTATTCTGATACAGTCTATGACGAATACGAGAACCGAGGATGTGGAGGCTACCGTAGCTCAGATTTTGCGGCTGGAACAGGCAGGCTGTGAGATTATCCGCTGTACTGTGCCAACGAAAGAGGCAGCAGAGGCAATCCGTGAGATTAAGAAGCAGATTCATATTCCACTGGTAGCGGATATTCACTTTGATTACCGGATGGCAATTGCTGCCATGGAGAATGGTGCCGACAAGATTCGTATCAATCCGGGTAATATTGGAAGCCGGGATAAGGTAGCAGCTGTGGTAGAGGTTGCCAAAGAGAGAAACATTCCGATTCGAGTGGGAGTCAACAGTGGTTCCCTGGAAAAGGAACTGGTGGAAAAATACCATGGTGTGACCGCTGAGGGTATCGTGGAAAGCGCGTTGGATAAGGTACATATGATTGAAGAGTCAGGTTATGACAATTTGGTTATCAGCATTAAATCCTCCGATGTCATGATGTGTGTGAAAGCCCATGAGGTACTGGCACAGAAGACCAACTATCCGTTGCATGTAGGCATTACCGAGTCCGGTACGGTGCAGAGTGGTAATATCAAATCCGCCATTGGTCTTGGCATCATCCTGTATCAGGGAATCGGGGATACTATCCGTGTGTCCTTAACCGGTGACCCGGTGGAGGAGATTAAATCTGCCAAGCTGATTCTGCGTACCCTTGGATTGCGTAAGGGCGGTATCGAAGTGGTATCCTGTCCAACCTGCGGCAGAACTAAAATCGATTTAATTGGACTGGCAAACCAGGTGGAAGCCATGGTAGCTGATATTCCACTGGATATTAAGGTTGCTGTTATGGGGTGTGCCGTAAACGGACCTGGCGAAGCAAAGGAAGCTGACATCGGTATTGCAGGAGGTCAGGGAGAAGGACTGCTGATTAAACATGGGGAAATCGTAAAGAAAGTACCGGAAGACCAGCTTCTTGCTACGCTGCAGGATGAATTATTACACTGGGGCAACTAGTGTGAAAATGTGCAAAAGTTTGCGCAGAAATGAGGAATAGAGTGTCTAAGAAGTTTTTTGATGTTTTTCCAACCTTACAACTGGATAAGGACAACCGGGATTTGTTTGAACAGGTAATGGTGGAGAAGATAACGTCCACAAAGCGGAAGGATTTTCTGCGGGTTTATATCCTGTCGGAACGACTGATTCAGAAAGATGTCATCATGAGGGTAGAACGGGAAATCAAACAGCAGTTTTTCGCCAATGCATCCATGGTTATTAAGATATATGAGAAGTTTCATCTTTCTTCCCAGTATAATCCGGAAAAACTGATGGATGCTTACCGGGATAGCATTTTACTGGAATTACGGGAATATTCCCCAGTAGAATATAATCTGTTTAAGAAGGCAGACATCTCCTTTGAGCAGAATAAAAAGGTAATGCTTACCGTGGAAGATACTGTTCTTGGAAAAGGAAAAGCGGAAGAACTGATAAGGATTCTGGAAAAGGTTTACAATGAACGCTGCGGTTTTTCTGTAGAAGTGGTGATTGCCTATAAAGAGCGGGAAGAGGGCAAATACCGGGAAGAGGATGAGCAGAGACTGGCAATGCAGGTGGCGCAGATTGCGGCGAGAGTCGCTCCGTTCCCACCCATGGAACAGACCATGCAGGCAGCCCCGGTACAGAACCCGGCACCCCAGAGTGACAAAGTGCCTGATAAGAAGGCGGGGGCAGGAAAGAATGACTTTAAGCGTGCGGTAAAGCGTTCTGACAATCCGGATGTTTTGTATGGAAGAGATTTTGAAGAAGAGGTTATGCCGATAGAGGAAATCATCGGTGAGCTGGGCGAAGTGGTAATCCGTGGTAAGGTTCTCAACATGGATAAGCGGGAGATTAAGAATGAAAGAACCATTCTTATTTTTGACGTGACCGATTATACGGATACCATGACGATTAAAATGTTCGCCCACAATGACCAGGTGGCAGAGATTACCGATGCCATCAAGCCGGGAACCTTTGTGAAAATCAAAGGTATGACTATGATGGATAAATTCGACCATGAACTTACCATCGGTTCTATCAATGGGGTCAAGAAGATACCGGATTTTACCATATCCCGGATGGATACCAGCGTCCGTAAGCGTGTAGAATTGCACTGTCATACCAAGATGAGCGATATGGATGGGGTATCTGAGGCAAAGGATATTGTAAAACGTGCCTACAAATGGGGACATCCCGCCATCGCCATCACAGACCATGGTGTGGTACAGTCTTTCCCTGATGCTAACCATGTGTGGGAAGATTTATGGAAGGAAGAGAAGAATAAACGGAAAGAAGCAGGAGAAAACGACCCGGATAAACAGGATTTCTTTAAGGTAATCTATGGGGTGGAGGCTTATCTGGTGGATGATTTACGGGAGATAGCCACCAATGATAAGGGACAGGACTTTAACCAGGACTTTGTGGTCTTTGATATCGAAACCACCGGTTTTTCCCCGGTAGAAAATCGCATTATTGAGATTGGTGCGGTAAAGGTTTCCCAGGGAAAAATCGTGGATCGTTTTTCCACCTTTGTGAATCCGGAAGTACCCATTCCTTTTGAAATAGAGAAGCTGACAAGCATTACCGATGAAATGGTAATCAATGCGGAGAAAATAGAAACTATCCTGCCACAGTTTCTGGCATTCTGCGAAGGCTGTATGTTAGTGGCACACAATGCAAGCTTTGATATGAGTTTTATTATGGAAAACTGTGACAGGCAGGGCATTGCCCATGATTTTACTTATATTGATACGGTGGGAATCGCCAGAGTCATGCTGCCAGGACAGGCAAAGCATACGCTGGATGCGGTGGCAAAGACCCTGGGCGTTTCTTTGGAAAATCATCACCGGGCGGTAGATGATGCGGAAGCTACCGCAGAAATTTTTGTGAAGCTGATTCCACGCATGGAGAAAGATGGTATTACCACCCTTGCCCAGATTAATGAGAAGGGAAAGGCGAGCCCCGATATTATTAAGCGGCTGCCTACCTACCATGCTATTATTCTGGCAAAAAACAATGTGGGACGTATGAATCTGTACCGGCTGGTATCCCAGTCCCACCTGACGTACTTTGCCAGAAGACCCAGAATCCCGAAGAGCCTGTTAAACCAGTATCGTGAGGGACTGATTCTGGGAAGTGCCTGTGAGGCAGGTGAGCTGTACCGTGCCCTGTTAGAAGGAAAAGCGGATGCAGAGATTGCCCGGCTGGTAAATTTCTATGATTATCTGGAAATCCAGCCTGTCGGCAATAACAAATTCATGATAGAATCACAGAAAATACCCAATATCAACTCCCTGGAAGATATTATGGAGATGAACCGGAAGATAGTACGCTTAGGAGAGCAGTTCCACAAGCCGGTAGTAGCGACCTGTGACGTACATTTTCTGAATCCGGAGGATGAAATCTACCGCCGTATTATTATGGCGGGACAGGGATTCCCGGATGCGGATAACCAGGCACCATTGTACCTGCGGACTACGGAGGAGATGCTGGAGGAGTTTGCTTATCTGGGAAGCGATAAGGCGGAGGAGGTGGTTATTACTAACACCAACCTGATTGCTGACATGATTGAATCCATGTCACCTGTCAGACCGGATAAATGTCCACCGGTTATCGAAAACAGTGACCAGCAGTTGACGGATATCTGTTATAACAGGGCGCATGAACTATATGGAGAGACGCTTCCTAAGATAGTAGAAGAACGTCTGGAGAAAGAGTTACATTCCATTATATCCAATGGTTTTGCGGTTATGTATATCATTGCCCAGAAGCTGGTGTGGAAGTCGGTGGAGGATGGGTATCTGGTTGGTTCCCGTGGTTCTGTAGGAAGCTCCTTCGTGGCAAATATGGCGGGAATTACGGAGGTTAATTCATTAAGCCCGCATTATCTTTGTCCGAAATGTCATTATTATGATTTTGATTCCGAAGAGGTAAAGGCATATGGTGGTGGTGCCGGTTGTGATATGCCGGATAAAAACTGCCCGGTCTGCGGAGAACCTCTGCGAAAAGAGGGATTTGATATTCCTTTTGAAACTTTCCTGGGATTTAAGGGAGACAAGGAGCCGGATATTGATTTAAATTTCTCCGGAGAATACCAGAGCAAGGCGCATAAATACACCGAGGTTATCTTCGGATACGGACAGACTTTCCGTGCCGGCACTATCGGTACGCTTGCCGATAAGACCGCTTTCGGCTATGTGAAGAATTACTACGAGGAGCGTGGCAAGCACAAGAGAACCTGTGAAATTAACCGGATTGTAACCGGGTGTACCGGTATCCGTCGAAGTACCGGACAGCACCCCGGCGGTATTGTTGTATTGCCGGTGGGAGAGGATATTAATTCTTTTACCCCGGTGCAGCATCCGGCAAACGATATGACAACGGAAACCGTAACCACACATTTTGATTACCATTCTATCGACCACAACCTGTTGAAGCTGGATATTCTGGGGCATGATGATCCAACCATGATTCGTATGTTACAGGATATGACAGGGATTGACCCGGTTACCATTCCCCTGGACGATAAACAGGTTATGAGCCTGTTCCAGTCTACGGAAGCATTGGGAATTACGCCGGACCAGATAGGGGGATGTAAGGTAGGAAGCCTTGGTATTCCAGAGTTTGGTACGGATTTTGTTATCCAGATGGTGGTGGATACCAAGCCACAGTGTTTTACCGATTTGGTTCGTATTTCCGGACTGTCCCATGGGACAGATGTATGGCTGGGAAATGCTCAGACGTTGATTGAAGAGGGAAAGGCAACCATTTCCACCGCAATCTGCTGTCGGGATGATATCATGAACTACCTGATTCAGACTGGTGTAGACCCATCGTTATCCTTTACTATCATGGAAAGTGTACGGAAAGGAAAAGGCTTGAAACCGGAATGGGAAGAAGCCATGAAGGAAGCAGGCGTACCGGACTGGTACATCTGGTCGTGTAAGAAGATAAAGTACATGTTCCCGAAAGCACATGCGGCAGCTTACGTTATGATGGCATGGCGTATTGCATATTGTAAAGTAAATTATCCACTGGCATATTATGCGGCATATTTCAGTATCCGCGCTTCAGCCTTTTCCTACGAGCTGATGTGTCAGGGACAGCGGCATCTGGAGAACGTGATGGCAGATTACAAGCGCAGGAGCGATACCCTCTCCAAGAAGGAACAGGATGCCTATAAGGATATGAAGATTGTACAGGAAATGTATGCCAGAGGCTTTACGTTTGAGCCGATAGATATTTTTACAGCCCAGTCCAGGCTGTTCCAGGTGGTAGACGGGAAACTGATGCCATCTTTAAACAGTATTGATGGCCTGGGAGAAAAGGCGGCAGATGCTATTGTTGAGGCAGCCAAAGATGGTCCATTCTTAAGTAAGGACGATTTCCGGCAGAGAACCAAGGCATCCAAGACCATTGTAGATTTGATGGCAAGCCTTGGGCTGTTGGGAAATCTGCCGGAATCCAATCAGATAAGTCTGTTTGATTTCGTTATGTAAGTTGGTGTGTAGTCATAGAGAAAAGGCAATTTGCAGGAAAGAAACGATCTGTAAAAAGAAAATAGGAGGACAGTATTATGAGAAAGATTATTACAATCGGAAGAGAATTCGGTTCCGGCGGTGGTGAAATTGGCAAGAAAGTAGCCAAGGCACTGGGAATCGAATATTATGACAAGGATATTATCCTGAAGACGGCAATTGCCAGCCGGAACCTGAACCCGGAGCAGGTGCGCCGCTGGGATGAGAGAGTACCGAAAAATTTCGGCTTTGCCCAAAGTCTGTTCGACTTCTATAACAGACCACTGGAAGAGGAAATCTGGCAGGCACAAAGAGATGCCATCAGGGAGCTGGCAAACAAGGAAAACTGTGTTATCGTAGGAAGAAATGGCGATTATATCCTGAAAGAATTTGACCACTGTCTGAATGTATTTATTCATGCAGGCTTTGACTGGCGTGTGAAACGTATGACTGCCATGATGGATAAGGTACCGGCAGAGCAGGTGGCAAATGATGTTCGTGCCGTAGATAAGGCAAGAAGGAAATACTGTGAATATTATACACATTGCACCTACGGAGATGCCCGCAATTTTGACCTGACCCTGAATACGGAAAAACTTGGTATTGATAAAGCTGTGTCATTGATTTTGGAGGCAGCTGAAAATCTGTAAAGTGACGTTGGGGAATCCCTGCATTTTTAAAAAGGTTATTATTTTTATTCAAAGGCAATGTATATTTGTATACAATTTTTTCTTGACAATATATATGGAAATTCATATACTAAAAAGTAGCATCAAGGACGGTGTAACGAGTATATGTACACCGTCCTTGCTGTTAATAAGGCATAGCCTGAGAAAAGGAGAGGAAAATTATGAAAAAATTATTAGCAATGTCTTTGATTGGATGCATGGCACTTTCCATGGTAGCATGCGGTTCTGCAGATGATGCAGCAGTTGAGACAACCACAGAGGAAACAGCTGATGCAACAGAAGAAGTAACAGAAGAAACTTCCGAGGAGACCACAGAAGCAGCTGACGATACAGCAGCTGAGAGCACAACAACAGGCGACAAGGTATGGGTTATTGCAACAGATACTGTATTCCGCCCTTTTGAGTTCACGGATGAGAATGGTGACTTTGTTGGTATCGACGTTGATGTATTAGAGGCTATCGCACAGGATCAGGGATTCCAGTATGAATTACAGAGCCTTGGATGGGATGCAGCAGTAGCAGCAGTACAGGCTGGTCAGGCAGATGGTCTGATTGCAGGTGCTACTATCAAACAGGAAAGAATTGATTCCGGTTGGCTTTTCTCTGATGGTTACTATGATGCAACACAGACATTTGTAGTTCCTGAAGGAAGCGATATCAAAGGTTATGAAGACCTTGCAGGCAAGAACGTAGCAGTTAAGAATGGTACAGCAGGTGCAGACTTCGCTGACAGCTTAAAAGATGAATATGGTTTCACTGTAACTGTATTTGAAGATTCACCTACTATGTACCAGGATGTTATTCTTGGTAACTCTGCAGCATGTGTAGAGGATACACCTATTATGGCTGACTCCATTAAGACAGGTAATCTTGCACTTGAGATTCCAGAAGGAATGGAAAGTGAAGGGGCTCCTTATGGATTCGCTATCATGAACGAAGACAACCAGGAACTTCTGGATATGTTCAATGCAGGTCTTGCAAACATCAAGGCTAACGGAACATACGATGAAATTATTGCAAAATACTTAGAGAAATAATCTGACGGAAAACCGTTATAAAGCAAGAACAGACCGGGCGGTCTTAAGACCGTCCGGATTGTATGAAAAAGATTTGGGAGATATTACACTATGGGGATGATTATTCAGACATATGGTACGATGCTGATACGGGCATTGGGACAGACCTTATTATTGACGCTGCTTTCTTTGGTGTTTGCGATGGTCATAGGTATGGTCTTTGGACTGATGAATGTAGGACACAACAGAGTGCTGAATTGTATTGGAACAGTTTATGTAGATGCGGTGCGCGGTGTGCCACTGATTGTACTGGCATACTTTATTTATTTTGGTGTGCCGGCAGGAATCCAGGGAATTGGTTTCAAGGATTTCCGGTTGAATGCATTACAGGCAGGTACGATAGCACTTTCCATGAACTGCGGTGCTTATATGGCTGAAATTATCAGAGCCGGTATCCAAAGCGTGGACAGGGGACAGATGGAAGCAGGAAGAAGCCTTGGCTTATCCTACAGTGCGACCATGGCATTGGTCGTTATTCCACAGGCAATCCGCACGATGATTCCTTCTATTATCAACCAGTTCATCATTACCTTAAAGGATACTTCGATTCTTTCCGTTATCGGATTCCCGGAACTGACCAATGTTGGTAAGACGATTATGGGTAATACCTTTAAAAACTTACAGACCTGGGCGATTATCGGTATTATGTATATGATAGTCATTGTGACCTTGAGTAAAATATCCAAGAAGCTGGAGAGGAGAATAAACCGTGGCAGATAAAAAGATTTCCGTTCGTAATTTAAAGAAAAACTTCGGCTCCCTTGAGGTGTTAAAGGATATCAGCATGGAAGTTGATGAAGGGGAAGTTGTGGTTCTCTTAGGACCTTCCGGCAGTGGTAAGTCTACTTTACTCCGGTGCTTAAACCAGTTGGAAAAGGTAACCGATGGTCAGATTATCATTGATGGTCAGGACGTGACGGATAAGCACACAGATATCAATAAAGTGAGAGAGAATATCGGTATGGTATTCCAGCACTTTAATCTGTTTAATCACTTATCTGTTCTCAGAAATATGACACTTGCACCGGTTCATTTAAAAACGCTGTCCAAGGAAGAGGCAAAACAGAAGGCTTTACAGCTTTTAGAGCGTGTTGGTCTTGCAGATAAAGCGGAAGCTTTCCCGAGCCAGTTGTCTGGTGGACAGAAGCAGCGTGTGGCAATTGCCAGAGCCCTGGAAATGAATCCGGATATTTTGCTGTTTGACGAGCCTACCAGTGCTCTTGACCCGGAAATGGTCGGAGAAGTACTGGCAGTTATGAAAGAGCTTGCCAAAGAAGGAATGACCATGGTAGTGGTTACCCATGAAATTGGATTTGCCAGAGAAGTAGCAAGTCGTGTTATCTTTATGGAAGGTGGATATATCGTAGAAGAGGGCACACCGGACGAAGTGATTAACCATCCAAAGGAAGCCAGAACCATTGACTTCTTAAGTAAGGTGTTATAATTTCAGGCAGAAACAGTATGAATTATGTGTGTTTTTCATATAATTTCAATTTTTTGCAAAAAAATGAAAAAAACACTTGCAATCTCATTCGAAATATAATAAGATAAGCAGGTGTTCAGCACATGGCTCGTTGGTCAAGCGGTTAAGACGCCGCCCTCTCACGGCGGAAACAG